>Ga0207703_10000009_pt1 | contig 343983 bp, 347 predicted proteins | sample KBSSwiS12_FD_184304 | JGI IMG/M metagenome (GOLD analysis project Ga0207703, IMG submission 184304) | Switchgrass rhizosphere microbial communities from Kellogg Biological Station, Michigan, USA - KBS Switchgrass S1-2 (SPAdes) (version 2) | ecosystem: Host-associated > Plants > Roots >... | reverse complement strand
CACCGAAACCGCGCTCATGCGCAACGTCGACACCACCGCCCGCCGGCTGCACGAACTGAAAGAACTCGGTGTCCAAATCGCGATCGACGACTTCGGCACCGGCTACTCCTCGCTGGCCTACCTGCAATGCTTCCCCGTCGACTGCCTCAAAATCGACCGGTCCTTCACCAACACCATCACTCACTCCCCCCAAGCCGACGCAATCATCCACACCCTCGTCCAACTCGGGAAAGACCTCGGGCTGAAAACCCTCGCCGAAGGCGTCGAAACCACCGGCCAAATCGACCACCTCCGCGACGAAAACGTCGACGAAGTCCAAGGCTTCCTCATGTCCCGCCCCCTCGACCCCCACACCCTCGAAACCCAACTCCTCCACCCAGCCAGACCAACCCGACCCACACCACGCGCTTGAAACCCGTTTACACCCATCACAGGCCTCCTTCGGTCGGATCACGTGCACCTCTGCGTGTCTTCAGTCCTGCCTTGTGACGGCAAGGACCGTATTTCTCAACAACGCCCAACGAGCCCGATGCCCCTACACGAATGGGCGCTCCGACCTCTTCATCGCACGCGCGATCGTCGAGGCAATCTGGGCGTATCCGTCGGTCAATGCACTGACCGTCAGCCTGACATGCGGGGTCGTATTGCGGCGCCAGACTGGAGCAGAAGGGCCATCACCGACCGCGCGCGCGACCCGGAGTCACCATCGCTCGGGTCGGTCGGCGATCCCTACGACAACGCCGGCGGCCGTCGACTCCTTTGGGCGGCCCTGCAGGTCGAGGTCCTCAACCGGCGACGGTGGAACACCGCATCGAATTGGCAAACGCGATCTTCGAATACATCGAAGGCTTTCACAATCGCCGCCGCCGTCACTCCGCGCTCGGCTGGATCAGCCCCATAGAGTTCGAAGACACCCAACCCCGAGCAGTCCAGATTGCCTCAGCAACACGTCCGTGAAACCGGGGGTACACCGACCGAGTCCGGAGAACCGGGTTACATCAAGGTATCCGGACTAGCGGGTCAGGCTCCGAGCGACCCCACGCGACGCAACGACGAACCGCCGACATCGACACAAGGCGTCTACCGTCGAAGTTCCTGACCGGAGGGACGGACCATGGCCTTTCTGCACTACGCCAACATCAAGATCGAACTCAGCGAGAACGATGTCGAGACGCTCACCGCCAGCCGAAACGCCCTGTCCAAGACGGGTTTCCACACCTTCAAACTCGACAGCGGCAACATCCACCTCGTCACCGGCGCGGGCATCCCACTGCTCATCGACGAACGAAGCAGCCAAACCGGCGCGCACTGAAAAGCGGCGGCGAGGTGCGGACATGTCGACGGACCCATCTGTCGACGGACGCATCGTCGGACAGCACGATCGGTTCGGGCCGAACCAGGTCACCGACGATCCCCCGTAGTGGTGATTTCGCAGCGAGTTCGATCACGAGAGCATGGCTCTCGCGCATACGCCGACGATCGCTCTCCTCATTCAGGAAGCGGTAGTCGAGAATGGCTGAACGTCAGGTCAGCCGACTGCAGCGTCAGTTCGCCTCGGCTGACCGCGAGGTTAAGCCCGACGACTATGCCGTACCAGTCGGTCGGCTCGCCGTTGCCCTCCATCCACCCGTTGCCTCGCGTGCCAATCTTGCAGTCGTACGGCACCGTGGAGCCGTCTGCCGGTGAAGCGGAGTCGAAGGCTCGCGCTCGCCGTAACCGGCAGGCCGAAACTGGCGAGCTGATCTGCTGCCGGGCCGATTCCGGACTGCAGCCCACGCATCGAAATCCTCGCGCGAGCCACGGAGAAACATGTCTCCGTTGATCGCGCTCGATCCCCCTCCGCGAGGCACCCCAAGCGCGGCAGGACTGGCAGCTAGTTGTGCACCGTACGAGCAAGACGTCCCGGACGAGCGCCGGTGTCGGTGTCATGCTGGCGAACCAGTTCACCGTTGACCACCGTCGCCAGATAGCCCGTCGCGGCCTGGTGGAATCGCTCCCCACCTGCGGGAAGGTCGAAGCACAGCACCGGCTTATGTACTGCGAGATTATCCAAATCGATGACGTTCACATCGGCACGCTTTCCCACCTGAAGTATGCCGCGATCATTCAGTCCATACAGGTGCGCATTCCTTGACGTCATTTTCTGCACGATGAACTCCACTGGAAGCCGGTCGTGGCTTCGGTCGCGGACCCAATGCACCAAGTTGAACGTCGGCGTCGACATATCGCACACGTACTTCACGTGCGCCCCCGCGTCGGAAAGGCCCCAGACCGTGTTCGCGTCAAGCATCATCTCGCGGCAGGCATCGAGGCTGCCATCCCAATAATTCCCCGAGAATCGGACACCGAGGGCGTTACCGTCCTCCTCCAGCAAGAAGTCGTACATGAACTCCAGCGGGTCCCGACCAACCGACTGAGCCCGGGCAAGGAAGGAGTCTGAGACCGGCGGCTCGTAATTGAAGCCGGCATAGAACGGAAACGTTCGTTCCAACGCCGCGGCAAACACGGCTGGCTGGACGTTGTCCATCGAGCCCGGCTTGTCAGTCGGTGCATCGGCCTCGGCCAGGATGGCGGCCTTGACCTCGGGCCCACGCATCGCCGCCACGAGCTCGGAGTGTGAAAGCTTCTGCTGCAAGGCCACAAAAGTCGGACGACGACTGAACGCGTGATACGTCCGCAGCGTCGTGATCCCACTGATTCCGCGAGACCCGATCATCGGAAACAGCTTGGCGCCAGTGCTGTTCTCCTGGGCCGAGGCGGCCAGGACTTCACGCCAGCCGTTCGGGTTGTCGCGGATCTGGGCCAGGATGAAGTTGAACGGAACGCCGGTGGCACGCGAGAGCCGTCCAAACATTGCCACCTCTTCGAGCATTGACGCCTGCTCGGGTTTGGGGCTGTACATCGAGTTGCCAGCAGAACTGGCCGGCACTGCTTGAAAGACTCCGCCGCCGCCATCCACCATGGCCTTCGCCAGCGCCAGCAGTTCCTGTTCGGGCGCGTAGGTTCCCGGCAATGTCTGCCCAGAGGCGGTGCGATGGAAGGTGATGCGCGACGTCGAGAATCCCGCAGCGCCGGCCTTGATGGACTCCGTGACGATCTGGGCCATCTTTGTCACATCGTCAGGAGTGGAGTCTCCGTCGTGCAGCGCACGCTCCCCCATCACGTAGAGCCGCAACGGCGCGTGTGGTACTTGGGCGGCGACGTCAACGGAGAACCGGCGGGTGTCGAGGTAGTCGAGGTAGCTGGGAAAAGACTCCCACTGGCCCCACGGCACGCCTTCGTACAGCGCAGTTCCCGGGATGTCTTCGACACCTTCCATGAAGTCGATCAACGTATCCGTGGCGTCAACGGCAACCGGGGCGAACCCGACCCCGCAGTTACCCATCACGACTGAGGTGGTTCCGTTGGCGATGGAACTCTCGAGCGTGTCGTCCCAGGACACCTGACCGTCATAGTGTGTGTGCGCGTCGACCCATCCGGGCGTGACTAGTGCGCCATCGGCGTCGAGAACGTTCTTGGCTGCAGCGCCGGTCAGCACGCCGATCTCGACGATGGCGCCGTCGGTGATCGCGATGTCGCCGGTGAACGGCGCGGCGCCAGCGCCGTCGACGATGGTGCCACCTCTGATGACCAGGTCGAACATGCTCGCTCGCTTTCCGCCTGCCGTGTGCGAACTCAACGTCGTGCGACGATGTCGAGGGTATCGAATCTTGCCGGAGTACGCCTCCGCCACTTCGTGACGTCCGGCTCGATCAGCCGTTCTGCCGCCCGGTGGAATGTCTTGCCGGCCGCCAGCGCCGCATCGTCCCAGACGACTCCCGACATCGAGAACCGCGCGGCTGAATAGCTGCATGACAAAGGAAATGTCCCCAACCGCTCCGTCGCAGTCGGGGACATTTCGATTGAGCTGAATCAATTACGATCGCGGTACCTCTCCACGCCAGGCGCCGGTTTCGGTGCCTCGATTCTCGATAAACCTCTTGAACCGCTTCATGTCGCCCTTCACCTGCCGGTCGTCAACACCGAGCAACGCCCCGGCCTTCTCGGTCAACCCTTCGGGCTCCCAGTCGAGTTGCACTGTCACTCGGGTGGTCTGGGGTGCGAGCTTGTGGAACGTTACGACGCCAGCGTGGGTGGTGCCGTCCGTCGACTTCCATGCGACCCGCTCGTCCGGCAGCTGCTCGACGACCTCCGTGTCGAACTCACGCTCGACGCCCCCGACCCGGGTCTTCCAGTGGTTGTGCCGTGGGTCGACCTGCGTGATGGCTTCGACGCCCGACATGAACTCCGGGAACGTTTCGAACTGCGTCCACTGGTTGTAAGCGGTCGTCACATCGACATCGACGTCGACCGACTCAGTAATCGTGCTCATCCTGCTCCTTTCTGGCCACTCGGCCTTTTTGGAGTGTGTGCAGCGAGCGTCAGACAATGGTGTCCCGCCGGACCACGACATCCTCGTCGGTCACAGCCGGGCGACTAACTACGGCGGTGTCAGCGGTACCGACGCGGCGGCGCGGCATGAAGATCAATAGATCGACCAGAATCCCCACGACACCAACCACCATCAGAATCCACCCGATCGTGTTCACGTTGAATCCGTGGCTGTTACTGACGTCGACAGCGAAGGCCATGATGGCTCCCGCCGCAATCAGGACGAGACCGACTCCGATGCCCATGATGCGCTCCAATGCCAGGCACTCGATGAGTGCGTACGGCGTGGCTATGCCCGTTGAGACGCTTTTAAAGAGCGATTGCGCCGACTTTTAAGAACTTCAGGTGACCGACCGGGTCACCTGGTGACGCATTCGGTCCCCTCGGGTTTCATTCGTTGATTTCCGGTGATCATGGCGCTGCCCGTCCCCCACCCCTGAAAAGGGCGACCAGCCCCGAAGGAGTACGGAAATGCTCGCAATCGGCATCATCTGCCTGATCCTCGGCTTCATCCTCGGAATTCCCTTCCTCTGGACGATCGGGATCATCCTCGCCGTCATTGGACTCGTCCTCCTCCTCGCCGGTTCAGCTGGTCGCGAGTTCGGTGGCCGCCGATACTGGTACTAGACAGCGGAACTCACACGTAGGCCCGATGGCCGCTGCACCTGTGGCGGCCATCGGGCCTACGGTTCATTCGGCGCCCCGCACCCACGCGAACCGAGGAGAATCGATCCCATGCGCACGGTTGGCGTCGAGGAAGAGTTCCTCCTCGTCGACAATGAAACCTCGCAGGTGGGCCCGTTCGCCGGAGCGGTCCTCGCAGCCTTACGTGCAGCCGATGGCCCCGAGGAGCCGATCGCCGAAACCGAACTCAAGCAAGAACAGGCGGAACTCGCGTCCGCCCCTCAGACAGATCTCATCGCACTTCGCGCCGACCTTGTCCAGAGACGCGCGCGCATCGAACGGGCAGCTGCGAGCATCGGGCTCAAAGTCGCCGCCGTCGGAACGAGCCCGACGCAGGTCGATCCCACCACCACGCCGAAGCAGCGCTACGAAACCATGGCCCGTGAATTCGGCCTGGTCGGTCAAGAACAACTCACCTGCGGGACGCACGTCCATGTGGCCGTGTCGTCCCGCGCTGAGGGCGTCGAGGCCCTCAACCGCATTCGGCCTTGGCTCGCGGTACTCACGGCGCTCTCGTCGAACTCGCCGTTCTGGAACGGCGAGGACACGGGATATGCCAGCTATCGGACGGTCACCTGGGGTCGATGGCCAACGGCAGGACCGTACGAAATGTTCGACGGGACAGCCGGTTACGAGCGGACGGTCAAGCAACTTCTCACGAGCAAGACCATCCTCGACACCGGAATGATCTACTTCGACGCGCGGCTGTCCGAGCGCTACCCCACCGTTGAGATCCGGGTGGCGGACGCCTGCACATCCGTTGACGACGCGGTGCTCATCGCGGGCCTCAGTCGAGCTCTCGTCGACGATGCGGTCAGCCAGGCCAACGCCGGCCAGCCGCCGATTCCGGCGTCTGTCGCGCTCCTTCGCGTCGCCGCGTGGCGGGCGGCCCGATCCGGTATGTCGGGCGACTTGGTCGACGTTCGCGACGGGACCGCACGGCCAGCGTGGGACCTCGTCGATGGACTCGTCAATTCGATCTCCCCTGCCCTCGAGCGGGCCGGCGCCTTCGGGGTCGTAGAGCAGCTGCTCAACCAACTCAAAGCCCGGGGTACCGGCGCACAACAACAACAGCGGCGCTGGGAGCAGGTACGAGACGTTTCGGCGGTGCTCGAGGATGTCGTCAGGCGCTCTGCGACCCGATGATCGGCGGAACCGACGAAGTGGGGACGAGCCGAGCCGTGATTCGTTGCCGGGCCATCCCGATCACCAACGCGACATATTCGTCGACAGGCGGCAGGTCGATTTCGAGTTCACGGTAAGCGTCGCGAACCTCGACGCGCGCCCGGGCGACGGCCTGCACGACCTCGCGATAGGTCAGCGTGCGTCGAAATTCCCAGATCAGCTTGTCGGCCTCGGCCGAAAGAAGGACGTCGGTCTTGTTGCTCGTCATCGAGGTTCCGTTCCCTACGCGGGCGACGCCGCTCGACGGTTCTAGCCCGATCGGGCGACTGTCAAACGTCACACCCCGAGCCGCCAGCACCTGGGACGCTGACGTGTGGTCTATCTGATTGGCCTCGCAGCGGCTGTGTTCCTCGGCATCGGCTGGGTGCTGCAACAGCGGATTGCCGTACGGCCGTCGTCGACGAAGGTTCTGTCCCCGGCGGTGCTGTGGGACTTAGCCCGAAACGGCCTGTGGTGGCTCGGAATCGCCGCGATGACCCTGGGCCAGTCGCTAAGCGCGTGGGCACTGCAGGTCGGCTCCGTCAGTGCGCTCGAGCCCGTCCTGGCGGCGTCCCTGCTGGTCACCTTCGTCATCTCGGCCGCCCTCGCCGATGAGCGGATTCGCTGGCAGGAACTCGTCGGCCCCCTGATCCTCAGCGCCACGTTGGTCGTTTTCCTGGCTGCAGGTGATCCCAAGGCGAACCGGGACAGTGATCCCGGGTCGACGGCAATCGCCATCGCGACGGCGGTCGCCGGGTCGCTGACCGCTGCCATCGCGCTACCGGGCGCCTTTGCCGACAAGAAGTCAGCGGCGTTCCTGTCGTCCGCGTCGCTTGCGACCGGCGCCGGGCTCATGTACGGACTGCAGGACGCCGCCACTCGCGGTGCGATCGTGGCGGCGGAGCGCCACTCGTGGGCGACGCTGCTCGGCACGATGTGGCCCTGGGTCGTCTTGGCGGCCGCGACCACCGGGGTCCTCCTCTCGCAGGCCGCATTCCGCGCGGGCCGCCTCGATTACGCCCTCCCCCCGACGGTCGCCGCGCAGCCGATCGCGGGAGTCGTCCTGGGCGTCACGTTGCTGAGCGACAAGCTGAACGCGACCGGATGGGCACTCGCATTGGAAGCGCTGTGCCTACTCGGAATGCTCGGCGGCGTTTATCTGATCGGCCGGTCGCCCCTGATGCAGTCGCCCGCTCTCGTCGCGGATCCATCGCCCGACATCGACGAACAGTAACCGGGGTTTCGGGGCGGATTCGGCGGGGAGGACCGGCCGGGACCAAGGGGCGTCAGAGCAGACAAAATCGGGGAGGGCTCATGTGGCACAAGACTTCGGCAGCGATGCTTGCCACCGCAAGCTGCTGCGTTATCGGGCTAACCGCCTGCGGCAGTAGCAGTTCCGCGTCCTCGGAGGCAAAGAAGCAACCGGCCGATATTCTCGCCGACGCGAAGTCGGCGTTGTTCAACGCCAAGTCGGTACATGCCACCGGCATGACGACCGACTCCGGAACGACGGAGATGTTGGACTTCTCGTTCGTCGGGCAGGACACCAGCGGGACGCTGACGTCGAACAACGTGAAACTTCAGATCGTGAAAGCGGGCGGCACGATCTACGTCAATGCGCCCGCTGAATTCTGGAGCAAGACCGCCCCCACCCAGGCATCTGTACTCGCCGGGAAGTGGATCATTGTGCCGGCCGATCAAGACAGCGACTTCTCTGACTTCACCCTTCAAGGAATCGCAGCGAGCCTGAACAGTGACGACTCGCCGCTCCAGCCGGATGTCAAGAAGACAACGGTCAACGGGACCAAGGCCCTCGTGATCAGCCAGCAGGATGGCTCGACGCTCACCGTGGAAGACGACAGCACGCCGCGGCCACTCAAACTGACGGACACGAGCTCCCACGGCGACGTGACCTTCTCCGACTACGACAAGGTGCGGGCCATCACCGCACCGGCCGGTGCGGTCACGCCCCAGCAGGCGGTCGGCGCGAAGTAGTTAGCGGGGCGCCATCCGGATAGCCCCGTCGAGACGGATGACCTCACCGTTGAGCATCGGGTTGCTGATGATGTGCTCGACGAGGGCCGCGTACTCGTCCGGATCGCCGAGCCGACTCGGGTGCGGCACCTGAGTGCCCAGCGAGTCCTGGGCGGCCTGCGGCAAGCCCAGGACCATCGGGGTCTTGAAGATCCCCGGTGCGATCGCCATAACCCGGATCAGCTTGTCGGCAAGGTCGCGGGCGATCGGCAGGGTCATGCCGGCAACGCCCGCCTTGGATGCGGAGTACGCCGCCTGACCGATCTGGCCGTCGAAGGCCGCGACGCTCGCCGTGTTGACGATGACGCCCCGCTCTTCACCCACCGGCTCGGTGGTGGCGATCCGCTCGCTCGCCAGGCGGAGCACATTGAACGTCCCGATGAGGTTGATCCGGATGACCTTGGTGAAGGCATCGAGCGGAAGCACAACCCCCTTGCCGCTGATCACGCGCCCCGGATCGGCCACCCCGGCGCAGCTCACCGCGATCCGCAGCGGGGCCAGCTCCGACGCCATGTCGAGTGCCCGTGCCACATCGGCTTCCTGAGTGACGTCGCCGGGCGCGAACGAGGCACCCAGTTCGGCCGCCACCTCGACGCCGCGGGACGAGGGCAGGTCGAGCAAGACGACCTGCGCGCCCGCCTTCGTCAGCCGCCGGGCGGTGGCCAGCCCCAGGCCGGACGCGCCGCCAGTGATCACCGCAGAGCTGTTTGAGATGTCCATATGTTCCTGACCTGAAAGTGAAGTGTCGATGTCGATTCGTGGGTCGACGCACAAAACTCCGCCAGGTTACCGGGTCGGGCGGACCAGCCGAGCACGAAGGGTGTCGCGGTGCCGCCACGCGACGAACGCGAGGGTGAGCCCGGTACTGACCCCGAAGATCCACCAGGCGTAGTGGGTGATGTTGATCGCGAGTTCGACCGCCGGATGCCCGATCGCGTAACCCAATCCGACCACCAAGCCGGCCCACAGGAGCGCCGCAAGCACGTCCAGGACCAAGAACACCGGCAAGGTCATGCCAGCGGACCCGACCGCGGCGTAGATCAGGGTGTTCGGAACCGGCAGGTACCACGAGAACAGCACCGCCCAACGGCCGAATCGGCCGATCATCCGTTCGCCCCGATCCACGGATCGCGGCGAGAAGAGCCGACCTCGAACCAGCACCCGCGAGATGTTGTCGCCGTAGCGCCGCCCGACCCAGTAGAACAACGGATCGAACATCGCGCTACCGACGACGGCGGCCGCAAAAACCAGCGCCAGCGACATCTTGCCTTCGCGCGCGTACGCCCCGCCGACGACCTGCGCACTGATCGAACCGGTCAGGAAGAGGTGCGCCAGCGGATGGGCGAGCAGGAAGCCGACCATCGCGCCGAACACGTATCCGCTGGCGAACCAGATCGAGAGGCCGACCGTGCACAGGCCGTCGGCCAGGCCGAACCGCCGACGCTGCGCCGTACCTACCGCGACACTCACCGATCCAGCGTAAGCCGCTACTTCCGGTCGGCGAATACCTCGATCGTGCCGCCGTAATCGGCGACCCAGACCCGGCCGGTGCCCTCGTCCACCGTGATCCCGATCGGGTGTTCGTTCGTACTTACGGTCTGGACCGGGGCAAAGTCCGCGGTCCGGATCTTGGTCATCGAACTGGCGAAGTAGTTGACGACGTAGAGGAACTGACCGTCCGCGGACGCCGCCATCGAGCGCGGGTCTTCCCCGGTTGGGCACTTGGCCACCACGGTGCCGGTCGAAAGGTCGAGTTTGACGACGCCGCCGGCTGCGTTCAGCGTGATGTAGAGATTGCCGCCGGTCTTGTCGAGCACGAGGTGTCGCGGACTCGCCCCGACCCCCTTGATCATCGTCTTTTCGTACGTCCGAAGGTCGAGCTTGGCGACGGCGGCGCCCCCCATGATCGCGATATACCCGACCGTTGAATCCGGTGAGATCGCGATGCCGCGCGGGTACGCGCCGACCGATATCCGGTGGGTCTCCTTGCCACTGGCCGTGTCGATGGCGGAGACCGAGTACGAGCACCAGTTCGAGACCAGCAGCTGGGTGCCGTCCGGGGTGACTTCGAGGTACTTCGGTACCACCCCGACCGGGATGACCTGGTCGATGGTCAACGTCGCGACGTTGATCCGGTACACGGTGCTGGTGTCGTATCCAGACCCCGGCGAGCACTCGTCGTGGCCCTCCTCGGTCCAGCCGCTGCCGTACATCGAATAGTTGCTGACGTACGCGTACTTCTTGTCCGGGGTGAAGGCGGCCTCCACCGGTCCGCCCTTCGAGATCCCCGGGTGGCCACCGATCCCGAAGGCTGCGAGGTCGACGCCGTCCGCGATCGTCTTGACGAGGTTGAAGTCGCGGTCGTACACCGTGACCGTGTGCGAATAGATCATGTTCTGGGCGAAGACCAGCCCAGTGCCGGAGGCGACGACGGACTTGGGCGAGATATTTCCGATGATCGTGGTCAGCCTGCCCAGGCCGGCCGGTCCGGGTGTTTCGACGAACCGCGTCGGGGCTGGCGTCGGGGCTGCTGTCGTCGGCGCCAGGGTGGGGGAAGTCGTCGAGGGCGCCGGAGCGGCCTCGTTCGAGGCGTTGCAGGCCGCCAGGCCAACCAGGCAAAGCGCGAGGGAGACCGCCGCGGCTACACCCTTGACCGTCATCACCCCCTTCCCGTCCGCTGCAACGGTAACGTGGAGGCGTCCCGTCGCTGCGGCAATAATGCAGCGGGCAGAGCCACCGATCCTCAGGAGTGATCATGAAGCGTCTCGTCTTCATCACCGGATTCGCAGCGGGCTACGTGCTCGGGGCCAAGGCTGGCCGCAGCCGTTACGAGCGCATCGCGCGGACCGCGCGCTCGATCGCGGCGCGTCCCGCCGTGCACAACACCGCAAGCGCCGTGCAGAGCCAGGCTGTGCACGCCGCACGGATCGCGCTCGGCCGGCGTCACCACGACGCCGCCTCGCACATCTCGCCGAACTGACGGTGCCGCCGGAAGATCCTTTCCTCGTCCTGGTCGAACTGCTCGGCCGGCGCTTCGGCTGGGCGCTGGTCTGGACCCTCCGACACGGCTCACAACCGTTCACCACGCTCGCGCGGACGGTCGGCGCGGACGAGAGCGTGGCCAGCCAGCGCCTTCGCGAGCTGCGAACCGCGGGCCTGGTCGAGATCAACGAGACGGGCGACTACCGATTGAGCAGCCACGGCCGGCGACTCCTCGATCCGGTCGAAGGCTTGGCGTCCTTCGCCGAGGGTTGGTCGCGCCTCACCCCTCGGCAGCGCAACCCGCGGAGCTCGTACGACCACGCGCGCGATGAGACCGCACGCGAAAGGCGGTGACTCAGATGCCGAGTTCAGTCCGCATCGCCGCCAGCACCTCGTCGATCCGCTCCCGAAACGCCGGGTCGTCGCGGGGAACGCCGGCGTCGTAGCGAACCTGCCAGGACACCTCCGCGGGGCCGACCCGGCGCGCGACGATCGTGGCTCCCCGACCAGATGCGTCCAACGGAACGGCGACGCTCGCGAGCACACTCGCCTCGACCTTGGTCCGGATCATCGCCGGCAGATCGCGCGCGTCCCCCATCGTCACCTCCCGGGTCTCGCCGTCGATAGCCCGGATCGCGAACGTCGGCTCAGCCCAATCGACGTGGTCGATCTCGGTCCACGCCAGCCGCTCGCCGTACGCCCACAGGCCCGCGTCGGTGGCAACGACCGGCTCACCGGAATCGTCGCGCCCCCAGGTCAGCAGCCGCTCCCCCGTTGCCGCGGTAACAACCTGCCGGACGTCGTCCGGGGTGCGCTGGGCCGCCCATCGGTCCCTCAGCCGGCTGATCCGGCCCGTCTGCGGGACGGCGTCCGTCATACGGAACCGATCGCCTGCGCCCGCAGGGTCCGCTTCCGCGCCTCCAACTCGACCACCCGGCCGAACAGCCGCAGGTACGACTCCCCCGCCTCCTCCGGATTCATCCGCTCGAGCCGGCCACGGGCCTGTGCAAGCTCGCGCCCGATCGCCAGTTCCTGCAGGCGGGCCATAACCGCTGCGGCATAGCCACTTTCGTCGTCGCCGGCGTACCGCACCGGGTCGACGGCGAGCGCGTGCACCAGAGACCGGACCGCGTCATCGGGGCAGGCGTCGAGCAACGTCTGCACCCAGGCACCGCCCGAGCTCGCCATCCCGGCCCCGCCCGCTCCGGCGACGACCCCGACGAGAGCCTGGTGGCCAGTTTCGGTGAACGTCTCGGGCGGCAGTCCGTCGAACTGCGGTCCGATCAGCGACGGGCACTGGACAAGGAGCTTCAGCACTTCGCGCTCCACCGACCACGCCGTGGTCTGCTCACGGGACGGCGGCCGGCGCGGCGCCGCGGCGGGATCTGCGGCTGTGTCAGCACTCGGCCGTGCCGGAGCCGCGTTCGTGCGAGAGCGGTCGTGGGCCGCCTTCGGCTGGTCGCCCACTTCCTGCACGCGGGCCTGCACAGCTTCGATCGGCATGCCGAGCCATCCGGCGAGGCTGCGGGTGTACTCGGGGCGCAACGACCGGTCGCGGATCCCGGCGACGATCGGCGCCGTCGCCGCCAGCGCCCGGACGCGACCTTCGGGGGTGTCGAGATCGAACCGGTCGAGGGTCTGACGGATGACAAACGTGAACAGCGGCGTCCGGCTGGCGACCAGGTCCCGAACCGCGGCATCCCCGCGAGCGAGCCGCAAGTCGCACGGGTCCATGCCGTCCGGGCCGACCGCGACGAACGTCTGGGTGACGAACCGGCTGTCGAGTTCGTACGCGCGCAGCGCGGCCTTCTGGCCGGCGGAGTCGCCGTCGAAGGTGAAGATCACCTCGCCGGTGACGGTGTCGTCAAGCAGCAACCGGCGCAGGATCTCGACGTGGTCGGAACCGAACGCCGTCCCGCAGGTGGCCACGGCGGTCGGCACCCCGGCGAGGTGCGCGGCCATCACGTCGGTGTAACCCTCGACGACGACGACCTGGTGCCGTAGCGCGATTTCCTTGCGCGCTAGGTCGAGCCCGTAAAGTACCTGCGACTTGCGGTAGAGCGGAGTCTCGCCGGTGTTGAGGTACTTCGGGCCGTTGTCGTCGTCGAAGAGCTTGCGGGCTCCGAACCCGATGGTCTCCCCGGACCGGTCGTGGATCGGCCACAGCAGGCGAGCCCGGAAGGCGTCGTAGACGCCGCGGGGGCCCTGCTTCGCGAGACCCCCCTTGATCAGCTCGTCACGGGTAAAACCTTTTGCTGCGAGGTGTTTTGTCAGCGTGTCCCACGCGCGGGGCGCGAATCCGATGCCGAAATGGGCCCACGCCGCGTCGTCGAATCCGCGCGCCAACAGGAACTCTCGTCCGGCATGGGCGTCTGGCGATGCGAGCAACCCGCGATAGAAATCGGCCGCCTCGGCGTGCGCCGCGATAAGCCGTTGCCGCTCCCCCGTCTGGCGACCGGCGCCCGCCGTGCCCTGCTCGTACGTGAGCGGGATACCAGCCCGCGCCGCCAGCCGCTCGACCGCCTCGACGAAGTCGAGCGCCTCGGTCTCGCGGACGAAGGTGATCACGTCACCCGACTTGCCGCAGCCGAAGCAGTGATAGAAGCCGTTCTGCGGGTTCACGCTGAACGACGGGGTCTTCTCGTCGTGGAAGGGGCACAGGCCCTTCAGCCGGCCACCACCGGCGTTGCGCAAGGTGATCGTTTCGCCGATGACCCGCTCGATCGGCGAGCGTTCGCGCACCAAGGCGATGTCGGCATCGCGAATACGGGCCATGAACCGGCGGGCCTTCCCGAACAGGCTAGGACGTCAAGCGGGGGTGAGGCGGGGAAGAAACACAGCTTAGCTCGCGGCTCAGCCGGTCCCGGGCGGTTCGTGGACAAGCTGCCCATGCAGGGCGAGCGCACGTGCATCGGTCAGCCCGGCAACCTGGTCGATGACGACGCGGACCCGGGCGGCATCGGAATCGGCCGCGAGCCAGGCCGGCCGAAGCAGCGGCTCAACGGCGCCGTCGCCGCGGGCCCAGATCGCTTCGACGAGCTCGGTCACCAACGCCCGCTGCTGTTCCTGAAACGCCTCCCGGGGCCGCATCACGTAGTGGTAGGCCACGGCTTTGAGAAGCGCGCATTCCAGTCGCGCCTGCTCGGGAACGACGAACGATCCTTCGTACCGGCGGAGCGGTCCAGAGCCCCACCGTTCCCGCGTGGCCGCGATCGCGGCCACGCTGAAGCGACCGATGAGTTCACTCGACATCGCCTTGAGGCGCATCGTGGCAGTCGGTGATCCGTCGTACTCGCCGACCCACCACGGCTGCCGGCGCAGGCCGTCCCACGCCTCGCGCAACCGGTCCGGCGTTCCGTCAGGCAGGTACGTCTCACGCGTCGTCGCCACGATGGCGTCCGCGTCGAGTCGCGCGGGCTCGATGCGGCCGGTTTGCACGCCGTCCTCGTAGTCGTGGACCGAGTACGCGACGTCGTCGGCCCAGTCCATCACCTGCGTTTCGATCGGCCGGACCGCACCCGCGCCGATCCACGCAAAGACCTCGAGATCGTCGCCATAGACCCCGAACTTGCTCTGCTCCGCCCGCCGCGGCCAGGGATACTTGCAAGCCGCGTCCAGGGTGGCCCGGGTCAGGTTGAGTCCAGCACCCGGCACCTTCATCTCCAACCGGGTCAGCATCCGTAACGACTGCGCGTTCCCCTCGAAACCGCCGCAGTCCGGCAAACCGGCGCTGCCGCAGGCGATGTCGTTGAGCGCCTGCTCGCCGTTGTGCCCGAACGGCGGGTGTCCGAGGTCGTGCGCCAGACAGGCCGCGTCGACCAGGTCGGCGTCAGCGCCCAACGCGACCGCGATCTCCCGGCCGATCTGCGCACACTCCAGCGAATGGGTCAGCCGGGTCCGCGGAAAGTCGCTCTCGAAGGGGCCGACGACCTGCGTCTTACCGGCGAGCCGCCGTAACGACGCCGCGTGCAGGACTCGCGCGCGGTCGCGCGCGAACGGCGACCGGCCCCGCCCCGGAGCGGCCTTCGCCGATTCGTCGACACGCCGCGCGCAGTCGTCAGCCGAATAGCCGTCGTGACCGGACGCGCTCGTCATTGCCTGGCGTTACGGGTGTTCAGCGGGTGTCGCTCCCCGAGGTGGCGAAGGCGGCGCGGCCGGCTTCCAGGCGGGCGACCGGGACCCGGAACGGGGAGCACGAGACGTAGTCCAGGCCGACCTCGTGGAAGAAGTGAACGCTGTCCGGATCGCCACCGTGCTCACCGCACACCCCGAGGTGCAGGTCAGGACGGGTTGCCCGCCCCGCCTCGGCCGCGGTGCGAACGAGCGCGCCCACGCCCTCGCGGTCGAGCGTCTCGAACGGCGAGACGCCGAAGATCCCGAGGTCGAGGTAGCGACTGAAGAAGCTCGCCTCCACGTCGTCGCGCGAGAAACCCCACGTCATCTGAGTCAGGTCGTTCGTCCCGAAGGAGAAGAACTCGGCCGCCTCGGCGATCTGGCCGGCGGTGAGCGCTGCCCGCGGCACCTCGATCATCGTGCCGATCTTGGCCCGAACATCGACCTCGGCGAGGACGGCCTCGGCCTCTTCACGGACCGACTCCAGTTCCTGAACGGTCGCGACGAGCGGGATCATCACCTCGGGCTGGGGGTTGAAACCCTTGTCGCGCAAGGCCTTTGCCGCCTCGGCGATAGCCCGGACCTGCATCGCGAACAGGCCCGGAATGACCAGGCCCAGCCGCACACCGCGCAGACCCAGCATCGGGTTCTGCTCGTGCAACCGCCGGACGGCGGCGAGCACTTCGAGCTTGCGCCCGTCGACGGCATCGCCGGCCAGTGCAACCTCCACCGACAGCGACGTGAGGTCGGGCAGGAACTCGTGCAGCGGCGGGTCAATCAGCCGGATGGTGACGGGCAGGCCGTCCATCGCCTGCAGGATTCCTTCGAAGTCGCTGCGCTGCAAGGGAAGTAGCGCATCCAGCGCTGACTGCCGCGCGTCACCGTCGGCTGCCAGGATCAGGTCTTCGACGAGCTGGCGCCGATCACCGAGGAACATGTGCTCGGTACGGCACAGGCCGATGCCCTGCGCTCCGAAGCGCCGGGCCCGCTCGGCGTCCTGCGGGGTGTCGGCGTTGGCCCGTACCCGTAGGCGACGTCCGGAGTCGGCGTGGCCGAGCAGCCGGTGAACGGCGGCGACCAGCGGGTCCGCGTCCGGTGCCAGGTTTCCTTCGAAGTATTCGACGACCGGGCTGGCGACGACCGGCACTTCGCCGGCGTAGACGGCACCCGAGGTTCCGTCGATCGAAATGACGTCGCCCTCGTTGATCACGGTGCCGTTGGCTGCGGTGAACTTCCGCCCGACGAGGTCGACCTCGAGTTCCTCCGCACCGCAGACGCAGGTCTTACCCATCCCCCGGGCGACGACCGCAGCGTGCGACGTCTTCCCGCCACGGCTGGTCAAAATGCCCTGTGCCGCAATCATTCCGACCAGATCGTCGGGGTTGGTTTCGCGCCGGACGAGGATGACGGACTCCCCCGCCTGCGCCATATCGTGGGCGCGGTGCGAGTCGAATACCGCCTTGCCGACCGCCGCTCCAGGTGAGGCGTTCATGCCCTTGCCGAGTCGGACGGCGCCGCCCACGTCGCCGAAGCGCGGGAACATCAGCTGGCCGAGTTGGGCACCGGTCACCCGGACCACAGCCTCTTCCAGGTCGATGAGGCCCTGGTCGACCAGTTGGGTCGCGATCCGGAAGGCGGCCGCCGCCGTCCGCTTACCGACCCGTGTCTGCAGCATCCAGAGCTTGCCGCGTTCGATCGTGAACTCGATGTCGCACAGGTCGAGGTAGTGGTTCTCGAGCTTCTGCATGATCGACATCAGCAGGTCGTAGCTGGCCTTGTCGATGTTTTCGAGTTCGGCCAGCGGCATCGTGTTCCGGATGCCTGCGACGACGTCCTCGCCCTGAGCGTTCTGCAGGTAGTCGCCGTACACGCCCTGGTCGCCGGTGCCGGGGTCGCGGGTGAAGGCGACACCGGTGCCCGAGTCCATCCCGACGTTTCCGAACACCATCGTGCAGACGTTGACCGCGGTACCGAGGTCCGCCGGAATGCGTTCCTGCCGCCGGTAGAGCCGCGCGCGGTCACCGTTCCAGGAATCGAACACCGCCCGGACGGCCAGATCCATCTGCTCGCGCGGGTCGGTCGGGAACTCGCGGCCGGCGTGCTCGAGCACGATCTTCTTGTACGTCTCGACCAGCGAGCGCAGGTCGTCGGCATCGAGGTCGAGGTCGTTCTTGGTGTTCTTCGCCGCCTTCATGGCGTCGATGGCCGCTTCGAAATGTTCGCCGTCCACGCCGAGCACCGTCTTGCCGAACATGTGCACGAGCCGGCGGTACGAGTCGAACGCGAACCGCTCGCTGCCGGCCTGGTGGGCCAGCCCCTGCACGCTTTCGTCGTTGAGCCCGATGTTGAGGACCGTGTCCATCATTCCGGGCATCGAGAACTTCGCGCCGGAGCGGACCGAGACGAGCAGCGGGTCGTCAGCGCCGCCGAGCTTCTTGCCCATCGTCGCCTCGAGGGCGGACAGGTGCTCGCTGACTTCGTCGGCCAGGTCTGCCGGTTCTTTGCCCTCGGCCAGGTACACGTTGCAGGCCTCGGTGGTGATGACGAAGCCGGGCGGAACCGGCAGCCCGAGGTTCGTCATCTCGGACAGGTTGGCGCCCTTGCCGCCCAGCAGGTCCTTCATGTTCCGATGGCCTTCGGCAAAGTCGTATACGTACTTCGGCATGCGGTCTCCAGCGTGGGGGCGAGGTGGGCCGAATCTATCGCCTTACGCGAGGGTCGAGCGTGGGGAACCGATGAACACTCACCGCGTAGCCACCGCCTTCGTACGCCAGCCTGTCCCAGGTGGCGTATCGGCTGTCGAGTTCGAGGCCGGCGGCGGTACACCACGCGTCGTATTGCTCGAGTCCGAACGGCGCGGCAGGCAGCGGCAGATGTGCCGCGTCGAGGCCGAACCCGGCGACCAGCCGGCCGCCTGGGGCGAGGCGCGCTGCCAGTCCCCGCAGGACAGCCGGTTCGGTCCCGGCGGCCAGCAACGGAATGACATTGCCGGCCGCGACGATCACGTCGTACGGACCGTTGACTCCCTCGACGCCGTCGAGCGCCGCCAGGTCTGCCAACACCCACGTCATCTCCGGGGCTGCGTCGCGCGCTTGCTCGAGCATCGACGCGTCGGAGTCGACTCCGACGCACCGGAAACCCAGCTCGGCCAACCGGATCGCGACCCGGCCGGTCCCGCAGCCGGCGTCGAGCACCGACGCGCCGGGCGGCACCAGCGCCGCGCAGAACGATGCCTCGCCGTGCACATCAACGCCGCTCGCGGCCAACGCCGCGAATCTCTCGGCGTACGCCCGCCCAGCCGGCTTGCCGCTCATCGACGTCCAGCGGCTGTCGCTCACCGGCAGGTCACAGCCCGGTCAGGTGCTCGTGCAGGTAGGAGCCGACGAGCTCGAGCGAAACCCGCTCCTGGCGCATCGAGTCGCGCTCGCGGACTGTCACCGACTGGTCCTGCTGCGACTCGAAGTCGACCGTGATGCAGAACGGCGTGCCGATCTCGTCCTGCCGGCGGTAGCGCCGACCGATCGCGCCGGCGTCGTCGAACTCGATGTTCCAGTTCTTACGCAGCGAGGCCGCCACATCGCGGGCGATCGGGCTGAGGTCGGCGTGCCTGGACAGCGGCAGGACCGCTGCCTTGACCGGGGCGAGCCGCTTGTCGAGCCGGAGTACGGTCCGTTTCTCGAGCTCGCCCTTCGCGTTCGGGGCCTCGTCCTCGTGATAAGCCTCGAGCAGGAACACCAGCATCGACCGGTCCACGCCGACCGCGGGTTCGATGACGTACGGCGTCCACCGTTCGCCCTTCTCCTGATCGAAGTACGACAGCTCGGCGCCCGAGGACTTCGCGTGGGTCTTGAGGTCGAAGTCAGTCCGGTTGGCGATGCCTTCGAGCTCGCCCCACTCGGTGCCAGCGAAGTCGTACCGGTATTCGATGTCAACGGTCCGCTTCGAGTAGTGCGAGAGCTTTTCCTGCGGGTGTTCGTAGTGCCGCAGGTTGTCCGCCGAGACGCCGAGGTCGGTGAACCACTCGGTCCGGGTGTCGATCCAGTACTGGTGCCAGGTCTCGTCTGTGCCCGGCTCGACGAAGAACTCCATCTCCATCTGCTCGAACTCCCGCGTGCGGAAGATGAAGTTGCCGGGCGTGATCTCGTTACGGAACGACTTGCCGATCTGGCCGATGCCGAACGGGGGCTTCTTACGGGCGCTCGCCTGGACGTTCAGGTAGTTGATGAAGATGCCCTGAGCCGTCTCCGGCCGCAGGTACGCCAGCCCGGACTCGTCGTCGACCGGTCCGAGGTACGTCTTCAGCAGACCGTTGAACATGCGTGGCGGCGCGAACGAACCGCGCACACCGCAGTTCGGGCAGGACAGCCCGGCGAGGCCCTCGTCGGGCAGGTGGCCATGCTTGACGACGTACGCCTCTTCGAGGTGGTCGGCCCGAAACCGCTTGTGGCAGTTGAGACATTCGGTCAGCGGCTCGACGAACGCGCTCTCGTGGCCAGACGCCTGCCACACCTCGCGAGCCAGGATCACGCAGGAGTCGATCCCGACGACGTCTTCCCGGCCTTGAACCATCGAGCGCCACCACTGGCGCTTGACGTTGTTCTTGAGCTCGACGCCCAGCGGGCCATAGTCCCAGGAGGCGCGCAAACCGCCGTAGATCTCGCTGGAGGGGAAGACGATCCCCCGTCGCTTGCAGAGGTTGACGAGGGTTTCGAGACGGTCGGCGGTTTTCCCTGCCATGGGTTGTGCACACTCCAGTCCGGCTGGCGGTCGGCGAAGATCAGACCTAGAGGCTATCGCCCGGCGGGTCACCGCGTTGCAGCCCGGTCCGATCCGACGGTGCCCGTAGCACCGAGCCGTCGGCGCCGACATCGACCAGCACCTCGTACGCATTGCCCTCGTCGACGGCGTGGGCGAAGAACTCCATCGCCCGCAGGCGCAGATCGAACGGCGAGAACGCGCGGCGCCAATCGCCGACGGTCGCCCACTCCAACATGAGCACCCAGCCGCCGCCGGGGTCGGTCGATCGAACGAGCTTGCCGCCGCGGAACCCGGGGCGGCTCGTCAGCGCGGTGAGCAGCTCCGCGGCGTCGTCAGCGAAGGTGGACGGAACGCCTGCCTCGGCGAACCTGGTGAGCACGAGCACGCGGCGACGGTACCGGCCCGGCGTTCAGGTCTTGACGCCGCCGTACCTGCGGTCGCGCTTCGCGTACTCCTCGACCGCCGCCCACAGATGCCGGCGATCGAAATCCGGGAACAGCGTCTCGGTGAACAGCAGCTCGGCATACGCGCTCTGCCACAGCAGGAAGTTCGACGTCCGCTGTTCACCGGAGGTTCGGATGAACAGGTCGACGTCGGGCATGTCCGGCTCGTCGAGGTAGCGCCCGATCGTCCTCTCGGTGATCCGGCCGGCCGCCAACTTGCCCGTTTGGACGTCGTGCGCGATGCGGGTCACCGCGTCGGCCAACTCCGCCCGGCCGCCGTAGTTCACACACATGACAAGCGTGATCACGGTGTTGTGGGCGGTCAGTCGTTCGGCCTCTTCGAGCTCGCTGAGCACAGACCGCCAGAGCTTCGGTCGCCGCCCGGCCCAACGCACCCGTACGCCGAGGCCGTGCATCTCGTCGCGCCGGCGACGCAGCACATCGCGGTTGAAGCCCATCAGGAATCGGACTTCGTCGGGAGAGCGGCGCCAGTTCTCCGTCGAGAAGGCGTACGCGCTGATCCACTTCACGCCGATCTCGATGCCGCCTTTAACGACGTCGAGCAGTGCGGCCTCGCCGGCCTCGTGGCCGCGGGTCCGAGGCCACCCGCGCTGGTTGGCCCAGCGTCCGTTGCCGTCCATGACCAGGGCAACGTGTTGCGGGACGAACTCTGCCGGGATGTCCGGGGCCATCACGCCCGACGCGTGCGGCTCGGGCCGCTGGGGAGCCACGCGCTCAGCCATGGATCGCCACTTCGACGGCCCCGGGCGCGGCCGGTCGCGAGCGGTCCACCAGCGGCAGCGAACGCAAGCCGCGCTCCAGGTGCCACTGCAGCGAGGCGGCGACGAGCCCACTCGCCGCACGGCGGTCGACGTCGCTGCTGATCATCGCGGCATCCCAGTCGCTGCTTCGGAGGTCCCCCAACAGCGCCAGCACGGTCGGGGGCGGCGAAGCGGACCCGCTGGGTCGGCAGGCCGGGCAGACCGATCCGCCGGCGGCCACCGAGAACGCGGCATGCGGACCGGCGCTGCCGCAGCGCGCACATTCGCGCAGCGCGAGACCGTAACCAGCCTGATCCAAAGCTCTGAGCAGGAACGCGTCCAAGAGCATGGTGGGCGGCCGATCGGCGGTGTCGGTGAGCGCCCGTAATGCCGATACGAGCAGCAGATACAGCCGCAGCGACGGCTCGCGTTCCTCAGCCGTCAGCCGCTCGGCGGCCTCCAACATCGCGGTGCCGGCCGTGTACCGCCGGTAGTCCCCGGCCAACGTCGCCCCGAACGCGTCGAGCGACACCGCTTCGGTCACCACGTCGAGCGACCGGCCTTCGGCGAGCTGCAACGCGACGTGGCTGAACGGCTCGAGCCGCGCACCGAACTTCGACCTGGTTCGGCGCACTCCCTTGGCCACGGCCCGTACCCGACCCCTGCGCTTCGTGAGCAGGGTGACGATCCGATCGGCCTCTCCCAGTTTGTGGACGCGCAGCACGACTGCCTCGTCCCGGTAGAGCGCCATGCGGCCATGGTCGCATCCGAATCGGACGTCCCCCGTTACTCCGAACGGGGACACGGAAACGATCTTTTGGCAAACGGCGCAACGTCGGTCCACCGATCGGGCATGCTGACTGCAGAACGCCCCCAGGGGTGGGCCGACGTTCGCCCATTGACAGGAGCCTTGCATGCGGGTTCGCGCGACCGTTCGCCTCGGCGCGATGGCCGTCGCCGTAGCGACCGCGGTTCTGACGACCGGAATCAGTGCGCAGGGTGCCAGTGGGACGGGGTCCGGCGAAACCCAGACCGTGGTGCTTGCACTAACGCCGCGCGACCGCGCGGGCCTCGCCGAACTGGCCCAGGACGCGCCTGATCTTCCCGAAGCGGTGCGGCGAGCCCGACTCGCCGCGGTCGTCGCGGGCGACGACCGCGCCGAACTCGTCGCAGACCGCGCGACAGCGCTCGGCTTCCACGTCACCGATAAGACGTCGACCATGGTGACGATCAGCGGCCCCGCCGACCTCGTCGCGACGTCGTTCGGGAGCGCTCGTGCGCAGAACCGCGAGTCGGACACCGCCCAAGCGCTGCCGGCCATCCCGCCGTCGATGAATGGGCTCGTCACGGTCGCGGCCGGCGGCGACGAAACCCGACCCGCCTTCAAGCCGGCCGGACTTCGCGGAGTCTCCGCCGTCACTCAACCGGTGAACCAAGCCGCACTTCGCACCCTCTACAACGTTCCCGGGACGACCGGCAAACCGACAGCGAACTCACCAGCGATCGCGACGCTTCAGTTCTCGAGCTGGTCGCCCTCGGACCTGACCAAATACGCCCAGGCCACTGGTGTGTACGGCGGCGATACCTCGTACGACCCGATCTCCGCGGGCGCGTACACAGGGGTCAACGTCGACGGCGGTGCCACCACGTCGAGCGGCGCGATCGAGGTCTCGCTCGACCAGTCGGCTCTCGCGACGATCGCCCCGCGGGCGCGGCAGGTCGCGTACTTCGGACCGAACAGCACCCTCGAACAGGCGAAGATGCTGAACGCGATCGCCGCCGACGCCGCGACTCGGCGCATCTTTGCGGTCTCCACGTCATGGGGCGCTTGCGAGTTCGACCGGTACGGAGACCTCCGTGACCCGCACAACACGGCGGGAGCGAACCTGCGGGCTGGAGATCAGGACGCGATCAACGCCGTACTGGCCGTGGGCGTCACGATCTTCGCCGCTACCGGTGACAGCGGAGCCTACGACTGCCAGAGCCCCGGACCGAATGCCGGAACGCCGAGCGTCGACACGCCCGCGGCCTTCACGGGGGTCATCGGCGTCGGCGGAACGAGCGTCAACACCGGCTCCGGGTCCTTCACCGAGAGCGCCTGGCCAGGCAGCGGCGGGGGAATCGGCTGGGGCTTCTGCGCATCTGCCGCCCAAGCCGCGATCTTGCCGTCGTGGGCCGCGAACAGCTATTGCCCGTTCGGGAAGGGCCGCGGCGTACCCGACATCGGGATGGACGCGGACCCCAATTCGGGCCTCAACATCTACCTCAACGGCTCCCAGGTCGCCGGGCCGGTGGGAGGCACCAGCCTGGCAGCACCGCTGGCCGCTGGCGCGCTCGTCCAGACGCTCCTTTCGAACAACTTCCTGGCCGGCGTCGGAGATATCAGCGCGATCGTGCAATCAGGCACCGGCACGAGTTCGTTCCGCGACATCGTCAGCTCCCCCGCATTCGCGGGCTGGGACACGACGACCGGAAGTGGATCACCGGACTGGACGGCCCTCGGGGCACGGATCATGGGACGCACGTCCACGAACAGCATCTACGACACGACCGTCGACAGCACGACCGGATCGGTGCGAGTCCGCGAACTATCCGCGGCCTCGGGCTACCAGACCGTCATCAAGGACGTCCAGACCCCGGTCGTCATCGGCAACAGGGCCAACTGGGACTTCTTCTTCGCGCCCTATAACCACGACGGCATGCGCGATCTGTTCGTCATCCTCAAGTCCGGCACCAGCGGCTCGAACAACGTGGAGATCCACGTCCTATCGGAGGCCAGCGGTTACCAAACCTGGATTCTTCATGTAGCGACGCCGCTGCCCCTCGTCCCAGCCGGCGAATGGCAATTCAACATCGGGTCGTTTTCCGGCGACGGAGCGTCAGACTTCTATGGGATCCACTATGCCGCAAACGCCTCCAACACCGTCGAGGTCCACACCCTTTCGGAGTCGTCGTCGTATCGGACTTGGATCGAGCACGCAGCAAGTGCGTTCTCCGCGTCGCAGATCGGTTCGACGAACTGGACGTTCGCGATCGGCGACCAAGCGGGGCAGGGCGATCTGATCGGTATCTTCAGCTACGGAACGGGTTCGCACCGCGTCGAAATCCACACGCTGTCACGAGCAAGTGATTACCGGAGCTTCACGCTTCACATCGCGACGCCCCAGCCGGAAACGAATTCGCCCACCTTCCAATTCGGCGCGACCGATTACACCGGGGACGGAAAGCCGGACGTCGCCTTCGCGATCCTGAGCGCCACCGGCACGGGAAAGACGGAAATGCACGTTCTGGACGGCGGAAGTCTGTACACCGGTTATGCGCTGCATACCGGCACTGCACTTCCCTACCTCGATCCGACGTACAACTCGGTGAGCCTCGTCCGCTGACCTTGCCCCGTGGGCTGAGGGGTCAGAACCCCAGTCGCCGCAGCTGTTTCGGGTCTTGCTGCCAGTCCTTTGCGACCCGGACGTGCAGGTCGAGGAAAACCGGTGAACCGAGCAACGTCTCGATCTGTCGCCGGGATTCGGTCCCGATCCGCTTGAGCCGCGAGCCGCCCGCGCCGAGGATAATCGCCTTCTGCGACGGGCGCTCGACGTAGACCTCGACCCGGACGTCAATGAGTCCGCGCGGATGGTCAGGCCGCGCTTCCATCTCCTCGACAACCACGGCGAGGGAGTGCGGTAGTTCGTCGCGAACGCCTTCGAGGGCTGCCTCCCGGACGAACTCGGCGATCATCACCCGCTCCGGCTCGTCGGTGAGCTGACCACCGGGGTAGAGCTCCGGGCCTTCGGGCAGTTGCGCGACCAGCAGGTCGGCGAGCAGCTGGACCTGATCTCCCGCCACCGCGCTGACCGGAACGACCTCGGTGAAATCGGCCAGGCGGGAGACCGCAAGCAGTTGAGCGCCGATCTGGTCGGGCGTGGCCTTGTCGGTTTTCGTGACCACCGCGAACAACGTCTTACGGCGCAGCGCGGACAGTTTCTCCGCGATGAACCGGTCACCCGGACCGATCTTCTCGTCGGCCGGCACGCACATCGCGACGACGTCGACCTCGGCCAACGTCGTCAGGACGACATCGTTGAGCCGCTGTCCGAGCAACGTCCGCGGGCGATGCAGCCCGGGCGTATCGACCAGCACCAGCTGGGCGTCCGGCCGGTGCACGATGCCGCGGATGGCGTGCCGCGTGGTTTGCGGCCGGGCGCTGGTGATCGCCACCTTCGATCCGACGAGGGCGTTCGTCAGCGTCGACTTCCCGGCGTTGGGACGGCCGGCGAAGCACGCAAAGCCGCTGCGGTGGGTCACGCGGAAACGACCCCGACCACTGCGCCGGACAAATCGGCACACAGCACCGGTGTCCCTGGAGCCAGCGCGGCGACCAACGTCCGGTCGTCATCACTCAACCCGTCCGGACCGGCGGGCAGGACGACGAGCGCTTCGAAACGGCGAGCCCCGCTGCTGAACGCGGCAGACAGCGCACCGCGGAGCGCACTCGTTGTCAGCCGAGCATCCGGATGCTCGACGGTGGCGGCGGCGTACGTACGGCCATCGCTGTCCCGAACCGCAGCGCCCTGGCCGGTCCCCGGCGCCGATACGTGCGCCCGGAGGGCCGCGGTCCGCGCGAGCCGGACGAGCTTGCCGTCCTCGGCGTCGAGATCGCCTGCTACGACAGGGAAAACGGTGTACGTCACGCGTCGACGCCCGCCGGCTGTTCGACGGTCACGAGCAACGTGCTGACCCGGTTACGCCGGCCCGTCGCCCGTTCCACTTCTAGGTGGACGCCGTCGATGGTGACCTGGGCGCCGGGAATCGGGACCCGACCCAGCGCGTCGGCGAGCAAGCCGCCCACCGTCTCCACGTCGTCGCGGGACAGGTCGCGTCCGACGAGTTCGCTGAGTTCGTCGACGGGCAGGCGAGCGGTGACCCGCCACACCCCGTCGCCCAGCGCCTCGATGGGCTCGGCCTCCTGGTCGTACTCATCGGTGATCTCGCCGACGAGCTCTTCGAGGATGTCCTCGATCGTGACGAGGCCAGCGGTGCCTCCGTACTCGTCGACCACGATCGCCATATGCACTCTGCCCAGCTGCATTTCGCGCAGCAGCTCGTCGACCGGCTTGCTGTCCGGAACGAACGACGCGGCGCGCATCACGTCTTCGACGTGCGCGGTGGCACCCCGGGCGGGCGCCATGCCGCGCCGCGCGAGGTCCTTCAAGAACACGATGCCGATGACGTCGTCCTCGTTGTCACCGATCACCGGGATACGCGAAAAGCCGCTGCGCAGAGCCAGATTCAGGCCTTGGCGAACCGTTCGGCCGCGCTCCACGAAGACGATGTCGGGCCGGGGAACCATCACTTCGCGCACGATCGTGTCACCGAGGTCGAGTGCCGAGTCGATGAGCTGCCGCTCCCGGGCGTCGACCTCCCCGCGCTCTTCGGCGAGTTCGACGAACGCCCGCAGCTCTGCTTCCGTCGCGAACGGGCCCTCGCGGAAACCGCGGCCCGGCGTGACGACGTTGCCGAGCACGATCAGCAGCCGCGGAAGGGGGCCGAACAACGCCGTGATTGCGGCGACAACCGGGGCGGTCGCCAACGCGATCGCGCGGGCATGCTGCTGACCCAGCGTTCGGGCAGCCACCCCGATCAGCACGAACGAGATCAACGTCATGATCGCGGTCGCGATCCCCACGCTGGCAAAGCCCTCGCCCCGGTCGTGAACGACGACCACTGTGACGGCCACGGTTCCGACGATCTCCGTCGCGGTCCGTAGCAGCAGGAGCAGGTTCAGCGGCCGGGCCCGTTCGGCGACCAGGTGCTGCAGGCGTGTTGCTCCCCGCCGTTCCTCCTCCACCATGCCGGCGACGAGGGGCGCGCTGATCCGCGAAAGTGCGGCTTCCAGACAGGCGAGGATCGCCGACACCACCACGGCGAGCGCGGCGACCACGAGGAGGACGATGTCGCCACTCATGCTGGGCTCGCTCCGGTCGGCGTCTTAGGTCTGCTCTCCCACCGGCGGACGAGGTCGTCCTGCCGCGCGAACATCTCGCGTTCCTCGTCAGGCTCCGCGTGGTCGTATCCCAGGAGGTGCAGCAAACCGTGCACCGCGAGCGTGCGGAGTTCGTGCAGGAACGGGTGACCGCGCTCGGCAGCCTGGGCGATCGCGACTTCGGGGCACACGACGATGTCCCCGAGCAGTGCCGGTCCGGCCGGTGACGGCTGCGCCTGCCACGATCCGCGTTCGGTCAGTTCGTCCATCGGGAAAGCCATCACGTCCGTCGGACCCGCTTCGTTCATCCACTGCAGGTGCAGGTCGGACATCGACTGCGGGTCGAGTGCCAGCAATGACACTTCGGCCTGCGGGTTCACTCCCCAGGTGTCGATGGCGAACCGAATCAACTCGACCAGTTCGCTCTCGTCGAGCGGTACTCCGGATTCGTTGGCGAAGAAGACGCTCATCGACGGGAACGCCCGCGCGGTCCACCGTTGGAGTTCGCCGTGTCGCTGCCGGGTCCGTGCGCCTCATCCCACCGGGCGTACGCGTCGACGATGTCGCCGACGAGGCGGTGGCGCACCACGTCGACGGAGGTGAGCTGCGAGAAATGGACGTCGTCGATCCCGTCGAGGATCTCCCGGACGACCCGCAATCCGCTACGAGTGCCGCTCGGTAGGTCGACCTGCGTAACGTCGCCCGTGACGACGACCTTCGACCCAAAACCCAAGCGGGTCAGGAACATTTTCATCTGCTCGGGCGACGTGTTCTGCGCCTCGTCAAGGATGATGAACGCGTCGTTGAGGGTACGACCGCGCATGTAGGCGAGCGGGGCGACCTCGATCGTGCCGGTCTGCATCAGCCGCGGTACCGCGTCGGGATCGAGCATGTCGTGCAGCGCGTCGTAGAGCGGCCGCAGATATGGGTCGATCTTTTCGTACAGCGTTCCCGGCAGGTAACCCAGCCGTTCGCCGGCCTCGACCGCGGGCCGGGTCAGGATGATGCGGGTGACCTGCTTCGCCTGCAGCGCCTGCACGGCCTTGGCCATCGCGAGGTACGTCTTGCCGGTGCCGGCCGGACCGATGCCGAACGTGATCGTGTGCGCGTCGATCGCGTCGACGTAACGCTTCTGGTTGACGGTCTTCGGGCGGACCGTACGGCCGCGGCTGCTGACGATGTTGAGGGTGAGCACTTCGGCCGGCCGCTCGCCCGACTCAGCCGAGCCGTTGCGCAGCATGCCGACCGTGCGTTGGACCTGTTCCGGCGACAGCGCCTGACCACGCTCGACCAGGGCGATCAGCTCGGTGAGGACGGATACCGCGAACGGCGCCTCGGCGCCGGTCACCGAGATCCGGTTTCCGCGAACCAGGATGTCAGCGCCCGGTACGGCCTCTTCGACGACCCGAAGCAGACTGTCGCGGTCGCCAACAAGCGCGATCATGTCGATGTTTGACGGCACGGCGATCTTGACGGGTGCGGTCGTCGGTTCGCTCAGGGTGACTCGTTTCTCAAAGTGCACGGACAACTGAAGTCTAAGCGGCGCACGGCCAGAACACATTCCGCTTACGCATTCATCCCCAACGGCGAAGGCGCGGCGACAACGCCGCCGTCGCGAAGGCGCCGGCACTCGATCCGCGGAAGACGTTCGGTCCCAGGCGGTACGCCGACGTCACGCCCGCCGCGTCGAAGCGGGCCATCTCCTCGTCGGCGATGCCACCCTCGGGGCCGACGACCAGCACGATGTCGCCCATCGACGGCAGCGGCGCGTCCGTGATGGACGCCGTCCCGGCTTCGTGCAGGACCACCGGGCAGGCCGCGGCGCCGAGTCGCCGTACGACGTCCTCGGTCGTCGCCAGTTCCTCGACGACCGGCCACCAGTCCCGGCGGGACTGCTTCGCAGCCGCCGCCGCGGCGGATCGCCAGCGGCCGAGGTGCTTGTCGGCGCGGTCGGGCGCCCAACGCACGACGCAACGCTGCGCGTTCCACGGCACGATCACATCGACACCGGCCTCCGTAGCCAGTTCCACAGCTAGCTCGGACCGGTCGCCTTTCAACAAGGCCTGGACGAGCACGATCCGAGGCTCGGTCGGCGGAACGGTACGCACGTCGGCCACGTCGAGCTCCAGGCCGTCGCGGCCGGCGGCTACGACATCGCCGACCGCGACTCCTCCGGCGCCATCGCTGAGCTCGATCTGCTCGCCGGGCCGGATCCGGCGGACCTGCGCCGCGTGCCGGCCCTCCGGACCGGCCAGGACGTAACGCGAACCCTGCACCGGGAGAGACTCGGCGAAGAACCTGGGCCGGGTCAGCGGGCCCGTCCGCGGAGGCGCGAGAACAGTCCGCCGCCCGCCGACGGCTCGTCCTGACCGATGACGATCGCCCGATCCTTCGCGCCCCGGGCCTGCGCGAACTGGCGAACCAGCTCTTCCTGGTCACCATCGAGCTTCGTCGGCGTGGTGACCGAAATGTGCACGTGCAGGTTGCCCCGGCCATCACTACGCAGACGTGGCACACCGCGACCGCGCAAGGTCACCACCGAGCCGGACTGCGTACCCGGCTTGATCTCGATGTCTTCCTCACCGTCGAGCGTCTTCAGTGGGATCGTCCCGCCGAGGATCGCCGTCGTCATCGGGATATCGATCTCACAGTGCAGATCGGAGTCCTCCCGACTGAAGACCGGGTGCTCGCGCTCCCGAACCTCGACGTACAGGTCACCCGCCGGGCCGCCGCCGGGGCCCACCTCGCCCTCACCGGCAAGGCGGATCCGCATGCCGTCGGAAACGCCCGCCGGCACCTTCACCGACAGCGTCCGCCGCGCCCGTACGCGCCCGTCGCCGCCGCAGGTCGCGCAAGGTTGCGGGATCACGATGCCGGTTGCCGAGCAGACGTGGCACGGGCGAGCGGTCATCACCTGACCGATGAACGTGCGCTGGACGGTCTGGATCTCGCCCCGACCTCCGCAGGTGCTGCAGGTCGCCGTACTGGTTCCCGGCGCGGCGCCGGCGCCGCCGCAGGTGTCGCAACGGACGGCGGAGTCGATCGGGATGTCGCGGGTCGTTCCGAACGCGGCATCCGCCAGGCCGAGTTCGATCCGGATCAGGGCATCCTTGCCCGGCCGAACCCGCGGCTGCGGGCCGCGCGAACCGCCTGCGGCACCGCCGAAGAACGCGTCCATGATGTCGCCGAGCCCACCGAAGCCGAAACCCTGGGGGGTCGGTCCGGCACCGCCACCGGGCGCGAGCGGATCGCCGCCGAGGTCGACCATCTGCCGCTTCTGCGGGTCGCTGAGCACCTCGTACGCGGCGCCGATCTCCTTGAACTTCTCGGCTGCCTCGTTGTTGCCCGGGTTCTTGTCCGGGTGGTATTGCACCGCGAGCTTGCGGTACGCCCGTTTGATCTCCTCCGGCGTCGCGTCCCGGGCGACGCCGAGGATGCCGTAGTAGTCGGTCATGAGGCGGCCTCGAAGCGAGGACAGGGCCGGACCGCACCGGAGAGGCCGCCGGGGTAGCCGGTCATGACGCCCCAGCCAGGGTCTGGCCGACGTACCGGGCGACGGCGCGGACCGCGGTCATCGCACCCGAGTAGTCCATCCGGGTCGGACCGAGGATGCCCATGCTGGCGAGGGCGTTACCGCTGGTCCCGTATCCCATGCTGACGATCGAGGTCGACCGGAGCTGTTCCAATTCGTTCTCCTCGCCGATCCGAACCACCATCGTCGCGACGTCGTGGGCTTCGCCGAGCAGTTTGAGCAGGACCACCTGCTCTTCGAGCGCCTCCAGGACCGGACGGATCGTGCCCGGGAAATCGAGCGCCGCGGAACGGGCCAGGTTCGCCGTCCCGGCGAGCATGATGCGTTCCTCCGGGCGGTCGACGAGAGCTTCCAACGCCACGGTCACGATCGTGGTCAGCGGCCCACGAAGACCCGGGTCGACGCGGTCCGGAAGGTCGGCCAGCAAGGACGGCACATCCGTGAGCGAGGCGTTCCCCAGCACCGTGTTCAGCGCGGCCCGCAGGCCACCGACCTGCTCCTCCGTCAGCGGTTCGAGTACCTCGACCAGCCGCTGCTCGACGCGACCGAGGTCGGTGATGAACACGACGAGCAGCCGGGTCGACTGCAGATGGACGATCTCGACGTGCCGGACTCGGGACCGCTGCAGGCTCGGGTACTGCACAACGGCCACGTGGCGGGTGAGCTGAGCGAGCAGCCGTACGCTTCGGCGCACCACGTCGTCGAGGTCGACGGCTCCTTCGAGGAACGTTTCGATCGCCCGGCGCTCCGCGACCGACAGGGCCTTCACCGACGAAAGCCGGTCTACGAAGAGTCGGTAACCCTTGTCCGTCGGGATCCGGCCCGCGCTGGTGTGCGGCTGGGCGATGTAGCCCTCGTCCTCGAGGCTCGCCATGTCGTTACGTACGGTGGCAGGGCTGACACCGAGGTGGTGCCGCTCGGCGAGGCTCTTCGAGCCGACCGGCTCCTGAGTGGCGACGAAATCCTCGACGATCGCGCGCAGGACCTCGAGCTTCCGGTCTTCCACGATGCCTCCGTCCGGATCCACGTGCCGCAGCTGGCTGGCACTCCCAATCCCTGAGTGCCAGTCTACGTTCGAGGACGGGTTCGTCGCACGATCAAGGCCCTGGCGGGGCAATACGCCGCAGGTGAGCTCACACCACCAGGGTGATTTCGCACCGAGGTCCCGGGGCGGAGGCGAGCTTTCGATCCGCGGTCAGCAGGACGCAGCCGAGTGCTTCCGCCAGGCCCACGTAGCCGGCGTCGTACGAGGAGAGGTTCGCCCGCAACTCATACGCCCGGCGCATGAAGGGCCCAACAGGGAAACGATCGGCCGGAAGCTCGCGCAAGTCGTCGACCGCGCTCGCGAACCGGCGGGCGGACAGTGACTTGGCGAGCCATCGACGACGAAGGACCGACACCACCTCGACATCGACGAGATCCGGCACGCTGACGTCATGACCACGGATGGCGTCGCGCGCCCGAAGGCCATCTTCGCCATCGTCTCCCACGACGTTCGCGAGCACCGACGCATCGACGACGATCAATGGCGGTCGTCCGACAAGTCCCGAACCGCCTGCCGCAACCCGACGCGCCCCCCACGCCGTGATTCGATTCGGGCGAGCACTTCGTCGACCGTGGGACGTTCAGCGAGACGCCGAAGCTCGGAAGCCAGGTACTGCTGCAACGACTGGCCAGCGGCCGCTAGCGCAACAGCTCGTGGACCACGGTGTCCGCCAAGAGACGACCGCGCAGAGTCAGTCGAATCGACTGCGCGACGGGCAGTTCGACGAGACCCTCAGCAGCAAGCTCGGCAACGCGAGTTCCCGCGGCGGCAGAATCCCCGGGGATGCAGGTCACCGGCAGGCCCTCGGCCAGACGAATCCCGAGCAACAACCGCTCATCGGATCGAGCCTCGGCACTCAGCACCTCCCGGGCCTCGGCCGGAGACCGCTTCTCTCCCAGTGTCTTTGCGTACATGGCTGGGTGCCGGACATTCCACCACCGCGTGCCACTCACGTGGCTGTGCGCGCCGGGCCCGATCCCCCACCAGTCGTCCGAATGCCAGTACGCCAGGTTGTGCCGGCACGGCGAACCCCAGTTGCTGATCTCGTACCAGGCCAGCCCTGCGGCCGACAGCACGGCATCGGCGACCTCATACCGGTCGGCGAGCACGTCGTCGTCCGGCAGCGGCATCTCGCCGCGCCGGACCCGGCGACTCAACGCCGTACCGTCCTCGACGACGAGCGCGTAGGCCGAGATGTGCGTCGGCTCGGCCGACAGCGCGGCGTCGAGGGATATGCGCCAGTCGGACGCCGACTCTCCGGGGGTGCCGTAAATCAGGTCGAGGCTGACCTGATCGAATCCGGCCGCACGCGCGGCACGCGCCGCGTCGACCGACCCGCCGGGCGTGTGGACCCGGTCCAGCGTCGCGAGCACATGCGGGGTAGCCGACTGCATACCGATCGAGATACGGGTGAACCCTGCCTCCAACAGAGCGGAAAGCACTGCGGCGTCGAGGGTTTCGGGGTTTGCCTCGGTCGTGACCTCAGCTCCGGGCTCGAGTCCGAAGGAGGTACCGACCTCCGCCAGCAGACGCCCCAACGCGTTCGGCGGCAGCAGCGTGGGCGTACCGCCACCGAAGAACACGGTGCTGACCGGCGGCGCATCGACCAACGTCTCGCGGGCCAGCCGGATCTCGGCCAACGCCGCTTCGACATACGCGTCCGGCCCCGTCGACGCCCCGAGTTCGCCCGCGGTGTAGGTGTTGAAATCGCAATAGCCGCAGCGGGTCGCGCAGAACGGGACGTGGATGTAGACACTCAGCGGTCCGGTCGACCGGGCGCCCGGCGGCAACGGCCCGGTGAGCGGTACCGGCTCGCCCTGAACGGCGGAACCGGCCATCGGTTAGTCCGAACTGGTCGACAACGCGGCGATGAATGCCTCCTGCGGCACCTCGACGCGGCCGATGGTCTTCATCCGCTTCTTGCCTTCCTTCTGCTTCTCGAGCAGCTTGCGCTTGCGGCTGATGTCACCGCCGTAGCACTTGGCAAGCACGTCCTTACGGATCGCGCGGATGTTCTCGCGCGCGATGACCCGCGCGCCGATCGCGGCCTGGATCGGAACCTCGAACTGCTGCCGCGGAATGAGTTCGCGCAGCTTCGATGCCATCATCGTCCCGTACGAATAAGCCTTGTCCTTGTGCACGATCGCGGAGAACGCGTCGACCGGCTCGCCCTGCAGCAGGATGTCGACCTTCACCAATTCGGACTCCTGCTCACCCGAGAGTTCGTAGTCCAGCGATGCATATCCGCGCGTCCGGGATTTCAGCGCGTCGAAGAAGTCGAAGATGATCTCGGCGAGCGGCAGCGTGTAGCGAAGTTCGACGCGGGTCTCGGACAGGTAATCGATCGCGGTCAACGAGCCGCGGCGGGACTGGCACAACTCCATGACCGCGCCCGTGAACTCGCTGGGGCAGAGCACCATTGCCTTGACCACCGGCTCGAAGATGCGGGCAATCTTGCCGCCAGGCATCTCGCTCGGATTCGTGACGATGACCTCGCCGCCGGATTCCGTCTCCACCCGGTAGACGACGTTCGGGGCCGTCGAGATCAGCGAGAGGCCGTGCTCGCGCTCGAGGCGTTCGCGCACGATTTCGAGGTGCAGCAGCCCGAGGAAGCCAACCCGGAAGCCGAAGCCCAGCGCGGCGGAATTCTCCGGTTCGTACACGAGAGCGGCGTCGTTCAGCTGCAGCTTGTCGAGCGCCTCGCGCAGCGCCGGATACTCCGAGCCGTCGAGCGGATACAAGCCGGAGAACACCATCGGCTTCGGGTCGCGATATCCGCCGAGGGCAACCGTCGCCGGCTTCGTCGCCGAGGTGATCGTGTCGCCGACACGAGCTTCGCGGACGTTCTTCACCCCCGGAATGACGTATCCGACCTCGCCGGCGGACAGCGACTTGCGGACGACCGGCTCCGGCGAGATGACGCCGACCTCGAGGGTCTCGTGCGCCGCCTTCGTCGACATCATCAGCAGCCGGTCCCGGGTCGAGAGCTCGCCGTCGACCACCCGGACGTACGTGATGACGCCGCGGTAGGCGTCGTACACCGAGTCGAAGATCAGCGCCCGCGCCGGGGCGTTGGGGTCACCGCTCGGCGGCGGGACGTCGCGGACGACGGTTTCGAGCAGTTCGGTCACGCCTTGGCCGGTCTTGGCGCTGATCCGCAGGACGTCGTCCGGCTCGCAACCGATCAGGTTCGCCAGTTCTGCGGCGTAGAGGTCGGGCTGCGCGGCCGGCAGGTCGATCTTGTTCAGCACCGGAATGACGTGTAGATCGTTCTCGAGCGCGAGATAGAGGTTGGCGAGGGTCTGCGCCTCGATGCCCTGCGCGGCGTCGACCAGCAAGATCGCGCCTTCGCAGGCTGCCAGCGAGCGGGAGACCTCGTAGGTGAAGTCGACGTGGCCCGGGGTGTCGATGAGATGCAGGACGTAGTCCTTGCCGTCGCCCGGCGAGTGCCACGGCAGGCGCACGTTCTGCGCCTTGATCGTGATGCCCCGTTCGCGCTCGATGTCCATACGGTCGAGGTACTGAGCGCGCATGTTCCGCTGCTCGATGACGCCCGTCACCTCGAGCATGCGGTCCGCGAGGGTCGACTTGCCATGGTCGATGTGGGCGATGATGCAAAAGTTGCGAATCAACGCCTGGACCGTGCGGTGGAGGTCGGCACGGCCGGCAGGATTGGTCACCGACGCATCGTCCCACGCGCGTGTGGCGCGGGCGAATTCCCGTTCGGCCCGCGTTCCGCTAACATTCAGGGCTGTTGTGCGCCGTCGAGTCGGCGTAACCCGCCAGACCACCTCTCGACGTTCCGGAGTTCGAACCACCGTGGCAAATATCAAGAGCCAGATCAAGCGCATCAAGACGAACGAGAAGGCTCGTCTGCGTAACAAGGACGTCAAGTCCTCACTCAAGACCGCCGTCCGGAACTTCCGGTCCGCCGTCTCCGGCGACGACGCCGAAGCTGCCACCACGGCGCTGCGTACCGCCAGCCGTCAGCTCGACAAGGCGGCAACCAAGGGCGTCATCCACCGCAACCAGGCCGCGAACCGCAAGTCGGCGATGGCTGCCCAGCTCGCCTCGAAGACCGCGCCGAAGGCCTAGCTCCGCGCCGGTCTCCGGTGGGCGGGCTCGCGGCCCTTCGCGAGCGCTGTCGCCACCATGTCCTCGAACTTGACGGCGGCCGCCACGGCAACCGGCAAGATCAGGATGATCCAGGCCGACACGATGTCGGCGAGTGCCGCGATAACGCCCAGCGTGATCGAGCCCTCAATCAGCAGGAGACGTTGAGCACCGGTCGGACGAATCCGCTTCAAGCGGAGCAAGGAAACGTAGAACGATCGCCGGGCCACCCGGCCCTTCGGCCGACGGAGCGTCGGGAGCCGCTTCTGCGTATCGACTGCGGCGGTTTCTCGGCCGACGTTGTCGGACGCGCGTTGCGTCGGTGCCGCCGTCACCGACCCCGGAAGGTTGGTGACCGGTAGACGCATCATTGTCGGGACGGCCGGCGCTCCTGATGGCGCGCACGGATCACGGCGAGCACAGCGCGCTGCAAGGCGTGATCGACGTCCACTGCTCCGCCCTTCACGTCACCATCGGCATCGGCTACCGCACGGATCGCCTCGGCCAGACCGTCGTCGGTCCAGCCGCGAGCCACCCGAGAAGTCTTTTCGACCTTCCAGGGGGGCATGTTGAGCGATCTGGCCATTTCGGCCTGGCTCCCTGATGCCGAGCGGACCTTCGCGATGTCCCGCAGCCCGCTGGCGAGCGCGCTGGTGAGTAACACCGGGGCCGTACCGGTCTCCAGCGCCGACCGGAGCAGCGCCAGCGCCTCCCCCGGCTGGCCGAGGATGACCGCGTCGGCGACGGCGAAGCCGGTGGTCTCGGCGCGGCCCTGGTGGAACCGCGCCACCGCGGGTTCGTCGATACGCCCGGCGGAATCGGCGACCAGCTGCCGGGCCGCTGCGGACAGCTCGCGCAGGTCCGTTCCGACGGCCTCGACGAGCGCCCGGACGGCGCCCGCCGTCGATTGCCCACCGGCCGCCCGAATCTCGTCCTGAACGAACTGCATCCGCTCGGCGGGCCGGGTGAGCGGCACGCATCGAACGAGTTCGGCGCCCGTGGTCGCCAGCTCCTCAGGAAAGGCCTTTGCCTTCGGTCCGGCCGCATGAACGGCGACCAGGTACAGGTCGGGCAGCGGGTCTGCGGCGAATGCCGCCAGAGCCGCCCGATGCTCGTCGCTGAGATCCTGCGTCCCTCGTACGACCAAGGCTCGTGCAGCTCCGAATAGGTTCGGACTGTCGAGGACCATCACGTGTTCATTGCCGAACTCGTTGGCCGCGACGTCGACGACCTCAAGAGCGCTGTCGAGCCGGCGTGCGGCCGAAACAACTCGCTGCACCGCTTGCGATACGAGGAATTCGTCGTTGCCGATGACACAGGTGACGGCGGGCGGTGCGGCGGACGCGGCGGGAGGCACACCGCAGGATCGCACGACGATCGGACCTGGCCGCAAGCCATCGAGCAATGACGACTCAGCCGACCACCGCATTGACGGTTTCACAACGCAGTAGGTCACCTGGCTGGCAGTCGAGCGCCTCGCAGAGGGCGGCCAGCGTGGTGAAGCGCACCGCTTTGGCGCGTCCGTTCTTGAGTACGGCCAGGTTCGCGGCGGTGATGCCTACGCGGTCGGCGAGCTCGCCCACGGACATCTTCCGCTTGGCCAGCATGACGTCGATGTCGACAACGATCCGCATCAGATCACGTCGTCCAACTCGGCCTGCAGCTGTGCGGCGGCGACGTCGCGGGCGACGGCCTGGACAAGCAACATCCGCAGTACGAGCACGATCAACGCGACGCCAAGGATCGCCAGGCCTATCCCGCCCATGATCAAAGTGACTCCCGGGTCGTCTCGCTGCCCGGGCGCGTTGAGAGCCGTCACCGCGAACCACACGAGGGCAGCACCGACGATTGCGCCGATGAGAACATCGACGTATCGGAAGGCAGCCGAGGAGAACACCGTTCCGCGGCGCACCATGGCCAACAACCGCCATACGCAGAGCAGCGCTACCTGGCCTGAAACCATGCCGACGATGGTGATCACGCGTAGCGGAGTCAGCGGAAGTGCCCCCTCCGCCGGCTCGGTGACCAACGCCCACACCATCGCCGTCTGGACGAACAACGTGCCCACGAGGATCACTGCGACCACGGCGCGCGAAGCGCGCACTGCGACGTTGCCCACAAACCTCATCCTTCCGTCGACTAACGATGGAAATCTATCGACTTTCAATAGGTTCTACAAGACGCCCGCATTCGCTCGCTGCCCACAGGAGTCCGACGACGATCGGCGTCAACGCTGCCATGAGGAACGCACCGTGCCAGCCGTCCGGCCACGGCACTGAGGCGTACGGCACCCGCGCCCCGCACCGCGCCACCGCGAGCAGGAACAGGCAAGGCAGCGCAGCCACCCATGCACAGAGCCCGGCCAGGAAGGGCGCGACCGGAGCCAGTGCTGCGGCGCAGACGCCGAAGACCGTGGCCGGCGCCACCGCGGGTGCAGCCAGCAGGTTGGCCGGGATGGCGACCAAACTCAATCCCCCGCCGATCATGGCGATCAGCGGGGCGCACGCCACCTGAGCGGCCGCCGGAACCGCAACAGCGACCGCCACCGGTTGGGGCCACCAGCGCTCGAGCCATTCCGCCCAGCCCGGTGCCACGACGATCAACCCCAGCGTGGCAAAGGCGGAGAGTGCGAACCCCGGCTGCACCGCCAACGCCGGCTCGACCAGCAACAGAACGATCACAGCGCCACAGACGCCGGACAGCGCTTGGCGCGGCCGCGATGTCGCCATCCCCGCCAACCCGAGAAGTCCCATCACGGCGGCACGAAGCACGCTTCCCGATGGCCGCGCCAGAACCACGAATCCGACGACGCACAGCGCCGCGATCGCCGCAGCCGCACCGGGACGAAGCCGCGTGCGGCGCGCGAGTCCCAACGCGACGCCGCCCACGATGCCTACGTTCGTACCGCTGACGGCCACGAGGTGCGTCAACCCAGTGGTCCGAAAGTCGGCCGTCACGTCGGGTGGGAGGGCGGCGGTATCGCCGTCGACGAGGCCGGGCAGCAGCTTCCCCGCATCGCCCGGGAGCGGCGTTGAGGCATGGCGCAGTCCCGCCCGAACGCGGCCCGCAACCCGTTGCAGCGCAGAAGGTTCCCCGATCAACGCGGGCGATCCGCGAATGGCGACGACGGCCGTCACCGTGTCGCCGACCCTCGGCGCCGACAGCCGTCCGGCGGTACGAATCCGCTGACTCGGCAGCAGGCCGGCCCAGCCCCGGTCAGGCGCGATCAGCAGAACCGGCTGCCGCATCGCCCACTGCCGGCCGTCGTGATCAAGGCGCGTCAGCTGTGCCCTGGCGAGGACGTACTCGTAGGTACGGCCACTCGACGCGTCAACCGCGCTACGGCGCACCGCGTCGGAGGCAAGCTGCACGGTCATCTCGACTATTGCGCCCTGTCGGGCCAATGCGGCTAGTGGCCCGGTCGCGCGCGCGGCGGCATGGATACCGGCGACGCCGCTTGCGCCAGCGGCCGCGATCAGCGCGACGGCCACGGCCAACCGCCAGGGGCGCCGGAAGGCGATCAGCGCGAGTGCACTGACGACACCGACGCCGCAGGCTGCAAAGCAGCCGCGAGGCGTCCACTCCCGGACGGTCAGCAGTGCCAGCCAGCATGCGGCCGCCGGCAGTACGAGTCTGGCGTCGGTCCACCGCAGGGCCGCGACGGGAGTTCCGGCGCTCACACGGTGACCAGCGGGGCGAGTCGGTCGTACGTCGCCGGCCCGATTCCGGGAACCTCCTGTAGCTGACCGACGGAGGTGAACCGACCGTGTTGCGTTCGCCAATCCAGGATCCGTTGCGCTGTCACCGGGCCCACGCCCGGCAGGGCGTCGAGCGCCGCGAGGGTGGCCGAATTCAGATTGACCGGGCCCGCCGCCGCGGCCGCGCCCCCGGATGCGGCTGGGCCGACCGCCGTGCCCGGCAGGTCAACCCGAAGCTGCTCGCCGTCGACCAAGACCCGCGCCAGGTCGAGCGAGGTCGTATCAGCGCCGGGCAGCGCGCCACCGGCAGCCGCCAAGGCCTCGTGCACGCGCGAGCCAGAGGCCAGCCGGACGACCCCGGGCCGGGCGACCTTCCCTTCGACGTCGACGACGACCTGAACCGCCACGGTTGGCGACGCTGCAGGAAGCGGCGGGATTGACACCGTCCCCGCCGCCGAGACCGGGCCGGCAGGTGCGGCCCGGGTCACCTCATGCGACTGCCCGCGTACGTACAACCATCCCGAAAAGCCCAGCGCCAGCACACTCAGCACCACGACCGCGATGATCACCTGCCGTCCCGGATTCCAGGCAGTGCGGGGCAGGTGCAACGGCCGGCGGGCGGCCAGCATCGATCGCACCTGTGCGGTCAGGGTCGCCGGCGGCACCCACCCGGCGCCTGGCACGACCCAGGGCGAGTCATCCGGCGGATCAGCCCGGCCAGCAACCACCCGCCGGAGCCGCTCGGCCGGGTCTCGCTGCTCGGTCGGACGCACCCTTCGACGCTAGGTCTCGGCGGTGTCCGGCGGACCCCGTGGACGACCTTCTGTGGATCACGGAACGAACGCGGGGCCGGCTGGGGACAACAGCGCGTCAGGCAACCGGTGCGTCGGACATGACCGCCACGCCGAGGACGCCCTCTCCGGTATGGGCGGCGATCGCCGCACTGACCTCGCCGACCGGAACATCCTGTCCCCCAAGCACTTCACTGACCATCCCGGCGAGCTGTGCCGCACGCTCCGGTGCGCCGAGGTGGACGACCGCGGCCCGCGCCGGGCGCGGCGTCTTACCTGCCAGTTCACAAAGCCGTTCCATCGCCCGCCGGGTGGTCCGAACGAAGGAGTCCGTGACGATCTCACCGTCCTTGAGGCGCAGGATCGGTTTGACGGCCAGAGCCGTTCCCAGCCGGGCTGATGCCGGTCCGATACGCCCGCCGGCCTTCAGCGCGTTCAGGTCTTCGACGCAGAAAAACACCGACGTGGCCGCCGCCGCCTGCCGGGCGGCTTCGGCTACCTGCTCGGCGTCAGCGCCCGAGTTCGCCGCTGCCACAGCCGCTTCCACCACGAAGGCCAATCCTGCCGATACGAGCCGGCTGTCGACCACGACCACCCGACCGGCGGCGTACTGGGCCGCCAGCTCGGCTGCCGCCACGGTGCCCGACAACTCCCCCGACAGATGGATGCTCACGATGTCGGTGCCCGGCTCGGCCATGGCAGGTCCGGCGTAGGCCTCGACGAAAGCAAGCGGCGGCGGCTGCGATGTCGAGACCTTGCGCCGATCCCGTAACGCCTGCAAGACGTCGGACGGCCCGATGTCCACGCCCTCACGGCCGTTCGTCGCGCCCCAGCTGACGCCGATCGGAATGACGGTGATCCTTTGCGCCGCAGCCGATTCAGGGCGTAGCCCTGCGGTCGAGTCGGTGACGATACGGACGGCCACGGTGCTCCGATCAGGCCGGGACGATGTTGACGAGTTTCGGCGCCCGCACGATCACGGCGCGAATTCCGGATCCGTCGAGCGCGCGTACGACGCCCGGGTCGGCCAGTGCCAACGCCTTCAACGCATCGTCGGCGATGTCCGGCGCCACGTCGAGCCGGGCCTTGACCTTGCCTGCCACCTGCACGACACAGGTCACGGACTCCTCGACCAACAACGCGGGGTCTGCCGTCGGCCAGGACTGCTTGCCGACAAACTCGCTGTGGCCCAGCAGGTTCCACGCGTCGTCAGCGGTGTACGGCGCGAACGCGCTGAGCATGACGACCAACGCTTCGACCCCCTCACGAACATCGCTGCCGCCGTCGAAAGCCTTCCGCAGCAGGTTCGTCAACTCCATGCACCGCGCGATCGCGACGTTGAAGCGATGCGTGTCCATGTGTCGCGTCGCCTCATCGACGAGCCGCGCGACGGCCCGAGACACGGCCACGTCGACCGGTCGATTCACATCGCTTCCGGAAACATCGCTCGCCAACTGCCAGACCCGGCGCAGCCACTTCCCCGCACCGGACGGCGAGACGTCCGCCCAGTCCACGTCTTCTTCGGGCGGCGACGCGAAGAGCATCGTCACCCGGATCGCGTCGACGCCGTGCTTAGCGAGCTCCGCACCCAAGTCGACGCCGTTGCCCAACGACTTGCTCATCGCCTTTCCGTTGTTGATGACCTGGCCCTGGTTCAGCAGCGCGGTGAACGGCTCGGTGAACGGCACCAACTTCAGGTCGTACAGCACCTTCGTGAAGAACCGCGAATACAGCAGGTGCAGGATCGCGTGTTCGACGCCGCCGACGTATTGCGCGACGGGCATCCACTCCGCGACCGCCCCGGGGTCGAAAGGCCCGTCGGTGTAGGTCGGCGAGCAGTAGCGGTAGTAGTACCAGGACGAGTCGACAAACGTGTCCATGGTGTCGGTGTCCCGCCGGGCCGGGCCGCCGCAACTCGGGCAATCAACCGACACCCAGGATTCGGCTGTGCCCAAAGGACTTTCGCCCTTCGGCAGCAGGTCGACGTCACTCGCCGGCGGCAGCAGGACAGGCAGCTGGTCGTCCGGAACCGGGACCTCGCCGCAACTCGGGCAGTGCACGATCGGGATCGGGGCGCCCCAGTACCGCTGGCGGGACAGCAGCCAGTCCCGGAGCCGGAAGATGACCGCGCCCTTGCCTTTCTGCGCGGACTCGAGCTGTCCGATGATGGCGCTGATCGCCTCCGCCTTGCGCAGCCCGTCGAGCGGGCCCGAGTTGACAAGGTCGCCATCCCCAGGTGTCGCAACGCCCGTCACCGCAGGATCTTCGAGGTCCGTACGAACAACCACCCGCACCGGCAGCCCGAACGTCCGCGCAAAGTCGAGGTCGCGCTGATCGTGCGCCGGCACCGCCATGATCGCGCCGGTGCCGTAGTCGGCCAGCACGTAATCGGCAGCCCAGACCGGCAGCCGCTCGCCGTTGACGGGGTTCACGGCGTGAACGCCGAGGAAGACGCCGGTCTTCCCCCGCTCGGTGGACTGCCGCTCGATCTCGGTCAGACCCTTGACCTGCTCCCGGTACGCCTCGAAGGCCGGCCGCCGCTCGGGCGTACACAGCTCATCGGCCAGCGCGGCATCGGCGGCGACAACGAAAAACGTTGCGCCGTAAAGCGTGTCGGGGCGGGTGGTGAACACCGTCACCGGTTCGTCGCGGCCTTCGATCGCAAAATCGACGTACGCACCCTCGGACCGGCCGATCCAGTTCCGCTGCATCGTCAGGACGCGCTCGGGCCAGTGCCCTTCCAGCGGCGTCATGTCGTCGAGCAGCTGCTGGGCGTAATCGGTGATGCGGAAATACCACTGGGTCAGGTTCCGCTTGGTGACGGTTGCACCGCAGCGCTCACACATACCGCTGACGACCTGCTCGTTGGCAAGCACGGTCTGGTCGTTCGGGCACCAGTTGACCGGGCTGGCCTTTCGATACGCCAGGCCCTTTTCGAAGAACCGCAGGAACAGCCACTGCGTCCAGCGGTAGTACTCGGGGTCGCAGGTATTCAGCCGGCGGGACCAGTCGAACGACACGGCGAACCGGCGGAACGACTCAGCCTGCGTCTCGATGTTGGCGTACGTCCAGGTGGCCGGATCGCTGTTCCGCTTGATCGCCGCGTTCTCGGCGGGCAGCCCGAAGGCGTCCCAGCCGATCGGGTGCATGACGTCGTAGCCGCGCAGGATCGTGTAGCGGGCCACCGCGTCACCGATAGAGAAGGCCTCGCCGTGGCCCATGTGCAGATCGCCAGAGGGGTACGGGAACATGTCGAGCACGTACCGCTTCTCCGCGCCGGGCCGCCGCAGGTCGAGGTCCTTCCAGGCCTCCAACCAGCGCGCCTCGATCGCGTGGACGTCGTACTCGCTCACGGTTCGCTCACTCCTGACGCTCACGCCTCACAAAGCAGCGCCCCCGGCAGGCGGGGGCAGCGGCTCAGGATACCGCCGCACGATCCCCGAGCCCTTGATCGCGGCGCAGGACCGCGAGTAGCTCCTCGTACGGGCCGACGAGGTACGCCTGGTCGCCACCGAAGAAACGGGTCCCCCGACGAGGCGGATGTTCGAGGATGCCGTTCGCCCGCCCGATCGCGAGGACCCTGGTGCGTGCCGACAACTCCTGCATGGACAGCCCGTCCAGGCCGCCGCCACGAGCGATCGTCAGCCTGCCGACCAGGAACGGCTGGTCGGCGACGCCGAAGGTACCCAGCACGTCGAGGCCCAGGGCAGCGCCCACGAACCAGGGCGCGGCCAGCACCGATGTCGAGCGGACGTGCCGGAAGCCGAACGAATCCTTGACCGTGCGTGCAAGCGTGCGATCGAACACCCGGAGGACGACCGGTACGGCCGGCCACCGATCGCCCAGCGCTTCGCGAACGGCCAGCCCGGTCTCGATGTTCGTCAGGTCGCTGCTGGTCAGCACAGCAATGGCGCTGGCTGAGTGGATGTTCACCGAGACCAACGTCTGCCGCAAGGTGGCATCACCGATGACCACCGGTACGCCCAACGCGCGGGCCCTGCCCAGGTAGCGGTTGTGCTCGTCACGTTCGAGGACGACCACCTCCCGGCCTTCGGCCAGCAGTCCTTCGAGCACCCGCAAACCGACCGAACCGAGGCCGATGATCACCACGTGGTCCGCCAGCGCGGTGGCCTGCTGGCGACCGAGCGACGCCTCCAGGTTGCGACTGACGAGCACGTTTGTCAGCAGCGCGAACGTCGTCGACTCGAGCAGGACCCCGAGCACGATCAAACCGATACCGAACGCCCGTACCGGAGCACTCTGGGCGGCGAACGAGAAGTCGCCGTAGCCGACGGTGGCGGCGGTCTCGATCGAGAAGTAGAGCGCCTGACCCCAGCTGAGGGTTCCGCCGCCCGGCGGTTTGTAGATCGCGTGCAGGACGGCGCTGGACAGAACCACCACCGCGCACAAGGCGCCCACCACGTACCACAGCGCGCGGTCCGCATCGCGAGCGAACGCGATGCTCACCCTGGCCCAGCGGGGCAGCGGTCGAGTGCGGCGACCGGCGGGGTTGCTGGAGACCTCCGGGATCACGACGCCCGCGTCGTCGAACTGTGCCCGCGTGCCGACCACCGTCACCGAATCGCCGGCCTTGACCTCCTTGTCGCGGCCGGGACAGATCAAGGTCTCACCGCCGTCCGACGCGACGGCCAACGGCGCCAGATCGCCGTAGATCGAGCGGAGGGTGCCGCTGGCCGCGGCCGGCGCCGTCACGGCGATGAACGACTCGCCCCCGAGGTCGATCGGGTGGGCAGTTCGGCGCAGGCTGTCCTCGACGAACGCAGGAGCGGACAGCCCTGCAACATCCAGGACACTCCCCTCGCCGGTCAGCTCGGCGACCGCCGACCCGACGGCGGCATTCGACAACCGGACCACGATCCGGACGTCAGGGCGAAGCTCCCGAGCCAGTAGCGCGGTGGCCAGGGTCTCGAGGTCGCCTCCCTCGACGCAGACCACGGCTTCGGCGTCCATCAGACCGGCCCCCAGCAGCACCGACCGAAGCTGCGGGCTGCCGACCTGCAGGGATACGCCCCAACCGGCCAGCTGATCGGCCAGCCGCGCATCCGGCGCCGGTTCGACGGCCACCACCGGGACGCCGGCGAGATGCAGTTGCTCGACCGTACGGACGCCGACACCGTCGAGACCGCACACGATGACGTGCCGGGACATGCTTTTCTCGGTCACGCGAGTTCCCGCTTACGCGGGCGGACCACGACCGAAGCCGGCTCTCGGACAAGGAAGCGAGCTCGCACCCAGCCCGGCACGGCGCATCCGACCTCGACGGCGACGACGATCGCCGCGGCGGCCAAACCGTCGAAGAGCCAGTGGTTTCCGGTGACCAGGACGACCCACGTGGTGACCAGCGGGTGCAGCACGATCCAGTCCCGGAACCGCCACCGGCTCAGCCGGATGACCTCCCACGCAACGAGAACTGCCCAGCCGACGTGGACGGACGGCATCGCGGAGACTTGGGCGAAGCCCTCTGCGTACACCGAGGAGTGATAGCGCAGCGGGGTGTCCACCAGCCCGCTGCCGGGCAGCAGCCGCGGCGGAGCGAGGGCCGACAGCTGAATGAGCAAGCAGACCAACGTGACGAGGACAACGCGGATCCGGGTCCCGGCATAGCCGGCGCGGTGGCGAAGGAACGCCCACACCAGAAAGGCCATCATGCCCAGGAAGTGCGCTGTGGCGTAAAAGATATTGGCGAACTGGACCACGCCGTGATGGGGCAGGATCGCCTGCTGCAAGGGCTGTTCAATGTCGAGATGGGCAGCGCGCTCGGCGTTCAACACGTCCTGAGCGCGGCTGTACGCACCGACCGCGGACGTTCCGGCATGCGCCCCGAGGAACATCCAAAGCCCATACAGGGCAAGAACGACTCCGGCTTCGCGCAGCAAGAACCCGCTGCCCGCCGTACGGCCCGAGCCCGCCGCGAAGCGCGCCAGCAACGAGCCCGCAACAACCAAGGCCACAGCGATCGCCCACGCAGCCTCGACGCTCAGCGTAAATCGCTCGACGGCCTGCAGCATGAGCGAAGCTCCGCTCCTCGCCTCTCGGTGCCGGTCGGTGATCAACCGGCAAGAGCGACAGCATGACGGGTGAAAGCTTGCTCGTGAATAGCGTCCGAGATCCGTGTTCGCGCAGCGTGTCCCCGGTAGCCTCGGTGAATCGCACCCCTACGGCGCTCCTACGCGCCCCTGCTGGGAGGTCACCGTTGACGCCCCGTCTGCTCGATCCCGTGCTCAAGAACCAACTGGCCAAACGGATCTACGTTGCGACGGGGCTGCGTAAGCCGTACGTCCCGCAGGCGAAGACGACGCACTACCGCATGCCACTGCTGGAAGAAGCCGGCGGCTGGCTGCAACTCCGCGACTACCAGGGGCCGCCGATTCCGTCACAAGAGTGGACGAGCCTGACGTACGTCACCTACCCGACCGACCCCTCGACGTACTTCGCTCCGCTCACCTCGGCAACCGGCGAGACCGTTCTTCGCGGCTTCTGGGAGGACGGCAAACCTGACCTCGACGGCATCTGGACGTCGAACGCGGAAAAGGCTCCCACCTTGCGGCGTTACGTCGAATCCGTCGAAGCGCGATTCGGGCGAGTCCAACTCATCCGGCAGTCACCGAACTCGATGCGCGAGGCGCGCTGGGGTCTGCACCTCGACGACAACAACCGGCTCAACCCGGAGTCGAACGGCTGGGTGGTCCGAGCTTGGCTGGAACTGACCGACGATCCCCGCAGCAAGCTGATCGTCCGGCAGGACCAACTCAGCAAGGCCAGCGAGCACCACATCACGCTGCCCCGCTACCGGCAGGCCGTCGTCGATTCGGAGTTCTTGTTCCACAGTGGGTATCACGCTGGACCGGAGACCCGTTACGGCCTGATCACCAGCTTCGAGAGCACTCCGCACCTCGAGGAATGGATTCGCAGCCAACTTCCGTAACGCATCGTTAGCTAGTTAGCAGAAAGTCTGCTAACGTCTGGGGCAGCCCTGTTTCACCGTTCGCCATCCGCCCAAGGAGTTCGTATGTCCACTGTTACCGAGCCGACCGGCAACCCGTCCTTCGAGATCCCCTCGATCGAAGACGCCACGCAGCGCATCCGCGACCTGAACGAGCGCATCATCGAGTCTTCCAAGACCGCCGGCCTCGTCACGCTCGACGCGTACGAGAAGGCGCTGAGCAGCATCGCCGAGTTCGAAGAGAAGGTCGCCTCCGCGACGCAGCTCGACTGGGTCTCGGCTCTCGCCACCACCCACGCCAAATTCATCAACGAGATCAGCAGCGCCTACACGAAGGCCGCGCGCGAACTGCTTAAGTAATCACGCCAGTCCGTCTGCGCAGCTCCGCTCGCCCTTGGCATAAGGGCGAGCGGAGCTGTGTTGCGGTTCGAGGAGTACCTAGCAGAGCACGAGGCACGACATGGCGAGCTCAACAAGACGCGCAGCCGTAGTCACCGGATCCGCCAGCGGCATCGGCGCAGCCATCGCGGCGCGCTTCGTCCGCGACGGCATCGACGTCCTGGCCGTAGATCTCGAGCCTGGGCCCGCCAGCGAGGGAATCATCCCGTTCGCCACGGATCTCACCACCCGCGAAGGCAACCGCAGCGCCGTTGATGCCGCCCTCGAACATTTCGGCCGGCTCGACATCATCGTGCCGAACGCCGGCTTTCAGCACGTCTCGCCGATCGCCGACTTTCCGGAAGATCGCTGGGACGCCCTCCTCGCGATCTTGCTGACCAGCCCGTTCCTGCTCGCCAAATACGGCTGGCCCTCGCTGCTCGAAGCGCCCGAGGGTGGCCGATTCGTCGTCGTTGCCTCAGCCCACTCGCTGGCCGCCTCTCCGTTCAAAGCCGGTTACGTATCCGCCAAGCACGGCGTGCTCGGCCTGGTGCGCACGCTTGCATTGGAAGGCGCCGACCACGGCATCTCGACCACCGCGCTCTGTCCCGCGTATGTCCGGACCCCGCTCGTCGAAAAGCAGATCGCGGCACAAGCGGCCGCGCATCACTTGTCGGAGGACCGGGTGCTCGCCGAGGTCATCCTGGCCTCCCAGCCCGTCAAGCGGTTGATCGAACCCGAAGAGGTCGCAGAGATGGCAGCGTTTCTGGTCGGTCCATCCGGACGAGCGTTTACCGGCGTCGCCGTGCCGATGGATCAGGGATGGACCGCCCGATGAAAGCCCCGACGTGCCCACCGGGCATCCACAACGCCAGCCTCGCGACGGCGTTCGGCATCTACAACGCCGTCATCCAGGCGACGACCGAATACTGGACCGGCGTGATCTCGCGGGGCGCGACGCCCATAGAGGTCGGTCTCGACGTGCTCGACTGGTACAGCACGATGAACAAGCTCGACCGGCCGACCTGGGCAACGCCGTACGTCGTCACAAAGGAATGGCCCATCGCCCGGCTGCTGGACTTCTCCGATGCGAAGACCGACGGCGAATCCGCCGGTCAGGTGCCGACGCTGATCCTGCCGCCGCAGGCTGGACATGACTCGTGCATCGTCGACTTCGCACCGAACCAGAGCCAGATCCAGACGGCCAAAGACGCTGGGCTGCAGCGCATTTACTCGTTCGACTGGCTCGGTGCCACGCAGGAGACCAAGAACGCCACGATCGAGGATTACCTCGCGGTGATCGCCGAGGCCGTCGATGAGCTCGGTGGCCGGGTCAACATTGTCGGCGATTGCCAGGGCGGGTGGCTGGGAGTCATCTACGCCGCACTGCATCCCGATGATGTCCACACCCTGACGATCGCGGGCGCTCCGGTCGACTTCCACGCCGGCGGGGCGGTCATCCACGAGTGGACCGACGTGCTGTCCCCCGCCCCGAATGACCTCGCCTTCTACCGGACGTTGGTCCAGGCCAACAATGGGACTCTGCCGGGCGAATACCAGCTCGCGGGCTTCATCACAATGCAGCCCGAGGTCGAAGTCGACCGCCAGCTGCAGCTCTTGGTGCACCTCCACGAGCGCGAGCACGTCGAGCGATACCGGCTCTTCGAGACCTGGTTCAAGCACACACAGCCGATCGCCGGCGCCTTCTACCTGTGGATCGTCGAGCACCTGTTCCAGAACAACGAGCTCGTCGAGGGCACGCTGACCATCGATGGCCAGGTGGTGAACCTCAAGAACGTCAGCTGTCCGCTGTATCTGCTCGCCGGATCCGTCGACCACATCACCCCTGGCCCGCAGGTCTTTGCGCTTGCCGATTACGCATCCACGGCGCCAGAGGAGATCACGCAGGTGACCGCGCCCGGTGGCCACCTCGGTCTGTTCATGGGGCGGGAATCGCTGATGGCGTACTGGGCGCCGTTATTCGCGGCGATCGCGGCCCGGCCGGCCTGACTACTTCGTCTTGCGGACGCGGCGAACCGCGTTTGCATCAACGAACGCTTGATACATCTCGAGCAGCACCTTGCGCTGGCGACCGGTCAGCTCGCTGGCCGATTCGATCGCTGTGCGTAGCTCGGACAGCGTGTTTTCGGCGGCATTGTCGTCGGGTCCGACGAATCCGGCTTTGGCATACAAGTCTTCGGCGGACGTCTGCAACGAGTCGGCGATGGCGTCGAGGACCGCTTCTGAGGGCGCCCGAAGACCGCGCTCGATCTGTGACAGGTACGGATTCGAGATCCCTACGGCTGCCGCGAACTGACGCATCGGCAGGGCGGCAAGCTCGCGCTGCTTCCGAATAATCGAGCCCAAAACGCTCTGCGGAGTACTTTCGCTCGCCATTTCGCAATCGTACGGCCGCCGGGGGAACACATCCCGTGGAAACCCACCTATGATCCAGATCACAGTAAGTCGGATCGGCGATCGGAGTCGCGCATGACTACCTGCGAACCCGGGCCAGCTTTCCCAGGCGGAGACCTATTTGGTTCAGTCGAGGCCGCCGTAGCCGACAATGATCCTGTGTCCTTTATGCGCGCGCTGGCAAATGCTGGAGCGGCGCTGCCGCTCCATCCATTCGCCGCTGCGAACGCGGTGGCCCGCCTCGCGACCGGATCCATGGACTTGTGGGCGTCCACCGTCCGCTGCGCGCTCGGCGAACGCGCGCCCGGCAGCACCGCTGACAACCGCTTCAAAGACACTGCGTACGAGCGGAACCCGTACTTCTTCGCACTCCGGCAGAGTCATCAGCTCGCTGAGAAATTCGTTCTCGATCTGGTGGGCGCCGCAGGGCTTTCCGAACACGAGACGCGGAAGGCCGAATTCGCCAGCCGCTTGATGATGGACGCGATGTCGCCCTCGAACACCCTGCTCGGCAACCCGGAGGCATTGAGGACCGCTTTCGACACCGGCGGGATGAGCCTCGTCCAGGGCATGCGCAATTGGATGTCGGATCTACAGCACAACGGCGGCTGGCCGAGCCAGGTCGACAGCTCCGGTTTCGAGGTCGGCCGAAACATGGCCGCCACAAAGGGCAAAGTCGTCTACCGGAACCGGCTCATCGAACTCATCCAGTACGAACCGCAGACCGATGAGGTCTACGAGGTCCCACTGCTGTTCTGCCCGCCGTGGATCAACAAGTTCTACATCATGGATCTGGCTCCCGGCCGCAGCCTGATCGAATGGGCCCTCCAGCACGGCCATCGCTGCTTCGCGATCAGCTACCGCAATCCCGACGAAACGATGCGCGATGTCGGCATGGACGACTACCTGTTCGAGGGGCCGCTGACCGCGATCAAGGTCGTCCGGCAAGTCTCGGACGCCGCAAAGGTCAACCTCCTCGCGGCCTGTCTCGGCGGCACGCTCAACGCCATTGCGCTCGCCCGCATGGCGCGGAAGAAGAAGGATGTCGTCAACACCGCGACGTTCCTCAACTCGCACACCGACTTCACGCTGCCCGGCGAACTCGGCATATTCATCGACGACAAGACCGTGTCGGCGCTCGAACGAAAGATGGACCGGCGCGGATACCTCGAGGCCACCGAAATGGCGAAGACGTTCGACGCGTTGCGAGCCAAGGACCTGATCTTCTCGTTCGCCGTGAACAACTGGCTGCTCGGAAAGTCGCCGGGCGCCTTCGACCTGCTCGCCTGGAACTCGGACAGCACCCGCATGCCCGCCAAGATGCACTCCGAATACCTCCGCACCTGCTACTTGCGCAACGAGTTCGCCCGCGGCGAGTTCCGGGTGCGCGGCAAGCGTGTCGACCCGAAGGCGACGACGGTCGAGAAATACGTGTTGTCGGCGATCGGCGACCACATCGTCCCGTGGCAGTCCGCCTACAAGACGACACACGTCCTCGGTGGACCGTCCCGCTTCGTACTGAGCACCTCCGGGCATATCGCAGGGATCGTGAACCCGCCCAGCCCGAAGGCGAAGTTCTGGACGAACGAGGACTTGCCGGTCGAGTCGGAGCTGTGGCTCAAGGCCGCCGACCTGCATCAGGGCACCTGGTGGGACGACTGGGCGACGTGGATGTCGACGCGAGCCGGCGACACGATGCCGGCGAGCCATGAGCTGGGTAGCGAGAAGCACCCTGCTGGCGAGGATGCACCGGGATCGTATGTGAAGCATTAACCCGCTGACGTGTCAGAGCGGCGGCTGCTCCGCCTGTACTGCTGAGGCGGCCCAGGTCAGTGGCCGGCGGGGATAGTCCCGAGTCGGCCCGCCTGGAAGTCGGCGAACGCCTGCTGCAGCTCCTCGCGGGTGTTCATGACGAACGGCCCGTACTGCGCGACCGGTTCGCGGATCGGCTGCCCACCGAGGATCAGCACGTCGAGATTCGGCGTCTTGCTGTCCTGCTTGGCGTTGGCCTCGATCGTGATCGTGTCGCCGGGGCCGAACACCGCGAGGTTCCCCAGCCGCACCGGACGCTGGTGGACACCCACCGACCCGGCGCCGCCCAGGACGTAAACCAGCGCGTTGAACTCGGGGTTCCAGGGAAGCCGCAAGTGCGCGCCGGGCGACAACGTGGCGTGAGCCATCGCGATCGGGGTGTGGGTGACACCGGGCCCGGAGTAGCCGGCGACATCGCCCGCGATGACCCGGACCAGCGCGCCACCGTCGGGCGAGCTGAGCAGCTTGACCTCCGTACGCCGGATGTCCTGGTACCGCGGATCGGTCATCTTCAGCTTCGACGGCAGGTTGACCCAGAGCTGAATCCCATGGAACAGACCGCCCTGCGCGAGGACCTCTTCCGGCGGCGCCTCGATGTGCAGGATGCCGCCACCGGCGGTCATCCACTGAGTGTCGCCGTCGCTGATGATGCCGCCGCCGCCGTTCGAGTCCTGGTGCCGGAAGGTGCCGTCGATCATGTACGTGACCGTTTCGAAGCCCCGGTGCGGATGCCACGGCGTGCCCTTGGCTGCGCCGGGCTCGTACTCGACCTCGCCCATCTGGTCCATGTGGATGAACGGGTCGAGGTCGGCCTTGCTCACCCCGGCGAACGCGCGCCGGACCGGGAAGCCCTCGCCCTCGTAGCCGCTCGGAGCGTCGGTCACCGAGACCACCGGCCGGTCCACACCGAGTAGGCCGACCTCGGGGATGCGCGGGAGAGTAAGGATGTCGGAAACGGTCACAGCTGGCATATCAGCCGTCCTTCCACGTGTGGTGTCGCCTGGCCAACGCTACGGCTACGGGCGGAATTCCGCAGTCAGTGCAGCGAGCTGGGGTCGGCCGGCACGTCGACAGCGTGTTCCCGCAGCGCGTCGAGCGGGACGATCTCCAACGCTCGGCTGTTCGTGGACGCCAGGACGACCGGCGCGGCCATCCCGTCGTTGTACGCCTGCAGCCAGCGCGCGGCGACGACGCACCACCGGTCACCCGGCACCAGACCGGGAAAGTTCCAATCCGGCCGCGGCGTACTCAAGTCGTTTCCGACGCGCTTCTGGTGACTGAGGAACTCCTCGGTCACCACCGCGCAAACCGTATGGCTACCAAGGTCTTCGGGCCCGCTCGTGCAGCAGCCGTCCCGGTAGAAGCCCGTCAACGGATCGGTGCCACACGGCTCGAGCGGCTCACCGAGCACGTTGAGATCAGTCATGGTTCCAGCCTCGCATGCCGCCGCGCCTTCCGCATGGGGGCACTGCGTGCGACAGTCGATTCATGTGTCGCAGCATCCGGGTCCTCGAGAACTTCGAACCGCCGGCCACACCCGACGAGGTGCACGCCGCGGCTCTTCAGTACGTCCGCAAGGTGAGCGGCCGAAGCAAGCCGGCCGCTGTGAACCAGGACGCATTCGACGAAGCCGTCGAGAAGATCGCGCAGGCGACCCAGGAGTTGCTCGATCGACTGGTGACCAAGAGCCCGCCCCGTAACCGTGACGTGGAAGCCGCAAAGGCAAAGGCTCGTTACGCACAGCGGGTGTTCGCGTAACGCCGCGTCACGCGCACGGCAGTCATTTGGCCGGTCCGTACCTGCGTTCGGGTAGGTCCCGGGATGCGTTCGGGTGAACCGCGGCGCGGCGTCTTTTCGCGCCTGCCTCCGCGCGGAAAGCTCATCCGCGAAACGCGTTAGCACGAGGTGCGGCGCAGCGCCCTGACTTTGAGGAGATTCGCCGATGCCGAGCGAGATGACGCTCGAATCGACCGCCCAGACGGTCCTTTCCGCGACGCTGGAAAGCCTTCGGCTCGGCGAACGACCGCTGGTCGTGGTGCCGACCCAGGGGCCGATGATCCGCCGGAACCGGTACTGGTCCGAAGGGGACGACCGGCCGGCCCAGACCCGGATCGAGCATGAAGTCGCGGACCTACTCGTCGACCGCGGATGCGCCTCGGGCGCGCTCGCCACGGTCGACGTGTTGGCCTGGGATGGGAGCCACGTCGGGCTCGACCACGAGGACAGTGCGAACATCGCCGCCGTCGTGGTGCTGTTCGACGTCCCCGGCAGCATCTTCGACGTGTACGAACTCCCGCTGTGCCGGAGCAGTGAAGGTTGGCAGATCCGGGAAACCGTTCGGCCGCTGCCGACCGGTCCGGGTGAGGGTGTCCCTGGCTCGGTGCTGTTCGCCGAGCTGAGCAACGCCGTCGTTGATGACCGTTCATCGCTGTCCTAGCCGCGAAACCCGCTCTCTCGCAGCCGGTTTCGGCTGAGCCCGAACTCGTGCCGTAACGCCGACCGGGCGGCCCAGTACCCGCACATCCCGTGCACACCCCCGCCGGGCGGCGTGGAAGCCGAGCAGAGGTAGAGGCCTGGCTGCGGCGTCCGGTAGTTGTCCCAGCGGACGGTCGGCCGGAACAGCGTCTGCCGTAGCGTCGCCGCGCCGCCGTTGATGTCGCCGCCGACGTAGTTCGGATGGATCCGCTCGGAGTCCGCCGCAGTCAGCACCGCCCGAGCCACGATCCGGTCACGGAATCCGGGCGCGTACCGCTCGATCTGAGCCTCGATGGAATCGCTCATGTCGAGCGTCGATCCTCCCGGCACGTGGCAATAGCCCCACAACGTGTGCCGGCCCGCGGGCGCCCGGGATGGATCGACGACCCCGGGCTGCGCGACGAGGACGAACGGTGCCCGCGGGTGGCGTCCCGCGGCCACCTCGGCCTCCGCCCGGGCGATCTCCTCGTACGTGCCGCCCACGTGCACGGTTCCCGCGCCGCGGCAGGCTTCGGCGGTCCACGGAACCGGGCCGTCCAGCGCCCAGTCGACCTTGCACACCCCTGGTCCGTACCGGAAGCGGCGCAGCGCGTTGACGTATCGGGCCGGCAGCCGCGCCCCGCCCACGTCGGCGACTTGGCGCGGCGCGAGGTCGAGCAGGATGGCCCGCGCCGGCGGAATCTCGGCCAGCGAGGTCACCCACCGACCGGTGTGGATCACCACGCCGAGGTCGGCCGCCGCGCCGACCAGCCCGTCGACGAGCCGGGCGCTCCCGCCCTCCACAACCGGCCACCCCGCCGTATGGCCGAGCATGCCGAGGAACGCGCCGACCCCACCGGTCGGGCGGGCGTCCAGGGGCCGCATCGCGTGGCTCGCCAGCCCGGCGAACAACGCGCGCACCTCGACTCCCGCGAGCCGACCGCGGACGACATCGGCGCTCGCGAGCGCCGCCCGTAGAAACGGCAGCAACGACAACGGTGTTCGCGGCACACCGCGGACCGGACTCAGCGCCGCGGCCGTGACGGCGTCCGCGTGCTGGACGAGAGGCGCCATCAGCGCTCGCCACGACGGGCCGCCCGAGCCCAGGGACTCCGCCGTAGCGTCCAGCGACCGGTACGCCGCGGCCGCGCCGTTCCCGAGCGGATGCGCGTAGGGCACCTCGGGATGGCGAAACCGGACCCCCCGGGCCGGCAGGTCGAGGGAGGCGAAGAACGGCGATGCCAGGGCGAGCGGGTGGACGGCCGCGCAGACGTCGTGCTGGTAACCGGGCAACGTCAACTCGGCGGTGCGGCAGCCACCGCCGGGCTGCGCCGCGCCTTCGTAGACCTCGACCCGAAGCCCGGCGCGCACCAGCGTCAATGCCGCGGCCAGACCGTTCGGCCCGGCGCCGACCACCACCGCGTCGGGAACCTCGCTCACGCGCTCGCTACGCCGATCCGCCGATGTTCCAGGCAAGCATCGCCGGCCGGTCGTGTTCGGTGCCGAGGATGCCGACGCCCGCCGGGTCGAGGACGAAGAGCCGGCCGTCCCGCGCGGCGAGGCCGAGCCAGCGCGCGGCGAGCAGCCGAAGCAGGTGGCTGTGGGCGACGAGAAGGACATCGCCTGCTGCAAGGGTTGGCACGACGGAATCGGCCAGCAGGCTGTCGACCCTCCCCGCGACTTCGTCCATCGACTCGCCGCCGGGACAGCCGTCGTCCCACAGGTTCCAGCCCGGGTGGCCCTCTTGGATCGCGGCGGTGGTCAGACCTTCGTAGTCACCGTAGTTCCATTCGCGTAGGCGGTCATCCGGTTTCGCCTCGTAGCCCGCGAGCCGTGCCGTGTCGGCCGCCCGGCTGAGCGGGCTGGCCACCACGGCGGCCCATTGCTGGCCTTCGCGGAGCGTTCGGAGCGTTTCGCCGGCCGTCTCGGCCTGCGCGCGGCCTCGCTCGGTGAGCGGGATGTCGGTCCAGCCGGTGTGCTTGCGGTCGCGGCTCCAGTCGGTCTCGCCGTGCCGCAGCACGTACAGGGCATGGCTCACCTGGGCGAGGTTACGCGGGCCCCGCGGCTGGCTGCGGTTCCTCCCGGCTGGGCGCTATCGTCGGCGCCATGACCCAAGCCAGCGCACCAGCCGGACGGCTGTCCCCCGGCGACGAGGCCCCGTCGTTCACGCTCCCCGACGCCGCCGGTCGCGACGTTTCGCTCGACTCGTACCGAGGCCGGCAGGTCCTCGTCTACTTCTATCCGGCCGCGATGACACCTGGGTGTACGACCCAGGCTTGCGACTTCCGGGACAGCCTGGCGCAGTTGAACAACGCCGGGATCGATGTGCTCGGCATCTCGCCCGACAAGCCGGAGAAGCTCGCCAAGTTCCGCGACCGCGACCACCTGACGTTCCCGCTGCTGTCCGACGTCGACCGGACCGTCCTCGGCGCCTACGGGGCTTACGGCGAGAAGACGATGTACGGCAAGAAGGTCACCGGCGTGATCCGGTCGACGTTCCTGATCGGGGCCGACGGGAAGATCGAGCGCGCCATGTACAACGTGAAGGCAACCGGGCACGTCGCGAAGCTGCTCCGCGACCTCAACGTGGCCGTGTAGGCAGTCCGCCTGCGAGGATGGGGCGCGACGCGAGAGTGGCGGAATGGCAGACGCGCCGGCCTTAGGAGCCGGTGCCTTCGGGCGTGTGGGTTCGACTCCCATCTCTCGCACCAGGTGAACGGCACGCCGGTCGTCGCCCGTACCATCGTCGGGTGACGATCCGCCCCATCCGCCAGGTCGGCGACCCTGTCCTGCGTACGCCCACCGATCCGGTCCGGGTTTTCGACGACCGCCTCGAGCACCTCGTCGCGGACATGTTCGACACGATGTACGACGCCCCGGGCGTCGGCCTGGCCGCGAACCAGATCGGCGTCTCGTTGCGCCTGTTCGTCTACGACATCGGCGTCGACGACGACCACCAGGATCAGCCCGGCAGCGGTATCCGCAGGGGCGTCGTGTGCAACCCCCGGATCACGATGCTCGGTGGGCGCGACCCGCACGATCCCGGCCCCCCGGACTGGGTCGACGGTGACGAAGGCTGCCTGTCGGTGGTCGGCCTGTCGTTCGCGACGCCCCGCTGGTCGCAGGCGACGGTCGAGGGCGTCGACGTCCACGGCGAACCGCTCACCATCGATGGCACCGGTCTGATGGCCCGGCTGATCCAGCACGAAACCGATCACCTCGACGGCAAGCTGTACATCGATCGGCTCGTCGGTGAGCAGCGCGCCGAGGCCCGGCGCGCGCTTGCCCAGCGTTGAGGGTCAGATCGGATACGACAGCGACAACGCGTAGTCGCCCGCGGCATCCGTCCACCAATGCCGCAGTTCCATTCCGGCAGCAGCGAGTTCCTCGCGCACCCGGGCCGGCCGGAACTTCGCGCTGACCTCCGTACGCATGCCTTCCCCCGCCTGAAACGCGACCGCCATGCCGAGCTGGGCGACGGTCGCCGTGACGTCGGTTCGCGCCACCAGATGCATCTCGATCCATTCTTCGTCGTCGTCCCAGCGCGCGACGTGGTCGAACGCGTCCGGGTCGAAGTCGGCGTCCAGTGCCCGGTTGACGACGGCGAGCACGTTGCGGTTGAAGGCCGCCGTCACGCCGGCCGCGTCGTCGTACGCGGCGATCAACCGGTCCTTGTCCTTGACCAGGTCGGTGCCGAGCAGGAACGCGTCACCCGGGTTGAGGCCATCGCGGATCTCGGCGAAGAACGCCTTGCGTTGCGCGGGCTGCAGGTTGCCGACGGTGCCGCCCAGCAGTGCTACGAGGCGACGCCCGTCGCTCGGGATCGCGTCCAGGTGTCGCTCGAAATCGCCGCAGAGCGCATCCACCTGCAGTCCCGGGTAGGCGGCCGTCACCTCCTGTCCGGCCCGCGTCAACGTGGTTTCGTCGACGTCGAACGGGATGAATCGGCGCAGTGTGCCGTGGTCGCGCAAGGCGTCGAGCAGCCAGCGGGTCTTCTCCGACGTTCCGGAGCCGAGCTCGACCAGGGTGTCGGCATTCGTCCCGGCGGCGATGTCCCCCGCCCTCGCGGCCAAGATCTCCTTCTCCCGGCGCGTCGGGTAGTACTCCGGCAGCCGAGTGATCTGGTCGAAGAGTTCCGAGCCGCGCTCGTCGTAGAACCACTTGGGCGGCAGCCATTTCGGCTCGTCGGACAGTCCGACGCGGACGTCGCGGGCGAGGGCCTCGGCGATGTCCCCTGGCGCCAGGTGGACGGCCAGGCTGAACCGGGCGCTCACAGGTCCAGCGCCTGCCGCGCGACGGAACCGGGATCGGCCAAGATCAGCGAACCGTCCGGAACTCCCATCCACCGGGGGTCGTCGTCGAGGGGCTCGCTCGCGACGAGCACACCGCCCTCGGCCAGGCCCTTGTCGTGCAGGTAGGTCAGCGATGCACCGTGCGTGGTCGCCCAGACCGAACTTCCGTTTGTCAACATCAGGTTGAGCCGGGCGCCCGGATCCTTTGCCGCGCACTGGGAGACGACATCGGCGAGGACGGATTCGGGAACATCGCCCCGCGTCACCCGATCGAACACGATCGACGCCAGAACCGTTGCGTCACAAGGGTTTACGAAGGAGATGGATCGCTCGACGAGTGGGACCAGCGCGTCGAGCGAGACCGCCCCGTTGAACGAGAAGGCCCAGCGCCCCCGTACGAAAGGAGCGGTGTCCGTCTCCTGGATCGGCTGACCGATCGTCGTCGAACGCAATGATCCGAGGATGGCGGTCGATCGGACGATCGGCGCCAGCGTGGGCAGCGAGGGATCCGCCCAGATCGGAATCGCGCGCCGGTACTGCGCCGGCTCCCCCCGCAAACGCTTTTGATACCAGGCGATTCCGAACCCGTCGACGTTCATCGTCCCGTGCCACTGTTGGCGTGGTTCGTAAGCCTGCCGCTGCAGCGACCACTCCGGATCGAGAACCACCGATCCGAGCGAACGCTCGCGTCCGAGCCACATGACGTGCCGGCACATCTCAGTCCCCTTCCACGGAGGTCGCGGTACGGAAGCCGGCGAAGATCTGCCGGCGGATCGGGAAGTCCCAGTTGCGGAACGTCGTACGGACCGCGCTCGGGTGCGATGCCCACGAACCGCCGCGAAGCACGCGGTACTCGGTGCCGAAAAACACCTGCGAATACTCGGGATACGGCCACGCACGGAACCCCGGATAACCGTTGAACGCTGAGCTCGTCCACTCCCACACGTCACCGATCAGCTGCTCGACGCCGTACGCCGACGCACCGGCGGGATATGCGCCGACAGGCGCCGGCCGCAGCGCCGCCCGCCGCGGGTCGTACGCCAGGTTCGCCAGCTCCGGGGTGGGATCGCCTGCGCCCCAAGGGAATCGGCGGGCCGTTCCGGCATCGGGGTCCCAGCCGCAGGCCTTCTCCCACTCCGCTTCGGTGGGCAACCGCCGGCCGCGCCAGCGCGCGTACGCGCAGGCCTCGTGGAACGTCACGTGCTGGACCGGTTCGTCCGGCGGGAGTGCTTCGATCCGGCCGAACCGGCGACGGGTGAACCACCCAGCGCCATCGCGATGCCAGAACGCCGGTAGTTCCAGCGATTCCGCGTTCCGATGGGCCCACCCCTCGGCCGTCCACAGGCCTTCGTTGTCGTAGCCCCCCGCATCGATAAACGCTGCAAACTGGGCGTTGCTGACCGGGTGGACGTCGATCCGGAACGCCGGCACATCGACCCAATGGGCCGGACGCTCGTTGTCGAGCGCCCACGGGTCGGTCGAGGTTCCCACCTGGAACGGTCCGGCGGCGACAAGGACATCGTTCGGTTCGCCGTGCGGCGGCGCAGTCGGTAGGACGACGCCGTCCGTCAGGATGGCGGCGCCGGCGCGGAGCTGGTGGGTCGCCAACATGGTTTCTGCGTGTTGCTGTTCGTGCTGGGCGACCATCGCGTGCACGAACCCGTCGCGGACGAGCTCCGCGTCGCCGTGCTCGATCAGATCGAGGCTCGCCCACGCCCGTTCGCGGACGGCCAAGGCGTAGCTCCGGGCTTCGGCCGGACGAAGGATGGGAAGGGCAGGCCGCTCGGCCCGGGGGTGGGCGAACGCGTCGTACAGGTCGTCGAGTTCCGGACGGAAGGCGGCCAACCCCAGTGCCGCCCGGGCGAGCCACAGTTCTTCGTAGTTCGCGACGTGCGCCAGGTCCCACACCAGAGGCGACATCAACGGTGAATGCATTGCGACCAGCTCGTCGTCCGGCAGAGTCGTGAGCGCCGTCGACCGATCCCGCGCATCGACGAGGGCCTGCTCGAGCTGCTCGCGTGCGTCGCTCATACGTTCACCAGAGCCGATGTCGGTGCGGTCGATGCCGGGGCGCTCGCGCTCGGTGCGTAGAAATCGTCAGCCGGGCAGCGGCCCTGCCGCGTGTAGCGCTCGGCGAAGGCCTCGACGCTGGTGATCAAGGTTGCCGGCACGTCGTTGCGACGCATCGAGGCCAGCGCGATGTCCATGACGTCGATCGCCGCCGACGCCAACGGCGGATCCGCAAGGGCGAGGCGGGAAGCCTCGGCCCACCGGGCCTGCAGTCCCGCGCACGCGTCGGCCGCGACGGCCGTGGCAGCACGGTCGTCGTGCACGGCGACGGCGACCGCCGCGGCGACCGGCCAATCGTCGAGGTGCTGGCCATCGAGATAGCGCAGTTCCAGGAACCCGCGCGGCCGGACCGGCGGAAAAAGCGTGGTCAGGTGGTAGTCCACGTCGGCGACCGTGACCGGTCGGCCACCGAGCGTCGGGTCGGCGATCCACTCGGCCAACGTGAAACGGCCAGGCGCCGGGTGGCCGCCTGCCGCGTCACGGACAAAGAAGACCGTGGCAGCGAGCGCGTACTCGGCCCACTGCTCCCCCGGCGACGAGCCGGGGGCCACGCTCGGGACGGGCGCCGTCCGGCACGGTTCAATGGCATGCCAGGCCTCGAGCCGACCGGAGGCAGCGCCGACGGGGCGACCCGAGAGCACGGGTGATGCCGCGAACATCGCGGCAAGAACCGGGGCGACTACGTGCGCGCGGTCCCACCGTTCGCGGATCACGCGGTCGTCGTCACCGGCATCGAGATTCAGTTGCAGCGCCGCGGTGGCGGTCATCATGACCGCGCCGGCGCTCGCGCTTTCGGCGCCGCAGGTACGGAAGTGGGCGGCCATCGCGTCGTACCGCCCACCGCGCACCCAGCGCCGCGGCTCCCGCGTCGACTCCAGGCCGCCGCCCTGTGCGCGCAGCCGAACGGTGGCGAGCCGCTCCTGGACGGCCGCAACGTCACGTGACATGGCGGCGATCGCCGCCGCGGCGGGCGCCGGCGGACCCGACAGCTCCAACTGGCCGCCGGGCTCAAACGTCAATCGGGATCCGCCGGGCAGCGCCAGGCTGGGGTCGAGCCAACCGTCCGGCTGGCCGTCGGCGCCCAACACCTTGCGTAACTCGTCGGGACCCGGAATCCGTTGGCGGTCCACGAGATCCAGCACGAACAGCTCGACCTCAAGGCCGACGTTCCGGCTGCGGCTCGGTCGGAACGCGCGGCTCGCGACGTAGTCGGCAACGTCGGAACGGGAGATGCGGTTGCTCGTCACAAGCTCGTCCACGATCCCTCCAGGTCCGGACCGGTTCGAAGAACCGCGGGTCGGTGCGGGTGTGGCCGAGCGGAAAGGACGGCCGCCTTGCTCATCAAGACACTACGTCGCCCCTCCGACAACGCAAGGTCCGGAACGTGACGAGCAGGCGAATACGCCTAAAGCGCAGCCGCAAGCAGGCGGAAGGCTTGACCACGATGACTCGCGGCATCCTTCTCGGCCGGCGTCAGTTCGGCGCTGGTTCGCTGCTCTCCCTCGGGTACGAAGATCGGGTCGTACCCGAAGCCGTTCGTCCCGCGCGGCTCGCGGATGAGCCGACCTCGCCACGACGCTTCAAAGACCGCTTCGGCCGGGAGCCCGGCCGGCGCCGGCGGCACCACCAGCGCTGCCGCACAGACGAACCGCGCACCGCGGCGCTCGTCCGGAACGTCGGCCAACTGGCCGAGCAGCAGCTCCAGATTGGCCCGGTCGTTGCCGTGGCTACCAGACCAGCGGGCGCTGAAGATGCCCGGCATCCCGTTGAGCGCGTCGACGGCCAGACCGCTGTCATCCGCGATGGCGGGCAAGCCGGTGGCGGCGACGCAGGCCCGTGCCTTCAGCAGCGCGTTCTCGGCGAATGTCGCGCCGTTCTCGACCGGCTCGTCGTACGCCGCCAGATCGGCCAGTCCGAGCAGCACGGTGGGACTGCCGCTCTCAGCGAGCACCCGGCGCATCTCCGCCACCTTGCCGCGGTTCCCGGTCGCCAGTACGACCCGCTCGAGTGCCATCGGCCTCAGACCATTGGCGTCGGGCGCGGCCGGTCGGTGGCCAATGCGGCCCGCTGCGCGGCGGCGAGCTCGTCACAGCCGCCGATCGCCAGGTCGAGGAGCAGATCCAACTCACGACGGCTGAAGGGCGCGCCCTCCGCCGTCCCCTGCACCTCGATGAGGTCGCCGTTGCCGGTGACGACGACGTTCATGTCGGTCTCGGCGCGTACGTCTTCGGCATAGCAGAGGTCGAGCCGAGGCTCGCCGTCGATGATCCCGACGCTCACCGCGCTCACCGACGTGTGCAACGCCCCCGGTCGCTGCAGATGCGCGCATGCGTCGGCCAACGCTACGTACGCGCCGGTGATCGCCGCCGTCCGCGTTCCGCCGTCGGCGACCAGCACGTCGCAGTCGATCAGGATGGAGTTCTCGCCGAGGACCTTGAGATCGACGCAGCCGCGCAGCGCGCGGCCGATCAGCCTGCTGATCTCGTGCGTGCGGCCACCGATCTTCCCCTTGACCGACTCCCGGTCATTACGGGTGTGCGTGGCGCGCGGCAACATCGCGTACTCGGCGGTGACCCAGCCGAGCCCGCTGCCCTTCCGCCAGCGCGGAACGCCCTCGGTGGCTGAGGCCGAACACAGCACGCGGGTCTGGCCGAACTCCACTAGCACGCTTCCCTCGGCGTGCGGCTGCCAGCCGCGAGTGATCGTTACCGGACGAAGGGCATCGGCGCTACGGCCATCGGGGCGGGTCACGCCGCCCGACGATAGTGCGGTCGCCGTGCGCATGGGGCCCAGGGGTCAAGAAGTGGACAACCTTGCTCTGCTGGGCCCGAGCCGTCAGAGCGTGTAGACGGCGCCGCTGCGGGCGAGTTCGATGTCGCCCGCGAACGTTTCCTTCGCCTCGGCCAGCACTACGTTTTCGTCGTGCCAGGAGACCAGGTGCGTCAGGACCAGCGAACTCACGCCGGCGTCAGTCGCCGCCTGCCCGGCCTGCCGGCCGGTCAGGTGCACGGCGGGCGGGTTGCTGTCCGTCTCGACGAAGCTGGCTTCGCACAGGAACAGATCACTTCCGGCGGCGGTCTGAACCAGTGAGTCGCACGGACCGGTGTCAGCCGAGTACGCCAAGGTCTTCCCGCCGGCGCCGACGCGGAGCGCGTAGCACTCGATCGGGTGCGCGGTACGACGGGCCTCGACCGCGAACGGGCCCACCTCGAACCGTTCCTGGCCGTAGGACTTCCAGTCGTACACCTGGTCGAGCCAGTCGCCGTCCGCCTTGTCGCCGACGCTGGCCAGCCGCCGCCGGGTGTCGGCGGGGCCCCACACCGGCAGCGGGCCGGGCCGCCCCTTCGGGTGGTAGAACCGCGCGTACGCGTACGCAATGAGGTCGATGCAGTGGTCCGGGTGCAAGTGGCTCAGGACGACTGCGTCGAGGTCGAGCAGGCCGCCGTACCGTTGGAGTGCCCCGGTGGCGCCGTTGCCGCAGTCGATCATCACGCGGTAGCCGTCGTGCTCCACCAGGTACGACGAACAGCCCGACGTGGCACCGGGAAACGTGCCGGCACAACCCAAGATCGTCAGCTTCACGCGGGCACCCCCAGAGATTCAGCACCGAGCAGTTCTGGCCCGAGGAACCGCTGACCCAGCCGGGCGAATGACGCCGGGTCGCCGGAGGACAGGAACCGATGGACTGGCGGCGGGCTGTCGTCGTCCCGAACCAGGTCGTGCAGCACGAGGGTTCGGTACACGTCCTTCGCCGTTTCCTCCGCACTTGACACCAGCGTCACACTCTCGCCGACCACAAGGCTGAGCATCCCGGTGAGCAGCGGGTAGTGCGTGCAGCCCAGCACGATCGTGTCGACGTTCGCCGCGAGCAGCGGCGAGAGGTACGACTCGGTCAGTCCGAGCAGCTGCCGCCCGGTCGTCACCCCACGCTCGACGAAGTCGACGAAGCGCGGGCAGGCGGCGGCGGTCACCTCGACGTCGGGAACGACCGCGAACGCCTCTTCGTACGCCCCGCTGGAGATCGTCGCGGCGGTGCCGATCACGCCGACCCGTCGGTTGTGCGTGACCGCGACCGCGCGCCGCACGGCGGGCAGGATCACCTCGATGACCGGCACGTCGTACCGCTCTCGGGCATCGCGGATGCACGCGGCACTGGCGCTGTTGCACGAAACCACCAGCATCTTCACGCCCATGTCGACCAGCGAGTCGAGCGCACGCAACGCGTGCTGCCGAATGTCCGCGAGCGGTTGGGGTCCGTACGGCCCGTGAGCGGTATCGCCGAGATACAGCAAAGACTCGGCGGGGAGCTGATCGAGGACAGCACGCGCCACCGTCAGACCCCCGACGCCACTGTCGAGCATCCCGATGGGCAGGTCGCGCACAGCGAAAGACTACGGGTCGCCGGGCCCTGCGCCCGAAGGCATCTCCGGACGCAACTCGAGACGCACCCCGGCCGGCGTCCCCAGCCGGCGCTGCGCGACGCGAACCGCAACCGCCAGGACCTGGTCGGTCACCGCTCGAAAGCCGTGGACCGCTGTTGGTCCGGCCTCTGGCCGGACCAACAGCACGACCTGCCACGAATCCGCGATCACGAGATGCCCGCTCTCCCCCATGACACGAGCATCGGGCGTACCTGTGACAGCGCTGGTTCGGATCGGCACCGGACGGTGGAAACGGTGGACAACGGACGAGTAGCGTTCGCGCTCTCGCTTGGTCGTGAATGACGGGAGCTGTGATGCAGGTCGTCATCCTCGGTGCCGGATTCGGCGGCCTCGAATTGAGCGCGCGGCTCTCGGAGACTCTCGGAGCCGAGGCCGACGTCGTCCTCATCGACCGATCCGAGGGCTTCGTGTTCGGATTTTCGAAGCTCGACGTCATGTTCGGCCGTACGACCGCTCCGGCGGTCTTGCACCGGTACGAGGACGTCGTCATGCCGGGGGTTCGGTTCGTAGCCGCAGACATCACGTCGTTCGACCCGAAGACCCGGCGAGTCGTGACGACCGAGGGCACGTTCAGCGCAGACATCCTGGTCGTCGCCCTCGGTGCCGAACTCGAGCCGAGCGCAACGCCCGGCCTGGTCGAAGCCGGCCACGAGTTTTACACCGAAGCGGGCGCCTTCGCGCTCCGTGACGTCCTCGACGAGTTCTCCGGCGGACGCGTCGTCGTCGGTGTCTGCTCGACACCGTTCAAGTGCCCGCCGGCACCCAGCGAGGCGGCGCTGCTTGTGGACGAGCTGCTCACCCGAAAGGGCGTCCGGCAGGCGTCCGAGGTGCACCTCGTCATGCCGCTGCCCGTCCCGATCCCGCCGTCACCCCTCGCCTCGGGCGCGCTGCTCGACGCGTTCGCCGAGCGAAACATCCACTTCCACCCGAACACCGTCGTCCGAGAGATCGACGGCGACCGGAAGGTCGTCCTGCTCGACGAGGACGGGACGGACCGCGAGCTTCCATACGACCTGTTTCTCGGGGTGCCGAAGCACCGCGTCCCCGCGGTGGTTACCGCGTCGGGCATGGCCGTAAACGGCTGGATCCCGGTCGACCCGCTGACGCTCGAAACGCGGTTCCCGTCGGTCTACGCCATCGGCGACGTCACGAGCGTCGGGACGCCGAAGGCCGGGGTCTTCGCTGAGCGACAAGCGTCGGTCGTCGCCGACCGCATCGTCGCTGAGTCGCGGGGCGAGAAGGGCCCGACCTACGACGGGGTGGGCGTCTGTTATCTCGAGTTCGGCGACGACCAGGTCGCGGGCGTCGAGGTCACTTTCCGGGCCGGGGAGCCGCCGGTCGGCACGTTCGCCGAACCGTCGCCCGAACTGGCCGCGCAGAAGAGCGAGTTCGGGTCGAGCCGGGTCCGCCGGTGGTTCGGTAAGGACTGGGTCGCGCACTAGCCCGCTTAGGCCCAGAGCTGACCCTCGAGGGCCGCTTCGGCTTCTTCCAGCGTCCCGGCGTATGCACCGGTCGACAGGTATTTCCAGCCGCCGTCACACACGACGAACGCAATGTCCGCCTTGACCCCGGCCTCGACGCATTTCACAGCCTCCCCGAGGGCCGCGTGCAGGATCGCGCCGGTCGAGATCCCGGCGAAGATTCCTTCCTCCTCGACGAGCTGACGGGTCCGGCGAAGCGCCTCCCGCGGCCCGACGGAGAACCGCGAGGTCAACACACGTGGGTCGTACAGCTCCGGTACAAAACCCTCGTCAATGTTGCGCAGGCCGTAGACCAGCTCGCCGTACCGCGGCTCGGCGGCGATGATCCGCACACCTGGCACCTTCTCGCGCAGATACCGGCCGGTCCCCATCAGCGTGCCGGTCGTACCCAGACCCGCGACGAAATGCGTGATCTCGGGCAGGTCGGCCAGCAGTTCGGGCCCCGTGGTGTCATAGTGCGCCTGCGCATTCGCCGGGTTGCCGTACTGGTAAAGCATGACGAAGTCGGGGTTCTCCTCCGCCATCCGCTTCGCGACCGCCACGGCCTGGTTGGAACCACCGGCCGCGGGCGAGGACACGATCTCCGCGCCGAACATCCGCAGCAGCTGGCGGCGTTCCTCGGACGTGTTCTCCGGCATGACGCAGATCAGCCGGTAGCCGCGCAGTTTGCAGACCATCGCCAGCGAGATGCCGGTGTTGCCGCTCGTCGGCTCCAAGACCGTGCAACCCGGGACGAGGCGGCCGTCCTTCTCGGCTTCCGCCACCATCGCCAGCGCCGCCCGGTCCTTGATGGACCCGGTCGGATTGTCCTGCTCGAGCTTCGCCCACAGTCGTACGTCCGTGGACGGCGACAACCGGGGCAGGCCGACCAGCGGAGTGTGGCCGACCGAGTCGAGCAGCGAATCGAAGCGCATCGCCTGCGGTCAGCCGCCTGCGACCGCGGGCAGGACCGTCACCGAGTCGCCGTCGGACAGCGATGTCGTCAGACCGCCGAGGAAACGAACGTCCTCGTCGTTGACATAGATGTTGACGAACCGGTGCAGCCCACCGTCGTCGTTCACGAGCCGTCCACGCAGTCCGGGGTGACGGCCTTCGAGGTCGACGAACAGCGCGTCGAGCGTGTCGCCAGCGCCTTCCACCACCTTCGCGCCGTCGGTGTACGTACGAAGGATCGTCGGGATCCTCACCTCGATCGCCATGGGTCTCGCTTCTCCTGTCGTACCGATTCGGGACGGGGCGCCGATGCCCACGTCCGCTTAGTCGCTCCGCATTGTCCAACGTCAGGACCGCGCACTGCTAATCCGCCCCCGTCAGGGGGTGACCACGATCTCCTCTTCGGTCACCACGCCGTCGACGATCCGGTACGACCGCACCTCGGTCGCGTCGCCCAACTCGTCGCGAGTGCTCAGCAGGACGTAGTGCGCGCCCGGCTCGTTGGCCAGGGAGATGTCCGTGCGCGACGGGTACGCCTCGGTCGCCGTATGCGAGTGGTAGATGACGTACGGCTCCTCGTCGAGGTCGTCCATCTCGCGGTAGAGGGCGAGCAGCGCCGCCGAATCGAACTCGTAGAACGTGGGCGATCGGGCGGCGTTCTCCATCTCCAGCAGTCGCGCAGCGACCCCCTCCCGGCCGGTGATCACACCGCACGCCTCGTCGGGGTGGTCGCGCCGGGCGTGCGCGACCATCGCGTCGTACATGGCGCGGGGCACGGTGAGCACGCGCCGAACGCTACCTGGCCGGGCGGCTCACAGGTCGGGGGGCGCTCCGAGCGCCACCAACAGCATGTGTTGCAGGTTGCCGAGCAGGTGGTAGATCTCGTACGCCCGGGCCTCCTCGTCGGAATCGGGCACCGGCTCGGGCTCCTCCGACACGTCGAGCACGGTGCCGATCGCCAGCCGCAGGTCGTTGAGTGCGCCGAGCCAGTCCTGCGCCTGCCCGGGTGAGAGGTCGAACTTGTCCCCCTCGCTGAGGGTTTCGCGGATTGACAGCACCCGCTGCCGTTGCAGTGCCGCCAGGTCGAGCTCGGTGAACCGCCGGAAATCGACCGCCGCCTGGCCGCCGTCGACATCCGAGGCATACGCGTCGGGCCGTAGCCGCCGCAGGATCGGGTCGGCCGGCGGACGGACCGGACCGGCGCGCAGCCCGGTCAACGCTTCGAGCGGGTCGCGCGGCTCGTCCGGCGCCTCACCGTCGAGCACCTCGGCGAACTCCTCGAACTGACCGCGTAACAGGCTGCGCAGCCAGCTGGGGAGTCGAACCGTCACGCTGCCGTCGCCGTGCCCGCGGAACGACGGCCGGATCGTCACCACAGGTCAGTCGTCCTGCTGGAGCGTCGCCCACAGGCCGGCGGCGTGCAGCCTCGCCACGTCGATCTCCATCTTTTCCCGGGTGCCCGACGACACGACCGCTCGACCCTTGTGGTGCACATCGAGCATCAGCTTCGTCGACTTCTCCCGGCTGTACCCGAACAGCTTCTGCAGGACGTACACGACATACGACATCAGGTTGACCGGGTCGTTCCAGACGATGGTGATCCACGGCCGCGACAGGTCTTCGACCTCGTCCGCCTGCGAATCGGTCTGTGAACCGAGAGACGGATCGAGCCGCTCAGGAGCGGTCGGAGCCTGGGTCACCCCAGCAGTGTCTCAGCCGGACGACCGACCGCAACACCTCAGAACCAGGGACGCAACGGCAGGTTCGCCGCACCGCCATGCGGCGTCTTCACCGCGAGCACCTGGTGCAACTGGATGTCGTTCCGCTCGAACCCGAGCCGCGAACCGGCCATGTACAACCGCCAGACGCGGGCCGTCGGCAGCCCGACCTCGGCCACGGCCTCGTCCCAATGCGCTTCGAGGTTCGTGCCCCAGTCCCGCAGCGTCATCGCATAGTGCTCGCGGAGGTTCTCCTCGTGCCGGACCTCGAAGCCGTTGTTCTGCATCGTCTTGATGATCGTGCCGAGGCCCATCAACTCACCGTCCGGAAAGACGTACCGGTTGATGAATCCGCGCTTGACCATCGTTCCGAACGTCGATGTCGGCTTCATGATGCAGTGGTTCAGCAGCAGCCCACCGTCGCGCAGCTTGCCGTGCAGGATCTGGAAGTAGTTCGCGAGCTGAGCCCGGCCGATGTGCTCGGTCAGGCCGATCGACGACACGGCGTCGAACCCGGTCTCGGTGACATCCCGGTAGTCCGACCAGCGAATCTCGGCGCCGTCGAGGCCCTCTTCTGCCATGACCTTCTGGCCCCATTCGGCCTGCTGGCGCGACAACGTGACGCCGAGAGCCGTGACGCCGTAGTTCTTCACCGCGTGTCGGACCATGCCGCCCCAGCCGCAGCCGACATCCAGCAGCCGCATGCCGGGCTTCAGCGCAAGCTTCCGGCAGATCAGGTCGAACTTCTCCTCCTGCGCCTGCTCGAGCGTCGCGTCGAGCGTCGGATACACCGCGCAGGTGTACGCCATCGACGGACCGAGGACCCACGAGTAGAAAAGGTTCGAGACGTCGTAGTGGTGGCTGATCACGGCCTTGTCGCGCGATTTCGAGTGCCGCCGGATCGCCGATACGGCATGCGCGAACCGGCTACCCGCCACCACTTCCTGGTCTGGAACCGGCGGCGGCTTGAGGACGCCCGGGCCGAGCGCCCGCAGCACGTTCGCCTTGTCCGCGAGCGACATCCCGCCGAGCGACGGACGTTCGGCGATCGCCTTCAGCGCGTCGTAGAGGTCTCCCTCGACATCGAGTTCGCTGGTGACATACGCGCGTGCAAGGCCCAGCTCGCCGGGGGACGCCGCGAGGTAACGCATCGCGAGTTCACTGCGTACGGTGACGCGCACCGGCGCGTCGGCGGGGCCGTTGGTACTGCCGTCGTAGGCACTGATGTGCACCTGCGGCGACGCGATGACCTGCCCCAGGACATCGGCGATATTCATTTCCGCGTTCCTCTCACCGGGCCCGGACGGCCTTGTCGTACAAATCGAGGAGCCGGCCATCGGGGTCGTACGACTTCTTCAGAACTTCGTAGACCGGCCCGTTGTAGATCCGCCAGAAATCCTCCGGCGAATAGTAAGCGCTGGAGTAGAGGGACTTTCGGCCACCGAGCCGTTCGACCTCGCGCTCGATCAGGCGGTTGTGGTGTCCCTCCTGCTGCCCCTCCGCGGCCTCGACGGTGCCCCAGAAGCCGACGTTGACCCAGGGCTCGCTGTGGTCCATCTCGTACAGCGGCCAGTCTCGGGCGGGCTCGCGCGGGGCCAGCGGACACAGCCACACCGGCCGCATGCCCACCTCGCGGTCGAACCACGTCAGGTACGAATCCAGCTGCGAGACAGGCACTTCGATGTCCTGAATGACACGTTCCCGGGTCGGCAAACCGCGCCGCTGCTCGAGCTTCTCCCACCACCGGTGCTTCGACTCGAACGCCATGATCTTCCAGTAGGTATCGCTACGGAGGAAGCGGCGCGGCAACAACGGCCGGACGAACTTGTTTTGGACGCCGAACGCTCCCGAGCACCAGAACCAGTCCGCGTCCCACCGCCACAGGTAGTCGTGGATGGTCAGGGTGTCGATATGCCGCTCGCGGATGCTGCGGTAGTAGATCCGGCGGCCGGTGTAGTCGCTGACCCCGTACGGGGCGACGTCGGTGAATTGGCCCAGCGTAAGGTAGATCTCATCGGGTGAGAACGCGGTGCCGTCGCAGAAATCGACGGAAACCCCGTCGTACGAGCGGGTTTCGGTGATTTCCCGGATGGCGTCGGTGACTGCCGCCGCATCGCGGAACGGGATGTGCCGGAGCGAAACGTACGGCTTGACCGGCTCGAGTTCGATCCGCAGCCGCAGGACGTAACCCAACGTGCCGTACGAATTGGGCAAGCCGCGGAACAGGTCGTCGTGTTCGCCGCCCGGTCTCGCAACGACGATCCGGCCGTCGCCAGTGAGCACTTCGGCTTCAAGGACCGACTCGTGCGGCAGGCCGTTGCGAAAGCTCGACGACTCGATGCCCAAGCCGGTCACCGCGCCGCCGATGGTGATGGTCTTGAGCTGCGGGACGACCAGCGGCATCAGGCCATGCGCGAGGGTCGCTTCGACGAGGTGCTCGTAGGTGGTCATGCCCTGGACGTCGGCCGTCCGTCCCTCGACGTCGAGATTGAGGACGCCGTCGAACGCGCGCACGTCGAGGCCGGGCGCGGTCGTGGCGGCGCGCTGCCGGAAAAGGTTCGACGTCCGCTTGGCCAACCGCACCGGCTGGCCGGCCGGGATGTTCGCGTACTGCTGGCCTAGCACCTCGACGCGACGGGCGTATTCGGCGTAGGCGGCTTCGCGTCCGGAGGTGGCGGCGGGCACGGCTTGAGTCACACGCTCACGCTACTGGCTCCTGTCGGCCAAAGCCGCCACGACTAAGGTGAGCCGCATGGGCGACATCACACGAGCAACGCTCTTCGCAGCCGCCGGGCTGGCCATCATCGGCACCGCAGCGGGCTGCGGTTCCAGTTCGAAGGCTGCCGCGAACGCGACCGGCTCGTCGACCACGCAGGCCGCCACCTCGACCTCGCCCGGGGCCGTCGCCGCCTGTTCGACCGATCACCTGGCGCTCAGCCTGGGCACGCCCGACGGGGCTGCGGGCCACGTCTACCTACCGCTGATCTTCACGAACACCGGCACGACCCCATGCGCCGTCACCGGCTACCCCGGTGTCTCGTTCCAGACGACGGCGAGCGGGGGCGCCAGCGTAGGTAACGCGGCGACCCGGCAGGGCACCGGAACGCCGGCCACTCTCACCCTGCAGCCCGGCGGCAAGGCGTCAGCCACGATCGACGTGACGCAAGCCGCGAACTTCGATCCGCTGCAGTGCGTTCCGACTCCGGTGGGCGGTTTCCGGGTTTACCCCCCGAATCAGTTCGCTTCCGCGTTCGTCCCGTACGCGACGAACGCCTGCGCGAACAATTCGGTCAGCACGCTGACGGTCACCGCACTGGTCGCGGCGAACTAGCTCCGCTACGGGAGGCGTTCGGCCAGCTCCAACCAGGCCTCTTCGGCGGCCGCCTTCTCCCGAGTGACCTCGTTCCAGGCGGACTCAAGCTCAGTTGCCCGAGCGTGATCGGCGCCGGACTCCATCAACTCGGCGTGCAGCCGGTCGGCCTGCCGGGTGAGCTTCTCCACCTGACGTTCGAGGCGATGCAGTTCCTTCCGGTCGGCCCTGGTGTCGGTCGAAGCTGAAGCCGGGGTGTCCTGCGGCGCCCGGACGCTGCTCGACTCGGAAATGCCTGCCGAGCCCTGGCGGCGGGTGAGGTATTCGCTAACACCTCCGGGCAACGCAGCCAGCGAGCCGTCGCCCATCAGCGCGACCGTCGTATCGCAGACCCGTTCAAGGAACCACCGGTCGTGGCTGACCACGATCAATGTCCCGGCCCAGTGATCGAGCAGGTCTTCGAGCGCCACCAGGGTGTCGACGTCCAGATCGTTGGTCGGCTCGTCGAGCAGCAGCACGTTCGGTCCGGTCATCAGCAGTCGCAGGAACTGCAGCCGCCTGCGTTCTCCACCGGACAGGTCCGCGACGAACGTCCATTGCCGGTCGCTCGCAAAGCCGAATCGTTCGAGCAGCTGCGAGGCGGTGAGGTCCTCCCCGCCGAGTCGGAGTGAGCCGGCGATCTCCTGCACGGCCTCGAGCACCCGGCGTTCGGCAGGCAGTTCGTGGACGTCTTGCGAGAGATACGCCGCCACGACGGTCACGCCGGTCCTGAGCACGCCCCGGTCGAGTGGCTGCTGGTCGACGAGGACCCGCAGAAGCGACGACTTTCCGGCTCCGTTGACGCCGATCAACGCGATCCGATCACCGGGACCGGGACGCCAGGTCACGTCGTCGAGAATCGTGCGGTCCCCCAGAGACAGCGACGCGTTCTCGAGGTCGTAGACCGACTTGCCGAGCCGGGCGCTCGAAAAGCGCTGCAGCGTGGTCGTATCGCGCGGCGGCGGCTCGCCCTCGATCAACGCGTTGGCCGCTTCGATCCGGTAGCGCGGCTTGGACGTCCGGGCCGGCGCCCCGCGACGCAGCCAGGCCAATTCCTTGCGCATCAGGTTTTGCCGGCGGGACTCACTCGCGTCGGCCTGCCGGCGCCGCTCGTTGCGTGCCAGCACGTACGCGCTGTAGCCGCCGTCGTACGCGTACACCTGAGCGTCCGCGACCTCCCAGGTCGCGGACACCACCTCGTCGAGGAACCACCGGTCGTGGGTGACGACGACCAGCGCGCGGTGCCGGGCACGCGGATCGGTCAGGTGGCCCGCCAACCACGCGACCGCCTCGACGTCCAAATGGTTCGTCGGTTCGTCGAGGATCAGCAGGTCCAAGTCCGTGACGAGTAGATGCGCCAACGCCGTACGGCGGCGCTCACCGCCGGATAACGTGCCAACTGTCCGGTCGAGCAGGGGCTCCAGGCCGAGCGCCTCGAGAACCGACCGGGTGGCTGCGTTCCCGCGCCACTCGTGCTCCGCCGTGCCGGCCGCGACCACCGCATCCAAGACCGTCGATGTGGGCGGTAGGTCGTCGGACTGCCGAAGCACACCCACCCGTAAGCCGCCGGTGTGCGTCACCCGGCCGGAATCAACGCCCTGGCTGGCAGCCATGACGTCGATCAACGTTGTCTTGCCGGCCCCGTTCCGGCCGACGATGCCGATGCGATCGCCGTCCGCGATGCCGAGCGAGACGCCGTCCAGGATCGTCGTCGTTCCCTGGGTTTTGCTGACGTCGTCGAGGGACAGAAGGACGGGGGTCGGCACCCGAGCAGGTTACGGGGTGTGGAATGTCGTGCGGCGGCCGAGCGTTCGGATGGCTCACAGCGGCTTCTCAGCTGGATCGGGGCACACCACAAAGGCGTGATCGTTGAACTGATCGAGACCGAACCACTCGACCGATGTTCATGTCAGGAGATTTCGATGGCGACCAAGACAGCCCGCTCACAGACCTCGACTCCGCCGCGGTACACCCTGTCGTCGGGGGCCCGAGCTCGGCTGGAGACGGAGTTGCGCGAGCTGCAGGAAGCCCGAACCGCCTGCGCCCTCGAGCAAACCGACCTGTGCGGCGACATCGCAGATATCGCCGAACTTGCCGCTCGCGACATGACGCTCGAGCATTTCGATGAGCGCATCGCGCGGCTTCGCGATCATCTGGCGGGCACCGGCGCGGTGATCCCGGGCGGGGATGACGAAGATCCGACGACGGTCCGGCCGGGCACCGTGATCGCGCTGCGATTCGGCGACGAGGAGGAGGCGGAGCGGTTCGTCGTCGGCGACATCGCGGAACGCGGCGAAGCCATCGAGGTGATCACGCCGTCAAGCCCACTCGGCCGTGCACTGATCGGCTCACGTGCCGGTGACCGCGTCGAATGGGCGGCACCGCGCGGCAAGATCGTCGCGAACATCGTCGAAGTGGCGCCGCTACCGGAGTTGCTGGCTAGCTGACCGATGCGGGCGATCCGCATGCCAGGATCGCCGTATGCGGACCAGCAGACTCGAGGCATTCAGCGACGGCGTGCTCGCGATCGTCATCACGATCATGGTGCTGGAGCTGAAAGTCCCTGAGGGACATGACTTTTCATCGCTGCGCCACGAAGCCGGGTCCGGCCTGCTGACGTATCTGCTGAGCTTTGTCTACATCGGCATCTACTGGAACAACCACCACCACATGTTCCAGCTGACCAAGTCGGTCACCGGCGGCGTGCTGTGGGCGAACCTCGGCTTGCTCTTCTGCTTGTCGGTGGTGCCGTTCACCACGGCCTGGATGGACGAGCAGAGCTTCGCGCGCATCCCCGTGGTGGCGTACGGAGTCAACCTCGTCGCGGCAGCTGCCGCGTACACGTTGCTGCAGTATTCGATCGTGCGCGGGCAGGGACCCGAATCGGCGCTACGCCGAGCTGTCGGCCGCGACGGCAAAGGCAAGGCGTCTCTTTTGCTTTACCTGGCAGGGATTGCGGCCGCGCTCGTCTTCACCGACGTCGGCCGCTGGATCGGACTCGGCTGCTTCATCCTGGTCGCCGCGATCTGGCTGATTCCGGACCGGCGGATCGAACGGACCATCAACGAACTCGGCGTCCAGGACTGAAAGAAGATGGCCCGCCGGCGAATCGACGGGCCATCCAACAGCGCGAAACCTCAGTAGCGGTAGTGCTCCGGCTTGTACGGGCCGTGCACGTCGACGCCGATGTACTCGGCCTGCTGCTTGGTCAGGACGGTGAGCTTCGCGCCGACGGCGTCGAGGTGCAGGCGGGCGACCTTCTCGTCGAGGATCTTCGGCAGCACGTACACATCCTTGCCGTACGCCTCGCCACGCGTGTACAGCTCGATCTGGGCGATCGTCTGGTTCGAGAACGACGCCGACATCACGAAACTCGGGTGGCCGGTCGCGTTGCCGAGGTTCAGCAGGCGCCCTTCGGACAGCACGATGATCGAGTGCCCGTTCGGGTTCTCGGCCGTGGCCGGGAAGCGCCACTCATGCACCTGCGGCTTGATCTCGATCTTCTCGATGCCGGGAACGCGCGCCAGGCCGGCCATGTCGATCTCGTTGTCGAAGTGACCGATGTTGCCGACGATCGCCTGGTGCTTCATCTGGCTCATCTGCTGGGCGCTGATGATGTCCTTGTTGCCGGTCGTGGTGATGAAGATGTCGCCGTACGCCAGCGCCTCGTCGAGGGTGACGACCTGCAGCCCATCCATCGCCGCCTGCAGTGCGCAGATCGGGTCGACCTCGGTGACCACGACGCGAGCGCCCTGACCGCGGAGCGACTCGACGCAACCCTTGCCGACGTCGCCGTAACCGCAGATGACCGCGACCTTGCCGGCGATCATCACGTCGGTGCCGCGGTTGATGCCGTCGATCAGCGAGTGCCGGCAGCCGTACTTGTTGTCGAACTTCGACTTGGTCACCGAGTCGTTGACGTTGATCGCCGGGAACAGCAGCGTGCCGGCCTTGGCGAATTCGTACAGGCGGTGAACGCCGGTCGTGGTCTCCTCGGTGACGCCGACGATGTTCTGCGTCATCGTCGTGAAGCGGCTCGGCTGGGCGGCGATCGACGCGCGCAGCGTCTCGAGGATGACGCCGTACTCCTCGGAATCGTTCTGGTCGGCACTCGGTACGGCGCCGGCGGCTTCGTACTCAACCCCCATGTGGATCAGCAGCGTGACGTCACCACCGTCGTCGACGATCGAGTCCGGGCCACTGCCGTCGGGCCAGTTCAGTGCCTGGTCCGTGCACCACCAGTACTCCTCCAGCGTCTCGCCCTTCCAGGCGAAAACGCTGACGCCCTGCGGGTTTTCCGGGGTGCCGTCGGGACCGACGACCACGGCGGCCGCGGCGTGGTCCTGCGTCGAGAAGATGTTGCAGCTGACCCAGCGGACGTCGGCGCCCAGCGCGGTGAGCGTCTCGATCAGCACGGCGGTCTGCACGGTCATGTGCAGCGAACCGATGATCTTCTTGCCCTTGAAGGGCTGCGCCTTGCGGTATTCCGCGCGCAGCGACATCAGGCCCGGCATCTCGTGCTCGGCGAGCGTGATCTCCTTGCGGCCGAACTCGGCGAGCGACAGGTCGGCGACCTTGAAGTCGTGGACCGATCCCGCGGAGTCGGCTTTGAGCGACTCGCCGGAGGAGGTGGTGAGGGGGGACATCTGCTGCTCACTTTCGTGATGGGAACTGGTCATTGGCGGAAGGTTGATCTCGTCCTCGGCGGCGAGCCGCCGAAAGATGCTGGCGGTGGAGGGCTCGCTGATCCGGTGCAGCGCGCCGAACCACTCGTCGATGCTTCGAGCGAGGTCAGGTTCGGTACGCATCCGGCGTTCGAAGGCAAGGTCGGTGATCCCGATGTCATGCCGATCGAGCAGAACCTTGAGTTGGCGCAGCCGTTCCACCTGGCGAGCCGAATACAGCCGATGCCCTCCGGGCGATCGCTGCGCGGTCACCAGGTTCGCTTGTTCGAGGTAACGCAACATCCGCGGCGACCAGCCCGTCGAATCGACGGTCTGCTGCATAGTCGACGAAGACATCGGCCCGAGTCTACCACGGTTGTGTCAGATTTCCGGGCTAGCCGCCCGGTGAGAGCACCTGCAAGATCGCCGTCTGCTGGGAACCACCCGCCGACGGCCCTCCGGCCGGAACGTAGATCCGGCCGTTCACTGTCGCGGCTCCGATCCCCTGCACGGCGACGGGCATCGGCGGGATCGCCGACCACTGGTTGGACGTCGGGTCGTACGCCCAGGCTTCGGCGTACACGTTCGTCTCGCCGGCGTCCTCTCCCCCGAAGACGACGAGGCGCCCCGCGACGACAGCGCCCGCGAACGAGTTACGTGGCGCCGGCAGCGGCGCTGCTGTCGACCAGCGATCGGTCGCCGGGTCGTACACCTCGTGGACCTGGGTCGGTCCCGGCCGGCCACCGACGACGTGCAGCAGCCCGTTGAGCACGGCGTACGCCGTGTGGTCGCGCGCGGTCGGCATCGGCGCGGCAGTCGACCAGGCGTTGGTCGCCGGATCGAAGACCAGGTGACTTCCGGTGTCCCCCTGGGCGTTTCGGCCGCCGACGACGTGGATCTGGTTCCCGATCACCGCGGCGATGGCCGCCGTCCGCGTGTCCGGCATCGCGGGCAGCGCGCCCCAGCGATCGGTCGCCGGGTCGTAGACGTATGCGCCGTTCGTGGGAACGCCGCTGGTGCCGTATCCACCGAAGATGTAGAGCTTTCCGCCGAGCCCGACGCTTCCGATGTGGTCCAACGCGGCAGGCAACGCCGCGGCACGCGACCACGTCTGGGTCGCGACGTCGAAGACGAAATGGGTCGTCGAGTGCGCCTTACCGCCCAGATAGCCACCGACGACGTGGATCTTGTCGCCGACAGCGGCGACGCCGACCTCGCTCACGGCCTCGGGCGCCACCGGTCCCGACTTCCAGACCGGGGTGAAAACCGCGGACGCCGTCGAGCTACTGCTCGGCACCGGACTGGTCGGCGACGGCGACGGCGAGCCGGCGGGCTTGGATCGGTCGCACGCGACGAGCCCGGCCACGAGGCAGACCGCAACGAAACCGGCGCCTCGTTTGTACGCTGGACGCATGCGTCTACCCGTCCAACGAGCGATCGCCGTCACGGCACTTGCGTTGACGGCCGTGACGCTGCTCGGCGCCTCGGTTGCCAAGGCCGACGACAAACCGCTGGCCCAGGTGCCGCTCGACGGTGGCGAATTGACCCTGGCTTGGGGCAGCGCGAAGGTCAAGGGCGGCGACGCGACCGGCTACTTCGTCGCGCACAACACCTCCGACGAGCCGGTGCAGGTCGTCGCGATCACCACGCCGGACGCGGCCAGCGTCGGCTGGACGACGAAGCGCCAAGTGGTCACGCTCGAGGAACTGTTCACGACGGGGAGCGTCTGCTCTCCCGACGAGGCGACGCAACAGGCCGTCAACCAGCGGATCCGCGAACTCCGCTCGCTGATCGTCCCGGCGCACGGCACGCTGGTCCTGCGGCGCGGCACCGGGTCGTTGAGCATCAACACCTTGCAGCCGACGTTCCATCGCGGTGATCCCATCACGGTGAAGCTCTACCTGTCGGGCACATCGGTGCCAGACGGCACCGCCGTGATGGGCGCCCTGCGGACCGCGTAACTCGCACTGACCGCCCTGACGGCACGGACCGTGCTGCGCTCCGATCAGCGCATGATCCCGGTGTGGCCGAGCGAGAACCGGCCCGGCTGCGGCCAGACGGCGAGGCCGTGCGGCTCACGGCCGACCGGAATCCGGGCGAGCAGCTTGCCCGTCGTCGTGTCGATCGCGTAGACCTCGTCACTGCGCCGGCCGGACAGCCAGAACACCTTGCCGTCGGCGCTGACGTTCCCCATGTCCGGCGTGCCGTTCGGGATCGGCCAGTTCGCGACGACCTTGCGCGTCGCGAAGTCCAGCACCGACACCGAACCTTGGTTCGCCGAACCACCACGGTTCGAGATGTAGAGGAACTTGCTGTCGCGGCTCGCGTACAGGCCGTGGGCCTCCGGGCCCGTCGGGATGAACTCGATCATCCGGAAGGTGGCGTCGTCGATGACGTCGATGCCGTTCTTGTTCATGTCGGCGACGTAGTAGACGTCACCGGCGGGCGCGAGCTTGATGTCCTGCGGCTTCCCGCCCACGTCCAGGTAACCGAGGATCTTGTGGGAAGCGACGTCGATCTTGACCAACTTGCCGGAGAACTCGCAGGTCGCGACGAACGTCTTCAGGTCAGCCGAGAAGTCGATGTGGTCGATGCCCGGGCAGTCGACCTTGATCGAGGACTGCAGCGCGAACGTGTGCGGGTCGCGGAAGTCGAGCCGTTCGAGCGCCTCGGCGACGACGATCGCGCTGGAACCGTCAGGCGTGAAGTACATGTTGTACGGGTCGTCGACCGGGATGTTCGGCCCGGCCCGCTTACCCGTCTTCGGGTCGATTGGGGTGAGCGACCAGCCGTTCTCTGTGTTCGTCGCGTACAGCGTCTGCAGGTCCCACGACGGCACCACGTGCTGCGGCCCCGGACCCGAGGCGTAGGTGTCGATCACCTTGAACGTCGTCGGGTCGATCACGGTGACGGTGCCGTCGGTGTGGTTCGGGACGTACACGAGTTCACGCTGGCCAGCCACCTTCGGCGACATGGTCCGGTCAGCCGCGTACACATCCGTGGCGGCGGGTGCAGTCGATGAAGATGCCGCGCTTGAGGGGGTCGCCTTCGGGTTCTTAGCGCTCGACCCGTTCGACGAGGAACACGCCGCCAGGGCGACCGCGACCAGCGCCGTCGAAGCGAACAAAGCGGGGCGAGTAAAGCGCACGTCAAACCTTCCGTCGGATGTGTCGTCAACTGCCATATTCGCGGTCGGTGGCTGCGACTCGCCCGAGAATAACGTTGGAGTTTCGGTTCTGTGCTGCTCTGAGCGGCTTTGAACGTGACGTGTTCCCACCGATCGGCGTACTCGACACGAAGGCCCTCGCGGCGCAGGATCAGGGAACCAACTGGGAGGCGACATGGCCAGTGCAGCAAACGCCGCGGGTTCAGGCGTGAATACCGAGGAGCGTCCTCCGGGCTCGGTTCGCGAAGCGCAGGCCGAACTCGAGCTGGCCATCGCCGCCGATGCTACGAACGACCCAGCGACGTGGGGGGCGACCGTTCGCGAAGCGACCGAGCTGATGCGGCAGGCCCTGCAACGGCACGCCAGCAAGACCGAGGGCACCGAGGGTTTCCACGACGAGATCGTGTCGGTCGCGCCTCGCCTGTCCGGTGCGGTGGACTCCCTGGTCCGCGAGCACGAGCAGCTCAGCGGCGAAGTGAACGCGATCGTGGCCGCACTCGACCAAGAGGCGAACACCGAGCACGTCGCGCTCGTCCGCCGTCGTGCCGCCGAGTTGATCACGCACCTCAGCCGGCACGACCGGCGTGGCGCGGATCTGCTCCACGAGGCGTACGAGCACGACATCGGCGGCGAGGACTGACGACCGACGCCGGCTTCCCGGTAGCCGGCACGCGCAGCACAGTCGGCACGGTTGGCGGCGACCCCGGCCTTTTCGGACCGGACAGCGTGACCTGGCGCGTCCACGCCGACCCGGTGATGTTGGTGGCCGGCATCCGGGCCTTGCTGTTCCAGGCCTTGCATCCGCTCGCGATGGCGGGCGTCGCTCAGTTCTCCGACTACCGGACCGCGCCCTGGTCCCGGCTGCACCGCACCGCGGAGTTCGTAGCGAAGACGACGTTCGGCCCGGCAGACGAGGCAGTTGCGCTGGGAGCACGCGTACGGCAGCTCCACGGCGGCATGAGCGGGACAGATAGGGAAACGGGCCGGGCCTACCGGGTCTCCGACCCGGAGCTGCTGCGCTGGGTGCACGTGTGCGAAGCGGAGTCGTTCCTGTCGACGTATCGCCGGGCCGGCGGCTACCTCGAACCGGGCGAGGCCGACCGGTACTACGACGAGATGCAGATCGCGGCCGATCTGGTCGGCTGCCCCGAAGTTCCCCGCAGTGAGGCGGCCGTCGAGGCGTACCTGCGGTCTATGCGCCCCCAGCTGCGCGCGACGAAGGACGCCCGCGCCGCGGCTCGATTCATCGTCAATCCCCCGATGCCTCGCTGGGTCGCGCTCGGCACCCCGGCGAAGCCTGCCTGGTGGGCGGTCGGGGCGCTTGCCGTGTCCTTGCTTCCGCGCTGGGCGAGGCGGATGTACGCCCTCCCTGGCCTGCCCACCACAGATCTCGGAGCAACCGTGAGCCTGCGGTTACTACGGCGGGCCCTGTACGTCGTTCCGCCGGACGTCCGAGAAGGTCCCGCGCTGCGTGAAGCCCGGATCCGGCTCTCCTCGATCGGGCCGTCAGGAATGACCGGTCCACTTTTGGGCGTTTGATCGGCATGACGTCAACGACGACAACCAGCCCGATCATCAGCACCGCCCCGCTGTCTTTCCGGTGGCCGGTGATCGACCCGTTCATCATGGTCGTGCATCACGTCGACCGCTTTCCGGCCGGGAACGGGCGGCTCGGCCCCGCCACCCAGGAGGGCAACCTCGGAGACGACATGGCAGCCATGGGCAACGGCTGGCACATGTACTACGGCAGTGACGTTCCCGGCTTCCCGGCCCACCCGCACCGCGGGTTCGAAACCGTCACGTTCGTCCGGCAGGGTCTGGTCGATCACGCCGATTCCTTCGGCGCCAGTGGGCGTTACGGCCGGGGCGACGTGCAGTGGCTCACCGCCGGAGGCGGTATCCAGCATTCCGAGATGTTCCCGCTGGTAGACACCGAGGGCGAAAACACCCTCGAGCTATTCCAGATCTGGCTGAACCTCCCGGCCAGCGACAAGACGACCGACCCGCACTTCACGATGTCGTGGGCGGAAGACATTCCGCATCTCGTGACGACGGACGATGCCGGCCGCAGCACCGAGGTGACGGTGGTAGCCGGCGCGCCGCTCGGCGTAAGCGCCCCCACTCCCCCGCCTGCCTCGTGGGCCGCTCGACCAGACGCGGGCGTCGCCATCTGGCACATCCGCCTCGACGCGCACGCCGAATGGACACTGCCACGCGCGGACACGCCGGACGTTCGGCGGATGCTCTACGTCATCGAAGGCGACACGCTACGGATCGCCGACGCGGAACTGACGAACCGCGTTGCGGTTTACGTCGACCCGACGGTCGACGTACCGATAACCGCTGGGGCAAAGCCTGTTTCGATGCTGCTCCTCCAAGGACGACCGATCGGCGAACCGGTCGTCGCGCACGGACCGTTCGTGATGAATACCCGCAAGGAGATCCTCGACGCGTACACCGACTTCCGCGCAACGGAATTCGGTGGCTGGCCATGGCCGGACTCGGCCCCCAACCACGGGCCCGACTCCGGGCGGTTCGCCCGCTACCCCGACGGCAACGTCTCCGTACCACCGACCGGTACGGGCGCCGCCCGACGTGACGACGAGGTCACGCCGACCTCGGCGTAACGGTCGTACCGCGTGCCCTGCGCCGTCATCAACGAACGCAGTCCGTTGAACGGTCGCTCGATGAGTTGGTAGCTCAGCTGCGCCCACGGCAGTGACACCGCGATCAAAAGCGTTGCCGTCAAAGGGAAATACGCCGCAGCGTGGTTAAGGTGCAGATGGGTGTCGAGCCATAACAGCACCGGCTCGTGCCACATGTACAGGCTGTAGCTCACCAAGGCCAGCCGACCCAGCACCCGGCCGGACAGGAGCCGGTTCAAGCGGTCGGTTTCCGGCGCGAGCACCGACGCGGCGATCAGCAGCGCGAAGCCGATCGTCGCGAGCTGGTTGAACGCGTTGGCTCGTCCCGCGTCATCCGAACGTAGCCAGCAGCCCACCGCGAGAACCGCGATGGCCCCGAACCGCAATGCTGCCAGCAGGTTTCGTCCTGCCTGCGCCCGGTCGCGGCGGGCGACGACAGCTACCACCATGCCGCAGCCGAACATGCTGGCTTTCGCCAGCGGGTTGAACCACACGGCCCACCGGGTGGCCGGTTCATGAGTTACGAACAGTGCCCACGCGTTCCAGGTCAGGCTGACCACGATCAGGGCCAGTGGCGGCGCATAGAGCAGACCGAGGCGGCCGCGGTCGCTCATTCGCGCCCAGTCGATCCGGGCAAAGGCCGCGCAAAGGAGCGCGACGAACAGATAGAAGATGACCTCGACGGATAGACTCCAGGCGGGGCCGATCGTGTAGAAGATCCGCTTGCTGTCGAAGACCTGCAGGAACGTCAGGTGTTCGACCAGATCTCGCCAGTCCCCGGGCAGCCGAGGGTTGCGATAAGCCCAGACGACGGTGACCGCGATCCAGTACAGCGGCAGGATGCGCACCGCCCGGCGGAACAGGAAGACGCGCACCTTCTCGGTGGATACCTCTTGCATTGCCGCCTTGCACAGCGGTCCGTACATCAGGTAGCCCGACAGGACAAGGAACAAGGCGACCAGACCATCGAGATTCCGGAGGATCAGATCGACCGGATTTCCGGCATACGGGTAATCACCACCCGTATCGCCGCGGTTGAACTGGTACGCATGGAAGACGACGATCCCCAAAGCGGCGAGACCTCGATAGCCCTCCAGGCTCGGGACACGACGGCGGGCAACGGCAGTCATCCGGTCACCTCCGCGAGTTCCTCCGGGATCCGGACGCCGACGGCGTCCGGCAGCGTCACCTCGCGAACGGTGACGCGCCAGATCTTCTCGCCCATGAGTTCCTTCAGATGCGCCACGCGGGCGAGAGTGTTCTTGAATTCGTTGTAGAACAGGGCATTCAGCACCAGGTAGCGCGCGAACCAACCGCGCCGGCGGCGAATCTCAGGCGCGGCCAGCATGTACGCAGCCCACGTCTGAACCGGGCCGGCCATGAACGTGATCAGCGACGAGACCACCAGCAGCGGCACGAACCAGTTGAACGAGTGGCCCGCCGGGTGCAGCAGCACATACGTGATCAGCGGAAGCATCTGTAGCGAGGCCCACGGGTTGATTTCCCGCCAGCACAACAAGAACAGGGTGCCGAGGCGCTGGCGTAGGGAAAGCCGTCGGCTACGAACCGCCGACACGGCGTACTCGAGCGCCACCTGCGACCAGCCCTGAGCCCACCGAAGCCGTTGTCCCGCAAGGACAGACAGCCGGATCGGCGCCAGTTCTCGAGAGATCAGCGTGGGATCACTCGCAATTCGCTCGCCCCGCAGGGTGACCCGGAGCGAGGAATCGATATCCTCGGTGAGCATCGTGCCGCGCAGCCGCACCTCGCGGAGCAAGCTGGTGCGCCAGTAGCCGTTGCTACCACCGAAGATGCCAAAGCCATGCAGCCGGGCCCGTCCGGGGTGGCTGACGCCGTAGATGGCCTCGAACTCCACCGCGACGGTCCGGCTCACCCATGAGCTGTCGCCGTTGCGGATCAGGCAGTGACCCTGCACGACGCCGTATCCGTTGGAGAGCCATGACCACGCCCGCTGGAACGAGCCCGGTACCGGATGGTGATCGGCATCGAAAATGCCAACGAACTCGCCGCTCACATGGTGCAAGGCCGCATTCACGTTCTGCGCCTTGGACGTGCTGCCTTCGGCCTTGATCAAGACGAACCGCTCGTCGGCAGCAGCGATCGCCCGGAGGGTCTCTTCGACCGGAAGCGGACGTGGGGTGTTGTACGTCAGAATGATCTGCAGCGGCGCTTCGTACGTCAGGCTCAGGAAGTGTTCGACCGTTTCGACAATCGTCTCGGCCTCGTTGGGCAGATACGCCGCGACGATTGCGCTCGCGCTGGGGAAGTCCGCGCCGTAGCTTTTCGGGGTCTTGTCCGCGTCGAATGCAGCCAGCACCTCGGCGTAGATGCCGAGGGATGTGGTGAGCAGCAGGAGCATGATCGTGACGTACGCGGTCCAGGTGACCTCGCGAGCGACGTCGAGGGCGCCGGCGACTTCGTAGATGCCGTACGGCACCGCGAGTGCCAGGACGAAGGAAGCAACGACCTGAGCCCACAGACGAATGCGCTCATTCAGCCGCATTCGCGCACGTTCGTCCGCCGCCTCGTGGTGGTCTCGCCACGGAACCGGTACCAGATCGAGTCGGGTATGTGCTTCCTCAAGCGCCTGCCGCGCGCGAACTTGGGCCTCTGCAACATCTGTTCGAATCAAGGCCGTGAAGCCGACGATCGGAGTGACCCGCAGCTGCGTTTCCGGGATCGCGTAGTCCGCGTTTGCCACGACCGCCCGAATCCGGCCGAGCACCTTGTCCGCGCGACGCGGGTTGCAGGGCAGCTGAATCAGGACGTGATCGCCTTCTTCGACGTATCCCGTCGCCGCCGGAGCGGCCCTCAGGAACGCATCCGCCAACTGGCGCAGCAGGGCAGTCCCCACCGCCGCGCCGAACTGCCGGTTCACCGAGTCGTACTCAATGAACCCGAGCGCGACAACGAGCACCTCGCCGGGCGCTCGTCGATGGCCCCCGCCAGAGGGCTTCTGCACGCGCGGCGCCGTGGTCGGCGTTTCGTTCATGCTGCTCCCCGTCGATGCGAAACCCCGCGATACGGGCTTCGCGGTGTATCGACGGATGAGGAGCCGGCCTGAAGATCGACGAGGCCGCCCGTTGTCGGAATGTGTGCGTTGTTCCCTCACGGGAACCGCTTTGTTTCTAATATTCCGGCCATGTCGCAACCCGATCGACGACGATGGCCGTTGCGCCCGATCTCGATCCTCGTCATCGCCGGCACCTTGTTGCTGACCGGTGTGGCGTCCTGGTCGGTGTACCTCGTCGTTCGGGATCAGAACCGCAGGCTGCTGAAGGAACGGGCAGCGGAAGTCGCGCTCGTGTTGAACACCAGCACCGCAAGCATCCCTGCGGGTCTGTCCGCGCAGGGCCAAGTCCTGCGGGCGACCGGCGGCTCGGTTGACGCGTACGAATCCAGCGCACAGGCCGCCGTCAGTACGGATCTGGCGACCTCGCCGAACAGTCACCCGAGCTACGCCTGGGTCAGGCCGCTACCGGCGGGCGGCTATGTCGTCGTCGCCTGCGCCGGCGAGGCGTTCGTACGCGGACTGGTCATCAGCGACGACCGGGTCGCGGTGTTCGATCAGGCCACCGCGACAAGACGGCTGGTGCCGACCCAACTCGTCGGCGCCGCGCGACGCGTCGGCTTCGCGCTCGGGGCTCCGGCGGCACCCGATGGAACCGTGCTCTACCGGCAGCTCGAGTTGGGGCCGCTGGTCGCTGCCCCGCGCGATGCGAACAGCGCGCCGTTCGCCGAACTCGACGCGGTTTGGTACGTCGGCACCGAGCCCAAGGCCGGTGACGAAGTCCTCAGTACGACGTCGCACCTTCCTCTTCGCGGCACGGTCCGCAGCGTCCCGATCGCGGTCGGCACCGAAACGTGGGTTGTTGTCGTCAAGGCGCGGAAACCGCTGGTCGGCACTGTCGCTTCCAGCGCCTGGTGGATCGTGTTGGCGGCTGGAATCCCCATCGCCGCGCTCGTCGGCGGCGCGACCGAGGCGGAAGCCCGCAGACGTCGCACTGCGCAGGAGTTGTACGCCGCCGAGCACGAGGTCGCCGAAACGCTACAGCGCAGCCTGCTGCCCGAAATCGCCCCCGCCCGGGACCTCGACGTCGCAACGAGATACCTGGCCGCGGGTCTGGGCCAGCAGGTGGGCGGCGACTGGTTCGACCTGTTCCCGGTTTCTGGTGGGCGGTTCGGCATCGTGATTGGCGACGTGATCGGCCACGATCCGACCGCTGCAGCGGCGATGGCGCAGGTTCGGGCTACGTTGCGCGCACTTGCCGCTTCCGGCGAGCGTCCGAACGTGGTGATCGACCGGCTCGACGACCTCATCGATCATCTCGGCCTCACGACGATGGTCACTCTCTTCTACGGGCTGCTCGATGTCGCGCAACCGGACGGATCGCGCCTGCTGCGGTACACCAATGCGGGCCATCTATCGCCGTACTTGGTCGTAGACGGTGCCGTCGAACCCTTGGTGAGCACAGACTCGGTGATCCTCGGGGCACCGCTGGACGTGGAACACGTCCAGGACGAATGCGTTCTACCGGCCGGTGCGGTCCTTGCGCTGTTCACCGACGGACTCGTGGAGAAGCCTGGTGAGTCGCTCGACGCCGGTTTGGAGCGCCTGGCCGCGGCACTGCGCGACTGTGGCAGTACCGCCCTCCCCCAAGAGATCTGTGACCGCGTGGTCAGTACGGCAGCGCACCCGCTGCGCGACGACATCGCACTACTCGTCGTCCGCAACGGCGCCCCGGCCGACGTCGCGGTACCCGACGATGCCGACGATCCGGCGAATACCGAGCCCGCTCGTGTGTGAAACCACGCCCGCCGCGTCAACGCAGCTCCCGCATGCGATGTCGGCTCCGGGACTGGCCCGCCGTTTCGTCACGGATTACGCCTGCGCGGCTCACGGCCGCGGGCAAGTGGACAACGCGACGTTGCTCGTCTCGGAGGCCGTCACCAACGCCGTCCTGTACGGCGCACCGCCCGTCGCGCTCTCGATCGACTGCACGGGCGACGCGCTGACGATCCGGGTGGGGGACGCGAGTTCGAACCTTCCGATCGTCGAGCATCCCAAGCCCGACGAGGACCACGGCCGCGGCATGCTTCTCATTGACATGCTCGCCGACGAGTGGGGGACCCAACTCACCGCGAAAGGCAAAGAGGTGTGGTTCGTCCTGCGGTAACCGCTCCGGATCGCGTCAGCGGTGTCGAGTCGGCGGCGCCTGGAATGTGAACCCGGTCGCGGACAACGTGATTCGTTCTCCCGGCTGAATGGCACCCAGGTTCGTCAGCAGCGCCGCCTGGTTGGCGTCGAACAGCGCGCCGTAGCCGTGATCGCTGAACCAGCGCGCGACGTCGAACAAGGAATCCCCCACCCGGACGGTGTACGTCAGCGGCGGGAGCGGCGCGGGCGCCGGCGGGCTCGTTGTGACTGGTGCGGGCGGTACCGGCGGCGGTGCTATGGCCGTGGTTGGCGGGATGGCCGGAACGGGCGCAGCAATCGATGCGGGCGCCCCGGCGGTCGACGTGACGCTGCCAGACGTTCGAGGCTCGAGCGGCTGGACGACAACGGCCGCGGCGCTCGGCGAAGCCACCGGAGCCAACGGCACGGTCGAGGTACTCAAGGGCAGTGCAGGTTCGGGGCTCGGCAGCACGCCGGCACCGGGAAGACCGACGGGCGGAGCGGCGGGCGGGAGGAGAGCGCCCGCACCGCCGCCCAGGAGCGGACCGGCGCCGGAACTCTTGCCCGAGTGGTCAGCGCCCACCGCGGCGATTACGACAACGGTGCTGAGCAGCGAGATGGCCAGCAGCGCCACCGCGCCAACAACGCCGCCTTCGGCGGCACTCCGAGGCCGGGGCGGGAACGTCGACCAGTTCTGCATGCGTCCCCCCTACCCCCGAAGGGCGGGGCTGCACACCTGTTCGACATGTCTGATGGTTGGTTGAGATGGCGGATCGACATGAGTCCCCGTGTGAGCGGTGATCGACAGCGGGGACACGCTAACTCCGTCTGTCTCGGTTGTGACGATTCCGACGTGAATGCTTTGAATGTCTCGATCGTGCCTTGAGGATCGTCGCCGTTTGTCGAGACCCGCTCACCTGGTCAGACAGCACCGCCTGACCCAGCGGCCAAGGGCCGCCCGACCCACGGTTGACCGGGTCCCGAGATCAGGCGAAGGAGATCGCAGGCTTGATCTCGTTCCAAGCCTGCATAGCCGTCATCGCGGTGTTGATGTCCGGTAAAGGCCGCACGGAAGAGGTCAGATCCTCGCACCGGAATCGGGACCCGTTTCGCTCGAGGAACCGCAGCGCCCTGTAGTAGTGACCGATCGACGCACCGCGTACGCCGATGACGGTCAGTTGCTTCGCGACGAACGTACTCGGAAGCATTTCAACGGAGGTACGAAGTGTCTGTCCGATGATCAGATACCTGCCGCCCACCTTGACGAGGCCAAGTCCCTCGTTGAAAGCGGCTGGCACGCCAGAGGCCTCAATCACGATGTCAGCGCCGCGGCCAGAAGTCAGATCAAGAACCGCCTGCTGCCGTTCAAGGGGGTTTGGCACCTCACTCACGTCGAGGAGCGTGTCGGCACCCCAAGCCTGCGCGAGCTGCAGACGGTTTGGTGGGCCGCCGATGGTGATGACTTGGGCAGCTCCGGCATGCGCCGCCAAGGCCGTGGCCCAGAGACCGAGCGGATCTGTTCCTTGGACGACGACGGTTTCATGCGGACCCACCGCACCGAGCCGCTCGAATGCGTGCACGACCGTGCGGGTCGAGTTCTCGAGGTAGCTCGACGTCAATTATCTCAAGAGGAGCGCCTGGTTCAACGAGCGCCGCAGCCCTACAAGCATCAGGAAGATTCGACGTCATGGCCGCGCTTCTTCACTCCTTGTTCCCGGCGAACGTACAGAAATCCCATGAGCATCCACCGCGGATCGCCGTCATGCGATGCCCTGGGACCGAAGTTCCGCTGGCTGGGAAGTCATCGGTGCCGACCGGCGGCCGGACGTACGATTCGGCCCGCGAAGACGGCTGCGGGCACGACGCCGTGAGTAATGGATCTTCGACTGACGGCGGGCGAAACGGCCCGATTACAGCAGAATTCCTTCCAGGAAGGTGACGAGCTATGAAGGCTTCGTACGATGCCGAGGGTGCGCACGTGCTCGTCACCGGAGGATCGAGCGGCATCGGACTAGCTGTGGCAACGGCGTTTATTGAGGCAGGCGCCTCGGTCACGATAACCGGCCGTAGCGCGAGCGCCGACGATTACGACGCGGACCTGTCGGCGTTCCGTTATCTCCGCTGCGATATCAGCGAACGAGCTTCGGTGGAGGAGGTTGCGTCCAGCTTGTCGGAGCTCGATGTGCTGGTGAACAACGCCGGCGCCTCGTTACGCAGCCTCGATGAATGGAATCCGGACACGTTTGAGCAGTCGATTGCGGTGAACCTGTCGGGCGCGTTCCGACTGTCGATGTTGTGCCGGCCGCTCCTCGCCGCGAGTTCGGCTCCCGGCGGCGCGTGCATCGTCAACCTCGCTTCGATGGCCAGCTTCTTCGGCGTTGTTGCGGTGCCCGGTTACGGTGCCGCCAAGGCGGGGGTAGTCCAAATGACGAAAACAATGGCTATCCAGTTCGCGGCCGAGAAGATTCGGGTGAACGCCGTAGCGCCCGGGGTCGTTGCCACGAACATGACTGCCGGGATCGTGGCTTCCGAAGAACGTACGCGCGCCCACCTCGCACGCATTCCGGTGAGCCGGCTCGGCGTCCCGGCCGATATCGCGCCGGCCGTGCTGTTCCTCAGTAGTGAACAGGCAGGTTTCATCACCGGACAGACCTTGAATATCGACGGCGGATTTTCCATCCAGGGATAGTGGTGGGGAAGGATTGACGTGAGCGGCATTCGGATTTCTGATCTGCGTTCACCGGTGCTTACAGCACCTCAGCAGGAGGCCCTCGCGGCAGCGGAGCGGGAGCCGGTTGAGCTGACGGTCGAGGCGGTCCTCGCAGCGGCGGCTGTTGGCGAAGACGTCGGCGACTTCGGGCCGCCCGATTTCCGGGAACGATTGGGATTGTGGTTGGCGGAAATCGACGTCGACCCGAACCGCACCGCTTACTCGCGGCGGCGGATGTTTCGGGACTGCGAACGCCTCGCTCGTAACCGGCTTCGGGTCGTTGACTTGTTGACGCGGCACCCCGAGATACATGAAATCGAGATTCGACAGCCGGTCATCGTCGTCGGTATGCCGCGTACCGGGACGACCCATCTGGTGAACACGCTGGCGGCGGACGACCGCTTCCGCTCCCTTCCGCTCTGGGAAAGCCGCGAACCGGTGCCGAGGCGTGGGCGTGACTTCCGTCGCGTCGAGGCCCGACGGGAATGGGAGGAGCAACTTCGACTCAACCCCAACGGCGCGGTCATGCATGCGATGCATCCCGACCACATTCATGAGGAACTCGAGCTGGAGGCAGTCGACTTCTCCAGCTACCGAATGGAGTGGTCGATGCAGATGCTGCCGAAGTGGCGCGACTACTACCTCAGCCACGACCAGACGCCGCACTACGAGTTTCTGCGGACGATGCTGAAGGTCGTCCAGTGGCAGCGCGGTCCGGACCGTTGGCTGCTGAAGTGCCCGCAACACTTGGAACAACTACCAGCGCTGATGCGCACCTTCCCAGATGCGTTCGTGGTGATGACGCACCGCGATCCCGTGTCGGTCGTGCAGTCCGCTGTGACAATGATGGCGAACAACAGTCGGTTGGCGTTTCACCGGGTGGATGTCGACGCAGTGTTCGCATATTGGGTCGATCGAGTCGAGCGGCTGCTGTCCGCTGGCGTTCGCGACCTCGGCGCGATCCCCGACGGACAACGTGTCGACGTGAGGTTCGATGAGTTGATCGGCGATCCGGACGGCGCCGTCCGACGCATCTACGACGGCGCGGGGATCGAGCTTTCGGCCGAGGTGCGCGAGCAGGTACAGGTTCATCTCGTGGAACATGCCCAACGCAAAGAAGGGCGGGTGGAGTACGACTTCCGTGCCGATTTCGGCGTTGATCCCGGCGAAGTTCGCACGAGGTTCAGCGAGTACTTGGGGAAGTTCCCGGTCCACGAGGAGGTCCTCTGATGGCGGTCACGACCTTGCGATTCACCTTCGCCCGTCCCGATCCCGACCCGGTAGCGCAGTCGACGTTGCTGCGGGCGGCGCTGGCGCTGACGAAGTACGCGGACGCGAAGGGCGTCGACTTCGTCACCTTCGACGAGCATCACGCCACCGATTTCGGCTGGAGTCCGAACCCGATCCTTGCCTCCGGATGCTTCCTCACGGCGACGAACAACATCCGGGCGAGGGTCTCCTGCGCGCACGGGCCGCTGTGGAACCCGATCCGGCTCGCCGAGGACGTTGCCCTGATAGATCAACTCAGCGCCGGTCGACTCGACGTCACGCTCGCGCTCGGGTACCGGCCGATCGAATACGCCGCGATCGGGCAGGATTTCGGACGGCGCGGCGAACTCATGGACCATGTGCTGGAAACCGTTCTCAAGGCGTGGACAGGGGAACCCTTCGAACACAACGGCGAGACGATCCGCGTCACCCCGGTCCCACTCACCCAACCGCACCCCCGCCTGGTCGTCGGCGGCGGCGTACGGGCCACCGCGCGCCGCGCCGTGCGATTCCGCCTACCCTTGTCCATCCCCGCGTACCGCCCCGAGATCAGGGACTACTACCTCCAGCTGTGCCGCGAGGCGGACCTCCAACCCGACCTTCGCATGGCGACAACCGACGACCTCCCGTCCGCCTTCATCCACGAGGACCCGGACCGAGCATGGGCCGAGCTGGGCCGCTACTTCGCGTGGGAGGCGGTCGAATACGCCGCGTGGAACGGGGGCGGCCGACGTTCCGTCATGCACGTCGACGACGTGTCGACCATCGACGAAATCCGCCGGTCCAACCGATACCTGATCGTCACGCCGGACGACCTCGTCGAACTGCTGGTGAGCCGTGGACCCGAGGCGAAGATGAACCTGCATCTCCTCTGCGGAGGACTGCCCGAAGACGAGGCCTGGAAGAGCCTTCATCTGCTCACCGACAACGTCCTGCCACGAATCCAGGCGCAGACGACGGCGCAAGCCAACTGATTGAAAAACCTCCGGTCGGCCATGCTCGGTGACCCACCCGTAACGCCGCTTCGGATCAAGCCCCGGAAAGGCCGCCGCTGGCGTCCGCAAGTCGCTGCTGGTAGCTGGCGAGCTCCGACTCGAGAAACCCGAGTTCGTCGAAGTTGTTGCCCGCTCGGTCGAGCAGTTGCCCGAGGGCGGCGACCTGGGCGGTCAGCGCCCCGATGTGCATAGCATCGCCGGACAGCGCGATTTCGCTCAGTTGTAGAGCTCGTAACGGCTGACCGACGGCGACGTTCTTGGCGGCCCGGTCGGCGAACGCATCCGGGCCTCCGCCGAGTTCGAGCAGTTCGTCTCGGATCGCCGCTGGCGGCACGTTATACAGCTCAGTCGCCGACTCCATCCGAAACCAGCCGATGTTCTCCTCCCAGATCGCACGCACGGTCCAGGCGACCGGCGCCCGGCCGGGAGGGAGCGCCAGCTCCTTCGGCAGCGTGACTTCGTCCATCAGAGTCCACAGGTCCTTGCCGGCGTTCATCCCCTCGACGGTCCGCGTGCGCAGGTAGGTCGCGGCGTCGATCACGCGCTGGATGCCGGCTCGCACCTCCTCGGCGCCGACGGTCGCATCGCCGTGCCCGGCAACGTGCACCTCTGCACCGAGGTCGATCAGGCGCCGAGCCGAGTCCAGAAACAGCGAAACGCTGCGAATCTGAGTGCCGCGGATCGTGTAGAAGTTGGGCAGCGTCCCCGGCATCGACCCCATCAGGTTGCCACTGAGAACGACCTTTTCGTCGGGCACCCAGACCAGCAGACCGTCGATGAACTCTCCACCCGGCGCAGCCAGCAGCTCGAAGCGCCGCCCACCCACCTCGAACGCGAATGAGTCGTCGACGACGGTGTCGATACGCAGGTTCGGATCGCGGCGCTCAGCACCGCCGACTGAGATGTTCTTGTTCATCATCGCGCCGAGCACCCGCACGTTACGCGGCTTTAGGAAGCTGCTGAACTCGGTCTGGTTGCACAGCCGGTGGTTACGGTGGGCGATGGTCTCCACGCCGGGACGTGTGAAGGCCGACCAGCCGCCAGTCTGTTCCCAGTAGGTCTGGGTGTAGACGATCTTGCGGACGTCCACAGGCCGCCCGAGGGCCTGCTCGTACCGCTCGACGTGACGGGCGCCGGCATAGGCGTAGCCGGTGTTGACGACCACGTCGCCGTCGTCGGTCGTCACGAGGTGGCAGTTGGTGACGGCCGGCGACGTCCACGTCGTTTCAGTCACCCGGTCAGCGCCACGCTCGGAGTTCCATCGCGTCAGTCCGATGAACGGGTGAGCAGCAGTGGAATGTCGGACCATGAGCGGATCCCTCTCGTCTGGATCTATCCGGGGCCGTCAGACGACGTCGGGGTCGGCATCCCGATCCGGGATGGCGTACAGCGAAACGATGCGACCGTCTTCGTCGAACTCGATCACGTCGGTCGTGGTCAACCGGGCCCGAGCGCCGTCCCGGTCCACTTCGACCCGAACCTGCATCGCGGCGTAACGACCGGCCACGGTAACCGGTCCCATCCGGTTGAGTTTCAGCTGCACGGACGGGTTTCGCGTGAAGAATGCGCGGATGGCGTCATGTCCCACGTTCGGTTCACTGCCGATCGGCTCGTACTGTCGGGCGTCGGCGGCGAACAAGGCGACCAGCGCATCGGTGTTCTTCGTCTCCACCGCGGTCAAGTACGCATCGCAGCGCTGCACAAGATCGTCGCGGATCACTCTCGGCACACCTCGGGTCGGTTGGACGTTGTCAGGGATTCACAGCCGACAACCGTGAACATCTCATGTGTGGTGGAGGCGGCGGGAATCGAACCCGCGTCCTTCGGCACCGAACCAGGGCTTCTCCGGGCGCAGACCGTGTACGTGTTCTCATCCCGTCGGCGCCACGGCACGCCGACGACGGATCAAGTCACTGTGCGATGTCCGCTACGACTCCGTGACCGAGCCGCATCGTGAGCCTCCTGTCGACGCCAGCATCCCGGCCGGAGGCACTCCGGGGCTGACGGCTACCGACCTAGGTCAGGCAGCGAGCGCGTAATTATCGGCGCTTATCTTTTTTTCCAAGGGATGGTTAACGAGCTCGCCCTTGGCATCCTCGGCCCGCTTCCCCTGCTCCGACATCCGAAGTCGAAACCGTTCGCCCCCTTGGGTCTTGCTTGGGTCAAGGGTGGGTCGCGTAAACCTGTTGGTGTCCGCTGTTGAGTTGTACGACAAGTATCCCATGCAACGTCAAGCGGGCTTGTCTTCTTTCCCTTCGCCGTCGAAACGGGCTAGCGGCTACTCCCCAGCAGGACCGCCGCCCCACTAACGCGGCCATGCGCGAGATCGCGAAGAGCGCTCGGCGCCTCCTCCATGGAGTACGGCACCGTCGTCGCCCTGATTCCGTACTGCTCGGCGAGCCGGAGGAATTCCACGCCGTCCGCCCGGGTGTTCGCCGTAACGCTCCGCAGCCTGCGTTCTTGGAACAAGTACTTGTCGTAGTTCAGGGCAGGGATATCGGACAGCCAAATCCCCGCTACCGCAAGGGTTCCACCCCGGTCGAGCGCCGAGAGCGCAACGGGCACTAACTCACCGGCAGGCGCGAAAAGGATTGCGCCGTCGAGCTTTTCGGGCGGCGCATCGGCGGCGTCGCCCACCGAGTCGACGCCGAGCGATTCGGCCAGGTGCCGGTTCCCCTCCCCTCGGCTGAGGACATGCACCCGAATCCCTTGGTGCAGAGCAACTTGCGCCGTCAGGTGAGCACTGGCCCCAAAGCCGTAGATACCCAGCCGCCCACCTGGCTCGACCCCGGCCAGGCGCAGTGCGCGATACCCGATGATCCCCGCACACAGCAGCGGAGCCACGTGCTCATCGTCGATCGCGGGCGGCAGGTCGTAGACAAAGGCCTCGTCCGCAACGCAGAAATCGGCGTAACCACCGTCGAGGTCCCAACCTGTGAATGTCGGTGTCTCGCAGAGGTTTTCGTCGCCCCGCCGGCAGAAGCGGCAAGTCCCGTCGGTACGGGCAAGCCACGCGACGCCAACGCGATCGCCGACCGCGAAGCGGCTCGCGCCGGGGCCCAAGGCGTCGACGATGCCGACCACCTCGTGGCCCGGCGTGATCGCGGGGCGGCGGGGCGGCAGGTCGCCTTCGGCCAGGTGTAGATCGGTACGGCATACGCCGCAGCAAGTGACGCGCACCCGGATCTGCCCCGGCCCCGGCTCGGGGGTGGGCCGCTCGACCCGGTGCAGCGGCGCCTCGTCGATGGGTGCCGGCCGGCGTACCACCCAGCTGTGCATCCGACGTCTCCTCCCACTCACACCTCGACGTTCATCGATTCTGCCAACTCTCGCGACGAACTGCTCCGATAGCGTTGCCGTATGCCTCACATCCTTGTCACCGGCGGCGCCGGGTACATCGGCTCGCACACCGTCCGCGCCCTGCTGTCGGCCGGCAACCGGGTCAGTGTCCTCGATGACCTGTCCGCCGGACACCGCGAGACGGTCACCGACGACATCGGATTCCACCGGGTCGACCTCGTCGACGAAGAAGCGACGCGGGAAGCGGTCGACGACGCCCGGCCCGACGCGGTCATCCACTTCGCCGGCGCGATCGAGGCCGGCCTGTCCATGAGCGAACCGGCCCGCTTCTACCGCGTCAACGTGCTCGGCACGTTCCACCTTCTGGAAGCACTGCGGCACAACGGGAATCCGCCGGTCGTCTACTCGTCCAGCGCGGCGGTGTACGGCAACCCCCAGCGCACGCCGATCCCCGAGGACGCACCGAAACTGCCGACCAACGTGTACGGCCGGACGAAGCTCGACACCGAGGGCATGTTCGAGGCGTACGACCGGGCATACGGACTGCGCTCGACGGCCTTGCGCTACTTCAACGCCGCGGGAGCGGCTGCCGACGCGTCACTGGGCGAAGCCCACAAGCACGAAACCCACCTCATCCCACTGGCCATCCAGGCGGCGATGCGCGGCACCCCGATGACCCTGTTCGGCACCGACTACGACACTCCAGACGGCACCTGCATCCGCGATTACGTGCACGTCGAGGACCTCGCCGACGCACACGTCCGGGCGGTCAACGCCCTGCTCGACGGCGCCGCCAGCGCGGCGTACAACGTCGGCGTCGGCAGCGGGTTCTCCAACCGGGAAGTGCTGGCGGCCGTCAGTCGCGTCGTCGGGAAGCCGCTCGACGTAAAGGAAGCGCCCCGGCGGGAGGGTGATCCGGCGGAACTGGTCGCCAACTCGACCCGGATCAGCGCCGCGCTCGGCTGGTCACCCCGCTACGCGAACCTCGACGAGATCGTCGGCACCGCCGCCGCCTGGCACGCCCGGCGCGACTGACCGCGTCCGCGCGGCCGGGCGGGCGAACAGGCGCACCAGCATCGGACCGAGCAACAACGCCGCCGCGTCGAAGAACCCGTAACCGCCGGCCGCGTCGGCTGGCGGGTTGCCCATCGAGATGATCCCGGTAGGGCTGTGGTGCGCCCAGGTCCACGTGCCGAGGCCGGTGCCGAGGAATTCCAGCCAGGTCACCACGACGAACGCGCCGACGTAGACCAGCGGCTGACGACCGCGGAGCAGGAACCAGACCAGGCAGCCGAACCAGAGCGCGCCCAGCACGTCGAGCCGGGATGAGACCAACAGTCCCCACAGCGCATAGCCGGCGCCGGCCACCAGCACCCCGCGGACCAGGAGCCGCCCGTGCCGGTGCACCCACACCTCCCGGCCGAACGTCAGCGCCGCCAGGTAGACCAACCCGTGACCGGGTGGGACGAACTGCGGTACCCGCGCCAGGAACGCCGCCTCGTGGAGGCGGTACTCGTAGACGTGCAGGAGGCCGGAGAACGTGAACTCGATCAACGTCGCGTACGCCACGACGACCGCGACTTGCGCTCGGGTCAGTGCGTCCTCTCGCCGAAGCAGCGCGAGCAGCAGCAGCCAGGTGAGCGCGCCGAGCCCGCATTGCTCGAGATACGTCGCATGGCGGTCGGCCAGCAGGACCAGCGGCACCCAGGCCAGCACCAGCCCCATGGTTCGCACCGACGTTAGCCCCGTCCGTGCGAACGACCACCGGACGACTCAAGGCCTTTGGATCGCCGGCCGGCCGAGGTGGCGATCTCCCGGGCGGCGTCGCGGCTGGCTAGCGCCTGGCGCTTGTCGTAGTTCTTTTTGCCGCGCGCGACGGCGATCTCGACCTTTGCCTTGCCGTCCTTGAAGTACATCGACAGCGGCACGATCGTGTTGCCGGACTCCTTCGTATCGCCGATCAGCTTGGCGATCTCGTCGCGGTGCAGGAGCAGCTTTCGCTCGCGCCGCGGTTCGTGGTTCGTCCAGGTGCCCTCGGTGTACTCCGGGATGTGCACGCCAGCCAGCCACACCTCGCCGCCGCGAATGAAGGCGTAGCCATCGATCAGCGACGCCCGCCCGGCGCGCAACGACTTCACTTCGGTGCCCTGCAGCATCATGCCGGCCTCGAAGACGTCCTCGATGAAGTAGTCGTAACGGGCCTTCTTGTTGGCCGCGATCAGCTTGCGGCCCTGCTCCCGCGGCATCGTCAGCTGCCCACGATCGCGGTTAGTACGGCAATGGCCCGGGCCGTCGCGACGGCGGGCGCGGCGTCGACATCGATAACGACGTCGGGCGTCAGGCCAACGCCCTCGACCGATCGTCCGCCCGGAGTCTGATACGTCGCGACGGTCAACGCGAGGACGGAGCCGTCGCTGAGCGTCGTCGTCTGCTCGACGCTGCCCTTGCCGAATGTCGTGGAGCCGATCAGGACGGCCCGGCTGCGGTCGGACAGCGCCCCGGCGAACACCTCGGCGGCGGACGCCGTGCCGCCGTCGACCAGGACGGCCACCGGCGTGCTCGTATCGCCGCCTGGGTTCGCCTTGAGGACGGTCTTCGGGACGGATCGGCCCTCGAACGTCACAACAGTGCCGCCGTCAAGGAACGCCGACGCCGCGCTCACCGCCTCGTCCAGCAGGCCACCCGGGTTGCCCCGCACGTCCACGACGATCGCCTGGGCCCCGGCGGCGCGCAGCGCACTGCGGGCGGCAGCCACCTGGGCGCCGACACCGGCGCTGAACGTGGCGATCCGGATCCGGGCCACGCCCGGCGCCAGCAGATCCGTGGTGACCGGGCTCGCCGGCAGATCGACGCGGGTGAGCCGCGCATCGCGCGCGGACCCGGCCCCATCGATGAGGGATACGACCACCGTGCTGCCGGCCGGTCCTCGCAGCTCGGCGGCGACCGCATCCATCTCGGCATCCCGGACATCGTGACCATCGACCGCCACGATCCGGTCGCCGGTCTGCAGGCCGGCGACCGCGGCCGGACTGCCCGTGGTGACGCTGGCAACGATCACCTGCCGCGCCCCGCTGTCCTGTTTACGCAGCCAGATGCCGAGGCCGCTGTACTCGCCGTTGAGCAACGCCTGCAAGGAGTTGGCGGCGTTCGCATCCTGGCCCACCCCGTAGTACGAGGCCCAGCGGTCGTCCAGGCCGGACAGCATGCCGCGGATCGCAGCCGCGTCCAAAGACGACGACGAGCTGGGGTTCTGGGCGCGCGACCTGATCAACGCGGCGGCCTGCTCGACAACCGACGGCTGGTGCGTGTGCCCCCCGCGTCCGACGATCAGGCCGGCGCAGAACGCGCCACCCAATGCGCCGGCCACGGCCGTACCCAACGCCGAGAACGCGGCCAGTCGGCGCGCACGGGGGGTCCGGAACATGGGGTCAATCGTAGGCGGCGGGTCGGCCGCCCGGTTCACACGCGAACGTAGACCATCGAGGTGAGGTAGGAGGCCGCGGCCGCGAGCAGGATCCCCAGGCCGGCGAGCCACGGCGCGACGGCCCACACCTCACTCCACTGGGCGTTGGGCACGACGCCGGTGCTGAAGAAGCTCTTCAGCGTGTTGTCGAGCACCCAGCCCTTGAACAGCGCCAGCAGGCCGACCGCGGATCCCGCCCCGAGTAGCCCGGCGAACACGCCCTCGAGGACGAACGGCAGCTGGATGGTGAAGTTCCCCGCGCCGACCAGCCGCATGATGCCGATCTCGCGCCGCCGGCTGAACGCCGCCAGCCGGATCGTGTTGAACGTGGTCAGCAGGGCAGCGGCGCCGGCGACGAGGGCGACGATCCGCGAGACGGTCTTCACCCCGTCGAGCAGGTCGAACAGCGGCTGAAGCGCGCGCTGCGGGTCGTAGACCTGGTCGACGCCGGGCGCCTGGCCGTACTTGCTGGCGACGTTCTCGTACTGCTTCGGGTCCTTCAGCTTGAGCTGGAACGACTCGGGGAGAACGTTCGGTCCACTGATCGACTTCACCAGGTCGGGTTGGTCGGTGAACTCGGTCTTGAACTTCTCGTATGCCTGTTCCTTCGAGACGTAGACGACCTTCTCGACCCGCTGATCCGCGCCGAGGGTACTGGCCAGCGTGTCCCGCTGGTCCGGCGTGACGTCGGCGCGGAGGTAGACGGCGACCTCGAGCTGGTTGAAGTATCGCTGGTGCATCCGGTCGGCGATGCGGGTGGTCAGCATCGACGCGCCGAGCAGGGTCAGCGAAATCATCACCGTGACGACGACGGCGACCGTCATCGTCACGTTACGACGGAGACCGGTGAGGATCTCCTGCAGTACGAAGCGGGGACGCATAGGTGTTCCTACCGATCAGTGGGCGTAGCCGTAGACGCCGCGGGCCTGGTCACGGACCAACCGGCCGCGGTCCAGTTCGACGACGCGGCGACGCATCGTGTCGACGATGGCCGCGTCGTGCGTGGCCATCACGACAGTCGTTCCGGTTCGGTTGATGCGGTCGAGCAGCTTCATGATGCCGATCGAGGTCTGTGGGTCGAGGTTTCCCGTCGGCTCGTCCGCGATCAGCAGGATCGGCTTGTTGACGAATGCGCGTGCGATCGCGACGCGCTGCTGCTCACCGCCGGACAGTTCGTCGGGCAGCCGGTTCTCCTTGCCCTTGAGGCCCACCAGCTGGCACACCTCGGGCACGACGGCTTGCGTCTTGTGGCGGCTTGTACCGGTCACCTCGAGCGCGAACGCAATGTTCTCGGCGACCGTCTTGTTCGCGAGCAGACGGAAGTCCTGGAAGACGCAGCCGATCTGCCGCCGAAACGCCGGCACCTTCCATTGCGGAAGCCGGTTCAGGTCCTTTCCGGCGACGTGCACGGTTCCGGAACTTGGCCGCTCCTCGCGGAGCAGCAGGCGCAGGAACGTCGACTTGCCCGAACCGGACGAGCCGATCAGGAAGACGAACTCGCCCGCTTCCAGGTTCACCGACACGTCGTTGAGCGCGGGACGGGTCTGCGACTTGTACGTCTTCGAAACGTGATCGAGCCGGATCACATCGCCACCGAAGTGAGGCTGGAAACGTGCCGCACACGGCGGTCACGGGCCTCCGAACGGGAGACGGGGACGACAGTCATGGATACCAATGCTACCCGTAACCCCGTTCCGCGGGGTCGGATCAGCGGTGCGCGCCGCCGCTACGACGCCGAATCGTCAACACCACGAGGGTGCCGGCAGCAAGCAACTCGATGCCGAGCAGGACCAGCGCCGACGTCGGCAGGCCGGTAAACGGCAGGGACGTGCCGGCTACCGCCGCGGGGCCCTGGGTGAAGGTGATGCCCTGCACGGACGTCGGTCCGCCTGACGACGGCACGCCGGTCGACGTACCGCCGACCGCACCGCTCGTCGTGGTGGTCGTACCGCTAGGTGCCGCAGAGCTGGTGGTCGACCCGGCCGTCGTCGTAGTTCCGGTCGGCAGCACGCTGGTCGAGCTCGTTGCGGTGGTGGTGGTCGTGGTCGTGGTCGTCGGTAGGACGGTGGCCGGCTTGGACGTGGTCACCGACGAGGTTGGAGTCGTCGACGTCGTGGTGGTGGTCGTGGTTGTCGGCGATGTCGTCGGGCCGCACTGCGTGGTGCCACCGTTGTACGAGGCGATCAAGGTGCCGTGGTTGGTGAAGTACAGCTCGTGCGCGGCGAGCGTCACCGGGGTGTCGCTGCCGTAGATCAGGTCGATCTGGAAGAAGCAGTTCGGCACCGTGACCGAGAACTGCACCGGGGCCGACGTCACGTACTTCGTGTCCTTGCCGCCAAGGGTCTGCACGCCGGCGTGCTCGTAGTCAGCGCCCTGGGTCGTGTACGCGACGAGCGTGACCTGCTGGTAGTCGCAACCACTCGCGGTCAGCGCGACCGTGACGGTAGCCGAGGCACCGACGTTCAAGTTGCTGACGGAGAGGTTGCCGTTGACACACGGGGTGCCGGTCGGCACGGTCTGTGCGGTGAGGCCGGTGGCGGAAGCACTGCCCCCGAGCATGATCGGGAGGATGACGATCGGCGCGGCAACGAGCGCCGCTGCAGCCACGTTACGGACGAAACTGCGACGCGCCTGCGCCGGCTTCGACGAGACCTTCATCCAGCACCCCAAGTTCGATGGGCCGAGTTGGGGGCGGGCTCACCACTTACTCCCCGCGCCGCCTGGTGACCGACTTTGCGGCTGGCGCGGATCGACGTATCCCCCCGGCAACGTTGCCGGTTGAGCGAAACTTAGCGATCCAGCGGCTGCCTGTCAGGCGCCACTCCACAAGTTGCACGTGTCGCCTTGTTCGATGCCACTCGGTGACGCGGTCGCGGCACACACGGTGACATTTTTGGGGTAGCTGATCCTTACCGTGACGATAGATATCCCCTGTGAATATTGGGATTTCGCCGGTCTAGGCCTTGCTCTGGTCGGCCTCTGTGCGGCGCCACCGGATCTCGCTGGCCAGCAGTTCGTCGATCTCGCCGTCGAGGACGGCGTCGACGTTGCCGGTCTCGGTGCCGGTCCGCAGGTCCTTCACCATCTGGTACGGGTGCAGCACGTAGTTACGGATCTGACTGCCGAAGTTGATGTCGGCGCGGCCACCCCGCAGGGCGTCCATCTGTGCCGCCTCTTCCGCCCGGCGGCGTTCGAGCAGTTTCGCCTGCAGGACCAGCATCGCGCTGGCCCGGTTCTGGATCTGCGACCGTTCGTTCTGGCAGGTGACGACGATGTTCGTCGGCAGGTGGGTGATCCGGACCGCCGAATCGGTCGTGTTGACGCCCTGGCCCCCCGGACCGCTGGACCGGAACACGTCGACACGCAGGTCCTTCTCGTCGATGTCGACGTGGTCGCTGGCCTCGACGACCGGCGTCACGTCGACCGCTGCGAACGACGTCTGCCGCCGGGACTGGTTGTCGAAGGGGCTGATCCGGACCAGCCGGTGGACACCGTGCTCCCCCAGCAAGGTGCCGTACGCGTACGGGGCCTTGACCGCGAAGGTGGCCGACTTGATCCCGGCCTCTTCCGCGTACTGGGTGTCGAGGACGTCGAGGGCGTATCCCGAGCGCTCGGCCCAGCGGACGTACATCCGCAGCAGCATCTCGGCCCAGTCCTGCGAGTCGACGCCGCCGGCACCGGGGTTGATCGTGATGACCGCGTGCCGTTCGTCGTACTCCCCTGACAACAGGGTGCGGACTTCGAGATCGTCGATGGCCCGGGCGAGCGCCGGCAGGTTGGTGGTCACTTCGTCGATCAGGTCGGCATCTTCCAGCTCGACCGCGGTCGTCGCGTCGTCGAGGCGGCCACGCAGGTCGGCGAGCTTGTCGATGGTCGAGCGCAACTGGCTCATCTCGCTGGTGACCTTCGCGGCCCGCTCCTGGTCGTCCCACAGGTCGGGCGCGGCCGCCTGCGTCTCCAGTTCGGCAAGTCGGGCCGTCAGTTTCGCGGGATCGAGCACCGTCTCGACACCTTTGAGCGTGGCATCGAGCGTCTTGAGCTGATCGGAGAGTTCTTCGGCCACGGCAGGCAGCGTATCGGCGCGAGCGGGGCCGGGCGCCGCGGCCCGGCGCCGCGCCGGTCGCCGTCAGCTGGTTACGGCGACCCGGCGGTGATTCGTGGCGGTCGCCTTCGCGGTCACGGTGACGGTTCCGAAGACCGGCAGGGTTACCTCGCGTTCGCCCCGGACCAGCACCGACCGGCCGGTCCCGTCGACCCCGGCGGTGATGCGTTGGCGCGGCCACTGTCCGGCGGGGTACATCCGGTCGAGGTAGGTCTGCACCGCGTGGCCCACCCCGGCCGGGTCGAGGGCAAGGTCGGCGTCGGCGCCGCCTGAATACAAGGCGTCGGCGTCTGCCTCCTGCGCTGCCGTCAGAGCGGCGCCGTCTACCGCGGCGGTCAGATCGCGCCGGGCGAGGAAGACGACGCTCGCGTCGATCACCGCCCAGATCAGCAGCAGCGAAACGACGAACAACCCGATGGACATCAACAGGATCGAGCCGTCGTCGCCGGAGGGCCGCCGGGTCATGCCGCTTCCCGGAAACGATCGACCGCGAGCGCGTACCGACCGACGACCCGTACCCGAGCCGGAACCGCCCGGTGCAGGAAACCCTTGTCGGCATACGGCAGTGGGACTTCGCGAACGACGCAGACTGTGTACGTCGCCCCGGGCGTCAAACGTGGGTTGACGGACTCGTTGGAGTCGCAGCCGCTCCCGGCCGGACGAAACGACACCTCCGCCGCGTCGGAAATCCCCTGATCCCCGAACGCCACCTGTGCGGCGAAGCGAGCCCGCTCCAGCCCCGCATCTGATGATGGCGCGGTCGCGAAGGCGCGGCCGGCCTCGCGGGCCGCCTGCGTCACCGCGAACGAACTTCGCTGGACGTCGAACACCATGAGCAGCAGATACAGCAGCGGAATCAGCAGGATGACCGACGCGCCCACGAACTCGATCAGAGCACTGCCCTCGTCCGCGCTCGCGCCCCGGGCCACACCGGGCGTCATCGAGGTTCCCGCACGGCGCGGCCCACGGCGCGGAGATGAATGCGCCCGCCCGGAACCAGCGACAAGGCAAGGGTCGCGTCAGCCGTCATGCGAACGAGCTCAGGCGATCCGTCGTCGGCCGCCAACACGCCAGCGACGCACGGCCGAGCGGCAGCAGCCGTTGCCCCGGGAAGCGAATGCCGTACCAGATCGGCGCACACCTGCTCCCCGTCGTTGAGCGCCGCGCCGCGAGCGGCGGCCGTCCGGGCGCCCTCGGCCGCATCGGCGACCAGGACGTTACGCGCGTGCAGGACCAGAGCGGTCTGAATGATCCCGATGGCGATGAAGACCAGCAGCGTCAGGACCAGGACGTACTCGACGATTGCCGAGCCGCAATCACGGCTCTCGCCGCACATCGGTGATCGCGGCAGCGTCACTGCCCTCCGTTGCCCGAATTCGTGTTCGTCACGCTGTCGACAGCATTGCTGAATGCCTTGGCGATCACCGGGCCGACGAAAGGAATCAGCACAACGACGACCGCGGCGCTCATGATCGCGATCATCACCCAGCCCGGGATGTCGCCGCGATCCGATTCCGCATCCCGATGGCCGCGGCCCGCGGGCCCGCTCAACCGTTCGCGGACCACCAGTAGCGACGAGAATGCCTTGAACAGCAGCAGGTTTGCCTGATACATAACTCTCCTTGTCGATGTGTCCAACTCACTGAGAAATGCTGGTCAAGGTCACGGCCCCAGGGAACAGCGCGAACAAGATCGTCACCGGAAGGACGAGGAACACGACGGGCACCATCATCGCGATCTCCCGCTTTCCGCCAGCTTCCAAGAGATTCCGACGACCCTCTTCGCGTGCGTCATTCGCTTGTGCCCGAAGCACTTCCGCGATCGGGGTGCCCCGTGCGAGCGCGACAGTGATGCCATCGACGAACCGAGTCAGCCCCGGCAGTGCGGTCCGCTCGGTTACTGCGGAAAGCGCCTGCGCGAAGGGCCGCCCGGCCCGCGCGTCGGCGACGACGCCCGCGAGTTCTCGGCCAAGTTCTCCCCGGCTACGACGGACGACCCGCTCGAGCGCTGCCAGCGGGCTTTCGCCCGCACCCACCGCGAGGGCGAGAAGTTCAGCGATGGCAGGCAGTTCGGCGGCCATCCGCGTGTCGCGATCCTTGACTGCCTTGGTCAGTGCGTAGTCGCGTGCGATGAACCCTCCGAACGTCGCGACGAAGACGAAGCCGGCGAAAGAGAGCACGGCAGGACCTACCCCGGTACTGAGCCGTAACAGCAGCAGCGCAAGACCAACGGCCGCGCCGGCGGCCGCCCACAACACCTGCTCCTGACGGAAGGTCTCAACGGTGATGGGGTCGCCCAGTGCCGCCAGCCGGCGGCGGATCGATGGGTTACGGCCGATGAGTCGATCGAGGCGGCGGCTGGCCCCCTCCACCAACGGCCGGGTCAGCCGCGTCACATTGCTCTGGGGCAGAGCAAGATTCGCCGAATCGAGCAACAGCGAACGAGGGACGGCATCCAGTACGTAAGGAGCGATGCGATCGGTCAGTGTCACCCGACGAACGACCGGCGACCGAGCGATGACAACCAGCGCACCGAGTGCCCCGAACAGGCCGATCAGGGCGCCGACCGCGCTCATGCTACGAGCCTGTGATCGGTCGGCAATTGCCCGATCCGGCGCATCAACCGGTACGCCCCGTACGAAACACCGCCACCGATCAGCAGAACCGCCGCACCCGCGGCGCTGTTGTACGCGGCAATTGTCGTCGACTGGCTCGCGAGCAGAAGCAGGACTACCCAGGGCGCCGCGAGAGCAACCCGCGCCGCATTGACCGTCCATGACTGTCGCGCCTCGACTTCGCCACGGGTGCGTGCGTCTTCACGCAGAAACCGGGCGAGCGTCCTCAGTAGGTTTCCGAGGTCCGAGCCGCCCACTTCGCGGGCGATGAGCAACGCGTCCACCACCCGGTCTCCGACCGGGTCGGCAAGATCCTGAGCGAGTCGCTCGAGGCAGACGGCGAACGACCCGGTAGCTTCGTACATGCGTCCGAAGCGGGCGAACGGCTCGCGCAGCTCGGCGGGTCCGCTCACCGCGAGACCCGCCAACGCCTCCGGGAGGGACAGGCCGGCCCGAACTGCCGATACCAAGTTGTCGACGGCGTCGGGCCACGCCTCACTGCGCAACGCGCGCCTCCGCGCCGCGCGGCGGCGAAGGTACGAACGCGGCGCCATCGCAGCGAAAAGACCAAAGGCCGCCGCAACCGGCACGGCGCTCGAAATCGCCATCACCACAAGGAAAGTGAGCAAGGTGCCGACCGCGGTGGCAGCGATGAACTGGCGAGCCGACACCGAACGGATATCCGCCGCCATGAGCAACCGGGCGGTTGACGACGACCGCTTCGGACGCGCTGTACGTGTGCGCGAACCCGTCGAGCCACCGATGGCTAGCAGGAAGAGGCCGACCCCCAACATGAGGCCGATGAGAAGGCCCACGCGTCAGCGCTCCGACTCGGGAGGTCCGGCCGCTGCCAGCAACTGCGCCACGTCGAAACCGTGCTGTTCGTAGCGGTCGACGTGCGGTGGAAAACCGCCGGCTCGCACCAGTTCGCCGCGCACCGTGTGGAAGATCTGAGCAACCTCGACGACATCGCCCTCGGTTCGTCCGGGCAGGGCCACCACCTCGGTCACCCGACGCGCCCCTGATGGGGCCTTCGCCAGGTGCACGACGAGGTCGACGCACGACGCCACGGTGGGGACGACGAAGCCGTGCGCGACGTTTTCGCCGGCGAGGAGCGGGAGTGTGCACAGCTTCGTGACCGCTTCGCGCGCCGAATTCGCATGCAGAGTGCACATTCCTGGCAAGCCGGAATTCAAAGCGATAAGTAGGTCGAGGGCTTCCTCCTGGCGAACCTCGCCGACGAGGATCCGATCCGGGCGCATGCGTAAGGCTTCTTTGATGAGGCGGCGCAGGCGAATCTCGCCGGTGCCCTCAAGACTCGGCTGACGCGTCTGCATCGCCACCCAGTCGGGGTGCGACGGCTGCAGCTCGAACACTTCTTCGCACGAGACGATTCGTTCCCGGGCGGGAATGGCGGCGGCCAAGCAGTTCAACATGGTCGTCTTCCCGGCCTGCGTTCCGCCGGCGACCACGATGTTCAAACCGGCGATCACGCTCGCCTCAAGGAACTTAGCCACGGCCGATGTGACCGTGTTCAGCCGCGTGAGTTCGTCGAAGTTCGTCACTGCGAGAACGAACTTGCGGATATTGACGGCCCAGAAGCGCCTGGTTATGTCCGGGATCACGCAATGCAAGCGGCTGCCGTCCGGCAACATTGCGTCGACGAACGGATTGCTCAGATCGAGGCGCCGACCTGAGTGCTTGAGCATCCGTTCCACCAAGTCCCCGACCTGAACCTCGGACAACATGGTTGTTGTGAGCTCGCTGCGGCCGTCGCGCGCAACGAACACCCGACCCGGCTCGTTGATCCAGATCTCCTCGACCTGCGGATCGTCGAGGTGTGGTTGCAACGGACCGAAGCCAGCGATCGCGTCGAAGACCACATCGGCCGCCGTTGCGGACTCGCCGAGCGCGGGCAACGCGCCCGTTAACGAGCGCGTCTCGTACTCATCGAGGACTTCGCCGATCAGTCGACGCGTCGCGTCAGGTTGATCAATCGGGTCGACAGCCCGCCGCCGAACCAGCTCGCGAACCTCGTCCTCAATGAGCGAGAGTGCCTGCACGACAGGCTGTTTCGCTGTTACATCCCCCACACCAACCCCCATGCGCCCAACACCCGTGGCACGACAATACTGAGCGTATGCTGTGACGTGAACAGTCATCCACAGACTGTGAGGACTCCCCGAACGGTCCGTGATCGCCACGACCCCGCCGCAACAGTGCGGAAACAGCACGTGAACGTTCGCTGCGCCATCTGGACCAGGGCCGCACCACCGAGAAGGCTGGGGCGTCGATTCGGCGAAAGCGGCTGAAAAGACAACGGTTTTCTGTGACGGGAAGATGCGATGAAAGCTCGGGTGGGTGGGTTTGCCGCCCTGCTGGTACTGACCGTTACGGGGATGCGGCGCGTCCAACGAATGGACCGCGGCGCTGAAGAAGTACCGGTCTTGCCGAGACACGGCTGAACGATGCGCACCGTGCCTTCAACGTCGCCCTCAACCGACGACGCTGCGGCCGCGGCAATCCAGTTCGAAACCGACCTGCTCGGGCGCGGAAATTTGCCCACGCCCGACGGTTACACCGAGTAGCACTGGCACTGCCGGCCCGAGCAGCCGATCGACCCCGTCGTCCTGACCGGGCGGTTCTACATCAGGCCGCGAGGTCCTGCCGGCGCTGCTTGATTGCAAGAGCCAGGCCGCCCGAAACCAGCAGCAACAGTCCGAGTGCAGCAAGGAAGTCCGCTGACGTTCCGGTGCTCGGAAGCGACGAACCGCCAGCCGCCGTGCCACCCGTGCCGTCGGACAGGTTGCCCGGATCGGCCGCCACCGTAAACGTCAGTACAGAAGCAGTAGCAGAGTCCGCGAACCCGGTCCCCCCGTTGAACTGCGCCGAGAATGCATGATTGGCCGCACTGATCGACTGGATCGTCCACGTCGCGACACCGTTCACCAGTTGCGTCGTGCCGAGAGTCGTTGCCCCATCGAGGAACGTCACGTCGCCCGCGACGGCTGCGGCGTGCGGCGTCATCGCCTGCGGTGTTGTCGCCGAGGCGGTCACCGTCGCGGTCAAGGTGACCGGCGAACCAGCGGACGCTGTCGTCGGGGTGACGGTCAACGTCGTGCTGGTCGCCGCGGTGGGCTCGGCGATGTTGAATTGCGCCGCAGTGGACGACGACGTGGCGAACAGGGCTGCATTCGTCGGAACGAAGGTCGCGACAATCGAATGGTTGCCGGCAGGCAGGCCCCCGACAACTCCGAGGAACGCTCGCCCATCCGGGTTGACCGGGGCGCCCTGCGAAATGAGCGGAGAAGAAGCGCCGTTGTCGTAGAACAGCACCGTTCCAACTGGGGTCGTCGCTGGTGCCGTGCTGTTCTGGACTGTCGCGGTGAGCAGAATGTCGTCGCCCAGGATGCCATCGCTGCTGGCCGCCAGGGCGGTCGTCGTGACCGCGGCAGCGGGGTTCTGCACGACGTAGGCGACCGGCGTGGCCGTCGATCCCAGGTGAGCCGAGGTGTCGGTCGGCGTGAACGACGCGCCGTACGTCGTGGTTGCCGGCCCGGCACCAGAGGCAGGTGCGTCCGGCACGTCCGTCGCGGTCGCCGTGCCGTTGACGACGGCAGCCGCGGCCCCCAACGGGTTGCCGTTGCGGGTGAACTGGACGGTCCCAGCCACACCGGCGGTCACCGTCGCGGTAAGGGTCGTACTCGCCGCGGCGCCGCCTGGGGCAGTGAGGATTTGGGGCGAGACGGGCGAGGCCGCCACAGTTGTCGTCGTCGGCGGAATGCCCGGCGGGGCGGGGTTCTGCACCACGTACGACAACGCGGTCGCCGACGACGGCGAGTGGGCCCCGGTGTCGGTCGGCGTGAAGGTCGCGCCGTATGCGGTTGTCACTGGCCCGGCACCAGCAGTCGGGCCAGCGGGAGTGTCGGTCAGCGCAGCCGTACCGCCCGACACGACGACCGGGGAGCCGACCGCGCTGCCGTTGCGGGAGAACTGCACGGATCCAGCGACACCCGAGGTCACGGTCGCGGTGATCGTCACCGGAGACGGCGCACCCCCGTCGGTCGCCAACAGTTGCGGGCTGTCCGGGGTGGCAGCGAGCGTGGTCGTCGTCGCCGCAGGACCGGGCGGCGGCGTCACCACGTTACCGGGGTCCGGGTACACGAGGGCCCAGGTCGTTCCGGTGATCTTCACATCAGCCGCCCACCACTTGCTCTCGCCGGCGATCTTGACGCGCAGCTGATACAGACCTTGGTAGCTATCGGTTGCCGTATTCGGAAACGCCTTCGACAGCGCGTCCAGGGTGACGTTCGTCGTAGCACCGGTGACGACCGGACGATCCGCACCGAACGAGGCGATGTTCGACGGAGTCGTCGTCGCGATGGGATTCGCAGGCGCCGAGGCGTCCGTAGCCGGGAAAGTCGTCGACGAGGTCAGGGCCTTGCCAGACCATGCCCCTGGCGCGACGCCGCTCACCGGCAAGTAGCCGTAGAGCGTTGCCTTCGGGAAATGTCCCGCGTTTGGATCATCGGTTGAGGCCACCGCGTAGGCAGCGATCGGGGCCGTGATCGAACCCCCGGTGACCGGCGCGCCTGTGGCGTCGTAGAGCGCGACCGTCCCGTACTGGTTCTCCGTGTCCGGTTCGAACGGCGGGCTCGCTACGGACGCGCTGGACGCTGAGTTGACCAGGATGGAGGCAGCGCTTCCCACCATCGCGATGGCCAACGCGAATTGCCCGCGAGGTTTGCCCGAACGCCACACAGAAACTCCTAGGGATTCTTGGCTTTACGCGCCTATGCCCGGCAAGGCTCGGCAGCGCAGACAGCCCGATACGATCTGATGCTTTCCGAGCAAAGAAGACGGGGAATTTAGCGCCGGTGGCCGAGACGTTAACAACGGCTTGAGCGCAAATAACACAGCTGGATCCCCGGCTACGAACGCAACTTCTTACGCGCCCGGAAGAGGCCTGCTCCGACGATCGCGACGAAGCCGGCGGCGACTGCCGACAAGATCCACGGCCCTCCTGCGGATGTCGAACTTGCAGTTGCCAGTTTGGTTTGCGGGCCCGTCGAGCCTCCGTCTATGCCGGCACTGGCGTCCGCGGATGAAGTCGCCGGCGGACCGTCCGAGGCAGCAATACCTGGCGTTGTCGTGAGCTTGTCGGGGATCAATGACCTTGCGACGGACTGTGCTTCCCCACTCTTGGTGCACGACACCCCCCCACCTCGCACAAGGGTCCACTGGTCCCCCGAAATGCGGACGTCCGCTGACGGATACTCGCCGCTGGCAACCGGCTCGTTGTTTGCCTTGAAGTACATCCGGAGCTGCAGGAGCCCGTCCCATTGCGGCGGGTAACTGTTGACCGCCTGGCTCAAGGTCCGATCCTGGGGCAGCACCTCAGCCTTGGGATATGCCGGGACCGTATAGGTCGAGGACGCGGTCAGCTGAAACCCACTCCAGTTTCCCGGATCTACACCCTTGCGTGGTTGATAGGCGATCAACCACGTGGTCGCCCCGGGCTGGTCGTAGGGTGCGGGCGGACGAAAGCCGCTTACCACGAACGGTGCGAACGGCCGGTCCGTAATCTTGCCGCTCGTCACCTCATGACCATTGGCATCGCAGAACCCGATGGAACCCTTGGAGTGCGCATCGGTGTACGGAACCGACGCCGCCTGAGCGGTGCCAGAAACGACGGTGGACAGTGACCAGACGCCCGTGGCCACGGCGCACACCGCCGCCACGCGGACGCGCCGCGCAGAAATCATCGCGTGGCCTCCTTCGACGCGGCCCTTCGACGACGCAGGTAAAACAATCCGTATAGGCCGAGGACGATAAGAAGAAGAATGAACGCGATGAGAATCCAGGGGATGGCCCAGAAGTGACGCGAGCCTGAATAAGTCTTCGCCAGCCCGGGATCCACGTCGCTCGGTCGCGTCAAAGGCTGAATCGAAACCTTCGCCGTCTCGAGAACCTCGGGGTAGACACCCTTGACGAGCGCGGTCAGCTCTATCGAACTTCCGGGCAGCAGGAGCGGGAAATCAATAACGGCGGCGGTGGACTTGGTACCGAGCAGGCCGGTGACGCTCACATGCGATCGACCACCGAGGTTGACGTTCCCCACGTTCCGAACTCGATACGTGATCTTTACCTTTCCCCCATCGAGCGAACTCGCATCGCTCTGGCGAACCTTGACGATGTCAACCTTGAGGCCGGGATGGACCGGTCCGGAGACTCGGATGTAGACGCGGGTCGCAATGCGCTGTTCGAGCTGGACGTTCGGGTTCTTTGGGTCGTTACTCAACGAAGTCAGGGCAGCGAGGACACCGGCCGTGTGATCGCCGGGTGCACCGTCAGCCGGAATCGTGATGTGGACGGGAACGATGACCACCCCGGGCTGCGCATCGTCATTGGGCTGCGCCGGAACCGTCACCGTCTGCACGCCGCCTGTGCCGACCGTGATCCACGATCCCGCGTCTTTCGGCGGCGCATCGCCAGCGAGGAGGCTGAAACCGCCGGCATCGGTGTTCAGTGCGTCCGTCGCGTACACGGTGAGGGTTAGCGGCGACAACGAATGATTCACGATCGCGACGTGATCGTCGAAGCTCGCGCCAGGTGTTGCCGCGTAAGACAGGTAGGGCCGGCTGTCGCGGGCACTGGCCGAGGCGGGCTGCACGCCGAAGGTCGCGCGGTTCGGATCAGACGCTGGAGGCGACGAACTCGGGGATGCACTCGGCGACGGTGACGGGGATTCAGCTGCCAGGACAGCAGGTGAGGTCGTCGCCAACGTAAATGCCGTGACGGTCATGAGCGCCAGAAGGAAGCGACGAAACAGACCTGATTGCAGGGAATTTCGCAACGGAGCCATCAGAGGCGGATACTGTTCTCAAACACGGCCGAACGATGTCAGACCGGGGTGGACAAAAAGTTACAGATATGGGAACAGGCGGGGCGGGCAATGTCATTGCCCGCCCCGCCTGTCCGTAAGGCGTTTTAGCGCCTAGGCGATCGTGAAAGTCACGACGCCGGTGTAGTGCCCAGCCGGTGTCGACGTGGGTGCGTACAGGTCCATCGTGCCGTACACGTAGACGGTGCCATCACCGTGCGCCGCGGTGGCGAACTGGTGCTGAACGCTGGGGCTGCCCTTGAGGCCGGCAGTTCCCGAGGCGCCCGCGGCGAAGATCGTGCCCGGTCCGCTGTTAGCGACGTCGTTGGTCACGACCGGGTTGCTCGCCGAGAGTGCGTTGCCACCGATGTACAGCGGCTGAACACCCGTGAAACCGAGGTTCTGACCGTTGATCTTGTCCGAGCCCGACAGGAAGTCGCCGCCGTAGACGGACGCGGTCCACGGGCCGTTGCCGGCCCGAGTGTCGGTGATCGTGACGCCAGCGAACGTAGCTCCCGCAGCCGGCAAGGTCGAGGAACCGAACGGAGCCGAGGCGTGAAGCTTAGTGCCGTCCGAGGACAACGCCATCGCACCCAGGTTGAACGTGTGAGCCGCGTCGGCGCCGGTGTACGGCGTCGAGATGGTCAGCGTTCCGGCGTTGACGTCAACAACGAACGTCTGCGGGTCACACTTCGGGCCCGGAGTACACGCCAGCGGAGCCGTCAAGGAGAACACGGCCGGCGAGGACTGCGAGGCGATGAACTGCGCCGCGTTGGTCGGCGTGAACTTCGCCACGATCGAGTGCGCACCAACCGTGAGGCCGGCGGGGATGTCGAACGTGGCAACACCCGATCCGTTGACCGCGACCGGAGTCGTGTTCAGCGGGGTGGCCGAGCCGTTGTCGTACCAGGACACCGAACCGACCGGGACGGTCCCCGGCGTCGGGGTGTTGTGGACGTTCGAGGTGAGCTGAACGTCGTCACCCGCGATGCCATCCTGCGTGACCGCGAGGTCGGTCGTCGTCGCCGCGGCCGGAGCCGGATTCTGAACGACATAGGCAACCGCCGAGGAGGAGGACGAGATGAACGACGGGTCGGTCGGCGTGAAGGTGGCCGTGTAGTTCGTGGTCACCGGAGATCCGCCCGCGGACGGGCCGGCAGGAACGTCGGTCTTCGTCGCGGTGTTGGTGGTGCCGCCGGAAGCCGCAACCGGGCTGCCGAGAGCGCTGCCGTTACGGAAGAACTGGACCGAACCCGGAACGCTCGCCGTGAGCGAGGCGGTCAGGGTAACAGTCGCTGGCGTGCCACCGTCGGTGGCAAGCGACTGCGGGCTGGCCGGCGAAGCGGCCAGCGTGGTCGAGGTGATCGACGGGTAGACCAGGGCCCACGTGCTGCCCGTGATCTTCACGTCGGCAGCCCACCACTGGCTCTCGCCGCTGACCTTCACCCGGAGCTGGTACAGACCCTGGTAGGCGTCTGTAGCCGTGTTCGGGAACTGGGTCTGCAGCTGAGCCAGCGTCTTGTCCGTGGTGGCTTCGGTAACAACCGGACGGTCCGAGCTGAGCCCACCGATCGAGGCCGGCGTCGTCGGGGCGATGTGCCCGGTCGGGGCCGTGGCGTCAGCGGCCGGGAACGTCGTCGACTGCGAGAGCTGGGTCCCCGACCAAGCGCCCGGCGCCACGCCGTTGACCGGAAGGTAACCGAACAGCGCGGCCTTCTGGAAGTGGCCGACGTTCGGGTCGTTCGTCGTCGCGACCGCGTAGGCCGAGATCGGCGAGTTGATCGAACCGCTGGTCACCATGTTGCCGGACGCGTCGTAGAACAAGACCTGGCCGTACTGGTTCGTGGTGTCCGGCTCGAAGGGTGGCGTCGCCGCGGACGCGATCGACGCACCTCCCAGCAGGATCGCGCTTACCGCGCTGAGGGCGAGAGCCCCCAGCACCGGCTTGCGAAGTTTGAGCTTCACGTCATTTCCTTTCGGAGAAATGGGTTAGCAGAACGAATGTGTGCGTAGAGGGGCTCTAACAGTTGGGGATCATCGAGGCGCCCGCGAGGCAGTCGCGGTAGTTCGGGTCCGCGCCGCCGGCTTGGATCAGGGACTGACCGGACGGGGTGTTGACCCAGACGCTGGACGGGTCAGACGCGTTGAGGAAAAGCTCCTTAACCCAGTTGTTCGTCCCACCCGGCTGGAACTTCTTCGTCGACGTCGAGTCACTGTCGCGGAAGGTGATGTACAGACCACGGGTACGGCAGTAGGTCGTGGTGCTGGTGCCCGTAGGAGCGGTGCAGGCCTGGGCCGTGTTCGATCCGTAGAGCAACGTGATGCCGGACGAAAGCGCCGCGCCAGAGCCGTTCGCAGCCGTGGTCACGTTGTGGAAGTAGCCGCTGTCGAACAGCTTCTTGCGGCCCTCGGACATCGGCGCGTACGCGTCGCTGTCAGCCTTGATCAGGGTCGGGTCGTTCTCTTCCGCCTGGTGGGCGCAGCTGCCGTACGTGACGGAAGAACCCTTGATCGTGTCGAGGTCGGCCTTGAAGGTCTTGCCGGTGCCCGAGTTCAGCGGGTCCGGGTAGTACGGCTTGATGGTGGTCGCGGAGGTGCCGCCGACCTGGGTCCACAGAGTCTTGGTGCACTCGTAGATCGCGACCAAGTCCTGCGGGCTGACCGCGACCGCGTTTCCGCCGGTCTTACCGGACATCACGAGGTCATCCGTGGCGATCTTCACGACGTGCAGGTTGTTCGCGGTCACGTCAGTGGCCGACGGCTGGCTCGAGCCACGGACGAAGTCGATGACGTGCTTACCGGCCGCAATGTCAGCCTTGAGCGCGTTGAGACCGGCCCCCGAGCCGTTCGGACGCTGCCAGGGCGAGGTGCCCGCACGCAGAACGACACCGACCGGGTTGGGAATGGTTCCGCCGTTGGCGTACACGGCACCGTCGTTCGCGTCCGCCGTGGCGTCAAAGCTGACGACGCGGTTCTTGTTGCCGGCGCCGTTGTATCCGGAGTCCCCGAGGATGTCACCGTCGTCCAGGAAGTTCTGCACGTTCTGGACAGTGTCCGAACCGACACCGACGACATCGTCGACCGACGGACCGTAGTCCGCGAAAGCTGGCGCTGCGAGAAGCGCCAGCGCGATCCCAGCGGCGCACGCAGCACCGAGGGTTGTCTTACGTGCACGCATGTGCATCCCCTTTGGGGTTGGAAATAGGACATGGCTGAAGCTACGGAACACGACTTGACAGCAGGCCCTGACGTGATGAACGAGAAATGAACGCTCGCGCGACTTTAAGAAATCACTGACTTACCGCTCAAGTCGGCCGTCAGATCAAGTTCGGCAGAAGTCCGGACGCGACGTCGGTCGTAATCCAGAGAAGCGCCAACGCACAGACGCCGCCAAGCAGCGCCACCGGCAATCGCTTCCATCGGCGGGCCGCCCAGAAGGACAGAACGACCACAGCCACGAGGGCTTCCAGCCAAAGGACCAATGAGGCGAGACCGCCTGTGCTGCCGTGCATCGGCTGCTCGTTCTCTGGCACGTAGCTCGGCCGCCCAGGCGGCGCAACTTGCGTCTTGCCGTCAAGGACGGCGTCTACATAGATCGTCGAAGATGGCGCCCAGCCGGATCTCCATCCGCCGCCCTCGCTCGTCACAAGGGTCAATCGCGAGGCACCGGCGGCGGGGGGAGAAATCGGGTCTCCGCGATACCGCAAACGCTCGACAACGTACTCAAAAGTGCCCTGTCCGGTGACGACGGAGATCTTGCTGCCTATTTTCAGTCCGGCAATTCCGCCGAATGGGCCACCAAAGGTTGTCGAGCGGCCGAAGATTTCCGAAATACCTGGCTGTCCCGGCATGGGCGTATCCCGTTTGTGACCGGGACCCGACCGCAATTCAGCACTGCTCGTGCCCTCGACAACGACGACATCGTGCAGCCCGCCCTCAGGGGCATTGATCAGTGCGACGGGCTTCGCCGCCGGAATCAGGCCACCGATCGGTGGATACACCTCCGGATCGGCAAGCTCCTCACGTAGGCCGGCATACAGCGTGATCTGTGCCCTGCGCTCCTCGATTGAGCTGAGGAGAAACCCGAAGACGATCAGCCACAAGCACAGGAGGGCAACAACGATCGTCAACAATCGGGCAACCGCCCAGCCCCTTGGCAAGACGCCATGGGAATCGAAGCTCGGTCGGGCTGACCGCAGCCGCCGAATGACAGCAGTAACCGCTACGGGACGCGTGGGTTGATCAAGCCGGTCGAAAGCCATCCCCGTCATCGGCGCACTCGCCGCTTGGCCAACGAACCCATCGCCGCATACGCCGCCACGGCGAGGAGCATCAGGACCAGCAACACCGGCAACGACATGCCCCACACGCCGGCACCGGGTGCCGATGTGCGTCCGCTCTGGGCGGTCTTCGTCAACGACTGTTTCGTCGGAGTCGACTGACCTTGATCGCTGCTCCTCGACGACGGCGCCGTCGATCCGTTCGATGAACTGAAGCCACTTGAACCCGTGTCCGGCGAATTCGACGAGTCGCTGCGATTCGAGGCCGGCGTATCGGGCTGGGCCCGCACCTTTTCCGCGGCCTGCAATGTGTATGCGGCGAGCGGCCCCAAGTTATTGGCGGCGGTAAGGGGCAGGTATCCGGTGGGCAGTTGGCCTTGTACCGGACCTGGAACTTGGCCGTCGGTCGCAAGGAATTTGAGGACATTCGCGTAGCTCGCAGCATCGTCGGAACTCAGCCCGCCGGTCGGAACCGCAGCGTACACGACCATTGCTCCGGGGTAGGCCCCGGACTTTGCGAGCGGTCCAACCAGGTTCGGATACGGGATCGGCCAGGTGCCGCTGCCGGAGTCGAACGTCAACAGCTTCGCAGCCGCTCGCAGCGAATCATCCGTCGGCGCCACAAAGGTTCGTCCAGAGGCGTCGGTGAACTTCCACGGCGATGCAGCATCCACGTGCGTTTGCAGCTGGGCGACGTTTATCTGATAACGGGCGGCGTCGGCCAGTGAAGTGATGCCGAGCATGAACCGCACGCCCGCAAGCTGCCGCCCCAACGCGGTCAGTTTGAGGACACCAGGTGACGGCGACGTACAAACGACCTGCGACTGGGCAATCGAGTACTGCAGATCAAGACTGATCGTCGCCATTCGCGAAAGTGGGGATGCAATCAGGTTGAGGTACGGCGTCGGGTCCTCTTTGAGACACGCGTCGCTCTGGTACAGAGACGGCGGCTGATCCTCATCCAGCGGCCAATCGTCGAGCAACGGCCACTGGTCGACGGGCAACGCGATCTTGACGTAGTTCGGGTTGATAATCATGCCCCAGGGATCGGGCTTGCCGTCCAACCAGGCCCGCGCCTCCGGATCGGCGTTGATATACGACGTCAGGGCGTACACGACGTCGGAATCACTCGAAAGATTGAGAATCGTCGACGCCGCTACGTTCGCCGGGACTCCGTCGGCCACTGCCGGATTGAGAGCGATGAACTCCGGGTCGCGGGAGATGTCCAGCGGGTTTCGAGACAGGGCGGAGTCACCGTTCTGGACCGCCTGGATCCCCGGGTAGGACTCGGTCAACAACTTCGCCAGCAACCGCGGCGTCAACTTGAGCTTGGAGTACTCCTTTCGGTTCTCGCCGTCGATGCTGTAGCCGACCACAAAGCCGGTGAACGCCACCGGTGCATTGACAACCGGCACGGGATAAGGCGATGACGGGGCGTCCGAGGTGAAGGCCGCTTTGATACCACCCGATATGCCGAGCAGGTTTCGGGCCTGCGGCTCGCCGGTCTGAACGTGCCGGAACGCACTCAGCTGAGGCGACAGGCACGACTTGCTCGCCCAGGACTGGGTTGCCTGCGTCAAGAGTTCCGAGCCATAGATGTCGACCGGGCGCTTGTCCGATACCACCGAACAGTCGGCGGGGCCGGGGGCAAAGGACAGCGGCACCATGACTCGGTTACGCCAGTTCGAGGCACTCCACCACAGCCCGCCCTGAACGGCCTCATCCGCGACACTTGAGACTGATCCGGCGGCCTTGCAGTCGTGGTCCGCTTGCACCGCGGCAGCCCCGGTCGGTTGGTCTGCGGCAGGCAGGCCGGCAGCGCTGACGTCGCAGCTGATTCCTTCGATCGGGATGACTACGAGCGCGCATGGCACCGTTTCAGTGCACCCGAGCGACGCGTTGGATTGGTTCGTCCAGACACTGAACTTCGCGTTCCCGGTCCCGTCCGGGTCGGTCGGCGCGTACGTGGTGTTGCCCGGCGCATTCAACGTCGAGTCCGTTGTGGAACTTTCCGGAGCTACCCCTCCACAACCGTTGGGGCCGTAGTAGTACGTGGTGCCCGACGCAGCCACAAACGGCAACCAATGCTGGCGGTAGACACTCGGTTGGCAGCTCGCGGGCAACGTCGAGGGAGCGTTGACCACGCTCTGCCGTTGAGCAGGTGCGGCGTAGCGATCGACCCGCCACGGGGGGAAGAGCGCCGCCGATTCGGTGATCCGTTCGACCAGTGTCTGCGTCCAGCATGTCTCCGGTCGGATCTGCTGGTCGGCGGGCGCGGATGTCGATGTCGTGCCTCGACACTGCAACAGCACGACGGGGTACTGGTCCGTGCGGCCATCGGCACTATTCGGATCGGGCGCATAAGCACCCACGGTCGGATGAGCCCCGGTCCAGGACACATTGATCGCCTCGCGGTCCCGCAAGTTCGTGGTGCGGTCCACGGTCAGCGTAAAGTTGCGGCTATCGACAGTTTGATCCTGCCCATTCACCAAATGCGTTCGAGCCACCGTCGTTGTTACCGTCTGCCCGGCCGTCGCCGCAGCCGTCTTCGCCGTGTCAGTCGACCCAATCAGCGCTACGGGTAACGCGACACCTGCCAACACGAGCGCGAACGGCCGCCGTGAGCGGTGGAATCGACTTCGAAATGACACTCTCATTGCCGAGGGCCACCGGGGCCGCCGAAGTCGTCGAAGTCGTCGAAGCGGCGAACGAGGAGCGGCGGTCCGACCAGCAATCCGATCAGCAGCAACGCAGCGATGACCCCAAGTGCGCCTGTGCCGATCGAGTGTCCGACCGGCAGCTGGGTGGCAACGGTTTGAGCTTGTCCTTCATCACTGATGCTGCCGCTTCCTCCACTCCCCGCGGCGCCGCTTGCCTCCACTTCCGCGACGTTCGGGCCGCCGGCGGTTGCTCCGGTGGATCCGGCACTTCCGCCTGCGTCGCCGCCGGTGCCCGCAGAACCTCCGGAACCGGGATTCGCCACATTCGTGCCTTCGCTACCGGTGCACGGCCCTTGGCCGGCCTTGTCACACGCGGCGGGCTGGGCAGCCACCTCGGCCAGATAATTGCGGGTGGGCTCTCCGGAAACGAATGTCGGGTTGTGACAGGTGGTTACGTCTCGGCTGGACAGGTCGACGTTGGGGTCGGCCTGTTTGAGCCGCGCAACCTGGTCGAACGAGGCCTGCGCCAGGTTGATCGGCAACGGTGAGTAACCGAGCGGGCCCATCTCGGCCTGGCCCTCACACGTCGAGTAGTACAGGAAGTCGGCGATCGTCTGCCGCTTTGCTGTCGTCATCCGGACGTCGTCCGCGGCGGTCGGAATGATCATGTACGAGTACGACGACAACGGATACGTTCGCGGATCGTTGTACCTGTAAACATCATCGAGGTTTTGCAACAGGTAGTCGGGCGAACTCTTGTCCTGATTGATCTTTGCCTGCGTCAACGCGACGGCGACGTTGTATTGCGTGGGTGCCGTGAAGAACCCCGCCGTGTTCCCGATCTTCGCCACGGGATAGTTCTTGCCCAGCGCGTAGGAGTACTCGTCGTAGCCGATCGCTCCGTTCGCAGCCGCCGAAGAGACGAAGTTCATCACTCCGTCCGAGCCGTTCTGAGCAATCTGATTTCCCTTGCGCGGGAAGAACTCCGTCAAGCCCGCACTTCCTTGGAAGGGGCGCCAGAGGTCCGGGTACATCTTGTCCAAGTACCGGGTGAACTGCGCCGTGGACCCGGAGCCCTCCGAGTGCACAACAGGGATGATTGGCAACGACGGCAACGCGCTTCCGTTGTTGTCGGCCGTGATCAGGGGATCGTTCCAGTTGGTGATCTTGTTCGTAAAGATCTTCGCCAACGTCTCGCCCGACAGGCGGATGTTGCGCTTGAGCTGTCCCGCGACCTTCACCTGGTACGGGAACGCGGTCCCGCCGGCCACCACTGGCAGGTACGCGTATGAACGGCCGTTCGAGTTGTCGACACCGCCGAACTGATCCGTTCCAGCGTAACCAATATCGCTGACTGCGAAGTCTGTGGTCTTGTTCGCGTAGTCCTTCCGACCGATGGCCGAACCGCTCGCGCTGAACACCACTTTGAGGCCCTTGGAGTCGACGTCTGCGATCCATTGGTTGACCGCATTTGACGACCACGAGGATCCGGAACCCTCGATCTGAGCGTGACTTGCGCCCGCCCGGGCGACTCCCGCCAATGCCAGCGAGGCCACCACCGCGATAGCTGGGGCAAGAAGGCGTACAAGCTTGTGCCGCATGGTTGGTCCTTTTCCAGCGCGAGGGTTCCTCATCGCGACCGCACCTTGTCGCGGGCCAAGAACCGGGTCAGCGTGAAGAGAATGAGAACGATCGTGAGCAGCAGAGCAGCCGCGCCGTACCCTCGCTCTATGTACAGCTTCTCTGGGCTTCGAACACCGAAGTAGATGTAGAGCGGCAGCGAATTCATGTTGTGGTGGAACGGGTCTTTGTTGAAGAAGGTCGAAGCGCCGGAGACGATCAACAGCGGCGCAGTCTCGCCCGCTGCGCGCGCGACCCCGAGGATGAGGGCCGTCGCCAAACCCGAACGTGCAGTCGGCAGGACAACCCTGCGAACGACTTGCCATTGGGAAGCGCCCAGCGCCAATCCGGCTTCTCGCAGACCGCCTGGCACGACGCGCAAGGTCACTTCCGCCGACCGGGCGATGATCGGGACCATGGTCACCGCAAGCGCCAAGGAGACGGCGAAGCCGTCCTTCGGCATTTGGAAGTTGACGACGAGCAACACATAGACGAACAGGCCCGCCAAGATGTCCGGCAACGCCGTCATCGCCTCAATAACGGTACGCACTGTCTTACTCATTCGGCCGCCGACTTCGGTCATGTACACCGCAGTAGCGATGCCCAACGGAAGAGAGAGGACGACCGCAATTCCGATTTGGATGAACGTGCCGAGAACAGCGTGTCCGACGCCGCCTTTCGTGAGCGGTGAACTGGGGCGGACTCCAGCCATGTCGTCCACGTAGAAGTTCAGGTGATGAAGCGCCGGCCATCCCTTGATGAACGTGAAGATGACGGTGGACGCCACGGCCATACCGACGATCGCTGCTCCCCCGTACACCACACCCGTGGCAACGCGATCGACCACGATCGGCCGCGGGAATTCGAGCGCGGTGATCGCGGCATGGACGACGAGGAACAACAGGTACCAGCAGACGGTGAACCCGAGCTTCCCGGTGAACGACAAGAGTCGCTCGTAGATCAGCCAGTCGGCCGCGAGCGCCGCTGCCATGGATCCGACGAGCGCGCCGCGCTCCTCGAAGCTGACACCCCGAATCTTTCGCGGGATTTCCTTCGGCGTAGGGCTCGGAGGCGCGTCGACGGGCGGGGTGACAACCGGCTGTTCAATACGCGGAAGCTGCATCGTTGTCATGGGTCAGATCTCCAAAGCCGCGCCGCTACGACTTCGACCGATGAAGATTGCCGCAACGGTGTTCACGGCCAACGTGATGAGGAACAGCACGAAGCCGGCCGCCAGAAGCGCGGTCAGCTGATGTGAGGTGGCCTCTCCGAACCGGCCCGCAATCAGTGCCGAGATCGTGTCGGTACCGGTCGTCAGAATGCTCAGCTTGATCACCGTGTCGGGGCTGATGATCAGCAACACCGCGATCGTTTCGCCGAGCGCCCGGCCCATGCCGAGCATCGTGCCGCCGATGATTCCGCCCCGACCAAAGGGCAGCACGACCGTCCTGATCATTCCCCAGCGCGTTGATCCAAGCGCGTAGGCGGCCTCCCGCTCCCCCAACGGCGCGAGCGCGAAGACCCCTCGCATGACGGAGCACGCAAGCGGGATCACCATCATTGCGACGACGATTCCGGCGATGAATGCCGACCCGACATATTTCGTCGGCTCCCAGGCGGCAGCGTCCGGATTCGTCGAACTCACCTTGAAGAAGGGAATCCACCCGAGGTTTTGGCTCAGCCAACGCGATAAGGGCTGAACCTGGGGCTGCAAGAGTGCGGCGCCCCACAATCCGTAGATGATGCTGGGCACCGCGGCCATCAGATCGACGACAGCGACCAGAGTCGCTTTGACCTTTTGGCCCGGCGCGTACTCACTGATGAAGAGGGCAGTCAGCAGAGCCAGCGGGAAGGCCACGGTGAGCGCGATGATCGCTACGACGATCGTGCCGACGACGACCGCAGCGATCCCGACCTTGTCCTGTTCTGGAAGCCACCGGGTCTCGGTGAAGAAGCGGAAGCCGTAGTGGCCGAGCGTTGGAATGAGCTGATATCCCAGGAAGACGCCGATAGATCCCGTCAAGACCAGGACGAAGACACCGACGGCAGAGACGCTCGAGCGAAAGATCCGATCTTCGGTGGTAAGACCGGGATCGATCTGACGGGGTTGGTCAACGGACTCGGGACGGGATTCGAGAAGGAGGCTCATTGCCGGGCGCATCCCGAAGGGGAGTCCGAAGCGGTGCGGCGAAGCGAGGAGAACACCGAGCTCAGCCGAATCGGCCGTTGACGTAGTCCGCGGTCCGCTTGTCCTTCGGGCTCCCGAATAGGTCCTTGGTCAGACCTGCTTCGACGATGGAGCCCGGCGTTCGCTGTTCGGCAAGGAAGAAAGCGCAGTGCTCCGAGACCCGCTGGGCCTGTTGCATGTTGTGCGTAACGATCACGATCGTGACGTCCGACGCGATCTCCGCAATCGTCTGTTCGATACGTCGGGTCGACGTTGGGTCGAGCGCCGAGCATGGCTCGTCCATCAGAAGGATCTCTGGGTCGACGGCCAACGATCGAGCAATGCAGAGCCGTTGCTGCTGTCCACCCGAAAGGGCGGATCCCGGCTGGGCAAGCCTGTCTTTGACCTCATTCCAGAGGCCCGCACGCGTCAAGCTGCGCTCGACGAGGTCGGCCTTGTCCGAGCGGGAGACCCTTGTGCCCGTCAGCCTCAAGCCGGCGGCGACGTTGTCCTCGATCGACATGGCCGGAAAAGGATTCGGCTTCTGGAACACCATCCCGATCCGCTTACGAGTCTCCGTAATGCGTTGCGCGGGAGCGTAAATGTCTTCGCCGTTGAGCCGAACTTCGCCTGATAGTGCGGCGGAGGCCACGGACTCGTGCATTCGATTAAGAATTCGCAGGAAAGTCGACTTCCCGCATCCGGAGGGACCGATCAAAGCGGTCACGGTTCGCTCGGGCATCGCCAGATTGACGCGCTCCAGGACCTTGTTGCGCCCGAACCACGCCGACACGTTCATCGCATCCAAGCGCGCTGCTTTGGTCGACGCAGCTTGCAAGGCCCGCACCGTGTTGTTCGACTCGGCCGTCTGGGCTGGCCGCGGACGCGGGCGGTCCGGTGTCGGCCGGGGGGACCCTGCCGCCGGCCAAGGCGTCGGTCGCGGTCGTGACCGGGTCGGCTGCGATGTGTCTATCTCAATGATCGACACAATGCTCCTCAGGACGCCATGACAGGACGGGTTTTCACGCGCCAGCGCGACGAATCGAAGCTACCAACCGCGTCTTTGAGTTAGGTGAACGGAAGGCGAAGAACGCACTGCCGATCGTCGAAAACATGGGTCGGAGGCTTAAGTCCAGCCAGCAAGGGCAGCTCGTTCGGTCTTAGAAGGGCATGCCAGAAAAGATGCCGATGGGCCCTACGATCATGCTCAGTGGGACGTCGGTGGTTGCTGGAGTTCCGGTCCGGACAGCGACGTTGAGCGCGAGGTACTGAGGCCCGCCAAAGGGCCACGCTCGATCCGTTGCCGCGGCTTCGGCCGCCGCGTATTTCATCGTCAACCTACGGTCGATGTAAATCTGTACCGAATTCGCGTCGAAATAGATGCCGTAAAGATGTGGTCCCGCATTCAGCGGAGTCCCCACGTCTGTGGTCCCGCCGGGGCGCCCCCAACCCCACATGTTGTCGACGCGGCTGTTCGAAAGACTCATCATGTGCAGGGCGCTGTGCGCGACCGTTGGGACGGCCCCCGCCCCCTCGAAGACATCGGCACCGACCGAACGCGGCCACGCGGGTTGAGCGGGATCGACCGCTACTGTCGAGAAGCCCGGTGCTGCACCGAGTCCGGTGGGAGCAGTGATGCTGGCCTCGACGTACGACCCTGGAGCAATGACGACCTTGCCCGCGGTTGTAAGGCGGGCGCTCGAGAACGGATGCACCGTTCCATCGGACCCTGACGTGGGTTCGCGCAGCGCGGTCACCACAAGATGTCCCCCACCATCGACCCAGCCGTTGGCCGTCGCAGCGGTGTAGGACTGCAAGTCGCTCGCACGCGGAGCGGATGTGTCGTAGGTCCATTCCGTGGCGTTCGGTGCAGCGCCGGCGTCACCTCCGAAACTGAGGATCCGCGTCGCACCTGCCAACGTCGGGACGAGGCGGGTCGTCAGCGCATCGGCGTCAAGCGGAAGGACGGGGCCAGTAGCGGGCGGCGCATAGACCAATGAGCGCGTCGGCGTCGGAGTGGGTTGCGCTTCAGGTGGTGCCGTGACCGCTAAGTCTGGCGGATAAATCACACTGAACCACGGTGACGGAGTGGGAAGCACCACAGGCCCGCTCGGCGAACGTCCAGCAGACGCCGCGGTCGCCGCAAAAGCCTGACCGATAGCGACGACGGCAATGCCAAGAGCGCTCGTCAACGCTAGGAATGAGCGCTTGCTTGCGCTGATCCTTGGGGGGAGCAAATGCTTCCTCTCCGACGTCCAACGGGAGCCGAAGCGAAACAGCGCAAAGCGAGCAGCGGATGGTCACTCGCCGCACTTTCGATGACGCACAGACGAACGAACAGCGAACGAAGCCGAGGCCGGAGCCAGCGGTCTCGGCCTAGAACGGCACCTTGTTGTAGATGCCGATCGGGCCGACGGTCATGCTGCGCGGGAACGACGTCGCCGACGGGTCGCCGTCGACCGCGACGTTCAGGATCAAATATTGCGGCTTGTCGAACGGCCATGCCCGGTCCGTGGCCGCGGCTTGAACAGCCGTGAACTGCATCGCCGGCTTCCGGTCGATATAGAACTGCACGACGTGCGCGTCGAAATACATGCCGTAGAGGTGCGGACCGGAATCCAGGGAAACGCCAAGATCAACGGTCGCGCCCGGTGCGCCCCACCCGACCTGGTTGTTCTGACTCGGATCCGATAGCCGCGACACGTGGATGTTCGTGTGGGCCAGCGTCGGAGTTGCCCCCGTACCTTCCAGAATGTCGATCTCTCCGGACTGCGGCCAGCCGACCTGGTTGACGTTTGCTCCGATCGTCCAGAACGCCGGCCACACACCGGTTCCCACCGGCGCGGTGATGCTGGCCTCGACATACGAACCCGGCTGCGCCACGACCTTGCCGGCGGTCGACAACCGCGCGCTCGTGTAGTTGCGCGTAATCCCGTCCGACCCGGTGACCGTTTCCCGCCGCGCGGAGATCACCAGATGGCCGTTGCCATCGACATACGAGTTCGCGGTGCTGTTCGTGTACGTCTCGAGTTCGTTGTTACCCCAGCCGCCACCGCCCAGCTCGTAGTTCCAGTCGGCCGAGCGCGGCGCGCTCCCGGCAGGCCCGGCGAACGTCACCAGTCGGGTCAACGAACCGGACGGCGTCGGTGTCGGTTTCGGCGACGGTGGCGCTGTCCAGGATGTGTCCGGGGGCGCGTAAATCGTGAACCGGGTCGGCGAACTCGTCGGCGTCGGCCGGATGCTCGAGGGACTGGGCGACGGTGCCGGCGGCGCACTCTGGGTTCCCGTATCGGGCGGCGCGTAGATCGTCCCCCCGCCGGCCGAGCCGGCGGCCGCAGTGCCGGTGTCCGGCGGCGCGTAGATCGTGATCGTTGCCGCCCACGCCTGCGCCGACGCGAGAACGGTGAGGCCACCGATCACGGTCGCGGCCAGCGTGGAACGCTTGACCATCCGGAACTTGCTGAACCGCAGCATGTTTTCGCCTCTCGCGCACACGGGTTGATCAGACCCAAACAAGGCGAGGGGAGTTCTGGATGATCGACAACGGCACAACTGGTGAGCGGGAATCAAACAACTGACAAACCGTGTGACGTAGCTCCCGTTCATGCGCTACGCGAAACTGGGGCGACAACCGGCTGCACCACTCCAATGGACTAGCGCATCGGCCGCCGGCGACGACGATACGTACTGCGTGCGAGCGCTCCTATGCCACCTGGCGTCGACCAAGGCCGCGGCCTGCCTCGGCGCCGCCGCGGTGGCCTGCGGCGCGGGCGGCGCTGCCACCGCGGTGCACCGGCCGGTGCCGCATCACCCGGTCGTCGATCACCGTCCGGCACCGCCGCAACAGCCCTGTCCGGAATCGACCACCCCGACTGCCGGCACCGGGAACATCACGGTGACAGTTCCGCGGCTCGTCGAGGTACGCCTCGACGCCGCAGGAAATCCGACCGCCATGCGGACCAATACCGGTCAACAGCCCTGCCCCGGTGACACCTTCGTCTTCGAATCGGACCAGGGCGTCGCAACCGACGGCCCCGTCACGTACGTGCTGACGCACGCACCGCGCGGAGAGTGGACGCCCGGAACCTGGCGCCCCGTGACCTCCGCCGGGCGAAGCGCGCCAGATTCCCGCGACTGACCGCCGCGATACGCACCGCGCGTCGACTTCATTTTTCGCACGTCTGCCGTTCACCTGACGGCCCGAAGGATGCCGCGTGCCTTGACCAAGGTCAGCTTCGCACCGGTGGGTGTTCTCTGTGTCACCGGCCCTTCACATCGGCCATTCGTCCTGCTGGAGAGATGCGTGGCCCCGCCCCGATTCCAGGTGGTCATCAGTGCCGGGGGGTCGGTCGACCGCGACCAGATGGTGCCCGATTCCGCTGCGACAGCGACGGTTTCGTGGCGCTTACTGGGAAGCAATCATCGAGAGCTCGGTCGCAGCGGACAGTCCTTCGAGGACATCGACGACTGCCTGCACGCGATCAGTGACCTCCGGGGTGGCATCGACAATGTCGACTCTCAGGTGATGGCCCACTCCACCGTCGGCACCTGGTTCTGGCGGATCCACCTCTCGGGACTTTCCGTCGCCGTCTCAAGTCGCCTCTACCAGCGCCGCCGAGAGAGCGCGCAAAGCCTGGCCCGGGCATTGGAAAGCATCCGGCTCGTGGACCGCGACCCGTTCGTCCTTCGACTCCGCAGGACAGGCTCACAACAGCCCCGCCGCGCTTTGAAAGGTCGGACCGCCACCACCAAGATCGTAGATCTGCGTGATCACGAGGTTCGGATGGTGCCCCGGATTCCACCACGGGCTGGTAACCAAATCTGAAACCACCCGCTCGGCCCAGTCGAAGGTCTCAAGGCTTCAGCCGGTCCCGTCGAAGCTGACCTCGGAGACGAGCCGATCACGCCGTCATTGAGGTTCCGTTGGGTTGGGGGGAAGGCCGTGTTCTACGTGCTTCGGCGAGTGCCGCCGTGGTTGGTCGTGGTGGTGGTCGGCGCCGTCGTGATTCTCGGCCTAACCGCCGTGGCGTCTGCCAGTTTCGGGAGTAGCTCGCCGGTTGATACCGCCGCCGCTCTTCCGGCGAGCAACCCGGTCGCCCCATCGACGGACCCCGCTGAATCGTCACGATCCGCCGCGGCCGCGCGGAACAGCGCGGACCAAATCGCCTTCCTTGCCGCGGCGGCCAAGATCGCCAGCTCGAGCGCGGCGGCCCAGCCCGCACCGGCTGCCTCATCCAGCCCGGCACCCAAACGAACGACCACGAACCCAGCGCCGGCACCATCCGCCAGCTCCCCCACCCCGCAGCCGACGGAAACGACGTTGACGGTTCAGCAGTCCTGCGCGCTGTCCACCCAAGAAGTCGTGGCCGTCTACGACCACCTCAATACGGCGCTGACGAACAACGACGCCGTAAACCAAGGTCTGTTACTGACGGAACAGGTCGCGGACTTCGAAATCATCGCCTTCTACACCCCTGACCGAGGCGCGGCCACGATCGCAATCGGCCTGGCACACACCTCGGCCGATCTGCAAGCCGTGCTCATCATCGGCGACTCGCACGCGGTCACGACCGCGTTCGATGCGAAGGTGGCCGAGCTGCAGAACTACTGCGGCTCAGTGGGCGCCTAGCCACCGCGGCGCTTCGCCGACCCGCTCGCCGGGCCGCCTACGCTGCACCCTTATGAACTTCGAGTCGACCTTCACGTACGCCTGCACTGCCGCAGATCTCCACGCGACGTTGACCGACCCGGCGCACGTGGCGGCGAAGCTGGCCGCAACCGGGCCGGGCGAGGTGCTCGAGGTAGGTTCGCGGCTGGTCAAGATCCGCCGCCAGATCACCGCGACGGTCCCCGGTTTCGCCTCGAAGTTCGTCTCGGACAACCAAGAGGTCGTTCAGGTAGAGGAATGGACCGACATTCCCACCGAGCCGACCGCGGCGTACGCGGGGTCGTTCGGCGGCACCGCGCAGGGCGTACCGGTGACCGTGAACGGCACGCTTCGGATCGAACCGTCAGGCGAATCCTCCGACCTCCAGGTCCGCGGGCAGGTGTCGGTCAACGTGCCTTTCTTCGGAGCCAAGATCGCCGAACTGGTCCGCGAGCAGATCGTGAAGAATCTGGAGCGGGAGCATGCTTTCACCGCGACCTGGATTGCGGAACACCGATGAGCGAGGAGCGAACCGTCGTGGCAGAGCACACCGAGGCCCCGACCGCCGACGAGGTTGCGGCCGTACGTGATGCCGGTAGCCGCGCCGCCGCTGCCGCCAAGGCGCTCCGACGCACCTCCGGCGCCGACATCGTGGCCGTCGTCCGGCGCATTGGCGCGCTCATCGAAGCCGAGCGGGACGCGATCCTGACCGCGAACGAGGCGGACGTCAAAAGTGCTGGGGAGCAAGGCCTTTCGAGCGGAATGATCGACCGCCTTCGCCTCGACCCGGCTCGCTTGCAGGGCATGTCGGAGCAGTTGGAGGTCCTCGCGGCCACCCCGATCCCACCACGTGACCGGCTGATCCGGACCCTTCCGGACGGCAGCCGCGTGCTCGAGCGGCGAGTTCCGGTCGGTGTGGTGGGCGCAATCTTCGAGGCGCGGCCCAACGTGCCGATCGACCTCGGCTCACAGGTCCTGATCGCCCGCAGCGCGGTCGTCATGCGCACCGGCGCCGCGGCGATCGGCACCAGCGCCTGCCTCGTCGACCGAGCGGTCAAGCCTGCCCTCGCCGACCTCGGCCTGCCGCCGGATGCCGTCCAGCTCATGCGGTTGCCCAGTCACGGCGTCGCAGACGCTCTCGTCACCCAGCGCGATCTCATTCCGCTGGTCGTCGTCCGCGGCAGCGGCCCGGTCACCCGGCGGCTGTCCGAGCTCGGTGCCCGGGCCGGCGTTCAGGTCCTGTCGCACGCGGACGGCGGCGGCGTGCTGTACGTCGACATCGCGGCGGACCTGGACGCAGCCGACACGCTGATCCGCGAGAGCCTCGACCGGCTGGGCGTCTGCAACCGGCTGAACCTGTTGCTCCTACACGAGTCGCTCCCCGACACCGAGGTGCAGCGCCTCGAAAAGACCCTGACCGACCTCGGCATGGCCATCTCGCGCGCCCCGCACCAGCATCCGATCGGTTACGAGTGGGCTCTGGACGCAGGTGCGGAAGCAACCGTCACGCTCGAGCGAGTTCCCGACGCGCGGGCGGCGGCGGACCTGGCGGACTCGCGTACCAGTGGCCTCGCCGCAACCATCTGTACGACGGATCCGGTTGCCGCACAGGACTTCTTGGATAGCTACGGCGGCACGTCCGCCCTGTGGAACACCTCGACCCGGCTCGTCGACGGCTTCAAGATGCTGGGCCTGCCGGAAACCGGCATCAACGTCGAGCGCGGTCTTGGACCTCGCGGACCGGTGACGTTCCCCGACCTGGGCATGCGGCAATTCGTGGTCGTCCCAGCAGGCGCGCAGCTCACCTGACTGCAGCTCGACCGCTACAGGTCGGCCAGCTCCTGCGTCGCGTACCAACCGAGCTCGTGGTCCTCGGTCTCCGAGACCAGGAATTCGGCGTCCTCGTCCCCCAGATCGGCGGCGTCGATCACCGCAACCGCCTCTGCCACAGCTGGTTCCGCGTCCAGATCATCGACGAGCGCGCACGCCACCGCTGACCACGGAACGAAACTCGTCACGTGGATGGCGCCGACCTCCAGTTCATCGCGGAAAATGACCACGTCGTCCGGAACGTCCACTGCCAGAACGACTCGGCGGGGTTCGGTCACCGAGATCAGCCGCAGCGATGCCCGGGCAGCGCGCATCGTGGCCGCGTACTCGAGCTCTTCAGCCTCACCGTCGAGGTACCACTCCCGCAGACCCGGGGTGACCGCGAAGCCGGTCAGCGGCTGCGGACCGATCCGCTGCGCCGCAGCCCATCCGTGTACGAGGGAGAGTGACGCCGGCAGAAAGATCCGCATGCGCTACTCCGCTCCCATCCGCCCGTTGCGGCCTCATCCTGCCACGGGCGTCGGGATTCTCAGCGACTCGACCGCCGGCCCGCGGCGCGATGACCGAGCAGGCGGCGCCCCGCCACGGCCGGTCGGCCGAGCAGGACCGCCGCGAGTCCTTGCACGGCAAGCCGGAACGGGCTGCCGGCTGCGACATCGGCGACGAACCCGCCGCGCGCGATCGCCCCGTCGACTGCCGAGGCGTCTTCCGGCAGATGGACGATGCTCGAACGCCCCGCGAAGCGGCTGAGCACGGCCCCGGCCTCCCGAATCGGATCTCCGGCGAACGCGCTCTTGCGCGACCGGTTGAGGACGATCCGGACATCCGCCGTCGACCGGTGGCGACCGAGTTCGTCCAGGCCTCGTACCAACCGGGTGATTCCGACGGGATCTGCCCGGCCGACGACGAGGACCTCGTCGGCGTCCCGCAGCACCGTCAAGGTCGCTCCGTTACGGCGAGGCACCGGCACGTCGTAGCTGACGTCTTCGTCCTCCTCGAGGCACGCGGAGCAGTCGACGAGCGTCACGTCCGCGAGCCCGCGCGCGAGCGCCAACACCGTGCTGATCGACGAGGGCCGCAGTTCCGGCCAGCGATCCGCGCGGGGCAGCCCGGTCAACACCCGGAGCGGCGCCGTCCGCGCGTGACCTCGTAAGCCGACCGACCGAGCCACGCCCGCGAGCCGCGCGAGGTCGAGTTCGCCGGCGTTCGCCAGCCGGCAGGCGGCGGCGACGCCCGGGATCTCATCGAGGATGCCGAGGGACTGGGCCACCGACGCGGCGTAGACGTCGGCGTCGATGACCAGCACGGAAGCTCCGGCCAGCACGATTTCGGCGGCGAGCGAGGTCACGACGACGGTGCGGCCCGGTGACCCCGCCGGTCCCCACACCGCGACGACCCGGCCGCCCGTCGTCGCGGGGGTCAGCGGGTACGACGGAGTGCTCCCCACGTCGCAGGGAAGCGCCGCGGGGGCCGGCTGGTCGCGCACCGGGCGGCCCGACCGCCGATCGAGGACCAGCCGCTCGACCGTCGCTGCCAGCAGGTCAACATTCGTTGCGGGATCGATGACGGCGTCGAACCCAACGTCCGAAACGTCGGCATCATCGCCAGCAGCTACGCCGACGACCACCAATCCGGCGCCGTGCAGCCGGGCAACGCTGTGCCGGTCGAGGCCCCGAAGCGAAACCGACACAAGCACGGCGGCCGCGGCTCGACCGGCAGCCGCGCCCAGTAGATCCGGAACATCGACACACCGCCGCTCAACCACCAAGCGGCTACCTGGGCGGGTGAAGGCGCTGACCAATCGCTGCTCGACGTCCTGTTCCGCGACGGCAACGAAGACCGCGAGGCTCATTTCACCCCCGGCGCGGGCGACACCGCAGGCGCTCCCGAGGTGACGTCGCCCGCGTTGTCCCCGGCCGGCTCTTGGAGAACGATGTCGAGCTTCGCGGTCTGGGAGCCCTTGACCAGGTCGGCAGCCTTGCCCACCGGAATCCTGAGTCGGACCGCCACCGTCGTCCCGGCGTTGCTGTCGCTACCGCCGAGGTACTCGGCGCCTTGGATGAGCACGTCGGTACGGGCGGGCGTCGCTCCCACGGCGGCGAACGTCGCAAAGACATCGACCCGATTCCCACTGTGCAACAAGGGCACTCGGGTGGGATCAACCGGTACCGACACCACGCGGGTGGGCGTCGGGTTCGCCGACTCGGCTACGGCGGACCGGGCAAGCAGCTCGCCGGTGCCGACGCTGGTCAGCAGCGGGTGACCGGTAAGGCCCGCAATGTCCCGAGCAGTCCAGTAGCGGTCGGTCACCTCGGACAGCCGGATCGACCGAACAGTCAGGTCGTCCGGCCCGAGCACGTGGCCGGCGGGCAGCGACCGCGCGGTCGCGACAACGGACCGCTCGTTGCTCGCGCCACCGACGATGCGGGCGCCAAGCAAGACCGAGACGAGAACCAACACCACGCCGGCGATCAGCCGGCCGTCGCGCCATTGCGGTTGCGCAACCCGCGCTGCCGCCGGCGACTGCGCGACGGCATGAGGCACCGCGACGCTTCCCCGTTTCCCCACCATCTCCCCGACCCTCCCCCGGCGCCAACCGGTGCGCACCGGGCAGGTTATGCACCCGCTCACTGCCCGAGCGAATCGCACAGCGCAGCTCACCGATGGTGATCATCCACAACTGAACACAAACGCGCGACATTTCGAGCAAAGCTGTCACACTAGGTAACACGGTGGTCCACATCGCGCTGTTGAAAGGCCGTCCATGAGCGCACCGTCCCAGCGTCGATTCCTTCAGCTGCCCGATGTCGCGGAGATCCTCAACATCTCGATGAGTCAGGTGCTCGCGTTGGTGCGGCGCGGCGACGTCCGCGCGGTCAAGATCGGCGGACGCGGGCAGTGGCGGGTCGAGATCGCCGAGCTGGAGGCGTATATCCAGCGCTGCTACGCCGAAACCGACGCCCTCAGCGCTGCCCAGATCGCCGACCAGGCCGAAGCCGTGCACGACGAGGCGGGCACCGCGGCGCGCTCAGGTCAGCTGACGGACGGTCACGACAGCTGACAGTGGTACCGACCGGCGCGCCGTAACTGCGCGCGTCCGGGGAGGGCGACCTGGCGGGTGGCAGGCCACATCGACGTGATCGGCGAAGACACCGCTGAGCGTCCCGTGAACTGCTGACCCGTCGTCAAGGCCGAGGCGAACCTCGCCCCTGGCCTGCGCAAGGTCGCGGAGGCTACGGCGTAGATCGGCGACCGCCCACGTCGGAGCGGCCACTGCGGCCCCCACCTGCCGGAGCCCCTCCACCCAGACGATTCCACGTACCGCGATCATCACGAGCCCGGCCGTATCCGTTACGGATACCCAGTCCGCGCCCACATCCGCGAGGCGCCCGCCCAGCGCGGGTTGGCCCCGAACGCCGAGCTGCACCACGGAGCCGCCACTCGCCCGGAACCGTTCGAGCAACGACACCTGGCCGAGTTCGTATCGGACGCGGTCGGCGATCTCCACATCCGTGTCACGTGCGAGTTCAGCCTCGAACTCCCCCTCGAGGTCTCCGAACAGCTCACCCCAGCGGTCACCGCTGGACCCGTCGACACCCTCGTTCACAGCTGCCCCCTTCAGAGTCCACTGTCCGGCCGCAATCCACAGCCTAGACAGCGAGGGCTTGACGATCGCTCGGCCAGCGTGGTCTCCTTCGCACTATAAACAACCGTAAACGAAGGCAAAAGCATGCTATCGATCCGACTTTGGCTTCTCGCCATCGCCTCAGCCGCCGCGGGCCTGCTGCTCGCTCCACCGGGATCGCTGCATTCGGACGCGACACATGCCGGCGACGGGACGGGCCTCATCGCGCTGGGAACCGGAATTGCTTTGTGGTCGGCGGCCCTCTGGTTGACCGGGTTGTGCGGCCTCGAGGCGGTGGCCGTCGTGCCCGGCCGTACGGGCTCGCTCGCGCGCGCCTTGAGCGCGCGGCTGACACCGCGGCTGTTGAGCAGCGCCGTTCGCGTCGGCGTTGGCGCGACGACGGGTTTCGGGATGTACGTCGCCGGCCCTGGCGCGCTCGCTGCCGGGCCCCATCAGGCGGTCGCGGTGACCAGTTCGTGTGATCTCGCGAGCGACACCGTCGATCTCGACCGGGCACCGCGTTCTTGTCCGCTCGCGATCGAGCCGTCGGACATCGGCGACGTGGGTTCCCCGCCGAGCGCCGCGACAGCGGTTCGGGTCGTCCGACCCGGAGACAGCCTCTGGGTGATCGCGGCGGATCAGCTCGCCGCGACGACCGGCAAAAGCCCTGCGCCACAGGCGATTGCGGCCGAGTGGCCGTTGTGGTGGGAGGCGAACCGCGACCTTATCGGCCCCGATCCCGGCTTGCTCCATCCCGGCACCGCTTTGCACGTCCCAGGCACCGCACAACACCCGGAGGACTGACTATGTCCGCTGTCGTCGGCCTCGATGAGGCGCCCAGCACCGCCACCGCAGCCCAGCCACGCCTCCCCCGTCGGCTACGGGCAATGCCGGCCGAGCCGCCGTACGACGACGAACTGGATCTCCGGACCGGGCCGGTCGGCGCTGCGCTGGACCAGCTATCGCTCGCGTTCGCACCGAGCGTCGCCCCCAGACCGGAGCCGGCCGTTCGGCCCGCGCTCACGCTGGTCGGCACGACCACGCCCCGAACGCCCGCCGCGGCAGTTCCCGCCGCCCCCAGCAAAGTCGAGGCCGAGCTACATGCGCTGTTCGGGCCTCGCCGTACTCGCCGCGCGGACCTTCCCGATCCACGCGAGCGGGCGGCAGCAGCCGTCCGCGTACTCCTGGAGGTCTTGGCCGGCGATCGGCCCGCGCGTCAGGTCGCCGCATGGGTCAGCCCCTCGATCCTCGAACAGCTCGAGCAGCACCAGATCCGGCCGGCGCATCGCCAGGCCCGACGCTGCTTCCTGCGGAGCCTGCACATCAGCGAGCCCACCGAGGGCGCGGCCGAAGTCGCCGCCGTGGTGTCGCACGACGCATCGGGCTCGGCCCGCAGACGAGCCGTGGCGATGCGCCTCGAAGCCCGCGAAGGCCGGTGGACGGTCACCGCTTTCGTCGCGGGCTGAGCCCGTATCTAGCGGGCGACCGCTCCCGGCGCGCCGTGGCACTTCTTGTACTTACGGCCGGAGCCGCAGGGGCACGGCGCGTTACGCGGGATGCCGTGGCCGATCGCCTGGCCGGTGTTGCCGACCTGCTGCCGTACGCCGGACCCGCCGACCATCTCGCCGCCACTGCGCGAATGGGTCTCGCCACCGCCCTCGGCCGGAGCTGTGTATTCGAGCTTCGCCGGCGCCTTCGGAGCGCCGAACCCGTCCGGCAGAGCCACGTGCACCTCGGGCTTGCTGGCCTGCTGCGCCGGCAATCGCGCCCGTTCCGCGGCGAGGACGTCCGAGATGTCGGCTTCGAGCGCGTGGGCGGCGGGCATCGGCACGGCTGCGGAATCGGCCGGCGTACCGCCTTCGCCAGCGACGACCGGGGCCGGGGCTGCGGCGGCCTCTGGAGCGGCGGGTGGCTCGACCTGTACCTCGACGTTGAAGACGAAGCCGACCGTCTCTTCCTTGATGCCTTCGAGCATTCCGGAGAACATGTCGAAGCCCTCACGCTGGTACTCGACGACCGGATCCTTCTGGCCGAACGAACGCAGGTGGATGCCTTCCTTGAGGTAGTCCATCTCGTACAGGTGCTCGCGCCAGCGCCGGTCGAGGACCGACATCGTCACGCGGCGCTCCAGATCCCGTAGCACCTCTTCGCCGAGTTCTTCTTCACGGCGGTCGTACGCAGCCTGGGCGTCCTCGGTCAGATCCTCGACGAGTTGCGCCTGGGTCACTTCGTCGCGGGCATCGTCGTACCGGGCAACGTCGATGCTGACCGGCCAGATCGCCGACAGCTGCTTCCACAGCGCGGCGAGGTCCCACTCCTCCGGGAACGGCTCGAGGGTGGCGGCCTCAACCATCGACCGGACGGTGTCGTCGATCATGGTCCGGATCTGCGGGCCGAGGTCGGCGCCCTCGAGGATCTGCCGGCGCTCGGCGTAGATCACCTTGCGCTGCTGGTTCATGACCTCGTCGTACTTGAGCAGGTTCTTGCGCTGCTCGAAGTTCTGCGACTCGACCTGGGTCTGCGCGGACCGGATCGCCCGCGTGACCATCTTCGACTCGATCGGGATGTCCTCGGGGATGTTGAGACGATCCATGATCGCCTCAACGGCCGACGCGTTGAACAGCCGCATCAGGTCGTCGCCGAGCGACAGGTAGAACTTCGACGCACCCGGGTCGCCCTGGCGCCCCGACCGGCCCCGCAACTGGTTGTCGATACGCCGTGACTCGTGTCGCTCGGTGCCGAGCACGTACAGGCCACCGAGAGAGACGACGTCTTCGTGCTCCGCGCTGACAGAGGCTTCGGCCTCGGCGAGTGCCTTCGGCCAGGCGGCCTCGTACGCGGCGAGGTCCTCCAGCGGGTTGAAGCCCTGCCGGTGGAGTTCGAGTTCGGCCATGAACTCGGGGTTGCCGCCCAGGATGATGTCGGTGCCTCGGCCGGCCATGTTCGTCGACACCGTGACGGCGCTGCGACGCCCGGCCTGCGCGATGATCGCGGCCTCGCGCTCCGGCTGTTTCGCGTTCAGGACTTCGTGCTGGATACCGCGCCGCAACAGCAGGCCGGACAGGTACTCGGACTTCTCGACGCTGGTCGTGCCGACGAGGACCGGTTGGCCCTTCTCGTGCCGTTCGGCGATGTCCTCGGCGACAGCCTCGAACTTCGCGACCTCCGTCTTGTAGATGACGTCGGGCAAGTCGGTGCGGATCATCTGCCGGTTGGTCGGGATCGGGACGACGCCGAGCTTGTAGATCTGCTCGAACTCGGCGGCCTCAGTCATGGCCGTACCGGTCATGCCGCCGAGCTTTTCGTAGAGCCGGAAGAAGTTCTGCAGCGTGACGGTCGCGAGCGTCTGGTTCTCGTCGCGGATGACGACGCGTTCCTTGGCCTCGATCGCCTGGTGCATGCCTTCGGAGAACCGCCGGCCGGGCAGTGCCCGACCGGTGAACTCGTCGACGATCAGCACCTCGCCGTCGACGACGATGTAGTCCTTGTCCCGGTGGAACAGCTCCTGCGCCTTGAGCGCGTTGGTCAGGTAGCCGATGAGCGGTGTGTTGACCGGGTCGTACAAGTTGTCGATCCCGAGCTGGTCCTCGACCTTCTCGATGCCGCGGTCGCTGAACGAAACCGTGCGCTTGCCCTCGTCGACCTCGTAGTCGCCGTTGCCGTCGTCGTCGCGAACGAGCGTCGGGATGATCCGCGCGAACTCGACGTACCACTTGGTCGCCTGCTCCGCCGGGCCGCTGATGATCAGCGGGGTGCGGGCCTCGTCGATGAGGATCGAGTCGACCTCGTCGAGGATCGCGAAGTAGTGGCCGCGCTGGACGGTGTCCTCGAGAGACCACGCCATGTTGTCGCGCAGGTAGTCGAAGCCGAACTCGTTGTTCGTGCCGTACGTGATGTCGCTGGCGTACTGCGGTCGACGCTGCTCGGCCGACATCTGCGGGTGGATGACCCCGACGCTCAACCCGAGGAAACGGTGGATACGGCCCATCGTCTCGGCGTCGCGCTGCGCGAGGTAGTCGTTGACCGTGACGACGTGCACGCCCTTGCCGCTCAGCGCGTTGAGATACGCCGGCAACGTGGAGACCAGCGTCTTTCCCTCACCGGTGCGCATCTCGGCGATGTTGCCGAGGTGCAACGCCGCGCCACCCATGATCTGCACATCGAAGTGCCGCTTGCCGAGGGTGCGCTTGGAGGCTTCGCGAACAACCGCGAACGCCTCCGGCAGCAGGTCGTCGACGGTCTCGCCCTCGGCCAGCCGCTCGCGGAACTCGTCGGTCTGAGCACGTAGTTCGTCGTCGGTGAGCGCCGCGAAGTCTTCTTCCAGGTCGTTGACCTGATCGGCGATGTTGGCAAGCTTGCGCAGGATCTTGCCTTCGCCGGCGCGCAGCAGACGGTCGAGAACCATGCTGGGGAGCGCTCCTCAGTTGTGTTGCGTCATTCGATACGGCCGACACCATCGTAGGCATGTCGCCTCACGGCAGGCGCTGCCCGGACCGGCGCGGCCGGTCAGGTGATCTCGAGGAGCTTCTCGCGGACCGCATAAACCACCGCTTCCATCCTCGAATGCAGATGCAGCTTCTCGAGGATGTTCCGGACGTGGTTCTTGACCGTGTTCTGACTGATGAACAACGTCCGCGCGATATCGCGGTTGTTCATGCCCCGCGCAACGAGCCGGAGCACGTCCATCTCCCGATCGGTGAGCCGGGCCGGCGCGGCGGGGCGCTTGTCGTCGTCCCGCTTGATCAGCGAGGCAAGTTCGGTCATCAGCTTGCCGCCCAACGAGGGGCTGATCAGTGCCTGCCCGGACTGCACCGCGCGGATCGAACGGGCGACATCCTCGACCTGGATTTCCTTCAGCAGGTAACCCATCGCGCCGGCCTTGATGGCGTTGTACAGGTCGTTCTCGTCTTCGCTCATCGTCAGCATGATCACGTTGGCGGCCGGGACGACCTCCTTGATCAAGGCGCAGGCCTCGATGCCGCCGCCCCCGGGCATCCGGACGTCCATCAGTACGACGTCGGGTTGAAGGATCGCGGCCAGCTCGACGGCCTCGACCCCGTCCGCCGCTTCGCCCACCACGTACATCCCCGGCTCCTGGCTCAAGACGGCCAGGAGCCCACGACGGAACAACGCGTGGTCGTCGACGACCAGCACCCGGATCGCGGCGGTCGGGTCGACGTACGGACCCGCCTCGGAAGCCTCGAGCAGCGTGCCGGCCGGCGGTGCGCCCCCGATGACGCCCTCGAGGTCGTCCCTCACCGCACCTCCTGTCCGAAGACGAGGTCACCCACCGGCCTGGCAGGCGGGTGCGCGGCTCCTACGTCGTCGCGCGGAGCCTGAGGACACCGTAGTGATAACCGCGCCGCCGATAGACGACCGACGCGCAGCCCGCCTCGACATCCTCGAAGAGGAAGAAGTCGTGCCCGACGAGCTCCATGTTCGACAGCGCGTCGTCGAGCGTCATCGGTTCGGCGGCATGGTCCTTCTCCCGGACCACGAACGGCCCGTCCGCCTCGACCACCCCGTCGCTGCCGTCGTCACCCGGGCGCGCCGTTCCGTTGAGCCCGAACGGAGCCGGCACCTCGCCTTTGACCCGCGCCTCGACGGCATGCGCCTTGGCCACGCGCGAACCACGGGAGTGCCGCCGGTCGGCGGCCCGCCGCAGCCGCTCCTCGAGCTTGTCGACCGCGACGTCGAGCGCCGCGTAGATGTCCGGCCCAGCCGCCTCCGCGCGAACGACGGGCCCGCGGCTGTAGCAGGTGATTTCGACCCGGTCGCACGACGCGGCCAGGCGAGGATTGCGTTCCTCGGAGATCTCGACGTCGAGCCGGAACAGCTTGTGATCCAGGCGTTCCAGCCCCGCGAGCTTTCCGATGACGTGCCGCCGAATCTTTTCGGTGACGTCGACATGCCGTCCGCGCACAACTATCTCGGGCGCCCGCTGGACCTGACCCCCGGCCTGGGTCTCGGTGACATCTTCAGCGGCGAGTTCGACCCGTTGCTGTGCGGTGACTGGCATGCTCGCTCCTCTCATGGCGGCCCGGCCGATTCGGGCCGACTTCCGTTCGAGAACTGCATTCGTCTTGCCCCTAGACCATAACGACGAAAGGGGCGACTCGGCAGTGACTTCGGTCATGTTCGGACGATCCATGCTGCCTCAAGGCCGCGCGCCGGCGCCCGAACCGTCCGTCCGCGTCGCGGCCAACGCCGCGGCCGCAACCACCGTGTGGCCGGCCGCTCGGCAGGCGCGGGCAGCTTCTGCCAACGTCGCTCCGGTCGTCACGACGTCGTCGACCAGCAGCACACCGCTACCGGGCCCGTCCGGACGCCGGGCCGACATCGCGAGGTGCACGTTGACCGCCCGGCCGCGAGCATCCAACGACCCCTGGTCCGCCACCCGGCGTTCCCAGCGCAGCAGCCGTGGCAGCACCGGCGTGTCCGGACGGGCAGCGCGGACCAGCGCGGCCACGTGATCCCAGCCGCGGGACCGCAACGCGGCGGCGGATGCCGGAACCGGGACGATCGCCAGCCGGGGCGTCTGCAGGCCGGTATCGCCGCGTAACGCGAGGACCAGCGGCGTGATGACGTCGCTCAGCGCCGCACCCAGCCGAGCCGCGAGATCCCGGCGGCCACGTTCCTTGTACGACACCAGCGCGTGGCGCAGCTGACCGCCGTACGGCGCCGCGACCCAGACCTCGGGCAGTCCACCGCGCGCGCTCACCCCGAGCCGCGCCCGCTGCGGAGCGGTGGTTTCCCAGACCAGCGCGGCCTCGCACCGCGGGCACCACCCCCGGCTGTTACGCAGACCGCACCCGCCGCACGAGCGCGGCAGGAACGCGTCGACCACGGCACCCCACACCCGACCAGCGTGCCGGCGGATCCGGCGCCAGAGCCGCCGAGGGCCGAGGTTGTGGACGCCGAACAGGTCGTCAACAGGCCGGCCCCCATAGGCTCCGAGCGTGCAGCCCGCTCCGCCCGCTCATCTCGCCCGCCCGCTCGACGACGGTCACGTCGTACCGCTGCGCCCGCTAGGCCTCGGCGACCTCATCAGCGGCGCGTTCAAGGTCGTCGTCCGCGCGCCCCGGCCGGTGCTCCTGAGCGGTGCCGCCACGGCCGTCGTGGCCGCCGCCGTGCCGTACGTCACCGGACCGTGGGCGACGTCTCACACCAGCGGCGGCAACACCGACATCACGTTCCATCCGGTCGGCATGCTCGGTGCTCTGGTCGCCCTGCTGGCCGTGGTCCTCGTCCAGTCCGTCACCGCGCAGGTCACGTTGTGCCTGACCGCGGCGACCCGGCCCGACCCGGCCGTCGTCTACCGGCGCGCCGTCCGCCTGCTTCCTCTCCTGCTCGCGGTCGAACTGGCCCGGATCGTCTCGCTGGTGGTCCTCGGCTGGTTCGTCGTCGGTATCTACCTGGCCGTGCAATGGGCCCTCGCCGGCGGCGCGATCGTGGCGGAAGGCGCCGGCGTCATGCAGGCGCTCCGGCGATCCGCCGAACTCATCCGCGGATCGTGGTGGCGGGTCCTCGGCTTTCTGCTGATCGCGTACCTCATGACGATGTTCAGCGCCAGTGTGCTGACCGACATCGCGTCGCTCGCGCTCGACCCGGCTGTCCACACCGGCAGCGGAGCCCAGAGCTGGCCGGAGGCGGTGGTTCACGGGGTGCTGCTGGTCCCGGCGAGCGCGTTCGGTGCCGCTTTCGTCACGCTGCTCTACGTGGACCTGCGTTGCCGTAACGAGGGGCTCGCGTGGAAACTCGACGCCGCGCGGCGCGGGCCGGAGCGGGACCCGTTCGGGGCCACCGGGGTCTACGCCGCGCCGCCGTGGCGTCCGCGGGCCGCCCGCTGACCGAAGGTCAGCCGAGCGCGGCCTTCAGGCTGCTGATCGCATCGACCGGGGTCGGATCGAATCCGGCCGCGATCCCGGCGTACACCGTCGCGAAGTCGATCACCTCGGTCAGCGAGGCAAGACGCTCGAGGCGGGTCGCCCCCTCCGCCTCCAGCTGCTGCAATCCGATACCGCGCGATTCGGCCAACTGTACGGCGACGTCGGCGCGCCGGGCGACGGGCTCGGCTTCCCGGCCCGGGTCGCGCAACAACACCTGAAGCAGCGGCGCCCGTCCCTTCGGCGCCGGCTCGTCGTACGGATCGGCGAAGATGTCGCGGCCGCCCCCTTCCGCGCCCTCCCCGTCGAACGCGACGATCTGGTTGTGCGCAGCCTCGGGCAAAACCCCATGTACTGCAGGCATTTTCGAGTTCTCGTTCAACTGGCACGCGAAGCGATACGCGGCGACGCCCGTCACCTGCGACGTACCCCAGAGCTGGACGACCGGGTGATCGGCGAAGCGCAGCGCCAACGACTTGGCCGGGTTGACGAACGTATCCCGACCCACGTGGCAGGTGGCCGCAACCGCCTCCAGCCGGGCGGCGGTGGCCTCGAGGTCGAGACGTTCGCCGAGCAGACCCAGCCGGTCGGCCAGCATGAGGCCGGGCACGGCGAGCGACCACAGGCTCGCCCGCGGCTGCCGACCACCAGGCGCCGGTACGAACACACCACGGGCCTGCTCGACCACCGCGGCGAGCGGGGAACCCGCCCCGCCCACGCCGAAGAGCGCCGCGCCCCGACGCGACGCCTCGACGGCGGCCGACAACGTCTCCTGCGTCGAGCCGCTGCAGGACACGGCGATCACCAGGTCGTTGACGCCGACCCAACCCGGCAGGCCGAGGTCCTTGTGCACCCACACCGGCACCGCGGAGCCCGTCCCGGTGACGGCGGCGAGGACATCGCCCGCGATGCCCGAACCACCCATGCCGACGCAGACAATCGCGCGCGGTCGATCGGTACCGGCGACGGCGTCCAGGCCCACCTGGGTGACGGCGGCCTGGGCTTCGCGCACCTGCGCGGCGGCCGAGGCGACAGCAAGCAGCATCCCGCCAGGATCGGCCGCCTCGATGGCGTCTACGTCGTCGAGATCGATCTCGAAGCGAGTCAAGAAGCTGTCCCTACGATCCGGTCGCCGGAGCGATCGCGTCGTCGATCAACATCACCGGGATGTCGTCGCGTACGGGATAGCGCAGGCCGCAGTCGCCGGATTCGTTCCGGCAATCGAGCGTGCTGTCGGCGTCGTTGCGGTCCAGCCCCGAATGGCAGCGCGGGCAGACCAGGATGGCCAGCAGCTCGGGGTCCAGGTTCATCCGCGAACCAGCTGCAGAACCTCGTCGCGCAACGCTTCCATGGCCGGCTGGCTCGTGGCCTCGACGTTGAGCCGGAGCAACGGCTCGGTGTTGGACGCCCGTACGTTGAACCAGTCGCCGCTGCCCAGCTCGACCGTGAGCCCGTCGAGGTGGTCGATCGTCACGCCCGGTCGGCCCGCGTACGTCGCCTCAATCGCCGCCAGGCGGGCGGCCTGGTCGTCGACCGTCGAGTTGATCTCCCCGCTCGCGACGTACCGGCTGAACTCCGCGGTGAGGTCCGACAGCGGTCGTTCCTGCGTGCCGAGGGCGGCCAGCACGTGCATCGCGGCCAGCATGCCGGTGTCGGCCCGCCAGAAGTCGCGGAAGTAGTAGTGCGCGCTGTGTTCCCCGCCGAAGATCGCGTTCGTCTCGGCCATTTCGGCCTTGATGAACGAGTGCCCGACGCGGGTCCTGATCGGAACACCACCCCGCTCGCGGACGATCTCGGGCACCGCGTGCGACGTGATCAGGTTGTAGATGACCGTGGCGCCCGGCTCTCGGGCGAGTTCGCGGGATGCGACGAGCGCGGTGACGGCGCTCGGCGGCACCGGGTCGCCCTTCTCGTCGACGACGAAGCACCGGTCGGCGTCGCCGTCGAACGCGAGTCCGACGTCTGCCCCGACCTCGCGCACCTTGGCCTGCAGGTCGATGAGGTTCTTCGGCTCGAGCGGGTTCGCCTCGTGGTTGGGGAACGTGCCGTCGAGCTCGAAGTACAGCGGCGTGACGTCCAGCGGCAGGCCCGCGAACACCTCCGGAACGGTGTGCCCGCCCATCCCGTTGCCGGCATCGACGACGACGGACAGCGGGCGAATGCCGGACAGGTCGACCAGGCCCCGCAAGTACGCCGCGTACTCCGCCAACACGTCGCGCTGGGAGATCGTGCCGAGCGGCCCGTCGTACGGGGGCAGCCCCTGCTCGATACCGCGCCGGACCTCCCGCAGGCCGGTGTCCTCACCGACCGGCGCGGCGCCGGGGCGGCACAGCTTGATCCCGTTGTACTTGGCCGGGTTGTGGCTTGCGGTGAACATCGCGCCGGGCAGGTTCAACGAGCCGGAGGCGAAGTAGAGCATGTCCGTCGAGCCCAGGCCGGCTTCGATGACGTTCGTGCCGCGGCTGGCCACGCCCTCGGCGAATGCCCGAGACAGCGGTACGGACGACGCGCGCATGTCGTGGGCGGTGACGATCGCGGCGGCGCCGGTGAACTCGGCGAAAGCCGCCCCCGCGGCCCGGGCGATCCGCTCGTCGAGCTGGTCCGGGACGACGCCGCGAATGTCGTACGCCTTGATGATCGCGCCGAGATCGGCGTTCACGCCCCCCACCAGTCGAGGGTCCTGATCGGCGCTGGCAGACGGGTCGGCTTCGGCCTCAGACACGGGCGTGAGACTACCCGGTGGGCTAAGGCCGGTCCGGACAAACCGGGGATCTCACGAACTTGCCGGAGTGGGCAACGCCCGTAAATGGCCACGGCGAGCGGGACTTTCGTCGTTGGCCGGCTCATCGACGCCGATCGGGCGGGCGGCTTCGCGTACCGCATCGGCGAGCGCGAGCAGGTCGTCGCCGGTCGGGCCGGTCGGTTCGGTCTCGAGTTCGAGCCTGACGGCGGCCCAGCCCCGAGGCACGGTGAGCCGGTCGCTGTGCCGAGCGCAGAGGTCGTACGTGTGCGGCTCGACGAACGGAGCGAGCGGGCCAAGGACAGCCGTCGACTCCGCGTACGCGTAGGTCAACGTCGCGACCGCCTGCGCCGAACAGGCCGAGCGGGAACAACGTCGACGGGCCACGCTGCGACCGTATTCGCGCGGGGGCCTCCGGTTCGCCTACCCTGATCGGCGTGTCGCGCCGTCCGTACCCGCGTCCACGGGACCGGCGAGGCCGCGGCCTACGAATCCCGCTGGCACCAGTGGGCTTTCCGCTGCGCCGCTCGCGGGCCGACGCCTTCGACGAGATCGTGCTCGACGCCGTCGAGCAACTCGAGGAGCGTTGGGCGCCGGAGCTGGGCCAGATCAAGTTGATCGTCGAGCCGGTCCCGCCGGACGACGAGCCGTCAGCCGACGGCGATCCGGTGGCGTTGTCCCGGGTCGAACCTCCGCTAGTGGCCGGCGAGCCGGGCTCGATCGTTCTCTATCGGCACCCGCTCGAGGCGCGGGGCCGCGGCAGCGACGACCTGACCGACCTGGTGCTGGACGTCCTCATCCACGATCTGGCGCGGTTGCTCGGCGTCACCCCGGACGTCATCGACCCCGAGGGCCACCAACCGGGCGACTAGGCCGGCGAGTCGGCCGGAACCGCTACGACAGCGGCTGCTCGACTACGCGCGGGATCGGCTGCTGGGACGGCGCCCCGACGACGCCGTAGGCCGAGATCAACGGCCCGAGGGCGCCGTTCTCCTGCAACATGCGCGAGGCGTACACCGGGGTGGTCGTCGAGAAGGGCGTCAGGGTGGCCGACGAACCGTCCGCCGCACCGGCGGCCCGTAAGGACATGGAGAAGGTCGTCCCGCCCTGGATATCAAGCCGTTGCTGGATGACCGCGCCGGCGGCGTTCGTCATGGACAGCAGGACGCTGACGTCCTCCTTGGGCGCCGACACCGCCAGCAGGCTGTCGAGGTCCCCGGCGGTGTAGACCAGCGGAATGATCCCGGGGCCCTGTAACGGCGAGTTGGGGCCGAGGTAGGCGATCTCCCGGATCGGCTGGTTCTTCGTACTCGGCGCGTCGACGATCACGTTCGCGACGATCGGGACAGTCGGATCCTTGCTGGTGACGATGACGCCACCCGAGTTCGTCCCGAGCGCTTTGCTCAGCTCGACCACCTGGACGGTGCCGGCAGGCACCGCGATCGACTCCAGGCCGACTGGGACGAACGTTCCGGTCGGGCCGATCACCTGCACCTGAACCCGCGCGTCCGCATTGCCCGCACCGGCGAGGACGAGGAAGCGCTGCGGCGTCGCTCCGACGATCGCGCCGGGGATGCCGGTGATCAGCTGGCTCGGCGCGAGCTGCGTGACCGGAAGCCAGTCCGTACCGAGGAACGTCTGGCCCGAGGTGCGGGTGTCCAGGAGAGCTGCCGACACCCGTCCCGTCGTGGCCGTGACGTGGACCGCGGTCACGGCGGCATTCGGAGCCAGATCGGTGAGGTTGAACTTGGCGACCGTGTGCGCGGCCAGGCTGACGTTGTGCGCCAGGTTCGTCGCACTGCGCCCGTCCGGGGTGTACACGGCAACATCGACGACGGCCAAAGTGTCGGTCGGATTGACCAGCTCCAGGACCGGGGTCGCGCCAGGGACGGTGGCCGCCCCCACGAACCACTGCTCGGCTCGCGGCGGTTCGCACCGCGCCTCCGACCAGCCACGATCCGCTGTCACGGGCGCGCGCGCAGCCTGCTCGGCCACGAGCGAGCCGGCAGGCGCGCCCTCGGCCCGCAGTTCCAACGGGCCGGTGATCGACCCGGAGTAGATCTGGCGCTGCTGGCCGCCGGAGAGGACCGGCGTACCCGTGCGGTCCTTGCCGGCCGCCGCGACGGCGGTGACGGTTCCGGGTGCCGGATTGCTGACGCCGACGGCGACCGTCGTCGACACGGCGCCGGGCGCGAACCGCAGGTCGGGGCAGACGACCGAGGCCCGGACGACATCGCCGGTCGACCCGCCGGCCACGACCGGTAACGCACCGCCGCCGCTGCCCGGCTCGGTGGCCGCCGCGGTCGCGCCGATGGCGACGAGCGCCAACGCGGCGGCGAACAACGGAATCGGTACGCGCATCAGGACTCGTCCTCCAGGTCGAGCTCGGAGTCCTTACGCCGGACCGCGGGAGCCGCCAGCACGACGATGACGCCGAGGAGGGAGGCCTCCACCGCCAGCGCAGTTCGCCGGCTCGCGCTGCCATGCCACACCCGCAGCTGCCCGCCGTCGACCGGCAGCAGGAACGCCTGGGCCCAGGACCATGCCGTGACCGGCGTCAACGGGTGGCCGTTCAACGTCGCATGCCAGCCACCGCTGTGGGAATCGGCCAGCACCAGGACCCGGTCCCCCGTACCCGACGGGATCTGGGTACGGACACCCTCGACGCCCGCGTTCACTGCCACCGGCGGATTCGCCAGCACCCGATCGAGGAGCGGGGCCCGGCCGACCGCCGCGGTCGACGGCGCCGGGAGTTGGGCGTCAACCGCCAGCTGGCCACTGAGGATCTGCGCCCGGCTGGACGGAATGATCGACTGCCAGAGCAGGATCGAGCCGGGCACCGCAAACCGGGACAGCGCCGGCTGCGTGTCGAGCACCGTCGCGAGCGCGCTCGAGCGGCCGCTGCGTGTCGTTAGCGAGACGTACTTGATGTGGAACGTCGACAGCAACTCGCCCGCGTCCGTTCCGCGGTTGCTCACCAGGTCGGCGACGGCCCGGTCGACCAGCGCTTGGGTGGCGGTGTTCGCGAAGAGGTCCTCGTCCCCCAGCCGGGCGCCGTCGACGGAGACCAACTGGTAGCCGACGGCGCCGCCCGGATTGACGGTCAGCGCAAGCAACCGCTGGCCAGGATCGCGGCGAGCATCGTCGCTGATGAACGGCGGTAGCGAACTGCCCGGGTGCCGCTTGATCGGTCCGGACAGTCCGGACACCACCAGGTGCAGTCCGAGCGCGAACGGCATCGCGATCGCGGCGGCCGCCGCGATCGCCCCGAGCGGCTGCCGAAGGCCGAACGTCAAGGTCGCGTACGTCTCCCTCGCCCGCCGCGCGCCGACCAGCGCCGCCAGCACCAGGCTCACCGCGGCCAGCGCGAGCGCCGGACCCGGCCACCCGTATGGGCCGGTTCCGCTGTGGATCGCACCGGTCCGCGCGACGACCAGCGCGACCGCGTACCCGCCGACGGCAACCGCCGCTGCGGCCGCGGCCACCCGCCACCATGAACGCCGGACCAGCCCGACGCCGGCAGCGACGAGCAGCGGAACCACGAACCACGCCGGCGGCTCCAGCCCGCCGCCCGGTCGCAAGAAGATCAGGTCGTACGGCGAGACGTGCCCGCCGAGCTGCCCAGCCAGGCCGCCGGCCTCACCCAGGCCCACCACGAACTGCCGGGGATGCGAGAACAACGACGGGCCGTACGGGAACAGCAGCGCGGGCGGCACGGCCAGCATGATCAGACCTGCGACCGCCCGGCGACTCGCCGAGAATCGGGTCGAGTTCGCTGCGGCGGCGACCGTGACGAGCGCGCCGACACCGACGCCGAGAACCGCGAGCAGGTAGGTCGGGGGGCTGAATGCCGCGACGAGTGCCAGCCCGAGACCAGCTGCGAACGGATGGTTCCAGCCGATGACCTTCGGGTCGCGGGTCAGCAGCCAATGCGCGGCGGAGACGAGCAGCGGCATGCCGATGATCGCGACGACGCCGTCGAACCGGCCGCCATCGACCGCCGCGCTCAGCGGCGGCAACAGCGCGTACGTCGCCGCGGCCCACAGGCGCAGCCAGGTCGAGAAGCCGGAGCGACGCGTCGCCAGCCAGACCGACAGGCCGGCCAGCGGGAAGGCGGCCAGCATGAACACGATCACGGTGAGTCGCGGGTCGCCGCCGAACAGCAGCGACGCGGTCGCCAGTACCGGCTCCCACGGCGAAGCGGAACTCGAACTGCCCAGGCCGCCGGGGTGCCATGAGGCGGCGTAGCTGCGCCACATCTCGCGAGCACTGTCGGTCACCGGCAGCAGCCGTCCGCCGGACAGCGTGCCGTGCTTCAGCAACGACCGCTCGGTGACCAGACCGACGATCGCCAGCCCCGCGACCAGGCCGACGACCGGGCGCACCAGCAGCCGCCGGGTCAGTGACGACTGGTCGCCCAGGTCCTCGTCCTCGCCGTCGGGCAGTGCCGACCCGGCCAACGCACTCGAACCGCTGAAGACATCGGTGGTCGCCATCAGCGACGCCCGGATCCGGCTTCCCGTACGGACGACGAGCGAGCTGACGTAATTGTGCGGCCGGACCCGCGCGGACCGCCGGCGCAGCCGCGCGCGAACCAGCCGCCAGGGCCGGATCAACGACAGCGCGGCGGTGATCTCGTCGCTGGCGTGCCGCGGCCGCCGCGTTACCAGGAACATCAGCGAGCGAAGGATCGATGCGATCAGCACCTGCGGAAGGCCGAGCAGCCCGCCGCGCAGGAAGCCCGAGTTCGCGAGGACGACCTGCAGCCCGTGCGCCCGGTCGTTGCGCCGGAGGCTGCCGGGTAGCGCATCGAGCTGCCGTACGCCGGTCAGGGTCGCGCGCGCATGGCGGACCCGGGCAGCCGGGACGACGACGACCCGGAACCCGCCGAGGTTCGTCCGCCAGCCCAGGTCGATGTCCTCGCGCAGCAGTGGCAGGTCGGCGTCGAAGCCGCCGACCCGGTCCCACACGTCCCGGCGGATAAGCGCGCCGGCGGTGCCGACTGCGAGCACGTCGCGCGGCTGGTCGTGCTGTCCCTGGTCGAGCTCGAAGTGCTCGAGGTCGGTGATCCGCCGGCCAGCGCGGTCGGTGGTCAGGCCCACCTCGACCAGCCGGTCGGGATGCGTCCAGTCGACGGCCTTCATCCCCAGCAGCCCGACGCTCGGGTTGTGCCGCGCGAAGTCCAGCAGCCTCGCGAGTGCCGTCGGGTCAGGCGCGCTGTCGTCGTGGAGGAGCCAGATCCACTCGTGCCGGTCGTGCTCCTGCGCGGCCGGCACCTCGTGTGCCGCGAGCCCCGCGCTCACCGCGCTTCCGTAACCGGTCTTAGCACCGACGGTGACGACGGAACTCGACCCGAGCGCGCGGGTCAGCAGCTCGGAAGTCTCGTCGGTGGAGCCGGTGTCCACCGCGATGACGTGGTCGGGCTGCCGCGTCTGTGCCTCGATCGCGGCCAGTGTCTCGGGGAGCCATGCGGCCCCGTCGTGCGCGACGAGGACCACAGTGACGTACGGGTCGGGGCCGTCGAGCGGCTCGGGCTCTTCGACGTCCAGCGGGTCGTCGACCAGCAGCGCCGCGAGCATCGCGCGACGTTCGGCCTGCGACTCGGCGCGACGCCGCGCGGCGGCCTGTTCATCGATGCCGGACGCACCGTCGTCGGCGAAGTCGTCGGGTGCCAGGTCCTGTTCCGGCCGTACGTGCTCGACGTCCGACGTTCGGCGTCGGCGTCGGGTGGGCCCGCGGTCCGGTGGCATCAGGAGGTCATCAGCTGGCGTCAAAGGTTCGCTTCAAAGGTGCCCCGCGTCCTTCACCGCCGGTGGCAGCGAAGCGGTCCGCGTAACGCCGGGACGGCGCACGAACGGACCGGGGAGGCCGTGCGATCCGCGTCAGCTTACGGGAATTTCGCCGGCCATGGGCCCGGCGGTCAGACCGCCTGGCGGCGGACCCGGCGTCGCTCCCGCTCGGACAGGCCGCCCCAGATCCCGAACCGCTCGTCGTGCAACAGGGCGTACTCGAGGCATTCGACCTTGACCTCGCAGGTCTGGCAGACACGCTTGGCCTCGCGGGTCGACCCGCCCTTTTCCGGGAAGAAGCTCTCCGGATCGGTCTGCGCACACAGCGCGTTGGCCTGCCAGGCCAGTTCCCCCTCCGGCTCCTCGAGTCCGAAGAGCGCCAGCCCGTCCCACGTGTCGCTCATGGATACCTCTCAACCTGGTTACGTGCATGTCCGGACCTGCGCCTCGTCGCGCACGCGAGTGACCCGGTTACGAATCACAATGCGGTAATTACAGGGACGTGAGCCGGCTTCGTCAACCCCCGATATGGGGCAAATGGGGTTCCAGCGGGAAAATAGCGGCATCCGACGGCGTGTCGCCGGGCATCGGCGCGCCCCGGACTACGACTGAGGCGGCGGTGGCGGCACGATCGGCGCGGACGTCACGGCTGTCGGATCGCCGCCGTGACCAGCGCCATCACTCGGGTCACCGGCCGATCGACGGGCCGCCTCCCGGGCCGCGTCGTCGGCTTCCAGCGCGCTGCGGGCCGCGGGCGGCTGGCCCGTCACTTCGGGCTGCCGAGGTGGCGTATCGAGCAGCGCGGCCAGGTCGCTCTCGTCCTGGACACCCGCCGGGAACTTCGGCACCGCGGGCACACCGGTCCGCCACCGCTCGGCGTCCCGGGCGTCACGGCGGCGCTGCACCAGCTCGGTCAACCGGTTCTTCGCCGCGGATCGGTCCCGCTCGGACATCCCGGCGGTGAGGTCCCGTAGCAAGCTGTCGAGAAGCTCGTCCCGCGCGTGCTCGAGAAGCAGATCCCGCGCGGCAAGGTGATCGAGGAACGCGTGACCGACTTTCGCGAAGCGGTCGGAGAACAACGCGACCTCGCTGCGGGTGGCCGCCAACTGGTCCTCGGCCGCCTCGACGGGTGCCCGCAGGTCGCCGAGCCGGCGCTCGACGGCGGCTTCAACGCTCGCCACGGCAGCGTCACGGGCGGCAGCGGTTGCGGATTGAAAGTCCACCGCGAGCGAGCTACGGACTTCGGTCACCAACCGCGCCAGCTCTGCCTTGGTCCGGGTCAGCAACCCGTCGATGTCGGTCTTGACGGTGCTGGCGAGCGTGTCGAGGTCCCGCCGGATCCGCGCCGCATGCTGGTCGAGGTCGTCGCGGACCCCTCCGGTGAGCATCTCGACGTCCGTCCGGATGGCCGTGGTCGCCGCGGCGACATCGCCGCGTACCGAAGGCCCGATCGACCCCAGGCTCTCCCGGCCGGCGACCGCTACTTCCTGGAGGTCGCGGCCGATCCGGGCGACCAGGTCGGACAGCTGGGCCTGCACGTCGCGAGACAGGTCGACGACGCCGGTGCTGCTGCGGTCGGCGGATGCCTCGAGGACGGCGAGCTGTTCGTCCGCGTACGCGGTCAGCGTGGACCGCAAGTTGTCGCCGAGGAAGTCGATCTCGCCGGAGGCCCGCCGAAGCCCCTCGATGTGCTCGGCGACGAGCTCCCGGACCTCCTCGGACAGGGCGCCGACGCTTGCCCGGTGCGCCTGCGTCATGCCGGCGAACTCGCTCTGGATCGACAGCAGGGCCTCACCGACCTGACCGGTCAGCCCGCGGCGGAGCCGGTCGACCACGATCGCGTAACCGCTGGTCACCTCCGCGCTCATGTCGGAGCGCAGCTCGGCCCGGACCTCCGAGAACCGCTCGGCGATGTACTCCGCGAGGTGCTGGTAGATCGTGTCGAGCGCCCGGGCGGTGTCGGCCCGGATGGCGGCCAGCTCGATGCTCACCGGATCCGGGCCGGGGGCGACGGCGCCGTCGGGCATCGCCGCGCTGCTCACCGCGGACGCGCGCAACTCGGTGACGTACTCGTCGATCACGTCCACGACGCCGGTCCGCTGCTGGGCGAGGGCCTGATCGACCGCCGCCCGCACCGTTTCCTGCAGCGTCTGTTGCAGGACGCCGGGCAATAGATCGCGGATCGCGTCTTCGACGGCGGAACGAATGGTCGCTGCCTGGTCGACGGCCTCCGCCGCGGGCGCCGCCGGCGCGGGCTCCGGCTCGCCTGCGGTGCCAACTGTGCCGGCCAGCAAGGCGAGCCGCTCGCGGATGGACGGGCGAGCCGGCTCTTCGCGGTCCGCCTGACTCGGGAACTCGAAGGGCCCCGGCGTCAGGCCCGACCGAACGGGGCCCGCACCGGCGTTCTCCACGTCGTCGCCACCTCTGTCCCGGCCGGTCCCGGCCGTGCCTGCGCTGCCTCCTCCGGGAGGCTCACGGGGCGAGTGTAGGACCCGATGTCACCCGAACGCCGTATGTTGTGGTTCGTTCGCGGGCGCGTCGTCCGATGCCGGTGGCGATGTGGGTGAGTTCGGTGACGGTCTTGGCGGAGCCGTGTTGGGAGCCGGCCATCCGGCTGATGGTTTCTTCCATGAGGGTGCCGCCGAGGTCGTCGGCGCCGGCTTGGAGCATGGCCCGGGTCCCGTCGACGCCGAGTTTGACCCATGAGGTTTGGATGTGATCGATCCGGCCGTGGAGCAGGACGCGGGCCATCGCGTGCACGGCGAGGTTGTCGCGCATGGTGGGTCCGGGCCGGGCGATGCCGGCGAGGTAGATCGGCGCGCTGGTGTGGACAAAGGGCAGCGGAACGAACTCGGTGAACCCGCCAGTTTGATCCTGGATCCGGGCGAGGGTGCGTAGGTGCGCGAGCCAGTGTGCGGGGGCGTCGACGTGGCCGTACATCATCGTCGAACTCGATCGCAGGCCGACCTGGTGGGCGGCGGTGACGATCTCGATCCATTGCGCCGCAGGCAGTTTGCCTTTGGTCAACACCCAGCGGATCTCGTCGTCGAGGATCTCGGCGGCGGTCCCGGGGATCGTGTCGACGCCAGACTCGCGCAGCGCCTCGAGGAACTCGCGGTAGGGCAGCCCGGTGCGGGCCGAGCCGTTCGCGATTTCCATCGGGCTGAACGCGTGCACGTGCAGGTCGGGGACCCGGGCTTTGACCGCACGGGCGAGTTCGAAGTAGGCGCTGCCGGGCAGGTCGGGGTCGATGCCGCCTTGCATGCACACTTCGGACGCGCCGAGCTGCCACGCCTCGGCCGCCCGCTCGGCGACCTCCTCGAGGGAGAGCGAGTAGGCGTCGGCGTCGGTCCGGCGCTGCGCGAACGCGCAGAACCGGCAGCCGGTGTAGCAGACGTTCGTGAAGTTGATGTTCCGGTTCACCACGTAGGTGACGTCGTCGCCGTTGACCTCCCGCCGCAGCCCGTCGGCGATCTGGCACAGCTCGGTCAGCGCCGCGCCGTCCGCCTGCAGCAGCGCGAGGGCGTGCGCGTCGGAAAGCCCGGCCGGGTCGCGGGTCGCCGCGTCGAGCGCGGCCCGCAGCTCGGCGCCGACCGGGGCCGAGGTCGGGGTGACGGCGGCGCGGCGGGCGAGTTCGCCGATCGCCGTCCAGTCGCCGTAGACGTCGTCGAAGTCCGACCGGGTGTCGGCGGACCGGCCGGCGGTGTCGACGGTGGCGTGCAGGTCGATCCGGCCCGTGTTATGCAGGCCGCCGTCGGGTTCTTGCCAGGGCCGGCCGACCGCCCGGGCCTGCGGCCGCGCGAGGCCGGTGGCCGGGTCGGCGAGCGCGTCGACGTGCCCCCGTAGCCGGGGGTCGAGCCACGGCTCGGTCAGATACGGCGGGTGCGCGGTCAGCCGTTCGGTCAGCGTGAACCCGGCAGCGGCGGTCCACCCGGCGAGGTCGGCCAGCTGCGGCCACGGCCGCTCAGGGTTGACGTGATCAGGGGTCAGCGGCGACACGCCGCCCAGGTCGTCGATCCCCGCGGCGAGCAACGCGGCGACATCCGCCGGGTCGACCAAGTTCGGCGGGGCCTGCACCCGCATCGACGGACCCAACACGAGCCGTGCCACCGCGACCGCGGCCAGGTGTGCTTCCCGGTCGGCGTCGCCACGGTCCCGCGCGGCGGTATCCGGTTTGGCCCGGAAGTTCTGCACGATCACTTCCTGCACGTGGCCGTAGCGGCGGGCGCTCGCACGGATGTCGAACAGGCTCTGCGCGAGCTCGTCCCGCGTCTCCCCGATACCGACCAACACCCCCGTCGTGAACGGCACCGCACTACGCCCGGCGTCTTCCAACACCCGCAGCCGCACCGCCGGGTCCTTGTCGGGGCTCCCGTAATGGACCTCGCCCGGCGTCTCGAACAGCCGCCGGCTCGAGCTCTCCAACATCAGGCCCATGCTCGGCGCGACCGGCTTCAGTCGCTGGAAATCCGGCCACGACAACACACCCGGATTCAGGTGCGGCAACAAACCGGTCTCCTCCAGCACCGCGATCGCCGCGGCCCGGACGTAGGACAGCGTCGAGTCGTAACCCGCCTCGTCCAACCACGCCGCGGCCTGCGGCCAGCGGTCCTCCGGCCGGTCCCCCAGCGTGAACAACGCCTCCTTGCAGCCAAGCGCCGCGCCCTGCCGGGCGATGTCCAACACCTCATCCAGCGACAGGAACGGCGCCGGCAGCCTGTGCGGGGCGGTCGCGAACGTGCAGTAATGGCAGCGGTCCCGGCACAACCGCGTCAACGGGATGAAGACCTTGCGCGAGTACGTCACCGTGCCCGGCCGGCCCAAAGCCGCCAGCCCGGCATCCCGCACCCGCGCCGCGCTCGTCATCAAATCGGCGAGGTCCTCGCCCCGAGCGGCCAACGCCACGGCGGCTTCCGCCTGATCCAGCACCACCCCATCCCGGGCCCGGCGCAAAACCCGCCGCAACGCACTGGCCGACGGCATGGGGCCACTCACCCCGCCAGCGTATGCCGGATCGCGGACGGGCCAGGATGGGGCCATGCGAATCGTTGCCTTGGCCGGCGGCATCGGCGGATCCCGGTTCCTGCGCGGCCTCATCGCGACCGAGCCCGAAGCCGACATCACGGTCATCGCCAATACCGGGGACGACCTCACGCTGCACGGGCTTCGGGTCTGCCCGGACCTCGACACGATCATGTACACGCTCGGCGGCGGCATCAGCGCCGAACGCGGCTGGGGACGCGAGGGTGAGACGTTCGTCGTGCGCGACGAACTCGCCGCGTACGGCCTGGGGCCGGCCTGGTTCGGACTGGGCGACAAGGACCTCGCGACGCACCTGGTCCGGACACAGGGCCTCGACGCCGGGGAGCCGCTCTCGGCGGTGACCGCCGCGCTCTGTGCCCGCTGGCAACCTGGGGTCACCCTGCTGCCGATGACCGACTCCCGCGTGGAGACGCACGTCGTCGTCGACAATCCGGAGTCCGGCCGGCGGGAGGCGATCCACTTCCAGGAGTGGTGGATCAAACACCGCGCCGAGCTGCACGCATACGCGATCGTTCCGGTGGGAGCCGAGACGGCGCGGCCCGCGCCCGGCGTTGCCGAAGCGATCGAAGCGGCCGACATCGTGGTTTTGCCGCCGAGCAACCCGGTCGTCAGCATCGGCTCGATCCTGAGCGTGCCGGGCATCAAGGACGCGCTCCGCGCCGCCGCCGCGCCCGTCGTCGGGGTTTCGCCGATCGTCGGCGGAGCGCCGGTCCGCGGCATGGCCGACGCCTGCCTCACCGCGATCGGGGTTGAAACGTCTGCTGCCGCGGTCGGCCGGCACTACGGCAGCCGCGACGACGACGGGATCCTCGACGGCTGGCTGGTGGCCCCGGACGAAACCGACCTGGCCGTGCCGGGCGTCACCGTGCGCGCCGTACCACTGCTGATGACCGACGCGGAAACCACCGCCGCCCTCGCCCGGATCGCCCTTGACCTCGCACACGACGTCCGAGCGGCGGGTCGTGCCTGATCCGGACGGCCGGCCGGAGGCTTCGCTACCGGCCCCGCGCCTAGAGCTCCTGCCCGTCGCGGGGCTGCCAGAGATCCGGCCGGGCGACGACCTCGGCGCCCTCCTAGCCGCAGCCGCCCCGGATCTGCGGACCGGAGACGTGCTGGTCGTCACCAGCAAGGTGGTCTCCAAGGCGGAAGGCGCGCTGCTGAGCGCCGGTCCCGACGAGGACCGCGAAGCGCTCCGCCAGCGCGCGATCGCCGCCGAAAGCACCGAGGTCCTGGCGCGGCGCGGCGCAACCGTCATCGCCCGCACCCGGCACGGATTCGTCCTGGCCAGCGCCGGGGTAGACGCGAGCAACGTCCACCCGGACGAGGTCGCCCTGCTGCCCGTCGATCCCGACGCGAGCGCCCGGGCGCTCCGGCGGCGGATCGGCGACATCACCGGGCTGGATGTGGCCGTCGTGGTCTCGGACACCTTCGGCCGCCCGTGGCGGACCGGGCTGACGGACGTCGCGCTGGGGGCGGCCGGGCTGCCTCCCACGCTCGACCTGCGGGGCCAGACCGATTCGTACGGCGTCCCACTGGAGATGACCGAAACCGCGGTGATCGACGCGATCGCCGCGGCCGCCGACCTCGTCAAAGGCAAGCTCGGAAACGTCGCCGCCGCTGTCGTACGCGGCCTGGCCGACCTGGTGACGCCGGCCGACGGCCCGGGCGCGGCGGCGCTGGTCCGGGCCGCCGAGACGGACATGTTCGCGCGCGGAAGTCGCGAGGCGTACGCCGACGGGACGCGCGATGCGGTACGGAGACGTCGCACGATCCGGACGTTCGCCGACGTGCCGGTGGACCCGGAGGCGATCCGCCGCGCGGTCGGCGCCGCGGTCACCGCTCCGGCGCCGCACCACAGCACGCCGTGGCGCTTCCTCGTGCTGCGCGAGCAACGGGAGCCGTTGCTCGAGGCGATGCGCGCGCGGTGGGAGCGGGATCTGCGGGCCGACGGGTTCAGCGACGAACAGATCGCCCGCCGGGTGGCCCGCGGCGATGTGCTGCGCCGGGCGCCCGAGGTGGTGGTTCCGCTGCTCGATCACGCCGCATTCCACAGCTATCCCGACGCCGACCGCGCCGCCGCCGAACATCGCATGTTCCTGGTCGCGATGGGCGCCGCCGTGGAGAACCTGCTCGTCTCACTCGCCGCGGACGACGTGGGCTCGTGCTGGGTCTCGAGCACCCTGTTCTGTCCGGACACCGTCCGCGAAATGCTCGACCTCGACGAGCGGTACGAACCCTGCGGAGCGGTGGCGATCGGACATCCGGCGGCGATGCCCGAGCCACGGCCACCTCGGAACCCCGACGAGTTCCTCAGCTGGCGGTAGATCGTTCGTCCGCCGTCACCCCGTAAGGTGTGCCGGTGCCGCAGAGACCGTCGCGCCGTCAACAGCAGGAAGCACGCAAGCTGCTCCGGGAACGGCGGGAAGCCCAGAAGGCGCGCCGCCGCCGCCGGCAGAACTGGCTCGTCATCGGCGGGTCGGTCCTCGCCGGCGCCGCGATCCTCGGGCTCGTCGGTCTGACCATCCACAACCGGGGCGGCAGGTCGACCGACCTCTCGACCCTGTCGGTCAGCCCCACGGCCATCGCCAGCAGCGATCCAGCGACCACCGCGGCAACGCCCGCGCCGGACACCTCGCAGACGTCGACCGTTTCGGGGGTGACGTTCTACACCGGCATGGAGAACAAGGCGGTGACCACCGCCGTGACGTATCCGCTCACCCCGCCGGTCGGCGGCCCGTACAACCCGGTGTGGCTCAACTGCGGCGTCTACAACGACCCGGTGCCAAACGAATACGCGGTGCACTCGCTCGAGCGGGGCGCCGTCTGGATCACGTACGCGCCGGAGATCGACGTCGGTGACAAACAGAAACTGATCAAGCTGACGGGCAAGTCGGGATCGTCGGTCACGCTGAGCCCGTACACCGGGCAGACCGACCCGATCGTGCTGACGGCGTGGGGCGCCCAGCTCAAGGTCGCCAAGGCCGACGATCCGCGGATCGCCGAGTTCGTCAAGACGTTCCGCAACCGCTCCGCAGCCCCCGAGGCGAACGCGCCGTGTAGCGGCGGAATCGGCCAGCCGCGGGGCTCGGTGCTCGCCATCCCGTCACCGGGCCCCGGATCGGACACGGCCAGCCCGACGCCGAGCGGCGACAGCACGGTCACCGCGAGCGCCACGCCGGCCGCGTCGCCCGCCCCGTAACGCGGGCCGCGAGCGCTAGAACCGGTCGCTGCTGAAACGCACCGCGCCGTCTTCCAGCACCGCACCTGGAAACACCCGCGCGCCGGCGCGCAGCTCGATGCCCGCCCCGATCCGGGCGCCATCGCCGACCACCACGTCCTCGAGCACCGTGCCGGCGCCGACTTCCGCCCCGCGCCCCAGCGCGGTGCGGGTCAGCGTGGCGCCCTCCCCGATCCGGGCGTCGTCGAAGACGACGGACTGCCGCACGGTCGCGCCGGCCGCAACCGTCGCACCGGCGCCGATGGTGCTGCCACCGTCGACCACCGCGCCGGGATCGATCCGGGAGCCGGGCAGCGCGAGGAACTCCCCAGGCGACCCGGGCAGGGCCGGGGAGTCGATCCGGCCGAGGACCAGATCGCTCGATCCCTGGACGAACGCCGCCGGGGTGCCCAGGTCGAGCCAGTAACCGTCATCGACGAATGCCTGGACCACGGCACCCGACGCCAGCAGTGCCGGGAACGTCTGCCGTTCCACGCTGACGACCTGCCCGGGCTCGATCGCGGACAGCAACACGTCGCGGCGGAAGACGTAACAGCCCGCGTTGATCAGGTCCGTCGTCGGGTTGGGGTCCTTCTCCTTGAACGCGAGAACCCGTTCAGCGGAGTCGATCAGCACGCAACCGAATGCGCGGGGGTCGCTGACCCGGGTTAGGTACAGCGTCACCGCCGCGCCGGCGTCGCGGTGCCGCTTCACCTGGCTGGCGATGTCGTGGCCGTCGAGGATGTCGCCGTTGAAGACGACGACGTCGTCCGAACGCAAACGGTCGGCGACGTTACGGAGCCCGCCCCCGGTGCCCAGCGGTACGTCCTCGGTGACGTACTCCAGATCCAAGCCGACCGCCGAGCCGTCGCCGAAGTACGCCTCGAACATCTCGGCCCGGTACGACGTCGCGAGAACCACGTGGTCGACGCCGGCGGCCCGAGCCCGCGCCAACTGGTGCGCGACGAACGGCACCCCGGCCGCGGGCAGCATCGGCTTGGGCGCCGAGATCGTCAGCGGCCGGAGCCTGGTCCCCTGGCCACCGACCAACAAAATCGCGTCCACACCTGCATCGTTTCAAAGATCGCCGGACGGAGGCGTCCTTTCCGCGGATGTCGCCGTATCAGGTTCGACCCAGCGCGACGAGCAGCAGGTAGCGGGCCGTCAGTCCCACGGCGAGCACCGGCGCGAGCCACGGGTACTGGCGCGACAGGTAGCGGAACGCACTCTTGTGATGCTCGCGCAGCATCCAGCGGGGGTGGCGCGCCCGGGCCTGGCCTTCTTCGTGGTGGACGACGGCCGTGGGTACGTACACACAGCCCGTGCCGTCCTGGCCGAGGCGCCGACACAGGTCGGTGTCCTCGAAGAACATGAAGTACGCCGGGTCGAACCCGCGCACCGACTCGAAGGCCGCCCGGCGCACCAGCATGCAGGCGCCGGACAACCAGCCGCAGGTCCGCTCCCCCGCGGCCGCGTCCTCCTGCCGGTAGGCCCGCGTCCAGCGATTGTCCGGACGCCACCAACCCAGCGCGGCATGCCCAAGGCCCCGGCCGATCGACGGAAGCTGGCGAGCCGAGGGGTACACCTCGCCGGTCGAGGTCCGGATGAGCGGTCCGAAGACGTCGGCGCGCGGCCACCGCGGCCCGGCATCGAGGAGCGCGTCGATGCTGCCCGGCTCGAAGATCACGTCCTGGTTCACGACGAGCAGCCAATCGCCGCCGAACCCGGCCGCCCCGGCGTTCGCCCCGCGGCCGTACCCGACATTGGTGGGGAGCGCGAGGCGCGTCGTACCCGGCACGTCCGGTGTCCCGCCGTTGTCGGCCAGGACGACGTCGTACGGAGCGCTGGTCGCAGCCGGGAGCGACGCCAGCAACGAGGTCAGCGCCGGGCCAGGGTGGTAGGTGACGACGACGATGCGCAGAGCCGGGTCTGAACCTGGGGTGGCCGCCGTCACGAGGCGGCGCGGGCGGCCAGCTCGTAGCTGGCCAGGTGTGCCTCGGCGCTGGCCGCCCAGGTGAACTCAAGTGAGCGGGCATGGCCGGCCGCGCCGAGCATCGCGCGGCGCTGGGGGTCGGCCAGCAGCGCGCCGAGGTCGCGGGCGATCGAGCCGGCGTCGGGCTGGGTGTACGCGACCGCATCGCCGCCGACCTCCGGCAGCGACAACCGCGGGGTGGTGAGGACGGGCGCACCGCAGGCCATCGCCTCGAGGACCGGCAGGCCGAAGCCCTCACCGAACGACGGATAGGCGACGACGACCGCGCCGCCGAGGAATCCCGGCAGGTCGGCGAAGCGGAGATATCCAGGCCGTACGACGGTCAGTTCCTCGGGTACGGCCGCCACCGCGGCGTCGACCTCCAGGTCCCAGCCGGTGCCGCCGGCCAGCACGAGCGCGGGCGGTTCGTCGAGGTGCTGGACCGCCTGCACCCAGGCGCGGATCAGCGCGGGCACGTTCTTGCGCGGCTCGAGGGTGCCGAGGAACGCGACGTACTCGCCGCCGGCGAGCCCGAGCCGATTGCAGACCCGGTCGCGCTCCTCGTCGGTCGGAATGTGGAACAGCTCCTGGTCGACGCCGTGATACGCCACGTCGATCCGGGTGGCGTCGGCGTCGAGCACCCGGATCATCTCGTCGCGGGTCGCCTTGCTCGGCACGATCACCCGGGTGGCCCGGCGCAGCGACGTGCGGGTCGCCGATCGGTAGAACGTGCCCTTCACGGCGATGTGCATCGACGGCTCGGTGAAGAACGTCAGGTCGTGGATCGTGACGACGACGGGACGGCCCGCCCGGAGCGGCATCGTGTAGTGCGGCGAGTGGACAACCTGCGCGCCGACCAGGTCGGCGACCTCGGCGATCCCGGTCTGTTCCCAGGCGAGGCGGGCCGGCCGATGGCTGACCGCGGCCGGCGCCGGTACGACCTGAGCTTGGGGCGCGAGCTTGCCGTAGCGCTCGGTATCGGAGCGCTGGCACACCAGCGCGAGATCAGCATCGGCCTTGCCGAGGGCCGTGACGAGGCCGTCGACGTACCGGCCGACGCCCCCCCGATCGGCGGGTACCGCAGTCGCATCGACGAGCACGCGGGTCACATGTTCAATTTACGCCCGTAAGGGCGGAATCCCTCCCTTGGCCCCGCGAGTCACAGGTGCCGACGCTCAACGACGGCGCGCAGCACGTCCAACACCGCCCCGCCGGTGGCCTCCCACGAGAAGTCCGCCGCCCGCCGGCGACCCGCGGCCGACAGTGCCGCGCGACGCGCACCGTCCACCTCGAGCGCCGCGCACGCCGCGGCAAGCGCGGCCGCATCACCGACCGGCACCACGTCCGTCGCACCACCGCCGACCTCCACCATGGCCGGGTCGTCGCTCGTGATCACCGGGACGCCCGCGGTCATCGCCTCCAGCACCGGCAGGCAGAAGCCCTCCGCCCGGCTGGGGGCGACGAGCGCGACGGCACCCGCCAGCACGGCCGCCAGGTCGGGGTCGGACAGCCGGCCGAGCACCAGGAGACGATCGGCAGGCAGTCGGCGCGCTGCGACGGCGGACGCGAGGTCGACGTCGCCCCAGCCGGGCTGCCCCACTACTGCCAGCGGCAGGCCCGGCCGTAGCGCCAGCGCGTCGAGCGCGACCTCGAGGCCTTTCCGGGGTTCCAACGTCGACACGGTCAGCAGATACGCGGCCGGCAGGCCGAGCGCGTTCCGGCGCGCCGCCGCGTCCGCCGGCGGCTGGGTCACCGCCGGCGACGCGCCTTCACCGATCACGTGCACCCGTGCGGGCCGCAGCGGCAGGTGTTCGGTCAGCGCGTCCGCGACGGCCCGGGTCGGAACCAGCACTGCGTCCGCGTCGCGGGCCACCCGCTCGGCCATCCGGCGGTGGAAGGCGACCCCGCGCTCGGTCAGCGACTGCGGATGCGTCCACGGAACCGCGTCGTGGATGGTCGCCACCAGCGGCCGCCCGCGACGCGGCGGGGCAAGCAACGTCGGTGCCAGCACCACGTCCGCTCCGCGCGGAACGGGTCCGATGCCGCGCTCCCATGCCCTCGCCAACACGCGGGGACCGAGCGGGAGCCGGTGTGCCGGCGGTAGCCCTGACATCGCGGCGGACGACCGGTCCAGGTGCCACGCACACCACGGCGTGACCGTCTCGGCCGGGCCCGTCTGCCGGGCGAGGGCGGCGGCCAGCTCACCGGCGAATCGTCCGGTTCCTCCGGGAACGGGCGCGAGCAACTGCTCGACCAGGATGGCGACGCGCACAGCCGGATCAGCCCTTCAGGATTCGGGCCAGCCGGCCCGTCGCCCGAGCGGCGACCTCGCGAATGCCACCCGCCGCGAAGTACCGGCGAGCGAGGTCGACCTCCGCCGCCCAGTTTCGCGGTGGGTTTCGCAGGTCGGCGCCCGGGTCGGGGGGGCTCGCGGCGATACGGTCGCGAGCCACGTGCGGGGCCCGGCAAAAAGCGAGTAGTGGTGCCAGCGCGTTGTCCCACGTGAAACGGTCGGCGACCTCTGCGACGCGCCCCCGGCATGCGGCGGCGAACTCGGGATCGCTCAGCGTCTTGGTCAGCGCAGCTGCGAGTGCCGGCACGTCCTCGGCCGGCACCGCGACACCTAAGTGTTCGGCCGTCACGAGATCACCGAAGGCGTCTCCCTCGGTGGTGACGATGGGCAGCGAAGCCCACAGGTAGTCAAGTATCCGTGTTCGGAACGAGAAGGCGGTCTCCACGTGGCTGAAATGGCAGCTGACGCCGACGTCCGCTTCCAGGAGGAAGTTGTGTCGATCTCCGTAGGGGACCCACGCGGTGTTGAAGAAGACGTACGTGCCCAGCAGGTCGAGCTCCTCGGCGAGCTCCTGAGCGGCGACTGCCATCTGCATTGCAGGCACCGCAGGATTCGGGTGCTTGACCCCGAGAAAATAGAGCCGGACCTCCGGAATCTCCTCCTTGACCAAGCCGATCGCTCGGATAAGCGTCAGCGGATCGAACCAGTTGTAAATCCCGCCGCCCCACAGGACGACCTTGTCCTCGGGACCGATGCCCGGCACAACCCCCTTGATGGCCGGCCGGTCGTGGGCTGGGCGTGATGTTTCCAAGCCGAACGGAGCGATCGCAATCAGCTGATCGAGGTTTTCATCGCCGTCGTAGGTCGCCGGGTTCAGCCGTCCCAGGCTCGCCAAGTGACCGAGCCAGAAGTCACGTTGCTTCGCACTTGCGCAGAGAAAGAAATCCGCGCGTCGTAACTGCTCGTTCACCGTTTCGACGGCGCGCGTCAACGACACATTCCGCTCGGCGGACGGCTGAGCCCGATCCTGTTCGAGGACTTCAAGATGAAGCGGGTCGTAGATGTCGGCCACGAGGATCTTGTCGCTGTCGGCCAACCAGGGTTCGACGCTGAGCAGATGGCCCTGAAAAAGCAGGACATCGCACCAAGCCTCCAGCGAACGTAGCTCCTTACGGGACACGTGCTGCGCCCGAAACCGGTCGCTCGACAGCGTGCAGGCGCCGAGAACTGCGAGGACGACATCGTGCTCGGCGGCAAGCGCGGACGCGATTGCCCACGCCCTGATGGCCGGCCCCGCCATCCGTTCTCCGAGCGTGTCGCCCGTCACCACCAAGATCTTTCGTCGCCGGGCGAAGAACCGATCACCGCCAGTCCGCTTCAGGCCATCTGGATCCCAGCTCCAGTCAAGGTCGTTTTGCAGCACCGGTCCGATCAACGGCCATAGCTCAGCATCGGACCGGCGTCGAACGAGGTGTGCCGAAGCTCGGGCGGCCGCAAGAGATCCGGCGGCGAGGTGTCCGGCCGCCGGCCGCAGGGCGGACAACACCTGCGAGAACGCGTCGCCGTCCAGGCAACGTGCCGCGACGATCGAAAAGGCCAGTCCTTCGGGGGCTGCCGGGGGAACGGTCGGCGGGACGACAACATCGCCTCGGATGACGACGTCGTAGCCGGCGACGTTCAGCCGCCAGCCGAAGTCGAGATCGTCGAGCACACCGGCCTCGGCCGCGAACCCACCGATCTCGCGCCACGCCGAGGTACGTACCACGACGAGGCCCCGTGGAGCGGCGAGGACACGAGCCCATCGCGGGCTCGGGTGTGGGGCCGGTGCAACAGCTCCCACGGTGACGTGACGATCAAGGGTTCGGACGAGTTCCCGTAGGACACCCGGCGGCAGAACCAGCGATGCGGGGACGAACGCCAGGTACTGGCCGCGCGCGCGGCTCGCACCGGTTCTGCGTTGCTCTTCGACGGACAGTCCGGCCGAAGTGTCCGAAACGTCGATGAGATCGAGCATCTCGACCGGCAGCCCCACGTCGGACACCGGGGTCCCCACGGCGTCAGCGCCGTCGTCGTACCTGACGACGCTGACGACTCCTCGCCGGAGATCGGAGACCACGTGGACGTCCTTCCGGGCCGGCATGACGGACCGGAACGAAGAGTCCGGTGGAATCAGCCCGACAGTATGCCAAAGGCGCTCCGACTCAGCTCACCGCGAACTGCCACGCCGAAGGGTCGGTCGGACCTAAGCCGGTCGCGGCATGCGCGAGAAAACTCTGGAACCCCTCCCGCCCGGACAGGATGTGCACTTCGGTTACATGACTGGCCGTCGTCGCGCCACGAAGGACGGCGACCAGGTCGAGACTGCCATCACGGTCGAAGTCAGCGAGCTTGAAACTCACGTCGGTTGCCGATTGCAGGCCAAGCGCGGTTGCCGCGTGGACGATCCATCCCTGGTAATTACTGACTTGGCTCAACACGTGAACCTCTGTCCGACCGCTGCCGGCAGAACCCGAGCCGTGGACGGCGACCAGATCGCCCCTACCTCCACCATCGCCGACCAGGAAGGTCCATTCGCCAGCCGCGACGACTGACGTAGGCATCGCTGTGGCGACGTGCCCGATGAAGCTGTGGTAGCCCGAGGCGGCCGACAACACATGGATCTCGACGGCACCGCTACCCGTCGATGCCCACGGGATGAAGTACAGATCCTGACGTCCGTCACCGCCGAACGATCCCAGCGCGAAGTCGGCTTTGACGCCCGGCGGCGGCGATTCGAGGATCGTCGCGGCGTGGAACAGGAAAGTCTGATAGTTCGAGGCCGCCGACAGCACGTGTACCTCGACGGTGCCGGAGCCGCCACCTCGCAGCTTCACGCCGTAGAGGTCCGGTCGGCCGTCGCCGTTGAACGGCGCGATGAAGAATCGCCAGTCGTCGGCTGTGGAGACGCCGAACGCCGACGCGCTGTGTACCCCGAAGGCCGCGTAGTTCGAGGCACGCGTCAAGCCGTGCAGCTCAATGGTCTGCGACCCGGTGCCGTTCAGGGCGATGCCGTAAAGGTCGCTCGGCCCGCTCACGCTGCTCGGGCCCGACCCCTCGAGGGTTCCAGCAGGGGCCGTCCACCAGGTGCTCTTCAGGCCCGCACTCGACCTGAACGTCTCTCCACTCACCGTGACGGTACCGGCGGAGCCGGCCACCGTGACGCTGGTGATCCGGCCGCCCCACTCGCCGTTTCCGTCTCTGCCGTTGACGGTCAGCATGTACGCCCGACCGACCCCGAGGGCAGTGCCGAGCGCGGTCGCGTCGATGCTTTGGGTCCAGGTGTTGGCGCTGTTCGGGACAAGACCGTCGTAGGGGTCAGCCTTGGCGACGAGGTACGGGGTCGACGATCCGCCGGCGACCGTCCAGCCACCGTTCGACGACGAGTACTGGGCGAAAATCGGCGCGCCGTTATAGGTCCGGATCTGCCCGGCGGTCGCGGCCACCGCGGAGTCGGTGTTCGCTGTGGTCTCCGCCCGACTCAGCTGACCGTTGGAGCCGTATGTCGCCAGTCCGGAGTAGACCTGGCACGCGGTGGTGTCGCAGATGTCGTAGAACCGCCCGGGCGAAGCGACCGAGACGGCATACGTACGAGCGGCGACCGTCTGCGCCTGGAGCGCGGCCGCCGGCCACGACGAGGGAGACTCGGAGGGGACGACGCCACGGACGTAGTTTTCAGTCGACACCAGGTTGACCGTGTAGATGCCGGTGCTTCCGTTGGCCCCCGATGCCAGCGAACCGAGGTAGTCCCGCAACGTCCCGTCGGCGCGAACGAGGGTGAGCTGGTTCGAGGTACTGGTGATGACCACAGCACCGGTGCTCGACCACCCAGCCCCAGCCGGGAATGCCTGCCAGGCACCGGACCAATGACCCTGCAGCCGCGTTGTTCCGTCTCCGGCGGCGATACTCCGCCAACCGTCCACCGCGGCGCCCCCCACCGAGGTGGGCAGTACGGCGGACCTCCCCGCATTGAGATCAATGGCGGTCAACGTCCCGTCGCGCGCCTCCGGGGAGAACTGCATCGAGGTGCCGTCCCCACCGGAGAGCAGTACGCGCACGGTCGCGTTCGCGGGAGGAACAGCCGATGTCGCCGTGCCCGGGTAGTAGAAGTCCAAGATTTGCGCCGACGACAGACCCGAAACGGCGGCGCCATACGCGCCGTATTGGGACATGCCATGGCCGTGGCCGTAGCCGTGCCCGGTAAAGGCAAAAGTGCTGTTGACCGCATAGAACGTTTCCGGCGTCGCAGCCTTCGCAGTCATGACCCCCGAGGCGCCTAAGATCGGGACGGCGACCACGAACGCGGCCGCCGCGATGCGCGCGGCGCGCGGGATGCTGCGCCATTTCCGCTCCCCGGTCGCGGCAACGATCGTCGAAGTACGCACGTCCACGTCTTCGGGCCAAGGTAACCGGGACTTGAGCACACGAACGGGAGCCGGACAGCCGATGACGGGTGCGCACGACGCCGTATCACGCCAAGGCGGCGTTCACCTCAGCGTCGTCGTGGTCACTTGGAACGGCGCACACCTGCTCGGCAAGTGCCTGACGGCGCTGCAGCGGCAGACGTTCCCGGCCGATCGATACGACATCTGGGTCGTCGACAACGCTTCGACAGACGAAACGGCCGCCCTTCTGGCGGACAGCTTTCCGGACGTCACGGTTGTCCGGAACGCGGAAAACCGTGGGTTCGCCGGAGGGTGCAACGATGCCCTGCGCCGCATCCGGGCTCCGTATGCCGCGCTCGTCAACAACGATGCCGTTGCCGACGAACGATTTCTGGAAGAAGCATTCACAGCCATGGAGAGCCATCCGGACGCCGCGGCCATCACGGGCAAGATATTGCTCGAGCCGGTATTCACTTGGGGTAACGAGAACGAACCCGGATTGACGTTGACCGACGGACGGCGTGTCCGCCCTATGACCAAAGGTGATGACGCCGCCCTTCAGGCAAGTACTTTCGACGTCGTCAATTCCACTGGAAACGAGATCCGTACGGACGGAAACGGCCAGGATCGCGGATGGCTGACGATCGACGGCGCGGAATCGTTCTCGCCGGAGGTATTCGGATTCTGTGGCGCAGCGGCGTTGCTGCGCATGGACGCCGTCCGGGCCGCCGGATTCTTCGAGGACGACTTCTTCCTTTACTACGAAGACACCGACTTGTCGTGGCGACTTCGGTTGCACGGTTGGACCGTTCGTTACGAGCCTCGCGCGATCGTGCGACACGCGCACGCCGCGACGACCGGCGAAGGCTCGTCGCTTCACCGCTTTTACAACGACCGCAACCGAATGCTGATGCTCATGCGGTGCGCGCCCGGCTGGCTCGCCGTCCGAGCCGCCGTCAAGTCGTCGGTCGGCATCGCACTGGGACTTCGCCATCCGAAGAAGGCTCAGTCAACGGTCCGACTCCGGGCGCTGGCGTCAGTCGTCGGTCACCTTCCGATGTCGGTGCGCCAGCGCCGACGGATCGGCAAAGCCGCCGTGGTCTCTCGACACGACGTGCTGCGGCTGGCGGTTCCGAGCCGTGCAGCGATGCGGTATCGCTGACCGGCAGGTCAGCTGAAGATCGCGGACCAGGTGCGCGCGATGTTGACAGCGGGCAGGCCCGTTGCGGCGTGCGCGATCCACCCGTGATAGTCGGTCCCACCGGCCAACGCGTGAAGTTCTACGTTTCCGCTGGAACCGCCTGTCGGCCTGATGACCACAAGGTCGGCCACACCGTCCCGATCGAAGTCCCCCAGCGCAAACTGAAAGACGCCACTTGCGTCCACGGGCAACGGGGTAGCGCTGTGCACCGTGTACCGCTGGTAGCCGCTCGCGCGACTCAACGCGTGAACTTCCACCTCATTCGACGCGGATCCCCGTCGCACCACGGCGACGAGGTCACCCCGGCTCGAGACGAGCAAGCTGCAGTCGGCATCTACGACAGGCGGCGACGCGGTCGCCCGGTGCCCGTTGAACGACACATAGTTCGACCCCTGAGTCAACGTGTGCACCTCGACCATTCGCGAATCGGTATTCCGTTCGTGAATTGCGTACAAGTCGCCGGCATCGAAATCGGACGACCCGATCGCGAACTGCCATTCCCCAATCGGGACGCCTGCGAGGGCGGTTGCGAAGTGCCCGAGGAACGTCTGATAGTTGTCGGCGGCGGCCAATACGTGCACTTCCACGTGGCCCGAGCCGGTGTTCCGCTCATGGATGGCATAGAGATCCGGCTCTTGATCACCGTGGAACGGATGAAATTCAAAGGTCCAGTCTTTTGGATCTCCCACGGACAGGGCCGACGCAATCTGTTGAGAAGCAACGGCGTATCCGGTTCGCTGACTTGCGGTGCGCACGCTAAGCGGGCCGCCCGACGTCGTCGGCACCGTCGCAACGAGCAGGTCGCCTGGCCGGAAGGAAACCCGAAACGGCAACGTGCGAGTCAAGGCCCCGTCGGTCGCGGTCGACGCGGCGAGGAACTTCACGAAGTACAGGCCGTTCGGAACTGCCTCACCGGAACTCGTCCTGCCGTCCCACGTGATCCCGAATCGGCCGCCGGCGCCGACGGTGCCGGTGAACACTTGCAGCTCACGACCCGCCTGGTCGCTGATCGCGATGGCCCAGCTAGCCGTACGCGTCGAACCCGCGGTCAACGCAACCGGTATCCCGCCCGAGCCCGCCGCCGCGTCCACTCGAACATCGAAAAGGCCTTCTCCCAAGCGGTCCAGCGTCCCCGAACGGATCTCCGGCAGCTGGTCATAGAGGGCTTCACCGGGACAGGACGTGGCGTCCACATCTCGGTGCCCCGAGATGACGTTAACCAAGACCGGGACGCCCTCCGGATAGTCGGTGAACTCACCACCGGCAGACGTGAGAACGGCGGTCCCGACGGGGTTGTCCCAGTTCTGGCCGAGCTTCCACGCCAGCAGGTTCTCCAGTGCGTCGATGGAGGCCGGGCTGGCCGGCTGGTAGGTGTAGTCACCCAGGATCGCGACGCCGGTGGTCCGGGCGTTGAATCCGCCGGCATGGGCGCCCAGAACAGGGTTCGCGATGCCCCCGTACCGGCCCTCCCAGATCTGGCCGAACTTGTCGACGAGAAAGTTGTACGCAATGTCGCAGTAGCCCTCGGCGACGACGTGGAAATCGTAGATGCCACGCAGGATTGCCGGCACGTCCGCGGGCCCGTAGTCATTCGTGCCCTCGGTGTGGTGAATGACCGCGGCAAACACGATGTCGGAGTACTGCGGAGTCCCGCATCCCGGGTTGAGCGTGCGAAGGCTTTCGTCGGCGCTCCAGTCGGCGCGCGTGAGGATCCCCGGCTGGGTCGGCGTCGTACGGGCGGCGAACGCTCCGGCCGACGCGTCGGCGGCGGACTTCCCCGGGTCGAGCGTGATCACCTCGACCGAGGCGGGTGGCGTGACCGCCGCACCGGTCGTCGAGACCACGCGGGTCTGCACGGCATCCGACGCTCCCGCGTAGATGGGGTCGGACGACACTTTGCTGCCGTGAGCGGCTGTCGCCGTCGCGGCGTCGGCGCTCCCCGGATCGGCCTGCGTGTCAGCCGGCCCGGCCGTCGTCCAACCCGACCAGGTGCCGGCGGTCGAGCGCGTACGGACCTGCATCTGGGCCCCGGGCGTCATCCCGTCAGGCGACCAGCGCACGCCGACGAAGGAGAAATCGGCGGCCGGATGTTCGGCGCCGGTGACCACGTCATGCGGACTGAACGGACCGGCTGCCTGTTGCAGGTCGGCCGTCGCGTTCCAGGTCTCGAAACGGGGTGCGACGGCGTGCGCCTGCGCCGGCTCCGCGGTGGCCGCCGAGGCCGTGGTCACGGATACCGGTGCGAATCCAGCGGCGACGAGGCCCCCGATGAGGAGCAGGGCGCGACCCCGCCCGATCGTGCGGAAGGCCGACCCGACGCGTCCAGGGACGGTTCGGGCTCCGCACTGCATCGGTTCAGCATGCCGTGCCGATGCCGCCGGAGACCGGAACGCCGGGCCTGTCCGCCGGATTTCAGCCGACCGGCCTAACGACGGGCGCCGCGACCGAAAGCTCAGGCCTGGTCGAGAACCGAGCCGTCGGCGATCGCTTCGGTCAGCGACTCGAGCCACGGGCGCGGCTCCGGCAGGCCGGCGTCGATCCAGGCACTCCCGTCGAGCACCGAGTACGCGGGGCGCGGCGCCGGACGGGGGAACTTGTCGGTGGTCGTCGGCTTCACCCGGTCCGGGTCGTGGCCGGTCAGCCGGAAGACCTCGCGGGCCAATCCGTACCAGGTGGTGTCGCCGGCGCCGGTCAGGTGCCACGTGTTGGCCGGGGGCCGGATCGCCGCGAGGGTCAGCAGCCCGGCCGCCAGATCGCGGGCCCAGGTCGGCGAGCCGCGCTGGTCGTCGACCACGTCGACGGTGTCGCGCTGCGTGGCCAGCCGGGCCATCGTGCGGACGAAGTTGTTGCCGGGCCCGTACACCCAGGCCGTCCGAACGACGTGACCGCCGGCGGCGTGCAGCGACCGGACGGCCAGCTCGCCCGCCAACTTCGTGCGGCCGTACGCCGTCGCGGGATTCGGCTCGTCGGCGACCCGATACGGCGGGCCGCCCACCCGGTCGCCGGCGAAGACGTAGTCCGTCGATACGTGGAGCAGCAGGGCGTTGTGCTGGGCCGCGGCGGCGGCGAGCAACGCCGGAGCGGTCGCGTTGACGGCGAAGGCCGCCGCCTCGGACTCCTCGGCCGCGTCGACGTTGGTCCACGCGGCGGCGTTGGCGATCACCAGGCCACCGGCGGTTTCCGCAGCGGCCTCGGCCTCGCGGGCGATGACGCCGCGCACCGCATCGGCATTCGTGATGTCCAGGTCCCGCTCGGTCAGCGCGACGACATCAGAGATCGCCGGGTGCAGCGGCGCAATGCCGCGGAGTTCGGTTCCGAGCTGCCCACCTGCGCCGACGACGACGAGCCGCATCTCAGCTGCTCGCGGCGGAACCGACGACGGGCTTGGTCTGGACGCCCTCGTGCCGCTCCCGCAGCGGGCGCCACCACTGCTCGTTCTCCTGGTACCAGCGAACGGTGGCGGCCAGGCCCTCGGCGAACGGGGTGGCCGGCGCATAACCGAGCGCGCCCAGCTTCGAGCAGTCCACCGAGTACCGCCGGTCGTGGCCCAGCCGGTCCTGGACGGGCTGCACGCTGTCCCACCCGTTGCCGGTCAGCTCCAGGAGCTGCTCGGTCAGTTCCCGGTTGGTCAGCTCGGTGCCACCGCCGATGTTGTAGACGTTGCCGGTCGCACCCTTCTCCAGCGCCAGCGCGATCCCGCGGCAGTGGTCGTCGACGTGCAGCCAGTCGCGGATGTTCAGCCCGTCGCCGTAGAGCGGCACTTTGCGGCCGTCGATGAGGTTGGTGACGAACAGCGGGATGACCTTCTCCGGGAACTGGTACGGGCCGTAGTTGTTGCTGCAGCGGGTCACCACGATGTCGAGCCCGTACGTCTTGCCGTAGGCAAGGGCGACGAGGTCGGCGCCTGCCTTGGCGGCCGAGTAGGGCGAGTTCGGCTCGAGGATGTGGTCCTCGGTCCAGGAGCCGACCTCGATCGAGCCGTAGACCTCGTCCGTGGAGACGTGCAGGACCCGGCCCACCCCGTGGGCGAGCGACGCCTCGAACAGCGTCTGCGCGCCGAGCACGTTGGTGACCACGAAGTCGGCGGCACCGGTGATCGACCGGTCCACATGCGTCTCGGCTGCGAAGTTCACGACCAGATCGGTGCCGGGAAGCAGTTCCCCGAGGACCTTCGGATCGCCGATATCGCCCTGGACGAACGTGATGTCGGAGGCGACCGGGTCGAGGTTCGCCTGGTTGCCCGCGTACGTCAGCTTGTCCAGGACGACCACGTCGGCCCCGGTGAATGCCGGGTAGTTGCCGGCGACCAGAGTGCGGACGAAGTGCGAGCCGATGAATCCGGCGCCGCCGGTAACGATGATGCGCATGGGCGCAGTCTCTCAGGTCCGGCGAAGCGTCCGTTTCAGCTGCAGACCGAAACCTTGCTGTGGTCGCCCAGCATCAGCCGGTGGGCCCGTGGTCGCTCGTCGCTCGGGAGCACCTCGACGTCCCGGCCGAGCAGCGAATCCTCGATGCGGCCGACGTCTCGAATCCGGCACCGCTCGAGGATGATCGAGTGCTCGATCTCGGTGTTCTCGATCTCGCAGTCGTAATACACCGACGTGAACGGGCCGACGTAGCAGTCCGTGAGGCGGGTCCCCCGGCCGATCGCCACCGGGCCGCGGATCGTGGACCGGGTCACCACGACGCCCTCCTCGAGCACGACGTGTCCGACGAGCTTGCTCTCCGCGTCGACCTGGGCGCTGGGGTGGATCGAGCCTTGGGTGGACTCGAGCACCTTGCGGTTCGTGTCGAGCATGTCGTCGAGGCGGCCGGTGTCCTTCCAGTAGCCGGTCACCAGATGCGAGTGCACGGCCGAGCCTTCGTCGATCAGCCACTGGATGGCATGGGTGATCTCGAGTTCCCCGCGCGCACTCGGCGTGATCGCGCGGACCGCGTCGTGGACCTTCGTACCGAACATGTACACGCCGACCAGCGCGAGGTTGCTCCGCGGCTGCTTCGGCTTCTCCTCCAGGCGGACCACCTGGCCTGAGTCCGGGTCGAGTTCCGCAACCCCGAACTGCTCCGGGTTCGGCACCGAGGTCAGCAGGATCTGCGCGTCGAAACCGCCCTCGACGAATTCCTTCACCAGCGCGGAGATGCCGCCGACGATGAGGTTGTCGCCCAGGTACATGACGAACGGCTCGTCGCCGAGGAAGTCCTTCGCGATGAGGACGGCGTGCGCGAGACCACGCGGCGCGTCCTGTCGCAGGTAGGTCGGTTTGATGCCGAGCGCCGACCCGTCGCCGACAGCCGCCCGGATCTCGTCCTCGGTGTCGCCGACGATGATGCCGATCTCGGTGATGCCGGCGTCGCGGATCGCTTCGAGCCCGTAGAACAGCAACGGCTTATTGGCGACCGGAACCAGTTGCTTCGCGGACGTGTGCGTGATCGGACGCAGTCGAGTGCCCGCGCCGCCCGCCAGGACGAGTGCCTTCACGGCGGGAACGCTAGCAGCGCGCGAAGCCGCGACACGCGGCCCGCGAAGAACTTCGCAGGCCGAAGCTCCCAGACAGCCGGGTTACCCTCGAAAGTCCGTACCTGTTCATCCGTACCTGTTCAAACGTGTTTCAAGCCACCTGGCCGGTGACGCAACTTTCCGGCCGCGCGGGTCGTCGGTACTACCAAGACCGCGCGCACCGCCCCGACTGGACGGGCACTCCGCGAGACCGAGCGGCGTGGATACGCACACCAACGACCAAGGAGGCACTTGCCGGTGAGTGGGGACCAACCCGAGTTCGGCCGGCTGCCGCTGCCAAGTGGCCTGTCCCCGCGTTCGAACCGCCGGCCCACCTTCGGCGTGCGACCGCCGCGGCGCTCGCACCGGTTGCTGACCGTCGTCGCGGCCACCCTCAGCTTCGTCGTCCTGGCGACGAGCGCGTTCGGGTTCGGCTACTACCAGAAGCTCAACGGAAACATCCACCGCGTGAAGGTCTTCGGGTATACGGCCGAGAAGGACCGGCCGGACAAGGTCAACGCGTCGGCCGAGAACATCCTGCTCGTGGGGTCGGACACCCGTGACGACCTGACCGACGCCGAGATCTCCGAGATCGGCACTGAGCGCGATGGCGGCAGCATCAACACGGACACGATCATGTTGATGCACATCTCGCCGACGAACGCGGTCACGATCGTGTCGTTCCCCCGCGACAGCTTCGTCGCCATCCCCGGCCACGGCACGTTCAAGATCAATTCCGCGTACGCGGACGGGGAGGCCGAGCAGAAGGGCGGTGGCCCGGCCAAGCTCACCCAGACCGTCGAGAACCTGTCCGGTGTGCACATCGACCACTACATGCAGGTCGACTTCAAGCAGTTCATCTCGATCAGCAACGCTATCGGCGGCGTCACCGTCTGCATCTCGAACAACGGCAAGGGTGCCCACGACAGTTTCAGCGGGATCGATCTGCCCGACGGCTACTCCACGATCAAGGGCGCCCAGGCGCTGGCCTTCGTCCGGCAGCGGCACGGCCTGCCGCAGGGCGACATCGACCGCATCGACCGGCAGCGCCGGTTCCTCACGGCGATGATCAAGCAGGTGAAGACGATCCGCGACCCCGCGACGTTCAACACGTTGCTGCAGAAGGTCACCTCGAGCCTGACGGTGGACCAGGGTCTGTCGGGCAAGAACCTGATCGACCTGGCGAACCGCTTGAAGAACACCGACCTGGGGTCGATCAACTTCGCGCCGGTCCCGATTGCCAACAGCAACGCGAGCACGACGATCAACGGGCAGAACGTCAGCTACGTCAAGCTCGACATGGCGGCCCTCCCGGCATTCTTCGCGCCGATCATCAACGACACCGGCGCGACGGCGTCCGCGACGCCGACCGCCTCCCCGACGCCGACCGTCAACCCGAGCGCGGTCAACGTGCAGGTCCTGAACGGCCGGGGCACAACGGGGGCGGCCACCACGGCCAGCACGACCCTGAAGGGATACGGGTTCGTCGTCTCGAGCACGGGGAATGCCGACCGGACCGCGACGACGACGATCCGCTACGGCGCCACGCAGACGTCGGCCGCCGCGACGCTCGCCAAGTTCATCCCGGGCGCCAAGCTCGTCGCGGACCCGACGCTCACCACGTCGATCGTCCTGACGCTCGGTACGGACAATCTGTCGATCACGAATCCGGCCGCCGTACCGACCACGCTGCCCAGCACCTCGGCACCGATCACGGCGGCCTCGAACCCGGAGTGCGGCATCTGAGCGTCGACTCGTCTTCCGGCCCGGCGCTGCTGGCCCGGCGGCTGCGCGACGACCCGGGCAGCCCGTTAATCACGTTCTACGACGACGCAACCGGCGAGCGGGTCGAGTTGTCGGCGGTGACCTTCGACAACTGGGTCGCCAAGACGGCGAACCTCATCGTCGACGGCCTGGGTTTCGGCCGGGGTGACACTGCGGCCGTCGTACTCCCTCCGCACTGGCAGACGCTGGTGGTCATCGCGGGCTGCTGGGCGGCTGGCCTTGGTGTTACGACCACGCCCGCCGGGGACGAAGCCGTCCTCTTCGGCGCCGAGGGTTGGCCGGTGGGAGGGCCACCGGCCGGCGGCAGCGCTGACACGGTGCTGCTGTCGTTACGCCCACTGGGCGGCGGGCTCGTCGCGCCGCCCGGCCCGGGGACCCTCGACTACGCCGCCGACGTCCGCACCTACGGCGACCGCTTCGCTGGCCCGCCCGTGTCGCCGGCCGCGGTGGCGATCGACGGCATCAGCCACGCTGAGCTCGTCCGTCGCGCCGAGTCGGAGCCGGTCGGCCGGGTGCTTATCGCTTACGACGAGGACGGTGCCGTCACAGCCGACGACGTGGTGCGCACGTACCTCGGCCCGCTGCGCGGCGGCGGTTCGGTGCTGTGCCGACATGCCGATCGGGCCGCCATCGGCCGCCGCCTGGACCAGGAACGGGCGGTCATCCACTCCGGGTTGTGACAAAGCCCACGCCTGAGCTAGGCCGGCCGGGTGGAACGCGTTGCTGCCTCGTTAAATCATGGCTAACGGTCGGAGGAATGGGCCCAATCTGCCTAGCATCGATAGGCATGACGGCCGAATCGCGCGTTTCTTCACTTCGCCTTGTCGTCCTCGGCACCGGCTACCTCGGTGCGACGCACGCCGCCTGCATGGCGGACGTCGGCTTCGAGGTGCTGGGTCTGGATGTCGACTCCTCGAAGGTCGACGCCCTGAACTCGGGCCGGGTGCCGTTCTTCGAACCGGGCCTGCCCGAGGTTCTCCAGCGAAACCTGGAAGCCGGGCGGCTTCGCTTCACGACGTCGTACGAGGACGTCGGTTCGTTCGGGGATGTGTTCTTCATCTGCGTCGGCACGCCGCAGAAGGCCGGCGAGTACGCCGCTGACCTCCGGTATGTCGACGATTGCGTCGCGCAGCTCGTTCCGCACCTGAAGCCCGGCGCGCTGGTGGTCGGCAAGTCGACGGTGCCGGCCGGCACGGCTCGGCGTATCCAGCCGCAGATCACCGCGACCGGGGCCCGGCTGGCCTGGAACCCCGAGTTCCTCCGCGAGGGCTTCGCCGTCAAGGACACCCTGCACCCGGACCGGCTGGTGGTCGGCGTGGAGGACGCCCGGGACGAAGCGACGATGCGCGAGATCTACGCGCCGCTGCTCGACGAGGGCATCCCGATGGTCGTCACCGACTTCGCCACCGCCGAGCTGGTCAAGGTTTCGGCGAACGCCTTCCTGGCCACCAAGATTTCGTTCATCAACGCGATGGCCGAGGTGTGCGAGGCCACCGGGGGCGATGTCACCCAGCTGTCGAAGGCTTTGTCGTACGACACCCGGATCGGCGGCCGGTTCCTGCACGCCGGCCTCGGCTTCGGCGGCGGCTGCCTGCCCAAGGACATCCGGGCGTTCATGGCCCGCGCCGGCGAACTCGGCGTCGACCAGGCGCTGTCATTCCTGCGCGAGGTCGACGCGATCAACCTGCGCCGCCGTAGCCGCGTCGTCGACCTCGGCCGTGAACTGCTCGACGGTTCGTTCGCGGGAGCCCGGGTCGCGGTGCTGGGCGCCGCGTTCAAGCCGGACAGCGACGACGTCCGGGACTCGCCTGCGCTCGACGTGGCCGCGATGATCCACCGCCAGGGCGCGCAGGTGCAGGTCTACGACCCGCAAGCGATGGACAACGCGCGGCAGAAGTACTGGCAGCTGGCGTACGCCCCGTCGCTCGACGAGTGCCTGCACGAGGCCGACCTGGTCCTGCACCTGACCGAGTGGAAGCAGTTCCGCGACCTCGACCCGGCCGCAACCAAGCGGCTGGTGGCGAACCCGCGCATCGTCGACGGCCGGAACGCGCTCGACCCCGAAACCTGGCGCGGTGCCGGCTGGACCTACCGGGCACTCGGCCGGCACTAACTCGCACTCCCACCCGCCGTCTGCGTACACGTACATTCGAAGGGTGCCCTACGGAACAGACGACGACGCCCGGCGAGTCCTCGAAACAGCGCATACCTGGGCTGTCGTCGGGCTAGGACCGAGCGGCGGACGCACCGCCCACGGCGTCGCCGGATGGCTACAGCGCCAGGGGAAACGCATCGTTCCGGTCCATCCGGCGGGGGGTCAGGTTCTCGGCGAACAGATCTACCCAACCCTGGCTGACGTGCCGTTCCCGATCGACGTCGTCGACGTGTTCCGCCGTAGCGACAAGGCGGGCGAGCACGTCGACGAAGCCATCACGATCGGCGCCCCCGCTGTCTGGCTCCAGCTCGGCGTCGTCGATCGAGCCGCCGCTCAGCGCGCGGAAGAAGCCGGGCTCACGGTGCTGATGGACCGCTGCCCGCACATCGACGGACCACGACTACTTGGCTGGCCCCCGTGACGAGCCGGGAGCGCAGCAGCCGGGTAAGCTGACCGTCAATCCCCACTCTCGCGCATCGCGAAAGTGCCGCCGAAAGGAACCCGATGTCCGCCGCCGAACATCATCACGGCGTCAACAGGCCGACTCCCGCCGCGTGGACGTCGGTCATTCTGATGATCGTCGGGTTCACGGTGTGCACGATCGCGTTCATCGCGGACAACACGCTCTTCCTCTGGATCCCAGGTGGCGTGATCGGTTTCATCGGAGTGGTCATGGCCTACTCCTGCAAGATCATGGAGCACGCACACTGAACGGGGGTCGCCGCCGTTGGCTGCCCGAGACTTCACAGTGACCGCCGGGCTGCTTGATCGCGCAACAGCTGAGCTTCGCGATCCAGACCGTCGTCGGGTCATCGTGGGCGAGGTCGTGCGCTTCGCCGTTGTCGGCGCAAGCGGATTCGTTCTGGACTTCGCCGTCTTCAACCTGTTGATTCACGAGCACGTGGAGACGATCGCCGCAAAGGCGTTGTCGACGACCCTCGCCGCGGTTCTCACATACATCCTGAACCGGCGTTGGTCGTTCGCCCATCGGGAGACCCGCGGCCACGGCCGCGACTTGGCCGTCTTCCTCGTCCTGTCGGCGATTGGCCTGGCCATCGCAACCGCGTGCCTGGCGATCAGCCACTACGGCCTGGGCTACGACTCGCGGCTCGCCGACAACATCAGCGGCGTCGGCATCGGCACGGTGCTCGGCACCTTGTGGCGCTTCTACTCGTTCAAGCGCTGGGTCTTCACCAAGCCGGGCACCCGTAGCGACGAAGTCCTGGCGGCGGCGGTCCTCTAGCTGACCGGATCTGGCGGCTGCGGTGTCCGATCCGTCGCTGAGCGGTCCGCCTGGCGCTCGCGGTTCTCCTCGTCCTGGACGAGTTCGTACAGCCGCCGCTGCACCTTCTCGACCCGGGGCACCTCGTTGAAAGCCACCTGACCGCGTTCACCGGCGGACTCGACGATCAGTGTTCCGCAGCCGAACAACCGGTCGATCACCCCGTGCTGGAAGCTCACGTCGTTGACCCGGTTCAGCGGCACGTCGCGCCCACTCCGGGCGATGACGCCCTCCCGGTGGACGATCCGGCGGTTCGTGAAGACGTAGTGGGTGAACTGCCAGGTCAGGTACGGCCGGAGCGAGAACCAGAACAGCAGGGCGACCGCCACCGCCAGGATGGCCCAGCGGACCGGCGCCTGCGCCGAGTTGTCCGGCATCTCCGCCGCGGCGAAAGCCGCTAGGCCGATGATCACCGGCACCAGCAGGACCGGTAGCGCGATCCGCTTCCAGTGCGGATGAAGATCGAGGATGACTTCCTCGCCCGGCGAGAGCAACGACTTGGGGTACGCCACGCGACGAGTGTGCCAGCAGGAGCGACTTTGGGGGCGGGAAGACGCGGCCGAAACAGCGCGCGTCAACGCAGATGTACGACGTCCCCGGCCGCGTACGCGACCCCGTCGATGACGAGCCGGCCGTCCGCATCGACATCGGCGGCCACCCCGGTCACCGTTCGCCCGTCCGGCAACGCCAGGTTGACCTCCGTACCCAACGTCGAGCACCGCTCCCGATACGCCGCCGACGAATGGTCGTGGCGGAGTTCGGCGAGGATCGCCCGCAGGATCGTCAGCCGGTCAAGCTCCGCAGCGCCGGCCAGCGCGAGCGATGTCGCCGGTCTGTCGGGCGGCAGTTCCGCGGCCGTCGTCGTCACGTTCAGGCCCACGCCCAGGACGACCGCGCCCCTTTTCCCGCGACCGCTGCCATCCGCGCGCACCGGAACCGCAGCCTCCGCGAGCACACCGCAGATCTTCCGGCCTTCGATCAGCACGTCGTTCGGCCATTTGAGGACGGCGGCCACGTCGCAAACCTCGCGGAGCGCGGTCGCGACCGCCAGGCCGCCGAACAACGGCACCCACGGCGCGGGCGCCGCCGGAAGCAGCACCGAGAAGGTCAGTCCGGCCCGCGGCGGCGAAGCCCACGTTCGGCCGAGGCGGCCCCGGCCGCCGGTCTGTTCCTCAGCTGCCAGGACGTAGCCCGGGTCTTCGCCCCGGCGATATCGCTGCACGACATCGGTGTTCGTCGAGCCGGTGCGTTCGACCACCTCAACCCGCCAGCCGGGCGCGGTGATGCTGCTCGCCCCGGCGGGGATCAGCGGCGGGCGGCCAGCGGCGGACGGCACCCCGGTATCCTCCCGCCATGGCTGCAGAGGCTTCTCCCGACCCCTCGACGCTCGGCGAAGGCGGCAGTTCCGCCACCGTGCCGCCCGGCATCGACATCCACACCACCGCCGGCAAGCTGGCCCGTTTCCAGTACGCCGTCGACCAGGCGACGCATGCCGGTTCCCAGCGGGCCGTCGACGCGCAGCACGCCAAGGGCAAGCTGACCGCCCGGGAACGGGTGATGGCGTTCCTCGACCCGGGCAGCTTCACCGAGATCGGCGAGCTGGCCCGCCACCGCGCCCACGACTTCGGGTTGGAGAAGAACCGTCCCCTCGGCGACGGCGTCATCACCGGTTACGGCACGGTCGACGGCCGGCCGGTCTGCGTATTCAGCCAGGACGTCACGGTCTTCGGCGGCAGCCTGGGGGAGGTCTACGGCGACAAGATCGTCAAGATCATGGACATGGCCCTGAAGATGGGCACCCCGATCGTGGGCCTCAACGAGGGCAGCGGCGCCCGTATCCAAGAAGGCGTGATGGGGCTCGCGCTCTACGGCGAGATCTTCTACCGCAACGTGATGGCCTCCGGCGTCATCCCGCAGCTGTCGCTCATCCTCGGCACCTGCGCCGGCGGCCACGTCTACTCCCCGGCGCTGACCGACTTCACGCTGATGGTCGACGGCAAGTCGAACATGTTCATCACCGGGCCGGACGTGATCAAGGCCGTGACCGGCGAGGACGTCGGCATGGAGGAGCTCGGCGGCGCTCGGACGCACAACAGCCGCTCGGGCGCGGCGCACTTCATGAGCGAGAGCGACGAAGCCTGCCTCGAGCTCGCGAAGTCGATCCTGTCGTACCTGCCGTCGAACAACATGGAAGATCCGCCGGTCTTCGACGCACCCGACGTGCTGGATGAAGAGCCGATCGCGGCGCTCGACACGTTCATTCCGGACAGCAGCAACGCGCCGTACGACATGAAGAAGGTCATCGAGTACGTGCTCGATGACGACAGCTTCCTCGAGGTTCAGGAGCTGTTCGCGCCGAACATCGTCGTCGGGTTCGGGCGGATCGAGGGCCGTAGCGTCGGCATCGTCGCCAACCAGCCGCTGTCGTTCGCCGGGACGCTCAACATCGACGCGGCCGAGAAGGCCGCCCGCTTCGTGCGGACCTGCGACGTGTTCAACATCCCGATCATCACGTTCGTCGACGTACCGGGTTACCTGCCGGGCACCGACCAGGAGTGGAACGGCGTGATCCGGCGCGGCGCGAAGCTGCTGTACGCCTATGCCGAGGCGACCGTTCCGAAGATCACCGTGATTACCCGCAAGGCCTACGGCGGCGCGTACGTAGTCATGGGTTCCAAGGCCCTGTCGAACGACCTGAACCTTGCCTGGCCGACCGCGCAGGTGGCCGTCATGGGCGCGCAGGGCGCGGTCAACATCATTCAGCGCAAGGCGATCGCGGCCTCCGACGACCCTGAGGCCACGCGCAAGGAGTTCATCGAGAGGTACGAGGACACGTTCGCAACGCCGTACATCGCGGCGGAACGCGGCTTCATCGACGCGGTGATCGAGCCGAGCGAAACTCGCCGGGAGATCGCCCGCGCGCTGCGGCTGCTGCGGACCAAGCGGGCGACGCTCCCGCCGAAGAAGCACGGGAACATCCCGCTGTGACCGGGGCCGAAGCCGCCGACGGTTCCGGTCGCCAGGGGTCGGCGCCGGTGCTCCGTCTCATCCACGGCGCGACGGACGCGTCCGAGATCGCCGTCGAACTCGCCGCGTTGGTGGCGGTGCTCGCAGCGCGATCGTCCGAGGAGGCAGCTCCGCCGCCGGTGCCCAGCGTGTGGGCAGCACCGGCCGCCCGGTTGCGCCGCTCGATCAACGCCGGGCCTGACGGCTGGCGACGCTCAGCTTTTCCGGTCTAGACCCGGCACCGGTGGGATAGCCGGGAATGCGTAGCCAGCACCGCGTGCCAGCCACTGTCCCGTCGCGGTGAACCAGCGCCAGCGGTACACAACCATCGCGGAGAACCCGAGCAGCATCAGGCCGACGATCCCGTCGAGCCAGTAGTGGTTGCCGGTCGCGACCACGACGAAAATCGTGATGACCGGATGGGCCAGCGCCAGCCATCGGATCCGCCGCTTGCTCACCCGGATCACCGTGATTGCGATGAGCACCGCCCAGGCCACGTGCAAGGACGGCATCGCGGCGTACTGGTTCGCGACACCGGTCGTGCTGTCCGGGTTGTACGCGCTCGGCCCGAACACCTGCATCGTGTCGATGAGGGTGTCGCCGGTGAACAACCTCGGCGGCGCGAGCGGCACGAACACGGTGAACAGCAGCCCGAACGTTGTCAGCAGGACGAGGGTATTCCGCACCTTCCGGTACGACGACCGATGTCGCAGGAACAGCCAGCTCAAGAAGATCGCGGTGATCGGGAAGTGCACCGTGACGTAGTAGCGGTTCGAGAGCAGCACCAAGGTCGTGGACTGCAGCAGGAACTGCTGGACGTGGACCTCGTTGAGCAGGTGCATCGAACGCTCGATCGACCACAGGTGGTTGGCGTTGCGTTCGGCCTGCTCGATGTGCCCCGACGCGAGCGAACGCGACCGCTCGTAGAACGTCAGCAGACCGAAAATCAGCGCAATCTCGAATCCGGCCGCGCGGACCGTACGGAAGATCGACCGACTCAGCGACTGGGCTCGTGGACCGCCCGCATCGGGCGGGGCCGACGAAGGCAGGACGCTCGCAGTCACGTCGCTCCCTTCTGTCGGCCCTTCTCTCAAGCCGGATCCGCGCCGGAATCCGCATTGCAAGGAGAGGTTTTCTTTACGTTACCCGCAGTTCGCCTGACGATCACCTCCGCTGGCCCACGAAAAAGGGTCGCGACGCTCGCGCGGACGCCGCGCCGATAGAGTGACTCCGCCCCATCGCCGCACCCGATCCGGAGTGTTTTCGTGCGCAAGGTCCTCATCGCCAACCGAGGCGAGATCGCCGTCCGCGTGGCTCGCGCCTGCAAAGACGCGGGTCTGCTGAGCGTGGCGGTTTACGCCGACCCCGACCGCGACGCGCCCCACGTCCGCGCCGCGGACGAGGCGTACGCGTTGGGCGGTTCGACCCCGGGCGACTCGTACCTCGACATGAGCAAGGTCCTCGCCGTGGCGAAGCAGGCCGGTGCCGACGCCGTCCACCCCGGTTACGGCTTCCTCTCCGAGAACGCCGACTTCGCCCAGGCAGTCATCGACGCCGGCCTGACCTGGATCGGCCCGCCGCCGAGCGCCATCGCGCAGCTCGGTGACAAGACGCAGGCCCGGCACATCGCGATCTCGGTCGGGGCGCCGCTCGCCCCCGGTACGGCCGACCCGGTCGCCGGCGCGGACGAGGTCGTCGCGTTCGCGAAGGAACACGGCCTGCCGATCGCGATCAAGGCGGCGTTCGGCGGCGGCGGCCGCGGGTTGAAAGTTGCCCGCACGATGGATGAGATTCCGGACCTGTACGAGTCGGCGGTCCGCGAAGCGGTCGCCGCGTTCGGCCGCGGCGAGTGCTTCGTGGAGCGCTACCTCGACAAGCCCCGGCACGTCGAGACCCAGATCCTCGCCGACGCCGCCGGCAACGTCGTGGTCGTAGGCACGCGCGACTGCTCACTGCAGCGCCGCTACCAGAAGCTGGTCGAGGAGGCGCCCGCGCCGTTCCTCACCCCCGGGCAGCTCGAGCAGCTGTACAGCTCGTCGAAGACGATCGCCCGGGCCGCCGGCTACGTCGGTGCGGGCACCGTCGAGTTCCTCGTCGGCCAGGACGGGATGATCTCATTCCTCGAGGTCAACACCCGCCTGCAGGTCGAACACCCTGTCACAGAAGAGGTTTCGGGCATCGACCTGGTTCGCGAGCAGTTCCGGATCGCGGACGGCGGACTCCTCGACTACGACGACCCGGCGCCGCGCGGGCATTCGTTCGAGTTCCGGATCAACGGGGAGGACCCCGGCCGCGGCTTCCTGCCCGCGCCCGGCACCGTCACCCGTTTCGTCGCCCCGGCCGGTCCGGGCGTCCGCGTCGATGCCGGCGTCGAGAGCGGCAGCGTGATCGGCGGCCAGTTCGACTCGCTGCTGGCGAAGCTCATCGTCACCGGCTCGACCCGCAGGCAGGCGCTCGAGCGGGCCCGCCGCGCACTCGACGAGATGGTCGTCGAAGGGATGGCGACGGCGCAGCCGTTCCACCAGGCCGTGGTTCGCGACCCGGCGTTCACCGCCGAACCGTTCACCGTGCACAACCGCTGGATCGAGACCGAGTTCGACAACCAGATCCCGGCGTTCACGCACGCCGCCGGCACGTCGACCGCCGACGAGCGCGAGGTGGTCGTCGTCGAGGTCGGCGGGCGCCGCCTGGAGGTGTCGCTGCCGGCCGGACTGGGAGTTTCCGCCGGCGGCGCGGCGGCCAAGAAGAGCGCCCCCCGCAAGTCGAGCGGCGCCGGCCACACGGCCGCGGCATCCGGTGACGCCGTGGCGTCCCCCATGCAGGGCACGATCGTCAAGATCGGCGTCGGCGACGGTGACACCGTCGCGGAAGGCGACCTGATCGTCGTCCTCGAGGCGATGAAGATGGAGCAGCCGATCACCGCCCACAAGGCCGGCACGGTCACCGGACTCAAGGCAGAGGTCGGCGAGGTGGTCACCGCGGGCGCGGTGATCTGCGAACTCAAGGACTGACTCGGGACGAACGACCCGTAGCGCGCGAGGCCGCCGAACGGAAGGCTGAGCTCGAGGCCAGTCCGAGAGGGAGTCCCGATGCGTTCGTTCCTGAGCCTGCCGTCGGCAGGCGTGATGTTCTTCGCCAGCGCTTGGCTGCTGATGATCTTCGCCGGAATCGTGTCTGACGACGTCGGCGTCAAACCGTTCGGCTACACCACCTCGATGGTGGCGACGATCGGGCTGTGGCTGGTCATCGCCCCTGCGGCGGCCGCTGTCGCCGGCGTACGCAAGAAGCACTGACCGCCGGCCGCTACCCCCGCCGCATCAGCCGGCGCGCGGCCTCGGTCAGCGACCCCGACAGCGATGGGTAGATCGAGAACGTATGCGCGAACTGATCGGTGGTCAGGCCGTTGTGCACAGCCAGTGACAGCGGCAGGATCAGTTCGCTCGCCCGCGGCGCAACCACGACGCCGCCGAGAATCGTCCCCGAGCCGGGCCGGGCGAACACCTTCACCAAACCGTCGGACAGCCCCTGCATCTTGGCCCGGGGGTTCGTGAACAGCGGCAAGGTGACAACGTCGACCACGATGTCACCGCGGTCGACTGCCGCCTGGCTGACGCCGACCGTTGCGATCTCCGGATCGGTGAAGACGTTCGCGCAGACGGTAGAAAGGCGCAGCGGCTCGACCGCCTCCCCTAACGCGTGCCACATCGCGATGCGCCCCTGCATGGCCGCGACGCTGGCCAGCATCAGAACACCGGTGCAGTCCCCCGCCGCATAGACGCCCGGCGCGGTCGTCCGGGACACCCGGTCGGTACGAATGAAGTCCTGGTCGTCGGTCGCGACGCCCGCCGCCTGCAGGTGCAACCCGCTGGTCTGCGGGACCGAGCCCACGGCCAGCAGACAATGACTGCCCTCCACGATCCGGCCGTCGGTGAGGTGCACCTCGATCGCGTCGCCGGTATTGACGACCCGCGCCGCCCGCGACTGGCCGACCAGGTTGATGCCGCGTCGGCGGAAGACGTCCTCGACGACCCGGGCGGCGTCCTCGTCCTCGCCGGGGAGCACCCGATCGCGGGAGGACACCAGCGAGACCTCGCTACCCAGAGCCCGGAACGCCGACGCGAACTCAGCCCCGGTGACCCCCGAACCGACGATGACGAGGTGCTCGGGCAGCGCCGGGATGTCGTACAGCTGCCGCCAGGTCAGGATCCGCTTCCCGTCCACGACGCTGCCCGGCAGTTCGCGTGGCGTGGCCCCGGTGGCGATCAGGACGACATCAGCTTCGACACCCGCGACGCCACCGCTCTGTTCGGTGATCGCGAGCCGATTCGGGGCGACGAACCGCGCGCTGCCGGCCACGATCTCCACCCCCGCCAGCGCGAGACCTGCCTCGACGTCCGCGGACTGGGCCGCGGCCAGGTGCTTGACGCGGCTGAAAACCGCCTCGGTGTCCAGCTGCACGACCTCCGGCGGGGTCACGGCCGTCGAGTCGTCCCACGACGCGACATGGGTCTGGCCGTCCTCCGAGAACAGGCGGACGCCGAGGGTGCCGGCACTGGCGACCGAGGTGATCACGTCGGACGTTGCGATCAACGTCTTGGACGGCACGCAGTCGGAGAGCACGCAGGCGCCGCCCAACCCGTCGCGGTCGATGAGCGTGACGGTAGCGCCGAGCCCCGCGGCGACCAGCGCGGCTTCGTATCCCGCCGGACCGCCACCGATGATCGCGACGCGCGCTGACGGGTTGGTCACCGAGTGGGTCACAGCGGCAGTCTTCCATCCCACCCTGACGCCTTGGTTAGGCTCTCGCCGTGTCGCTTTACGCCGCCTACCGCACCGACGTGAATCCGGCGCGGCTCAGCGAGCGGTGCCCGGCCTCGCCGGTGTGGGGGCCCGGGTGGCTCACCGGCTGGCGGCTGACGTTCGCCAGCGCCGACCCGGAAGAGCTCGACGACCTCAACACCGAGGCCGCCGAGTTCGACGCAAGTTTCGGCACGTTCGCCGAGGTGCCCGGTTCGCTCGCGACCGTCGTACAGGACCCCGGCTCGAGCGTCTTCGTGATGCTCTACGACGTGAGCCCGGCTGACGAAGAGATCCTGCAGATGTGGGAGGGCGACTCGTACCGGACGTTGAAGGTGCGGATCGACACCCTCGACGGCTCGGTGATGGCGTGGACGTTCGTCTACGACGGTTACGAGGGCGGGCTGCCCGACGCGTCGTACCTGGGGTTGCTCAGCGACGCCGCGGAAGAGGCCGGAGCGCCGGCCGACTACGTCCACGACCTCCGCAACCGGCCGTGCCGGAGCAACCCGGCCTAGCCAGCGCTAACCGCCGCTAACCGGCGCTAGCCGGCGCTAACCGGCGAGGTAGCGCCGCGCCGCCGTGACGAGGACATCGACCCCCACCTGCAAGCAGCCCTCGTCGACATCGAACGTCGGTTGGTGCAGGTCGTACGTCACCCCGCCCGGCGTACGGGTGCCCAGCCGGGCCATCGCCGACGGGACCTTCTCGCCGAACCAGCCGAAGTCCTCACCGCCGAGCGACTGCTTTGATAGCACGCTCGCGTGCGGCCCGAGCGCCTCGGCCACCGACTCCTGCAGCAGCGCGTGCGCGGCCGGGTCGTTGATCACCGGCGGTACACCCCGTCGGTACCGGACCTCGACGCTCGCCCCGTAGGGAACCATCAGCTGCTGGGCACCCTCGATGACGAGTTCCGACGCCCGTTCCCAGGCCGTGTGATCGAGCATCCGCACGGTGCCCGCAACGGTCGCCGTGTGCGGAATGGCGTTCGGAACGGAGCCGGCGGTGGCCGTGCCCCAGACCAGCGACAGGGCCGACCTCGGATCGACCCGGCGGGACAGCACCCCCGGCAGGCCGGTGATGAGCGCGCCCAGGGCGTAGACCAGATCGACGGTGTTCTGCGGGCGCGAGGTGTGCCCGCCGGGCCCGGTCAGCACGATCTGTAGCTGGTCGCAAGCGGCCGTGATCGCTCCCTCCCGCAGGCCTACCTGACCGACATCGACCGTGGGGTCGCAGTGCAGCGCCAGCGCCATCCCGACATCGTCGAGGACACCCTCGGACAACGCGACGAGCGCACCGCCGGGCATCTTCTCCTCGGCCGGCTGGAACAGCAGGCGGACATGGCCGTCCGGCGGCTGGGAGGCCAATCGCTCGGCTGCGCCCAGCAGGATCGCGGTGTGCACATCGTGCCCGCAGGCATGGCAGACGCCGGGCACGGTCGAGGCGTACGGGACGTTCTTGGCGTCGGCCAGCGGCAGCGCGTCCAGGTCGGCTCGGAGCAGCATGGCGCGCCCGGCCCGGGGACCGATGTCGCAGATCACGCCGACGCCGTCCGACAGCAGGACCGGCTCGAGACCGCACTCGCGCAGCCGCTCCGCGACGAACGCCGTCGTGCCGCGTTCGGCCCAGCCCAACTCGGGGTGGGCGTGCAGATGGCGGCGGATTTCGACCAGGTTCACGCCGGTGCTCCCGCCGCGAACTCTTCGACGAGAGATGCGACGACCGCCCGCAGCGAGCCGTCCGAAGCCGATGCCACCGCGCGTTGCCGCTGGCACGAGCCGCCCTTCGCGAGCACGAGGTCCACGGTCGACAGCTGTTCCGTGCAGCCGAGCCGGGCGGCGGTGGGCCCAAGATCCGCGCACAGATCTTCGATCTCCCGGCGCAGTGACGCGGTGGCTCCGCTGTCGTCGGTGATGATCTCGGCGTCCAAGCCGTAGCGGGCGGCGCGCCACTTGTTCTCCCGCACGATCCATTCGTGCGGCATCGGCAGCGTGTAGCCGCGGTCGAGCTGCCCGTCGAACCGCTCGACGAGGCACTGGGCCAGCGAGGCCACCATGCCCACCTCCGCCAACGTCGGAATTCCGTCGCAGATCCGCAATTCGACCGTGCCGAACTCGGGATGCGGGCGGATGTCCCACCACACCTCTTTGACCGAGGCGATGGTGCGGCTTTCCACCAGCGTGCCCATGAACCTTTCGAAATCCTGCCAGCCGCGCAGCTGATACGGCAGCCCGGCGGTCGGCAATCCCTCGAAGACTTTGCTGCGCACCGACGCGAGGCCGGTATCGACACCGACCCAGTACGGGGACGAGGCCGACAGGGCCAGGAAGTGCGGAACGTACATCGACAGCGCATTGACGATCGGCATGACCTTGTCGGACGACCGCACGCCAACGTGCACGTGCACCCCGAATATCTGCAGCCGCCGCACGAGCCACTGCATGCTGTCGACCAGCCGCCCGTAGCGCTCCTTCGGGCTGACGATCTGGTCGCCCCAATCGCTGGTCGGATGCGTCCCGCTGCACATCAGGTCGATGCTGCGGCGGTCGGCGGCAGCGGCAACCTCGTCAACCGTCCGCTGCAGATCGTCGAGTGCCTCATCGACCCGGGTGCAGATGCCGGTGATGACTTCGATGCACGACTCGAACAGTTCGTGCTTCGCCTTCGGGTGTTCACCGCCGCCGTAGGGCGCACTCAATTCGGTGAGGATGTCGCTCGCCGCGGACACCAACTCACCACTCGTCCGGTCGACGAGTTCCAGCTCCCACTCGATGCCGAGGCTGCTGCCGGCACTCGCGTTGAAGTCGATCTGCACGCTCCGAGCGTACGGCCGACGTCTCGTCTCGTACGGTGCTTCCATGCGCTTCCCCACTCCCGCCCGGCCCGAGTCGGCGGCTGCCCTTGCCGCACTCGTCGACCACGTGTTCCTGTCCCCGGCCGCAACCACTGACGAGGTGTCGGGCGCAGCCACGGAAGCAGCAAACTTCGGCTGCGCGGCCGTGTGCGTATCCCCGGCGCGATTGCCGCTCGAAACGTCGGTTACCGTCTGCGCGATGGTCGGTTATCCGGCGGGCACGCATGCACCGGAGGTGAAGAGCGCCGAGGCTGCGTACGCAGTCATCGGGGGCGCCGCCGAGATCGAGATGGTTGTCGACCACGGACTGGTGAAGGCCGGTGCCTGGACCGACCTCGAAGACGAAATCGCTTTGGTACGAGGCGCTTGCGGGGAGGCGCTGCTGAAGGTAGTCGTCGAAGGCGTGTGGCTCACGGACGACGAAATGACGCGGTCAGCCGAAGCCGCGGGCCGAGCCGGCGCGAGCTACGTCGTCACCTCGGCGGACTACCGAGCGGTCCGGCTCATCCGCGATGTCGTCGGCGATGAACTCGGCGTCAAGGTCAGCGGGATTTCGACTGCGGCTCAGGCACTTTCGTCCATCGATGCGGGTGCGAGCCGAATCGGTTCCGACCAGACCGGAGCACTCCTCCGGAGCTTCGACGCCACACGGTGAAGGAAGTAACCGCAAAACGAAACTGCCGCCACCCCAGGGGGTGACGGCAGTTCAGTCGATCGAGGATCAGCTATCCGCGGGCGTACGCCGCCGGATCTTCGAGCCGAGCCAGGTCAGCGGGTCGTACTTCACGTCGGCGACGCGCTCCTTCATTGGGATGATCGCGTTGTCGGTGATGTGAATACCTTCCGGGCACACCTCGGTGCAGCACTTGGTGATGTTGCACAGGCCCAGACCGCGCTCTTCCTGAACCAGCTTGCGCCGGTCGAGGCCGTCGTTCGGGTGCATCGACAATTCCGCGTACCGCAGGAAGAACCGGGGCCCGGCGAATTCGGCCTTGTTTTCCTCGTGGTCACGGATGACGTGGCAGGTGTCCTGGCACAGGAAGCACTCGATGCACTTGCGGAATTCCTGCGAGCGCTCGACGTCGACCTGCTGCATGACGAAAGGTGCCTGCGGCTGTTCGGCTTTCGGTGAGAACGCCGGCACCTGGCGCGCCTTCTCGTAGTTGTACGACACGTCGGTGACCAGGTCCTTCATGACCGGGAAACCGCGCATCGGCGTGATCGTGATCGGCTCGTCCTGCGGGAAGGTCGAGAGCCGGGCGAGACACATGAGCCGCGGCCGGCCGTTGATCTCCGCCGAACAGGAACCGCACTTGCCGGCCTTGCAGTTCCAGCGGACCGCGAGGTCGCCGGCGTGCTGGGCCTGCACGTGGTGGACGGCGTCGAGGACGACCTCGCCCTCGTCGACCTCGACCGTGTAGTCCTGGAACTCGCCGCCGTCCTCGTCGCCACGCCAGATCCGCAGCGTCAGGTCGTAACTCACGATTACTTCGCCTCCAACAGTTCGGCAAGTTCGGCAGGCATTTCCGGCAACGGCTGGTGCTTGAGAGCCACCGAGCCGCGTTCGTTGAGCGAAACGATGATGTTGACCTTGCCCCATTCGGGATCGGTGGCGGGGTAGTCGTCGCGGGTGTGACCGCCGCGGCTCTCCTTGCGCTCGAGCGCCGCGCACGCCACCGCCTCGGAGACGGTCAGCATGTTGCGCAGGTCGAGCGCCAGGTGCCAGCCCGGGTTGTAGTGGCGGTCGCCCCCGGCCCGGACGTTCGGCAACCGCTCCTTGAGCGCCTCGATCGAGGTCAGCGCGGTTTCCATCTCGCTGGCCGTACGGATCAGCGCGACGGTGTCGTTCATGATCTGCTGCAGTTCGGCCTGCATGGCGTACGGGTTCTCCGCCGCCGCTCCCGCATCGGCGAAGGGCCGGAGCGCTTCGTTCCGGGCCTCGGCCAGGTCGCTGTCGGTGATCGTCGGACGGTTGCTCAGGCTCGAGGCGTACGCCGCGGCGTAGTCACCGGCCCGCTTGCCAAACACCAGCAGGTCGCCGAGCGAGTTACCGCCCAGCCGGTTGGCGCCGTGCATACCGCCGGCCACCTCGCCGGCCGCATACAGGCCCGGCACGAGCGACGCCGCGCTGTCCGGGTCGACCTCGACGCCACCCATCACGTAGTGGCAGGTTGGGCCGATCTCCATCGGCTCGGCCGTGATATCGACCTCGGCCAGCTCCTTGAACTGGTGGTACATCGACGGCAGGCGCTTGCGGATGTACTCCGGGCTGCGCCGCGACGCGATGTCGAGGTAGATGCCGCCGTGCGGCGTACCGCGACCGGCCTTGATCTCGGCGTTGATCGCACGGGCGACCTCGTCACGCGGGAGCAGTTCCGGCGGGCGGCGGTTGTTGGTCTTGTCCTCGTACCAGCCGTCGGCCTCTTCGATCGTGTCCGCGGTCTCGGCTTTGAAGAACTCCGGGATGTAGTCGAACATGAACCGCTTGCCTTCGCTGTTCTTCAACACCCCGCCGTCGCCGCGCACGCCCTCGGTGACGAGGATGCCGCGGACGCTCGGCGGCCAGACCATGCCCGTCGGGTGGAACTGGACGAACTCCATGTTGACGAGCGTCGCGCCGGCGCGGAGCGCGAGCGCGTGGCCGTCACCGGTGTACTCCCAGGAGTTCGACGTGACCTTCCACGACTTGCCGATACCGCCGGTCGCGAGCACCACGGCCGGCGCCTCGAAGGTGACGAACCCACCGGTCTCCCGGCGGTAGCCGAAGGCGCCGGAGATCCGGTCGCCGTCCTTGAGGAGCGAGGTGATCGTCGTCTCCATGAAGACGTCGATGCCGAGTTCGACGACCCGCTGCTGCAGCGTGCGGATCATCTCCAGGCCGGTGCGGTCACCGACGTGGGCCAGGCGGGCGTAGCGGTGGCCGCCGAAGTCGCGCTGCGAGATCAGCCCGTCCTTCGTACGGTCGAAGAGCGCGCCCCACTGCTCGAGCTCGTAAACCCGGTCGGGGGCCTCCTGCGCGTGCAGCTGAGCCATCCGCCAGTGGTTGAGCAGCTTGCCGCCGCGCATCGTGTCGCGGAAGTGGACCTTCCAGTTGTCTTCCTTCCACACGTTCCCCATGGCGGCGGCGAGACCGCCTTCAGCCATGACCGTGTGGGCCTTGCCCAGCAGGCTCTTGCAGACGATGGCCGTCTTGGCGCCGGACTCGTGCGCGGCGATCGCGGCCCGCAGGCCACTACCGCCGGCCCCGAGCACGACGACGTCGTAGCTGAACTTCTGGCCCTCTGCGGTGTTCGTCGAGGGGGTCGCGTCGGTCATCAGAAGAACCTCGGGTCGGTAAAGGCGCCGGCCGAAACCATCCAGACGTACGCGTCGGTGAACGCGACGAACAGGAGGCTGGCCCACGCGAACTTCATGTGGTGGTGGTTGAGCTTCGACACGATGCCCCAGGCCTTATACCGAACCGGGTGCTTTGAGAAGTGCCGCAGCTTGCCGCCCATGACGTGGCGACACGAGTGACAGGAGGCCGAGTACAGCCACAGCAACGCGGCGTTCACGATGAGGACCAACGTGCCGAGGCCCATGTGGCCCCAGTGCATGTGGTCGTGGCCGTCGGCGTTACGGAACGCCAGCACCGCGTCATACGTGAGGATCACGTTGAAGACCACACCGGCGTAGAAGAAGTACCGGTGGATGTTCTGGCCGATCAGCGGGAAGCGCGTCTCGCCGGTGTACGTCTTGTGCGGCTCCTGCACGGCGCAGGCCGGCGGCGACATCCAGAACGACCGGTAGTAGGCCTTCCGGTAGTAGTAGCAGGTGAGGCGGAAGCCCAGCGGGAAGATCAGGATCCAGATCGCGGGCGTGAAGACGTACTTCGTGCTCGGCAACCAGGACAGGTACGGCGGTACGCCGTGGTTGCCCACCGCGTCGCCGAGGCCGCACCGGTCAGACAGGCACGGCGAGTAGAACGGCGAGATGTACGGCTCGCTGAAGAAGTGCTTGCCGTAGAAGGCCCGGAACGTCGAGTAGATGATGAACAGGACGAGCACGACGACGGTGATCAGCGGCTGCAGCCACCAGCGGTCCTGGCGCAGCGTGCGGGCGGCGATCCTCGCCCGCTGCATCGCGGGCCGTTCGGGCCGCGCCGACGGCGCGGGAGTTGGAGCAGTGGCGACCACGCAGGTCCTCCTGTTTCTGCCGTAACGAGTGAACCTGGTGACAGGCGCCGCTGATGTTAGGCCTGAAAAGGGCCTGAACGTAGTTTCTCTCGCGGCGATAGGCAACGCCTATCGAACGGTTACGCTGAACAGGTGCAGCTGCAGCAACTCCGGTACGTCGTTGCCCTCGCGGATGAGCGGCATTTCACCCGGGCCGCAAAGCGGTTACACGTTGCGCAGCCGTCGCTGTCGAGCCAAATCCGGGCCCTCGAGTTCGAACTCGGCACCGAACTGTTCGAGCGGTCGCGCCGCGGCGTCTCCCTCACCACCGCCGGTGAGCAGTTCCTCCCCTGGGCTCGGCAGGCACTGGCGGACTGCGAGGCCGGACGGGAAGCCGTCCGCGAACTGCTCGGCCTGCAGCGCGGCAGGCTCGCCATCGGCGCGACGCCGAGCCTGACCACCGGCCTGCTGCCGCCGCTGCTCGCCGCCTTTCGAGGGCGCTATCCCGGCGTCGAACTCCTGCTCCGGCAAGCCGGGTCGCGCGACCTGGTCGCAAGCCTGGAGGAGGGCGAGCTCGACCTCGCGCTGGTCATCCTGCCGGTCCGCGCGCCGCGAGTCGTCGCTCGTGCGTTGGCCGAGGAAGAACTGGTACTCGCCGTGCCCTCCCGGCACCCGCTCGCCGGGCGACCGAGCATCACCGTCAAAGATCTCCGCGGCCTGCCGCTGGTCGGATTCCGGGAGGGCTACGACCTGCGCGAGGCGACGATCGCCGCCTGCCGGGCGGCCGGATTCGAACCCACGCTCGCCCTCGAGGGCGGCGAGATGGACGGCGTACTGGCGCTGACCGCGGGCGGCCTGGGCGCTGCGGTGGTGCCGCTCACCGCGCTCCGCGGTATGAGCGGCTTGGTCGCGATCCGGTTCGCCGGGGGCATGCCCCGGCGAACCATCGGCCTCGCCCACAGCTCCGACCGGCCGCGGCCGCGCGCGGCCGCGGCCTTCGAGGACACCCTTTACGCGGCCTTGTCCGAGGGCGGCTGGCCCGGCGTCCCGGTCGGCGGCATCCGTTTGGCCGACCTCAACACGGCTTCCGGAGCAAGCGACTTCAGCGCCGCGCCGCGATCCGCGCGTTAGCCTGGGGCGCCATGCCCGCGTTCGTGCCGCACCTCCGCCGCCTCATGGCGTGTGGTGTCGCAAGCGCCACCATGACCGGTCTCGTGCTGCTCGGAGCGCCGGCTACCGCGAACGTTGCGGCAACCGCCCCCATCGGCGGCGACCAGCTCGGATCGACCGGCGTCGTCTACGACCAGGCCGCCGGGCTACCCGCACCGCCGGCGGTCACCGCGGCGGGCTGGGTCGTCGCGGACCTCGACACCGGCAACGTGCTCGCGGCAAGCAACCCGCACGGCTTGTACGGCCCCGCCAGCACGCTCAAGGTCCTGTCGACGCTGGTGATGCTGCCGGTGATCGAGCCGACCGCACAGATCATGGCGAAGTCCGCCGACGTGAAGGTCGACGGCAGCAAGGTCGGCGTCGTCCCGAACCACCTGTACACGGCCGATCAGCTGTTCACGGCCACGCTTGTGGTGTCGGGCAATGACGCGGTCCGCGTCCTGGCGAGCGCGTTGGGCGGCGAGGACAACGTCGTCTCGATGATGAACGCCAAAGCGGCCGACCTGCAGGCGAACGACACCGTGGCGAAGACGGTGACCGGACTGGACGCTCCTGGGCAGACCACATCGGCGTACGACCTGGCCCTGATCAGCCGCGCGGCGCTCGATCTGCCCTCGTTCCGGAAGTACGTCGCGATCACGAACACCCAGTTCGGCGGCGTCGACGTCGCGCCGTTCGCCATCTCGAACCACAACCTGCTGCTCAGTCACTATCCGGGGACCTACGGCGTCAAGAACGGCTATACGGACGCGTCCCGGGCCACCTACGTCGGTGCGGCCAAGCAGAACGGCCATAACCTGATGGTGACGATGGTCCGCGCCGACCCCGACTACCGGAACAACGCCGAAGCGCTCCTCACCTGGGGCTTCAACGCCGTCGGCAAGGCGCGGCCGGTCGGCACGCTCGTCGGGCCCGGGTCGGCCGGTGACGACCTCAGCGCGCCGGGCTCGTCCGCGATCACCGGCGCGAGCCGGCACAGCGCGGACGGGGCGCACCGTTCAGGAGGAGCCGGCCTGAGCGGCCTCGAGTACGGCGCGATCGGGGCCGGCGGGGCCGTGGCGGTGCTGTTCGTCGGGCGGCGGCGCCAGATCAAGCGTCGGCGGCAGTCCCGCCGGCAGCGCCGGCTGCAGCTGCCGAACGTCTGACCCGCTCGGTCGCGGTCCCGGACGGCGGCACGTCCGAGTCGTAGGGCGCGGTCACCACCCAGGCGGCCGCGAACAGGAATAGCCGAGCGACCAGGTTCGTCCACACCAGCAGACCGATGACGACCGCGAAGCTGGCGTACAACGGGTTGTGCGTCGTGTGCGCGATGTAGATGGCGCCGGCCGATTTGAGGATCTCGAAGCCGATCGCGCCGAACAGCGCGCCTTCCAGAACGGACCGGAACGCCGTTCCACCCTCCGGCAGCCGCAGGAAGACGAACCCGAAGAGCAGCACGTCGCCGCCGACCGCCAAGGCCAGCGCCAGGATGCGCAGCACAACCTCGGTCGCGGCGCCGCCCGGGATCGGCGTGTGATCGACGACCAGGCCGGCCGCCGCGGTGGCGGCGCTCGTCACGCCAAGCGACAGCAGGACGGCTAAGCCGAGCCCGACCACCACGACGATGTCCAGGCCCTTGGCCACGATGAAGTTCCGCTTGAGCGGCGGTTGGTGCCACAACTGCCGTAGCGTCGAACGTAGTGCGTCCACCCATCCCAGGCCGCCGACCAACAGGCCGGCCAGGCCGATCGCGCCGGTCGCGGCCCGCTGGTTCGCGATCGCCTCGACGTTGATCTGGCCCTTGCCCGATCCGATGAGCCCGGGGAAGAAGTCGGAGAGCGCGTTGGTGATCTGCGCCTCGGCATGGGAGTCGTAGTGGGCGACGAACCCGGCGACGGACAGTGCCAGCGCGACGAGCGGGAAGAACGACAAGAACGCCGGCAGCGTGATGGCCGCGGCAAGCTGGTTGCCGTTGTCCTCGACGAAGCGTCCGGTCGCCCGCACGGCGTGATCGACAAGCGGGGCGCGCCGGCGCACACCGGCCACCGCGGCCTTCAGTTTGTCGATCACGACGCCTGCCCTACCCCTCGGGCGTCGATCAACAACCGGTTACCGGTTCGACGTACGCGGAGGTTGTGGACCGGGAGTCCCGTGCCGGAACGGGAAGTCGCGCTGCGGGCGCCAGACACCGGCGCGGTCCCGCTCGAACATCTGCAAGCCCCACACCCGGAACGAGGCGTCGTACGAGGACAGCTCATCGAATCCCCGGTCCAACGCCTCGTCGGATACGTCCTGCGCCACGGTGACGTGCGGGTGGTACGGGTATTCCAGCTCGCGAGCGAGCGGACCCGACCGGACGTGCCGGGCGAGGAGGTCGCACTCGGCGATGCCTTCGACAAGCTGGACGAAGACAACCGGCGTGACCGGTCGGAAGGTGCACGTCCCACGCAAACGGATGTCGAACGGATCGCCCTCGGCGGCGACCGACCGCAGGTGCTCCTCGACGTCGTTGAGCTTGTCCGCAGGCACCGCCGTCGGCGGTAGCAGCGTGATGTGCGGAACGATCCGGTTCGCGGTGGGGTCGCCGAGCTTCTCCCGCCAGCCCTGCAACTCGGTGGCCACCGGCTCCGGCAGGCCGATGGCGACTCCGATGTCCCGCTTCATCGCCGGTCTACCGACGCGCCCCATCCCCCCGACGGCGGCAGAAAACCGACCGCTTCCTTCACCTTTGCCATGGTGTCGGCCGCGACGCCACGGGCCCGCTCGACTCCGGTGGCGATCGCCCGCTCGATCTGGGCGGGATCGTCCATCAGCGCCCGGTAGCGCTGTTGCACCGGGGCGAGCTCGGCGACGACGGCCTCCGCCACCTCGGCCTTGAACTGGCCGTAACCGCTGTCGGCGTAGCGCTTTTCAAGGCTTTCGATGCTGTCCCCCGTCACCGCGGAGAGGATTCCGAGCAGGTTCGTGATGCCCGGCTTGTCGTCGGCGGCGACGATCTGCTTGCCGGTGTCGGTGACCGCGCTCTTGATCTTCTTGGTGATCGCGGCCGGCTCGTCGAGCAGCAGGATCGTCCCGGCGGGGGGCAGCGATTTGCTCATCTTGCGGCTCGGGTCTGCGAGGTCGGCGATCCGCGCGGTCTCGGCTACGACGGTCGCCTTCGGCACCGTGAACACCTCGCCGAACCGGCCGTTGAAGCGGATCGCCAGGTCGCGGGTGAGTTCGAGGTGCTGCAACTGGTCGACACCGACCGGCACTTCGTCCGCGTGGTACAGCAGGATGTCGGCGGCCTGCAGGATCGGATAGATGAACAGGCCGACGGTGGCGCCGCCCAACTCAGACCGCGCCGCCTTGTCCTTGAACTGCGTCATCCGAGAGGCTTCGCCGTAGCCGGTGATGCAGCTCAGCACCCAGGCGAGTTCGGCGTGCTCCGGAATCTGGCTCTGGACGAAGATCGTCGCCCGCTCCGGGTCGAGGCCGACCGCGAGCAGCTCCGCAACAGCTTCCACCGTGCGCCGGCGAAGGTGGGCCGGGTCGTGCCGGACAGTGATCGCGTGCATGTCCGGGATGAAGAAATACGCGTCGTGCGTGTCCTGCAACGGAACCCACCGCCGGACCGCACCGAGGTAGTTGCCGAGGTGCGATCCGGTGCCGGTCGGCTGGATACCGGAAAGCACCCGGGGCCGACGGCTCGGACGGGACGTCATGTGCCCAGTGTCTCAGGTGCCTGCCCCGAACCCGGCTTTGTTTCCTCAGCTGCGTCGCTCGGACCGCCGTGGCCGACGACCTGGATGCGCTCGATCCGCCGGCCGTCCATCCGCATCACCGCGAGCCGGGCGTCCTCGGCCTCCACCGCGTCACCGACGCGGGGAACCCGGCCGAGGCGCGCCGCGACAAAGCCGCCGGCCGTTTCGTACGGGCCGTCGGGCAGTTTGAAGCCGGTCACTTCTTCGAACTCGTCGAGGTTCAGCAGACCGTCGACCTCGATTCCACCGCCGCGCAGTTGCCGCGCGTGGTTGACCTCTTCGTCGTACTCGTCGCGGATATCCCCGACGACCTCCTCGATGAGGTCCTCGAGCGTGACGATGCCCGCCGTACCGCCGTACTCGTCGACCACGATCGCCAGGTGGTGCCCTTCGCGGCGCATCTCGGACAGCGCCGGCAGCACCGCCTTCGTCGCGGGCAGCATCTTCACCGGCCGGGTGACGTCGCCGACCTTCGCCTTCGCGCGTTCGGCCGATCCGTTCTGCTGGAACAGGTCCCGGACGTGCAGGAAACCGACGATGTCGTCGTACGAATCCCGAAAGACCGGATAGCGCGAGTGCGGCTGGTCGGTGATCTGCTTGGCCGCCCGCGCCAGGCTGAGGGAGGCGTCCAAAAACTCGACCTCGGTACGGGGACGCATCACCTCGCGGATCGCCCGCTCGCCCGCGCTGAACACGTCGTCGATCAGCCGGCGCTCGTCCGACGTCAGCGATTCGTGGGCGGCGACGAGGTTACGGAGTTCTTCCTCGCTGATCGCCGTACGAGTCACGTCAGGGTCGCCGCCGAGTAGCCGGACCACGCCATCGGTGAGGCGCGAGAGCAGCCAGATCACCGGCCGGCTACCCCTGGCGATCAGGTCGAGCGGGCCGGCGAACAGTTTCGCGGCCGCCTCGGCCCGTTGCAGGGCGAGCCGCTTCGGCACCAACTCGCCTATCACCAACGTGACCAGCGTGATCACGATCGTGACGCCGAGGAATCCCAGGACGCCGGCGAGCGTCTTGCCCAACCCGGCGTCACGCAACGCGTCGCTCAGGCTCTCGGACAGCGTGATCGCACCGAACGCGCTCGACAGCAACGCCGTCAGTGTGACGCCGAGCTGGACGGCAGCCAGGAACCGGTTGGGGTTCGCTACCAGCCGCTGCACAGCCTGACCCCGGCGGCCCTCGGCCGCGAGCGCGTTGACCTGCCCTTCGCGCAGCGACACCATCGCGATCTCGGCCGCGACGAACAGTCCCTCGACAAAGATCAGAGCAAGGACGACGAGAGCGCTGACAGCAGGCGACATGATCCGACCAATCTACGGTTTAGATCGGCCGCGGCTACCGAACGCGCTCAGATCAGGCCCAGCTCCTCGACCGCGGCCCGCTCCTCCGCGAGCTCGGCGACGCTGGCCTCGATCTTCTCGCGCGAGAACGCGTCGATGTCCAGGCCCTGGACGATCTGGTACGAACCGCCGGACGTGGTCACCGGGAACGACGAGATCAGACCCTCCGGCACTCCGTACGAACCATCCGACGACACCGCCATCGAAGTCCAGTCGCCGGCGGCCGTGCCATTGACCCAGGTGTACACGTGGTCGATCGCGGCAGCCGCGGCCGAGGCCGCCGACGAAGCGCCGCGAGCCTCGATGATCGCCGCGCCGCGCTTGGCGACCGTCGGGATGAAGGTGTCCTTCAGCCACTGCTCGTCGACCAGCTCGGCGGCGATCTTCCCGCCGACCTCGGCGTGATACAGGTCGGGGTACTGGGTCGCGGAGTGGTTGCCCCAGATCGTCATCTTCCGGATGTCGGTGACCGGGACACCGACCTTCGCGGCGAGCTGACCGACCGCACGGTTGTGGTCGAGCCGGGTCATCGCGGTGAACCGTTCGACCGGAACGTCCGGGGCGTGCGAGCGAGCGATCAAGGCGTTGGTGTTGGCCGGGTTGCCGACGACCAGCACCTTGATGTCGTCAGCGGCACCGGCGTTGATCGCCTCGCCCTGCGGCTTGAAGATGCCGCCGTTCGCCGACAGGAGGTCACCGCGCTCCATGCCCGCGGTCCGCGGCCGAGCGCCCACCAGCAGCGCCACGTTCGCGCCGGCGAAGGCCGCCTTCGCGTCGTCGAAGATGTCCACGCTGGCCAGCGCGGGGAATGCGCAGTCCTGCAGCTCCATCGCGGTGCCCTCGGCGGCGCGGACGGCGGCCGGGATCTCCAGTAGGCGCAGTGCGACCGGAACGTCCGGTCCGAGCAACTGGCCGGACGCGATACGGAAGAGCAGCGAGTAGCCGATCTGCCCGGCAGCGCCGGTAACGGTGACGTTGACAGGGGTGGAGGTCATGCCCCGCAGGTTATCGGATGGATTCCGGGTCGAAGAAACCGTCCGTCCAAGCTCGACCGTCAGAAGGCGGTCAGAACGTTGTCGTCAGACTTTCGGCGAGCACGATCAGCGTTCCGCCGCTGAGCCCGAGCGCCAGCACGTCGAAGAATCGGCTGCGGACGGCAAGCGAACCGGCCCGCGATTCGGGCAGCACCGCGCGCAGCGTCCCGCCCATCAGGAGCCCGATTCCGAACAGGACGAGACCGGCCCGCCAGCGATGCACGAGCACCAACACGATGCCCAGGCCGATCAAGGTGAGGACGCCGACGAGCGGCAGTTCGTCCTGCCATTTTTCGAGGCGCATCACACAGTTCTCCGCCCGGCTCCGGGCGTGATCTTGCATCACGCGCCCGCATGAGGGAATCTACCGAGCGGACATGCGTAGTGAAGCAGTCGCTCGGCCTGTCCCCGACCCGGGATCCCGTGCCCCCGCATCCCGCCGAGTCACAGCGCTCAGGAGCGGACCTCCATGCCCCCGCGTCATGGTTCTGATGAACCACACGTCCCGACCGACTCGAGCGCTCCCGCGCTCCTGATCGACGGCATGCCCGAGATGCTCCTCGACCGGGCCGTCACGACGGTCGGCCGAGGCCCGGGCGTCGACATCGGTATCGACGATCCGTCGGTGTCGCCGCTGCACGCCGAACTCGTCCGCCGTGGCCCGTACGTGTACGTGGCTGACCTCGGCCTGTCGACCAACGGCACGTTCGTCAACGGCCGGCCGATCGGCCGGGCCGTCATCAGCGCCGGTGACGTCGTCACGTTCGGCTCGGTACGCGCCCGGATCCACCGCGTTCCCGACCTCACGAGCTGGGCGGCCGCGACCATGCCGGCCGCCCGCAGGGACGCTTTCGCCGAATTGACCCGCCGGGAACGCGACGTGATCGCCGCGTTGTGCCGGCCGGCGTCGACTCGCGACCCGTTCGTCGGACCGGCGAGCACGCGGGAGATCGCGCGGCGGTTGTTCGTTTCGGAGGCCGCGGTCAAACAGCACCTCTTGCGGCTCTACCGCAAGTTCTCGGTCCCGGAAGGGCCCGATCGCCGCACGCGGCTGGCGAACGAGCTGCTCGCCGCGGGTCTGATCCCCCGCGCCTGGCCGGAGGAGAACTAGAGACCGGCCGACCGTTCGGCCGCCGCGACCACGTTCTGCAGCAACATTGCGCGGGTCATCGGTCCGACCGAACCCGTCGCCTTCGCGAACCAGCCGGCCACCTCCGCGACGGCCGGATCGACGTCAGGTGCGATCTTGCCGTTCACGAACGCCGCACCGGTCTGGACGACAGCGGCGCCGGGCTTGACCATGTCGGGCGTGATCAATCCGGGCGAACCGGCTGCTACGACGAGGATGTCGGCCTGCCGGGTGTACGGGGCCAGGTCAGGCACGCCCGTGTGGATCAACGTCACCGCCGCATTGGCGTGAGGTTCCTTAAGGCTCAGCAGGTTGGCCAGCGCCTTCCCGACCGTCAGTCCCCGGCCGACGATGACCACGTGCCGTCCGGCGATCGGCACGTCGTAGTACGCCAGCAGCGCCTGAATGCCGGCCGGCGTGCACGAGCGCGGACCGGGCACGCCCTGGACCAGCTTGCCCAAGTTGACCGGGTGCAGACCGTCGACGTCCTTGGCCGGATCGACTCGTAGCAGGGCACTTTCGAAGTCGAGCCCGCGTGGGAACGGGTGCTGCATGAGGTACGCGTGGACGGCGGGATCGGTGTTGTACCGATCGACGAGATCGTCGATCTCGGCCTGAGTCGCGGTCGCCGGCAGCTGCGTGTGGATGGACGCGATGCCCAGTTCGGCGCAGTTCTCGCGCTTCATCTGGACGTACTTGGCGCTGCCCGGGTCGTCGCCGACCAGGATCGTGCCGAGCCCGACGGTGACACCGGCAGCACCGAGCTTGGCGATCCGGGCCCGGAGGTCGTCTTTGATGCGGTCAAGAACGACGTTGCCGTCGAGGATCTGTGCCGTCACCGGGTCAGCCTCTCATCAGGCGCTCAGTGGAAGAAGTGGCGGGTTCCGCTGAAATACAGCGTGACGCCGGCAGCCTCGGCCGCGGCGATGACCTCCTCGTCGCGGACCGAACCGCCCGGCTCGACGATCGCGCGAACGCCGGCCTCCGCCAGCACCTGGAGACCATCCGGAAACGGGAAGAAGGCATCGCTCGCGGCCACCGAGCCGCGCGCCCGCTCGCCGGCCCGCGACACCGCCAGCCGCGCGGCGTCGACGCGGTTCACCTGGCCCATGCCGACGCCCACCGTCGCGCAATCGTGGGCCAACAGAATCGCATTCGACTTCGTCGAACGCACTGCGCGCCAGGCAAAAGCGAGGTTCGCCAGCTCGGCCTCGTCCAGGGGGGTGCCGGTTTGCAGCGTCCAGTTCGCGGGGTCGTCGCCGTCGGCGTCGATCTTGTCGACGGTCTGCAGCAGCACACCACCGGAGATCTGGCGGAACTCGGTTGCGGTGGGCTCCGGGTCTTCGCACGCCAGGATGCGGATGCTCGGCTTACGCGAGAGCACGTCCACCGCGCCTGCCTCGTAGCCCGGGGCGACGATGACCTCGGTGAAGATCTCCGCCACCTGCTCGGCCATCGCGAGGCTGACCGGACGGTTCACCGCGATCACCCCGCCGAACGCGCTGACCGGGTCGCACTCATGCGCCTTGCGGTGTGCCTCGGCGACGCCGATCGCGGTGGCGATGCCGCACGGATTCGCGTGCTTGATGATCGCGACGCACGGGTCGCCGTGGTCGTAGGCGGCCCGCCGGGCGGCATCGGTGTCGACGAAGTTGTTGTAGCTCATGGCTTTTCCGTGCAGCTGTACGGCCTGGGCGAGGCCAGCCGGCACGTCGTGGTTGACGTACAGCGCGGCTTTTTGGTGCGGGTTCTCGCCGTACCGCAGAACCTCGGCCCGCTCGAGGGCGATGCCGGTGAACGGCGGCCACCCCTCGGCGTCCGGGTCGAGAGTGGTCGCGCACCAGTTGGCGACCGCGGCGTCGTACGCCGCCGTGTGGGCGAAGGCGCGCGCCGCCAGGCGGCGCCGCGCCGCCAGGTCGAAGCCGCCCTCGTCGACGGCAGCCAGCACCTCGGCGTAGTCGGCCGGATCGGTCACGATCGCGACGCTGGCGTGGTTCTTCGCCGACGCGCGGACCATGCTCGGCCCGCCGATGTCGATCTGCTCGATCGCCTCCTCCAGCGAGGCGCCGGATGCGATGGTCTGCCGGAACGGGTAGAGGTTCGAGATCACCAGTTGGAACGCCTCGATGCCGTGCTCCTCGAGGGTCGCGAGGTGCGCGGGGTTGTGGGTGTCGGCCAGCAGGCCGGCGTGGATCCGCGGGTGCAGCGTCTTGACGCGTCCGTCGAGGATCTCCGGAAATCCGGTGACGTCGCTGACATTCGTCACCGGCAGGCCCAGCCCGGCAATGAACGACGCCGTCCCGCCGCTGGATACGAGTTCGACGTTCGCCGCGGCGAGGCCCCGTACCAGATCTTCGAGGCCGGTCTTGTCGTAGACGCTGATCAGCGCGCGGCGGACGGCGATACGGGCGTCAGCGGGTGGCATGGGATTCCTCCTGGACGATCCGGCGAATGGTCTCGACGTACAGCGGAGCTTCGGCTGCCTTGATCCGCTCGTGCAAAGTGTTTTCGTCGTCGTCAGCGGCGATCGGCACCACAACCTGAGCGATGATCGGGCCGGTGTCGACGCCCGCATCGACCCAGTGCACGGTCGCGCCGGTTTGGGTCGCGCCCGCGGCGAGGGCGTCGCGCACGCCGTGCGCGCCGGGGAACAACGGCAGCAACGCGGGATGCGTATTGAGGGTTCGCCCGCCGAACTCCGCCAGAAAGGTCATGCCGAGGATCTTCATGAAACCCGCGCAGACGACGTAGTCCGGCTCGTAACGCCGGACGACCTGCGTAATCTTCTCGTCCCACGCCGCCCGATCCGGAAAGTCCTCGAGCGATACGACCTGTGCCCGTAACCCACTGCGCTGCGCCCGCAGTTCCGCACCGGTCCCGGGCCGGTCGGTGACAACCGCAATCACGGCCGCGCCGTACGCCGGATCACGGCACGCGTCGAGGATCGCCTGAAGGGTGGTCCCCTCCCCGGAAGCGAGGATGACGAGCCGAGCTGACACGCCGGAAACCCTAGCGGTCACCGGCTACGCCTAGGCGAGCGGTCAACCGGTCCGGCGGCGGCGCCAGCGGATCGCCTGGACGGCGCTGACCAGCAGCGCACCGCCGCCGACATCGACGATCGCGGCCAACCCGATCTGCCACGGCGACGGACCCGCAACCGAAAGCCGGCCCGGCCCGATCGGGCCGTCGGCAAGCCACGCCAGCAAGGCGAAAACCGCGCCGGTCAGGACGGCCATCTGGGCGCAGCGGACCACGAGTTCCCGCACTTCGCGAATCCCCCGGCTGAGCCGAAGCGCGGCGAGACCGCCGGCGCCTACGGGGAACGCCAGCAGCAGCAGAGCTGACCAGGCGAACGGGCCCGGGGACGGCAGGGCGGCCAGAATCGGCAGGCCGGGCACCGGGCCGTAGTTCGCGGCCGCCAGGCTGACACCGGTCCCCGAACCGACCCCGAAGCCGGGGCCGAGCAGGAGGCTGGCGGTCCAGACGACCGCGGTCGGCAGGGCCGTCACGTTCAGCAAACTCAGACCCAGGGCGCCCGACGTCGACGGCGCGACGGCGTGGCCGGTCGACGTTACGGCGTGATGCCGTACGACGACCGCGACCAGCGTGACCGCGCACGCCGAGAGCAACAGCGCGAACACGGCAACCCCGGTTCCCCGTACGACCACGCCGAGCCGCCCCGGCAGGGACGGCCGCCACGTGCTTGCCCGCAGGGTTCCGCCGGCCGTCGCAAGTCCGGCGAGGGCCGCCGAACCGAGCAACGCCTGGGACGGAATCGGCCGCACCGCGCCCTGGGCTGCGAGGAAGCACAGCAGGACGTTGGCTGTCGCGTAGATCCCGGTCACCGCCAGCACGGCCCGCCGGGTTTCGGCGAGGCCCTTGACGCCGTGCATGCGCACCAGCGCGCCGCCGCCGCGCCACAACAGGATCGCCGGAAGGGCGGTGAGCGTGTACGGCGTCGCGCCCAGATGGCCGCCGGGAATCTCGAAGCCGGTGCGGTGCGCCGCCAACCAGATCGCGAGCCCCGTCCGCAACGCGCCGTCGGCGCCGGCCGTCGAGCCCTGCTCGGTCGCCCACAGCACGAGCACGACGCACTCGACCGCCAGCACGCACAGCCCAACGGTCCGCAGAGCGAGGATCAGCGCCGGACGCCACGGGATCGGTTCGCCGGCGCGCGCGCGCGCCTGTCCCGCGATGCGCGGGGCTCGGGGCCGGGGCGGCGCTTGAGTCACGATTCGACGTTGCCAGACAGCCGTCGGCCGTGCCGGGTCGCCACGCCGCGCACCAGGGGGAAGTAGCGGAAACGAAAGCGCCGGTCGCCCCGAAAGGGCGCCGGCGCTTTCGTAAGAGCGTGAACAGCGGTACTAGACGCTCGGCGGAGTGTCGCTTGGCGTCGAGGTGCCGGCCGGCTTCGTCGGCATTTTCGGCAGAGCCTCGCCGGATTCCTTGAAGTCGAGCACGGCGAACGCAGTCGCGACCGCCGTCGCGATGCAGATGATGTATGTCCCGTAAGTCGCGCCAGCCGAGACCTGCGATACGCCGGTGGTCGGATAGGTAAGCGCCCGAATAACTTCGATGATGAGCGCAAGGATGAGCGCGGCAGCCACGACCAGGCGGGTGCCAACCGGGATATTCGCCGGGATCAGGTCGCTGCGAAGAGCCCGGACTGCGACGATGATCGCCGCGGGTACGGCGAGGATGAGAACCGGAACCCAGAGGCCAGCGAAATGCCAGCCCAACCAGCTGTACGAGTAATTGATGCCGAGGAAGCTGCTCGGTGCACCCTTGATGCTCACTTTGTAGGCGTGCAGGAACAGGCCGATGAAGGCGACGAGCACGCCGCCGATGATGCCCCACTCGTTACGCGAGAAGGACTTGGGATCAAAGCTGGCCATGGAAGACCCCTTCAAGAGAAGCGCGCGGGGCGCGCACACACCGGCGGACGGCGGCGCCGTCCGCCGGAGTGTGGCGCGTACGACCCCTCGAAGGCAAGATCCGAAGCGGTGTCGAGCTCAGCTAATTCCCAGGATGCCGGGAAATGCGCTTGAGGTTTACAGGTCGCGAATGATCGCGGCCATCAGCCGGGCGGTCTCGCTTGGCGTCTTGCCGACCTGCACGCCCGCCTTCTCGAGTGCTTCCTTCTTGGCCTCGGCCGTACCGGACGAGCCCGAAACGATCGCGCCGGCGTGGCCCATCGTCTTGCCCTCGGGTGCGGTGAAACCGGCGACGTAGCCGATGACCGGCTTGGTCACGTTCGCGGCGATGAAGGCCGCCGCACGCTCCTCGGCGTCGCCGCCGATCTCGCCGATCATCACGATCGCGTCGGTGTGCGGGTCGCCCTCGAAGGCCTGCAGGCAATCGATGTGCGTGGTGCCGATGACCGGGTCACCGCCGATGCCGACGCAGGTCGAGAACCCGAAGTCGCGCAGCTCGTACATCATCTGGTACGTCAGCGTGCCGGACTTCGAGACCAGGCCGATCCGGCCCTGCGGCGTGATGTCGGCGGGAATGATGCCGACGTTCGACTCTCCGGGGCTGATCAGGCCGGGACAGTTCGGGCCGATGATCCGCGTCCTGTTGCCCTTCGACACGTTGTACGCCCACGCTGCAGTGGTGTCGTGGACCGGGACACCCTCGGTGATGACCACGGCGAGCGGGATCTCGGCGTCGATCGCCTCGATCATCGAGTCCTTGGTGAACGCCGGCGGGACGAAGCCCACCGCGACGTTCGCCTCGGTCTCGCCCATCGCGTCGGCGACGGTCGCGAAGATCGGCAGCTTGCGGCCTTCGATCTCGACGAACTCACCCGCCTTGCGCGGGTTGACACCGCCGACGATCTCGGTGCCCGAACGGAGCATCCGGGCCGTGTGCTTGCTGCCCTCGCCACCCGTGATGCCCTGGACGATGACCCGGCTGTTCTTGGTGATGAAAATCGACACGATCAAGCCGCCTTTGATGCGAGTTCGGCGGCGAGCTTCGCAGCGCCGTCCATGGTGTCTACGCGGTGCACAACGGCGAGGTTCGCCGCGTCGAGGATGCGGTGACCTTCGTCGGCGTTGTTGCCGTCGAGCCGTACGACGAGCGGCTTCTCGACGTTGCCCAACAGCTCGATCGCCTGGACGATGCCGTTCGCAACCTCGTCGCACGCGGTGATGCCGCCGAAGATGTTGACGAACACGCTCTTCACCGCCGGGTCGCCCAAGATGATCGACAGCCCGTCAGCCATCACCTGGGCGCTGGCGCCACCACCGATGTCGAGGAAGTTGGCCGGCTTCTGGCCACCGAACTCGTCACCCGCGTAGGTCACGACGTCCAGCGTCGACATGACCAGACCCGCACCGTTTCCGATGATCCCGACCGCGCCCTCGAGCTTGACGTAGTTGAGGTGCTTCGCCTTCGCGGCGGCTTCCAGCGGGTCCTCGGCCGACGAGTCCGCGAACGTGGCGAAAACGTCACCGTGCCGGAACGAGGCGTTGTCGTCGAGGGTTACCTTGCCGTCGAGCGCCAAGATCTGGCCGTCTGGGGTTTTCACCAGCGGGTTTACCTCGACCAGCGTCGCGTCCTCGGCGACGAACGTTTCCCACAGCTTCACGAGCGTGTCGACGACCTGGTCGGTCACCTCGGCCGGGATCTTCGCGGCCGCGGCGATCTCCCGCGCCTTGGCGATGTCGACGCCGGTGACCGCGTCGATCGGGATCTTCGCGAGCGCCTCGGGACGCTCGACCGCGAGCTGCTCGATCTCCATACCGCCCTCGGCACTGGCCATCGCGAGGAAGGTGCGGTTCGAGCGGTCGAGCAGGTACGAGACGTAAAACTCGGTATCGATGTCAGCGGCCTTGGTGACCAGGACCTTGCCGACGATGTGACCCTTGATGTCGAGGCCAAGGATGCTCTCCGCGTTTGAACCGGCATCCTCGGGTGTCGGCGAGTACTTCACGCCGCCGGCCTTGCCGCGGCCACCCGTCTTCACCTGCGCCTTCACGATCACCGCGGTGCCGTATCGCTCGGCGATGGTCTTCGCCTCAGCCGCGTCGGTGGTCACCTCGCCCGGCAGGGTCGGGACGCCGTGCGCTGCGAACAGCTCCTTGGCCTGGTATTCGTAAAGGTCCACGAGGCTCCTTCATGATCGACACGCGACTTGCAGCAAGGTGCCGACGAGCGGGCGACGAAACGAAGATCAGAATGCGATGAAAACCTCGACGATCCTACCGACCAGTACGGAAACGGCCGAATCGGGATCGTGCCAGGCACACTGGGCCGATGACCAGGCCCTCTGGGGACGAGCGCTGAGGTGAGCGCGGGCTATTCGGGCACCCCGCTCGCGACGAAGTTGGGCATCAAACCCGGCGGCCGGTTCTGGCTTGACGGCGCACCGGATCTGCCGGACTTCCTCGTTCCGGAGGGCGCCTCGTCGCCGGGTCGCGGCCCGTACGACGTCATCGTCGTCTTCTGCCCGGATATGGCGGCGCTGCGGGCCCGCTTCCCGGCGACCCGGAGGCGGATGACGATGACCGGCCGGCTGTGGATCGCGTGGCCCAAGAAGTCATCCGGCCTACCGACGGATCTGACCGAGAACGGCGTCCGGGCGTACGGCCTCGCCGCCGGTCTGGTCGACGTCAAGGTGTGCGCCATTGACGCCGTGTGGTCCGGACTGGCGTTCGTCGTCCCGGTCGCACAACGGCGCTGATCTCATCACGCACGGTGAGACACCTGCAGAAGCCGCTTGCTACTTATAAGTATGCGGCTTAGAGTTCGCGCCGGCAGGTCAGACGAACGAGGGGGGATATGAACAGGCGCGCGCTCGTCGCAATTGCCGTGGCCGGAGCGCTAGCAGTGGGGGGAGCTGGCGCGGCCGTCGCTCTTGTCGTCCAGAAGTCAGTGACGGGACAGGACAAGGTCTTCGCGGAGGACGACTTCGAAGGCGGCAAAGGCGGCGATTCCGCGGTCGGCGGCCCGCAACCCGGCGACGACTACCCCGCCGACCTGAAGAACCGAGCGCAGGATTCGAAATTCGACCAGTTCGGCGAATACAACCGCGAGTGCGTGTCGTTCGTCGCCGTCGCCCTGTTCCAGCGCTTCGGCTACAAGCTCCCCTGGCGAGGCGGAAATGCCACCGACTGGGGCAGTCTGGCGAAGTCCCACGGTATCGCCGTTGACCAGAATGCGACCGTCAACTCCGTAGCCTGGCGAAAGAGCGGGCACGTCGCGCTCGTTGTTGGCGTGAGCGGAGACCTCGTCACGGTCGAGCAATACAACCGGCACCGCAACGGAACCTATTCGTGGGAGATCACGCCGAAGAGCGCGTTCGACGGCTACCTGCACTTCTTGCCGGATGCGGCTCCCGCTCCTGCGCCTCCCCCACCGGCCCCGGTTCAGTCAGCCCCTGCTCCGACCCTGACGGTCGTCACGCAGCCGCAAGGCGGCGGTCAGCTTCAAGTCGCGAACCCGCAAGGCGGGAACACGAACCCGCAGGGCACGACCGGCAATCCGCAGGCGGGAGGTACGAACCCCCAAGGAGGAGGCGGCGTATCCGTCGCTCCTGTCCAGACATCGAGCGTCGCAGCACCGCCGCCCACCAATCCGCCCCCACCCGTCCAGCCGGCCCCACCGCCGACGTACGCCGAGACCGTCGGCGGCCCGACCCACACGTGGACCAACTTCAGCAATGCCGGCGGGGCGGAGGGGCCGTTGATACCGACCGGAACGACAGTCCAGATCGCCTGCAAGGTAACGGGTTTCCGGGTCGCAGACGGCAACACGTGGTGGTATCGGATTGCGTCGAGCCCGTGGAACGGCACGTATTACGCCTCTGCCGATGCGTTCTACAACAACGGCAGCACGTCGGGCAGCCTGCACGGAACTCCGTTTGTCGACGGGAATGTCCGTGACTGTTGATCTGGGCCGTCACGTGAAACGCGGCCTTTCGCTGATCCTTGGCGCCTCCGTCGCGCTCCTCGCGGCATGCGGCAGTTCCACTGGAAGCACCACCGCCGACAAGGCCTCAGTCGCACCGTCGTCACCGCCCGCAACGACCGCGACTTCGGCTGCACAGCCGATCTCGCTCCGAGCCGCCATCGCCGCGCACTTCCCCGTCGACGACAACGACGTCGCGCTCTGCGCGGTCCTGTTCGGCGACCCGGCGGAGGTCTCGGCGCACCTCCATCAGCCGGGACTGTCCGCCCGCATCGATCCCGAGCCCACACAATCCTCCATCACCTGCACGTACTTCATTGGCCCGCGCCGCGGAGATTTCACAAACGTCTACGAGTTCACGTTGAGCTCGTATAAGGACGGCGTCAGCTACGGGAATATCGGCGGGAACGTCGGCGTGACTCACGGGATTTTCGGACTCGAGCTCAGTCGAAACGAGGACAACACAAAGGCGTTTACGACCGACGTCCGCGCCTGGGCTCAAAGCTTGGTGAATCGAATCGATCCGTAGCCGACAGCCCGTCCAATCTTCTTCCTGACGATCCTGGGAGTACGAACCCGTGGCAATCACCGCAAAGCTCGTCGCCTTCGTGGCGTGCTTGCCCGCGCACAGACCGTCCGTTCAATGAGCACCGACAGCGCAAGCATCGAAGTGCAGGAGGCGACTGCCCGAGCCACCCGCGGGCACGACGCTCTTGAAGTCGTCGAAGGCATGATCGAGAAACTCTTGTTCGGGAGTCGCTGGCTGCTCGCTCCGCTGTACATCGGCCTCGTCGGTGGCCTCGTTGCGATCCTTATCAAGTTCGTCCAGGCGTTCTGGGAGATCTTCCGGCACTTGACCACTCACTCGTACAACCAAGTGACGCTCGGTGTACTCGAACTTCTCGATATCACCTTGCTCGCGAACCTGGTCCTCATGGTGGTTTTCGCCGGGTACGAGAACTTCGTCTCCAAGATCGGGGCCGCCCGGGATTCTGAGGATCGACCGCACTGGATGGGTCAGGTCGACTTCTCCGGCTTAAAGATGAAGTTGATCGGAAGCATCGTCGCTTTATCGGTTATTGGTCTTCTTCAGGACTTCATCAATGCGGAAACCATCGACCACGGAACGATCCGCTGGCAGATCGCGATACACGTCACCTTCCTGTTGTCGGGCGTCATGTTCGCAACCATGGATTACATCGCCGAAGTGCGCCAGAGCCTTCGAGGCGACCAAGAGCGTTCCTAGCAGTACGCCGCTGCCAGACTCACGATGAGGAGAAGTCATGCCGCAAGAGATAGGGCAAGGATCGACCGCCACCCGCGCGAAGAAACGTTCGACGCTCGCCGCCCTCTTCTACACGGTGCTCGCCATTGGTTCGTTTGTGGCCGTCGTTACGGGGACACCTGCCGGGCTTATCGGCATGGTCTTGTTTGGCCTCTACAGCGCCTACCTGTGGCGCGGCGGCCGAGTCGTCATCTTCTTCTGGTAGAGAGCGGGATTTGCGATGACGTATAACTTCTTCGCGGTGGTCAGCGGCGTCGACAGCGACCCGACGTTTTACCCGATCCTGTCGGAGCCGGGATCGCGTTTCCCCGTGGAGACGACGGTCAGCGACGGAAATATCGCCCACGTGACCGCCGACGGAGCGCGCGTTCTTGCCAGCGGTCCGAACGGCGACCTGTCGGTCGCGACACGCATGCCGCCCAAACTCAAATGGGACGTATTGATCACCGATACGCGGGTGATCGTCTACTGCGAGAAGTTCGACAAAGGTGGCGGCTGGGGCGGATGGGGGCTGGGGGGTCTTGCGATTGCTGCCACCGCAAACGCCGTGAGCAAAGCCCGCGCCGCTCACCGTCGCAAAGGCAAATGTCTTGTCGCACAGGTCCGGTACGCCTGGCTCGAACATGTCTTGGCTTCGCCGAAGCAGGGGTGGAGCTCACACGAGACGCTCCGCCTCCGCGTCAATGCCGAACCCAGTGGCGCGAACCGCATGATCATGCTTGAACTTGACCTGCCCAAACAGATCGATGCCAACTCGGTGGCGCACAAGATCGCGACGCGGGCCGCCCGGTACCGCCTCGTTGCCACCCCGGATATGGAACCGGAAGAGCGAGCCAAGTTCGAGCAACTCGCTGAAACCTCCTTGAGTACGCCCAAGCCGTCGACCGGGGCGAACAACCGGCTCTGGACGAGCTACGCGATGCCGTCGAGCTACCGGGTGAGCAAGTCCAGCGCGTTTCTCGGCATCAACGACGAGAGCGGGGTGGGGTCCGAATGACAGCGATGATCTGGATCCTCTACCTTCTCGGCTGGGTCGCCGCCGCTGACTGTCTCCGCCGTCCGGCGTGGCAGTGGCGAAACGCCGACCGAAACCGCGCATTCTGGGTCGTTCTTCTGATCATGCTCGGTCCGATTCTCGTGCTGCCGTATGCCTTTATCTGCCTGCCGCCGTTGTCCGGAGCAGCTCGCGAAGGCGCCGGAGACGACACCTTCGTGAAGCAGCGGCCGAACCCGTAACGGGGTACGACGCCGCCACCCGATCCCCGTGGTCGCCTGGAAAGGCTTGCACATTGGTGAAGGTGATAGAGCAGGTCGCCTACTCGCGTCAGAGCTTTTCGAGCGGAGCGAAGCGCAAGACCAGCCACTTCTCGCCGTAATCACCGCCGAAGTCGACCTGCGCCTGCGACTTGTCGCCCTCGCCCCGTAACGCGACGACCACGCCCAGCCCGAAGGTGTCGTGGTTGACCCGGTTACCGATGTCCAATGCCGGAATCGGCCGCAGCCCCAAGCCAGCGGGTTTACCGGCCGCGATGAGCCGCGTGGCGAGCTTGGCCGACGGCGTCGGTCCGACGTGACCGCGCCAGTCAACGAGTTCCGACGGGATCTCGGCGAGGAAGCGTGACGGCGGATTCTGTGACGGGGTGCCCCAGGCCGCCCGTACCAACGACCGCGATACGTAGAGCCGCTGCTCGGCACGGGTGATACCGACGTACGCCAACCGCCGCTCCTCCTCCATTTCCTTCAGATCGCCGAGCGAACGGAGGTGCGGGAAAACCCCGTCTTCCAGCCCGGTGAGGAAAACCACCGGGAACTCAAGGCCTTTCGCGCTGTGGAGGGTCATCAGCGTGACGACGCCTTCGTCGTTCTCCGTATCCGGAAGCGCGTCGGTGTCAGCCACGAGGGACACCTGTTCGAGGAACGCGGCCAACCCGCCGCCGGGCGACCCCGATTCGAACTCGCGCGCAACAGCGATGAACTCGGCCAGGTTCTCCCGGCGACCTTCGGCTTCGATCTCGCCTTCGGCATCCAACGAGGCGAGATATCCGGTCTTTTCAAGCACCGTCTCGGCGATCTCCGCCGCCGACGTGCCCCCGGCAGCCAACTCGGACAGCTCCGCCATCATGGTCGAAAAGGCCTGCACCGCAGTCAATGACCGGGTCGCCAACGTGGGAATGTCCTGCGCGCGGTTCACCGCCTCCGCGAACGTGATGCGTTCCCGATCAGCGAACGTCGCGATCGACTGCTCCGCCTTCTCGCCGATGCCGCGCCGCGGGGTGTTCAGGATTCGCCGTAGACTGACTGTGTCAGCGGGGTTCGCGAGCACCCGAAGGTACGCCAGCAGATCGCGGACCTCGCGCCGTTCGTAGAACCGGACCCCGCCGATGACCCGGTACGGCATGCCGACCCGGATGAAGACGTCTTCAAAGGCCCGGCTCTGGGCATTGGTCCGGTAGAACACGGCCACCTGCGACGGCTTGACCTGGTGGTCGTCGGACAACTTGTCGATTTCGGCTGCCACGAAAGCTGCTTCGTCGTGTTCGGAGTCCGCCACGTAGCCGACGATCTTCTGTCCGGGACCGGAATCCGACCAGAGGCTCTTCGGCTTACGCCCCGGGTTCCGCGCGATCACCGCGTTCGCCGCCGACAAGATCGTCTGGGTGGACCGGTAATTCTGTTCCAGCAGAACGGTTTTCGCGTTCGCGTAGTCGCGCTCGAACTCTTCAATGTTACGAATGGACGCCCCGCGGAAGGCGTAGATCGACTGGTCCGCGTCCCCCACCACCGCGAGCTCCCCCGGCGGCAGCGCGCCGCGGGACGGGCCGACCAGTTCCCGCACCAGCATGTATTGCGCGTGGTTCGTGTCCTGGTATTCGTCGACCAGGATGTGCCGGAACCGGCGGCGGTAGTGCTCAGCGATGTCGGGAAAAGCCTGCAGGAGGTTCACCGTGGTCATGATCAGGTCGTCGAAGTCCATCGCGTTCGCCTGCTGCAGGCGGCGTTGATACGCGCCGTAGACCTGGGCGGCGGTTCGCTGGATGTCGTTCTCGGCCTGGCCGATGGCGGATTCGTAGTCGACCAGCTCGTTCTTCAGGTCGCTGATGTGGTTCTGGAGTCGGCGGATCGTGAACCGCTTGGTGTCGATGTCGAGATCGCGAGCCACGAGCGTGAGGAGGCGTTGACTATCGCTTTGGTCGTAAATCGAGAACGTCGAGGTGAACCCGAGCTGACGGTGCTGCTCGCGCAGGATGCGGACGCAGGCGGAGTGGAACGTGGACACCCACATCGCGCGTGACCGGGTGCCGACGAGCCGGGCCACCCGCTCCTTCATCTCGCCGGCAGCCTTGTTGGTGAACGTGATCGCCAGGATTTCGCCCGGCTGGACGTGCCGTGCGGCCAGCAGATATGCGATGCGATGCGTCAACACGCGCGTCTTGCCCGACCCGGCGCCGGCGACGATCAGCAGCGGCGGCCCCTCGTGAACAACGGCCTGGCGCTGCTGGGGGTTGAGGCCGTCCAGCAACGCCGCGATCCGCGGGTCGTCGACGCCGCGGTCGGCCGGGTCAGCGTCGGGACTTGGGCACGCGGGCCACGATACCGGCTGCCGAGAGTCCCTTAGAGTTACGCCGCGAGCTGGGCGAGCGCGTGCTGGACGAGCGCGACCAGACCCTCCTTCGCGGATTCCCGCGAGCGCGCGTCGACCCGGACGAGCGGGATCGACGGGTCGATCGCCAGCGCGCTTCGGATCTCCGTGACGTCGTACCGCTCCACTCCGTCGAAGTCGTTAACCGCTACGACGAACGGCAGGCCGCGCGACTCGAAGAAGTCAATCGCCGGGAACACGTCAGCGAGCCGCCGGGTGTCGACCAGCACCACGGCGCCGATCGCGCCCCGGACGAGTTCGTCCCACATGAACCAGAAGCGGTCCTGACCGGGGGTTCCGAACAGATACAGGATGACGTTGCCGGGCAACGAGATCCGCCCGAAGTCCATCGCAACGGTCGTTGTCACCTTCGTCGCTACCTGCGACAGATCGTCGAGACCCTCACTGGCAGAGGTCATTACGGCTTCGGTGGTCAACGGCGCGATCTCGGACACGGCGCCGACGTACGTCGTCTTCCCGACGCCGAACCCACCGGCAATGATGATCTTGACCGGCACCGGACGGGCCGGCGGAGGTGCGATCGCGCCGCCGGCTCCGGCCGTCGAGTCAGAGGGCCTGTAGTCCATCGAGCACCTTTCCCAGCAAAGCAGCGTCCGGGCCGCCCCGAGTCCCGGTCGCCGGCGGTTGTACGTCGAGTAACCCTTCGGCGTGCAAGTCACCTACGAGGACCTTCGCCACACCCAGCGGCAGATCGAGCCGTGCCGACACCTCAGCGACGGACTGCCACTCGCCGCACAGCGCGACGACATCGGCCCGTTCGAACTGCTGCGCCGCCAAGGCCGCGCCGGCCACGCGGTTGACCATGACCAACGTCTCGAGCGGCCACGCGCTGCCGTCGACAGAGCGGGTGCGGCCGCCGGTCATCGCGTACGGCCGAACGAGCCGTTCGTGCCGTCGCGTGTCCCGTGCACCGCCCGGGCGGGTCTCGTTCACCGTTCGATCACAGCGGCAGAGCGGCCTGAAGCTCGCGCCGCAGTTCAGGCGTCAACAGGGTGCCGGCCCGCGCGACCAGGCGCGCCATCTCGTAACCGACGAGGCCGACGTCCGCGCCGGTATCAGTAACCGTGACAAGGATCGAGCCGTCGCTGATCGACATGACGAACAGGAAGCCCTGGTTCATCTCGACCATGACCTGCCGAACAGCCCCGTAACCGAAGCAGCGGGAAGCACCTCGGGTCAGGCTGCTCAGCCCCGAGGCGATGGCGGCCAGCTGATCGCCCTGGCCCCGGTCCATGCCGTCGTTCATCGCAAGTAGCAGGCCGTCAGCGCTGACCACCGCGGCGAACTTGACCCCGGGGACGGCTCGCGAGAACTGGCCGACCAGCCACGTAACGTCGGTGACCGCGGTCATGAGGTTTCTCCGTCGTGATCGGTGGGGGCCGCGTACCGATCGGGCGTCAACCCGGCCGAATCCATGATTCCGGAACGGCCCAGGTCGAGCCCCGTGCGGTACGCGGACAGCAGCGAACGCGCGTGTTCCGGTGCCGGCGAGGCGGCGGTCTCGTCAGGCAGGACCGGGGAGACGGATCCGTTTCGCATCTGCGGCGCGAGGCTGTCGAAGGGAACCCGTTGCGTAAGACCGGATGCGGCGACCACGGGTGCCGGCTCAGGCGCCGTAACCGGAGCAGCTGGCGCGGCTGGCGCCGGCGACGCGGGCGTGGCGTAAGCCGCCGGCACCATCGCCGGAGCGGGCGTGGCCGGCGCCTCAACCGCCATGTCGGCCGGCAGGAACTGGCGCGGCACGAATGCCGCGTGCGCGGCGACGGGCTCGGGGTTCGGCTCGGGCGCGGGCGCTTCGGCGGGGAACTGCTGCACCTCACGCATGAGGATGGAGGACGGAATCCCGACGGTGACGACGGTGCCGGCGCCGGGCTGGCTCGCGAGTCGCACGGTCAGGTCGTAGCGGTTCGCTAGGCGTCGGACGACGTGGAAGCCGAGCATCTCGCTGACCGGCACCGATTCGTGGTCCGGCGTCGCGAGCAGCGCGTTCTTGGCGGCAAGATCGTCCGAGGCGAAGCCGACGCCGTGATCCGCGATCGTCACCGAATAGCCATGGCGGCTACGCGTACCGGTCAACGAAACGCGAGATGCCGGCGGCGAGAAGGCCGCCGCGTTCTCGATCAATTCGGCCAGCAGGTGCACGATGTCGACCACGGCGCGGCCGACGACATCGGCGTCTCCATTGACCGATACGTCCACCCGCTGGTAGTCCTCGATCTCAGCGACCGCGCCGCGGATGATCTCGGACATCGGCATCGGACGCGTGAGCTTGCGGACCGATTCCTCGCCGGTCAGCACCAGCAAGCTCTCGGCGTTCCGCCGCATCCGGGTAGCGAGATGGTCGATGGCGAACAGCTGCCCGAGCGTCACCGGGTCTTGTTCGCGCGCCTCGAGTTCGTCGATCTTCGCAAGCTGCCGATGCAACAACGACTGGTTACGGCGAGCCAGGCTGACCAGCAATTCGTTCGCGACGTCCCGGCTCTCCGTGACCGGCGCATCCTGCTCCGGCTCGGCATGGTCCGTACTCGCCGGCGATCCGGCGACGTGACTGTGGCCCTTGCGCGACGAGCGCACCAGATAGAACAGGATGCCGGCCTCGACGGCCGCGGCAGCCACGCAGGTGGCTAGCCACCCGGTTCCGGACAGCCCGCGGGCAAAGCCGAGCGCGATCAGCGCGGGGACTGGCAACGCCAGCAGAACCGCGAGCTGGCGCGTGCTCGACGGCTTGCTTGCGTTGGCCGTCTTTTTCTTGCCGGACTTCGGCTGACGTCGATGCACCAAAGGGTCCCGTCCTCGTAGCGCTTTCCCCGCTGCTGCATCGGCGGCGCCTTCCGAAAGCCTTAGGGCGGAGCCGCCAAATCGGGGCTCTCGGCCCAAGAAACACTCAGTCGGCCTAAGCAAAGGTCACAGGCGGCTGCCAGAAACCGGGGGAAGGCTGCGGTTTCGACCATCCGAAGAGGCAGCGACACCGCCGTCGCGGGTGTCGCTATGCGACGTCCGTTGTGGCCTCGGCCCCCCCGAGGAGGACACGTGGATTCGACTCTCGATCTCCCCGCCCGCACCACCCGCCCGCGTACGACCGGATTGACGATGATGCTCGACGGAGGCATCCCGACGCGTCAGTTCACGGACATCATCGAGACCTGGCACCCGCACGTCGATCTGGTGAAGTTCGGCTGGGGCACCGCCCTCGTGACACCCCACCTCGAAGCAAAGCTCGAGGTGCTTCGCGCCTTCGGCATCGATTACTTCTTCGGCGGCACTCTGTTCGAGAAGTACCTCGCCCAGGACCGCTTCGACGACTACGTCGAAATGTGCGAGCAAGCTCGATGTCCGTGCGTCGAGGTGTCCAACGGCACGATCCCGATGTCGTCGACCGCGAAGGCCGGCTACATCCGCCGGCTGGCTGAACGATTCACCGTGCTGGCCGAGATCGGTTACAAGCAAGCCGACCGTGACGCCACCCTGCGCCCCCGTGATTGGGTCCGTAGCGCCCACGAAGACCTTGCCGCGGGGGCGGCGATCGTCATCACCGAAACGCGGGAGAGCGGGACGACCGGCCTCGCCCGCCCCGACGGCACGCTCAAACTCGAGGTGCTCGAAGCGCTCCTCGATTCGGGGATCCGCCCGGGTGATCTGCTGTTCGAAGCGCCCAGCAAGAGTCTGCAGAGTTCGCTCATCTCGCGCCTTGGTCCGAACGTGAACCTCGGTAACGTGGCACCGACAGATCTCGCCGCGCTGGAGACACTGCGGCTAGGCCTGCGTTCGGACACCTTGCTGACGATGGAGGAAACCTCGTTCGACGAGGAAAAGGCTTGCTACACCGGGCGTTTCCGTGCGTCCGCCTGAAAACACCTTTCACCTGGCCATCCCGTCGCACGACCTGGATGCGGCCTTTCGGTTCTACGTCGAGGGGCTGGGCTGCCATCTCGCCCGCCGGTACGACGACCGCATCACGGTCGACTTCTTCGGCGACCAGCTCGTCTGTCACCTGATGTCGGAGGCCGTTCCAGTCGAGTCCGACGACCTTGATCTGTATCCCCGGCACTTCGGAATCACCTTTCACGACCGGAGCGATTTCGATGCGCTCCTCCGCCTGGTGGAGCTGCGAAAACTGCCCACGTTCCGGCAGGCCGTCACCCGCTTCGCAGGCCTCGTCGAGGAGCACACCACCGTCGTCTTGCGGGATCCGTCCGACAACCTTCTGGAGTTCAAGCACTACGTCGATCCGCGGATGATGCATTGAGCGCCGCCGTCGATCTTGAACGCACTGGGCGGCGGATGTTCCGGATCACCGACCTGATCGCCTCCCAGGCTGAAACCCGCGGTGACACAGCCTGTTTCATCGACGCCGGGTCCGGCGCAGTGTTGACGTACGACGATCTCGCACTCGACGTCGCCTCCTGCCAGTCCCTCGACACCCGCCACCGCCTCCGGGCCGGCCCGGTCGGATTGGTGATCGCCGGCCCGCTCACCTTCGCGCGCACATTCTTGGCATTACTGTCGGCCGGCTTCACCATCGCACCGCTCGATCCGGCCACAACATCCGCCGGCCTCGACCACGACATTCGTGACCTGCGGCTGACCGCGTTGGTTAGCGACCGCCCCGACCTGCCCACCTCGCTGCCGACCTTCCGGCCGTTCGATTGGGTACGGCCGGGCGGGCCGCCACGGATTACGGCCGTCTCGTCCGCAAGCGTCGGGTCCGTCGTCCTCCGCAGTTCGGGAACAACCGGCCGCCGGAAGCAGATCCTGCTGCCCGAAACCCAACTGCTGCACACCGCGTACGAGATCGCGCAGCACCACGAACTGACCCCGGACGACAGGGGCTTTTCCCCGCTGCCGTTGTTCCACGTCAATGCGGAAGTGGTCGGACTGCTGGCGACGCTCGTCGCGGGCGCATCGCTTGTCCTCGAAAACCGCTTTCACCACAGCACTTTTTGGCTGACCGTCGGTCGGCATCGGGTGACCTGGCTCAACGCTGTGCCCGCGATTCTCGCCATCTTGGCTCTGGAACCTCCGCCGTACGAAGCCGTTCGCCGCATCCGGTTCGCGCGCAGCGCCTCGGCCCCTCTCGCCCCCGCGGTGCTCGACCGATTCGAAACGACAACCGGGATCCCCGTCCTGGAGACCTACGGGATGACCGAAGCGGCAAGCCAGATCACCGCCAATCCGTTGCACGGACCTCGGCGCAAGGGCTCCGTCGGGCTCCCCGTTGGGTGCGAACTGCGCGTGCGCGCCGGCGATCGAACCTGCGCGCCGGGCCAGGCCGGCACGGTCCACATCCGCGGAGCCGGCGTGATCCCTGGACCGTTGCCAGGAGGCTGGCTCGACACCGGCGATCTCGGCTACGTCGACGGCGACGGCTACCTGTTCCTCACCGGCCGAGCCGACGACGTGATCAACCGCGGCGGCGAGAAGCTGCTGCCGCGAACGATCGAGGACGTCGCGCTCGGCGACCCCGACGTCGCCGCCGCTGTTGCGGTCGGCGTACCCGATCCGATCCTCGGCTCGGTGCCGGTCTTGTTCGCCCAACCGACAAACGACTGCGGCCGACGAGACGCGGGTCGACTCGCGGACCGGCTACGGACCCGGTGTGAGGAGCAGCTGCCCGGCGCCCACCGTCCGGCGCGGATCGATGTCGTCGAGTCGCTGCCGCTCGGCGCGACCGGAAAGCTGAGCCACCGGCTCGTCCAGGCGGCCGAGGCCGACCTCGCGCGCCAACGGTGGGCGAGCGCATGACGCTGCTCAGCCGCGCCGAACCGCGGCCCGCCGGCCAGCCGACGTCCCGCAGCGCGCCGACGAGCGGTCACCTCTACCAGGTCGATGTCGTACGCGTCTTGACATTCGCCGCGGTCGTCCTCGTGCACGCGATCTCGATCACGAACGGCGCGAGCCGGAACGCCGCGGCCGTGGGCATGCTGACGCACTTCACCCGCGAGGTTTTCTTCGCGCTCACCGGCTTCGTGCTGATCTACACCCAATCGAACAGGCCTCTGCACACCGGAAAGTTCCTGTGGCATCGCTGTTCTCTGGTGTTTGTCCCATACGTCCTCTGGACGTTGATCTATATCGAGTTCACACAGCAGCAGTGGCCGACGACGGGGGCGTGGTGGCACAACGCCGGTTACCGGCTGCTGACCGGGACCGCCGAGTTCCATCTCTACTTCTTGTTGGTGACCCTGCAGATCTACCTGGTCTTTCCGCTGTTCCTTCGGCTGATCCGCGCCACCGAAGGTCACCACGCGGCGTTGTTCGTCGCCGCCCTCGGCTGGGAGCTTGCGGTGACGTGGGCCCTGCACGGCCCTGGCGACCGGTCGAGCGGTTTCCCGCGCGCGATCGTCGACTGGTCGTACGCGCTGTTCCCGAGCTATCTCTTCTACGTCGTCGCGGGCGCACTGGCAGCTGTCCACCTGCCCCGCTGGCAACAGTTCGCCGACCGGCACCGTTGGACGAGCGTCTGGTTCTTGGCGCTCGCGGGCATCGCGACGCTGTGGGTTGAACACATCCAGGCGCCGCACATCGCCGACCTCACCCACGCGACCGAAGTTCTCCAACCGGTCATGGTGCTGTGGAGCATCGCGGTGGCCTTTGCGCTGTACACGCTGGGATCCGCCTGGGTCTCGCGCCGGCGCAGCCGCCGGGCCATCGCGATGTTGGAAGAGGCTTCGCTGATCTCGTTCGGGGTCTACCTGCTGCATCCGCTTCTGCTGCATGTGTTCGCGGATGCGTGGCTGGGGGTCGGCAACGGTTGGATCAAAGCGCCTGCGTCCACCGTGTTGTTGACCGTCATCACGTTGGCCGCGTCCGTCGTTATCGTGGAGTTGCTGAGCCGCACGCCCCTGTCGCTGGCGCTCACCGGACGCAGATCACGGCGCCGCGTACGAACGCGGCCCGTTGCGGCGAAGTTCCACCTAAGGTGACGAGGTGCGACTGAGACCTGGGTCACTTCTACGAGCCAGCGCGGCGGTAGCCGTCCTCGCGGTGCTCGGCGCCGGCATCACCACGGTCGTGGTGCGCGAGACGCGGTCCGCTCGGGTCCATCACGCCGCCCTCAGGCCGACGCCGCGGGGCGGCGACGTCGGCGGCACCGAGATCACGGCTGCCGACGCCGTCGATCGCCTGGTCACCGTCCCGATCCAGTACGGGAACATCGCCCGCTCGTATCTCGTCCAACGCCCCGCCACCGTGTCCGGCGACGTTCCCCTCGTCGTGCTGCTGCACGGCAGCGGCAGCACCGGCGAGGCGGAAGTTGAACGCACCGGCTTCGGAAAGCTTGCGACTCGCGCGGGCTTCGAGTTGGTCGTCCCCCAGAGCATCGGCCTGACCTGGAACTCCGGCAACGGCTGCTGCAGCTACGAGGCCCAACAGAAGATCGACGACATCGGGTTCATCCGCGCCGTCGTGGCGGATGCCCAGCGCCGGACGTCGGTCGACGGCAATCGGATCTACCTTGTCGGTTACTCCAATGGTGGCAAGCTCGCCTACGGCGTCGCGTGTACGAAGCAGCGGACCTTTGCCGGACTCGCAACCTACGGGGCCGGTCCCCAACTGCCGTGCGCCGGCGCCGCACCGCTTTCGCTGTTCGCCGGGTACGGCACGGCGGATCCGCTGGAACCGCCCACCGGCATGCCGACGAACGAACGAGGGCAGCACCAGCCACTCAGCACCACGGTGACGCAGTTCCTGGCGCGCAATCACTGCCCGACGCGGACCCCGGTGAAGGTGGAGATCGAAACCGCGACCCTCGAAACGTACGCCGGCTGCGACTCAGGAACAGCGGTCCGTACGGCGATCTGGCAGGGCCTCGATCACCGGTTCCCCTCGCCGCCGGCTGTCGCCGAAGCGGCAGCTGGCGCAACGCTGATATGGGACTTCCTCAGCCACAAGGTGATCTGAGGCCGCCAGCTACTCCCACTCGATGGTGCCGGGCGGCTTGCTCGTCACGTCGAGAACGACGCGGTTCACATCGCGGACCTCGTTCGTGATGCGGGTGGAGATCCGGCCTATCACGTCGTACGGCAGCCGACTCCAGTCCGCGGTCATCGCGTCCTGCGAGGACACCGGGCGGAGCACGATCGGGTGGCCGTACGTCCGGCCATCGCCCTGGACGCCGACCGACCGGACATCGGCGAGCAGGACCACCGGGCACTGCCAGATCTCGTCGTCGTGACCGGCCGCGGTGAGCTCCTCGCGGACGATCAGGTCGGCCGCCCGCAGGATGTCGAGCCGCTCCCGGGTGACCTCGCCGATGATCCGGATGCCCAGGCCCGGGCCGGGGAACGGCTGACGGCCGACGATCGCGGCCGGCAGGCCGAGTTCGGCGCCGAGCGCCCGTACCTCGTCCTTGAACAGCGCCCGCAGCGGCTCGACCAGCTGGAACTGCAGGTCGTCGGGCAGGCCGCCCACGTTGTGGTGACTCTTGATGTTCGCGGTTCCGGTGCCCCCGCCGGACTCGACGACGTCGGGGTACAGCGTGCCCTGGACGAGGAACTCGACGTCGCCGTGCGAAGCGATCTCGCGGGCCGCGCCTTCGAACGCCCGGATGAACTCCCGCCCGATGATCTTCCGCTTGGTCTCCGGGTCGGTGACGCCGGCGAGCGCGGACAGGAACGTCTCGGCAGCCTCGACGACGTGCAGCTTCACACCCGTCGCGGCGACGAAGTCCCGCTCGACCTGCTCGGCCTCCCCGGTCCGCAGCAGACCGTGGTCGACGAAGACACAGGTCAGCTGCTCCCCCACCGCCCGCTGGACCAGCGCCGCCGCCACCGCGGAGTCCACCCCACCGGACAGCCCGCAGATGACCTGCTTGCCGCCGATCTGCGCCCGGACGGCCGCGATGGTCTCCTCGAGGACGTTGCCGGTCGTCCAGGTCGGCTCTACGCCGGCCAACTCCCGCAGGAACCGTTCGAGCATCTGCTGGCCGTACGGGGTGTGTACGACCTCAGGGTGGTACTGCACGCCGGCCATCCGCCGCTCACGGCTCTCGAACGCGGCCACCGGCGCGCCGGCCGTCGATGCGGTCACCGTGAAACCGGCTGGCGGGACCGTGCAGGCATCGCCGTGGGACATCCAAACCTGCTGTGTCCCAGGCATTCCGGCGAAAAGCGAACCGGTGGCAGCCGCCGCCTCGGCGACGGACAGGGTGGTCGATCCGAACTCCGAGCCGCCGGTATGGGCGACCTCGCCGCCCAGGCCCTGGGCCATCAGCTGGAAGCCGTAACAGATCCCGAACACCGGGACGCCGGCGTCGAACAAGGCCGGATCAACACCCGGTGCGCCCTCTTCGTACACGGACGACGGCCCGCCGGACAGGACGATCGCCGCCGGGTTCTCGGCGAGCATCTGCTCGACGGGCATCGTCGACGGCACGATCTTCGAGAACGCGTGCGCCTCGCGGACCCGGCGGGCGATCAGCTGGGCGTATTGCGCGCCGAAGTCGACGACGAGGACGGGATGCGCATCGGCGTTTGCCACGCGCCGATTCTACGGGGGCCCGCCCGGCCGGACGCTCATGACAGGATCGAGGTATGAGCCTTCTCGACACACCCATCGCGAATTTGCAGGGCGAGCCGACCACCCTCGGCGCCCTCACCGGCGGCAAGCCCGCACTCCTCGTCAACGTTGCATCGAAATGCGGGCTGACCCCGCAGTACTCGGCGCTGGAGAAGCTGGCTGAAGACGGCGTCACCGTCGTCGGCTTCCCGTGCAACCAGTTCGGCGGCCAGGAGCCAGGCAGCAGCGAGGAAATCGCCGAGTTCTGCTCCGCGACGTACGGCGTGACGTTCCCGCTGACCGAAAAGATCGACGTGAACGGGCAGCAGCAACACCCGATCTACCGGGAGCTCACCGCCGCGCCGGATACCAAGGGCGACGCCGGCGAGGTGCAGTGGAACTTCGAGAAGTTCGTCATCTCCTCGAACGGCGAGGTCGTCGCCCGGTTCCGCCCGCAGACAGCGCCGGACGATCCGGCAGTCCTCGACGCGCTGAACAACGCCAGCTGAGCAGCTACAGCGTCGTACGAACCGCCAGCTCGACCCGCTGAAACTCCTTGACCGACGAGTAGCCGGTCTTCGCCATGGCCCGGCGCAACCCGCCGGCCAGGTTCATCCGGCCGTCGGACGTGGTCGCCGGACCGAGCACGATCTCCTCGAAGCTGCCCAGGGCCGGCGTCGCACTGCGGGTCCCCCGCGGCAACGTGGCGTGCGACGTGCCCGAGCCCCAGTGCCAGCCGCGCCCCGGCGCCTCGCTCGCCTGGGCGAGCGCGCCGCCGAGCATGACTGCGTCGGCGCCGCAGGCGATGGCCTTGGCGATGTCCCCGCCGGTACACAAACCGCCGTTGGCGATAACGTGCACGTACCGGCCACCGGACTCGTCGAGGTAGTCCCGGCGGGCCCCGGCGGCGTCCGCGATCGCAGTCGCGATCGGCACGCCGACGCCCAGCACCGTTGACGCCGTGCAGGCGTGACCGGCACCGATGCCGACCAGCAGGCCGGCGGCGCCGGTCCGCATCAGGTGCAGCGCGGTCTGGTAGTTCGCCGTACCGCCAACGAGGACCGGAGTGTCGAGGCCGGCGATGAACGTACGGAGGTTCAGCGGCGTCGAACGTGTCGCGACGTGCTGCGCCGAGACAACGGTGGACTGGATGACGAGCATGTCGACGCCCGCCTCGACCGCGAAGCGGTGGTAGCGCTCAGCCTGGTGCGGCGTCAGCGCGGCGGCGGCCGTCACGCCCGCTTCCTTGATCTGGCCGATCCGCTTGCCGATCAGGTCTTCCTGGATCGGGGCGGCGTAGATCTCCCGCAGCCGCGCCCCGGCCCGGTCGTCGGGCACCTCGGCCAACTCGGCCAGCACCGCGTCGGCGTCTTCGTACCGCGTCCAGACGCCCTCGAGGTCGAGCACACCGAGTCCGCCGAGCCGGCCCAGCGCGATGGCGGTCGCCGGCGAGGTGACCGAGTCCATCGCCGCGGACAGGAACGGGACCTCGAAGCGGTAGGCGTCGATCTCCCAAGAGATCGAGACGTCCTCGGCGTCGCGGGTACGCCGGGAGGGCACGATCGAGATGTCCTCGAGCGCGAAAGCACGGCGCGCGGTCTTGCCGATGCCGATCTCGATGTCCGTCATGTCAGCTCTCGTCAGATCTCTGTTCTCAGATTTCGTAATTCGGCGCGGACGCCGTCATCTGGATGTCGTGCGGGTGGCTTTCCTTCAAGCTTGCCTGGGTGATCCGGACGAACCGGCCCTTGGCGATCAGCTCGGGAACGGTCCGCGCGCCGACGTAGAACATCGACTGCCGCAGCCCACCGATCAACTGGTGCGCGACGGCGGACAGCGGACCGCGGTAGGCGACCCGGCCTTCGATGCCCTCGGGCACCAGCTCGTCGTCGCTGGACACCTCGGCCTGGAAGTACCGGTCCTTCGAGTACGACTTCTTGCCGCGCGAACTCATCGCGCCCAGCGAACCCATGCCGCGATACGCCTTGTACTGCTTGCCGTTGACGAAGATCAGGTCGCCCGGTGCCTCGTCGCAGCCGGCCAGCAGCGAACCGAGCATTACGCAGTCGGCGCCGGCGACCAGGGCCTTCGCGATGTCGCCGGAGTACTGGATGCCGCCGTCGGCGATCACCGGAACGCCGGCCGGCTTGCAGGCCAGCGATGCCTCGTACACCGCCGTCACCTGCGGCGCCCCCACCCCGGTGACGACCCGGGTGGTGCAGATCGAGCCGGGCCCAACGCCGACCTTGACCGCGTCGACGCCGGCGTCGACGAACGCCTGCGCGCCCTCGCGGGTCGCGACGTTGCCGCCGATCACCTGGACGTGCTTGGTGGCGGGGTCGGTCTTGAGCCGGCGGACCATCTCGAGCAGCAGACCGACGTGTCCGTGCGCCGTGTCGGCGACGAGGACGTCCGCCCCCGCCTCGATCAAGGTGCCGGCCCGCTGCCAGGCGTCGCCGAAGTAGCCGATCGCGGCGCCCACCATGAGTCGGCCGTGCGCGTCCTTGGATGCGTTCGGGTACTGCTCGGACTTCACGAAGTCCTTGACCGTGATCAGGCCGGCGAGGCGGCCTTCGGCGTCGACCAGCGGCAGCCGCTCGCGCTTGTGCCGGCGGAGCAGCGTAGTGGCGTCCTCGCGGGAGATGCCGACCGGCGCCGTGATCAGCGGCATCGGCGTCATGACCTCGTCGACCTTGGTGGTGGCCCACTCCGCGACCGGAACGAACCGCAGGTCGCGGTTGGTGATGATGCCGAGCAGGTGATGCTCGCCGTCGACGACCGGCAGCCCCGAAATCCGGTACTCCCCGCACACCCGGTCGAGGTCTTCGAGCGTCGCGTCCGGCGTGATCGTCACCGGGTTCGGGATCATCCCGGTCTGCGTGCGCTTGACCAGATCGACCTGGCGCGCCTGGTCGTCGATCGACAGGTTGCGGTGCAGGACGCCGATGCCTCCTTGCCGCGCCATCGCGATGGCCATCCGGCCTTCGGTGACGGTATCCATCGCGGCCGACATCAGCGGGACGGCGATCGACAGCTCGCGCGTGAGGCGGGTCGTCGTATCGATGTCCGACGGAACCAGGTAACCCGTGTCCCCGGGCAGCAACAGCACGTCGTCGAAGGTGAGACCAAGCGGTCCGAACTTCTCGGGAAGCTGCTCCATGTGAGGCACTTTCGGCGAGCGGGAACGAGTTCCGGCGAGCATGCCGCCGAGTCATCATCGTAGCGGAGCCAGGCCCTCGCCGATCCGCGTAGCCTTATCCGGGATGAATGACGAACCGCCGCTCGATCCGTTCGCCGGAGATCCGCACGACCCGGCGGCGGCCTTCGACGACCTCGACGACGAACCGCCGGCGCCACTGACGCTCGAGGAGCGCGAGGAGATCGTCAGTGATCTCGCCGATCTCGACGCGTTCCAGCAGTTGCTCGAAGGCCGCGGCGTACGCGGTTTGGTCGTGGACTGCCAGGACTGCGACGAGCCGCACTACTTCGGCTGGGACCTGCTACGGGCCAACCTGCGCCAGCTTCTCGACGTCGGCGAAACCCGGGTCCACGAACCGGCGCACTCGCCGGATCCGGCCGCGTACGTCAGCTGGGATTACGCCCGCGGCTACGCCGACGCGATCAGCGACGGCGCAGACGACTGACCTGGTACGGCGTCAGCTGACGAAGCCTTGCCGGAAGCCGATCGCGACTGCCTTCGCGCGGTCGTTCACTCCGAGCTTGCGGAACAGCCGCCGCGCGTGGGTCTTGATCGTGTCCTCGGACAGGTAGAGGGAGCGGCCGATCTCGGCGTTGGAACGGCCCTGGGCCATGCCGCGTAGGACCTGCAGTTCCCGCTCGGTCAGCTGCACGGGCTCCGGCCGATCGACGACGTAGGACTGCGGGCGCACCGGAGTGTCGAGCAGCTCGCGGCCGGCAATCGCGCCGGCGACGACCGTCGAGAAACCGGCATCCACGCCATCGCGCGTGAGGAACCCTCGCGCGCCCGCGGCGACGGCTGCGGCTGCGGCCTCGCGGTCACCGCGACCGGCGAGCATGAGTACGTGGGCGTCGGGATGCGCTTCGAGCAGGGCGCTCACCGCAGCCGTGTCGATGTGTCCGATCGAGCTCGCGCCGAGCAGGACGAGCTCAGGATGACTCAGGCCGTAGAGCTCGACGAGCTTGTCACTCGACGAACACACCTCGACGTTGTCGACCCCCGGGATTTCGGCAACGCGGCTGCTGAGATCCGCGCACGCTGCCGGCTGGTCCTCGCAGATCAACACAGTGGTCACAGATGTCACTCCCGGTCTGATGCGGCGGACCCAAGCGCCCGCCGGTCCCCCACTAGATCGGCAGCTCAGACACCCGGATCAAGTCCGACGTGACTCTCTGTGACCATTAATCTCGCAACTTCGGCGAAAACCGGGTGACAACGGTCACCCCCGACGCACGGGCTACGGATTCCCGAAACGAGATCGGGCCCCCGCAGCGTTCGCTGCGAGGGCCCGAGTCGAGCATTTCGTTAGTGCCTGTGCCCGCCGGGACCGTGCGAATGACCGTGGCCGTGGTCTTCCTCTTCGGCCGGCTTGTCCGCCACCAGCGTCTCGGTGGTGAGCAACAGACCGGCGATCGACGCGGCGTTGGCGACCGCGCTACGCGTCACCTTCACCGGGTCGAGGATGCCGGCCTTGATCAGGTCTTCGTACTCGCCGGTCGCCGCGTTCAGGCCGGAGCCCGGCTTGAGGTCACGAACCCTCGCGACAGCGACGTAGCCCTCGAGCCCCGCGTTGGCCGCGATCCAGCGCAGTGGCTCGTCGAGCGCGCGGCGCACGATCGCCGCACCGGTCGCCTCGTCGCGGTCCAGGCCGAGGTCGCCGAGCGCGACCGCAGCGTGCACCAGGGCGGATCCGCCGCCGGGAACGATGCCCTCTTCGACGGCGGCCCGGGTTGCCGACACCGCGTCTTCGATGCGGTGCTTGCGCTCCTTGAGCTCGACCTCGGTGGCCGCGCCGACCTTGATCACCGCGACACCGCCGGCGAGGCGGGCGAGCCGCTCCTGCAGCTTCTCCTTGTCCCAGCTGGAGTCGGTGGTCTCGATCTCGCTCTTGATCTGGCGGACCCGGTCAGCGACATCGGCGCTCGTGCCGCCACCCTCAACGAGGATGGTGCTGTCCTTCGAGATGGTCGCCCGTCGGACGGTGCCGAGCACCTCGAGGCCGACCTGGTCGAGCTTCAGCCCGACCTCCGGTGCGACGACCTGGGCGCCGGTCAGGACCGCGAGGTCTTCGAGCATCGCCTTACGACGATCGCCGAAGCCTGGCGCCTTCACGGCGCAGGCGCGCAGCGTCTTGCGGATCGCGTTGACGACGAGCGTCGAAAGCGCTTCGCCGTCGACGTCCTCGGCCACGATGAGCAGCGGCTTGCCGGACTCGGCAACCTTCTCCAGCAAGGGGAGGATCTCGCTGATCGACGAGATCTTGCCGGTGGTCAGCAGGAGGTACGCGTCGTCGAAGATCGTCTGCTGCTCTTCGGCGTCGGTGACGAAGTACGGGCTGATGTAGCCCTTGTCGAACTCCATACCTTCGGTGAGCTCGAGCTCGGTTCCGGTGGTGTTCGACTCCTCGACGGTGATGACGCCGTCCTTGCCGACCTTGTCCATCGCCTCGGCGATGAGCTCGCCGATCGTGCGGTCCTGCGCGGAGATGCTCGCGACGTTCGCGATCTCGGCCTGCGACTCGATCTCCGTGGCGACGCTCAGCAGGTGCTCGCTGACCGCCTTCACGGCGGCGTCCATGCCGCGCTTGAGGGCGGTCGGGTCGGCGCCCGCCGCCACGTTACGCATACCTTCATGGACCATGGCCTGCGCGAGCACGGTGGCGGTCGTGGTGCCGTCACCCGCGACGTCGTTGGTCTTGGTCGCCACTTCCTTGACGAGCTGGGCGCCCATGTTCTCGTACGGGTCGGTCAGCTCGACCTCACGCGCGATGGTGACGCCGTCGTTCGTAATCGTCGGGGCGCCGAACTTCTTGTCGATGACGACGTTGCGGCCCTTCGGCCCGAGCGTCACCTTCACCGTGTCAGCGAGCGCGTTCACGCCTCGCTCGAGGGCTTGGCGCGCCTCGGTACTGAAAGTCAGGATCTTTGCCATTCAGGGGTCCTCTCATGCGCGCGCCCCGGCGACCGAGGTCGACCGGGGCGAGCGGAACAACGTTGTCGGACTACTTTTCGACGACCGCGAGCACGTCACGAGCTGACAGCACGAGGTAGTCCTCGCCCGAGTACTTCACCTCGGTGCCGCCGTACTTGCTGTAGATGACGACGTCACCCACGGCGATATCCAGCGGAATGCGGTTGCCGCTGTCGTCAACGCGGCCGGGGCCGACGGCGATGACAGTGCCCTCCTGGGGCTTTTCCTTGGCAGTGTCCGGAATGACAATGCCCGAGGCGGTCGTGGTCTCGGCCTCGTTGGCCTGCACGACGATGCGGTCCTCGAGCGGCTTGATCTTCACTTTGGTGGCGGTGGTCACGAAGCGACCTCCCCCTTCTTGGGCGTCGGTGGCGAGAAGGGCAGGCCTGCCGTCGCGGGGTTCAGGCCAGCTGGCACTCTCGGGTGCCGAGTGCCAACTTAGGCCGACTGCGCAGCCGCGTCAACATCAGCTCGCCGGAACTGGGGGTAAACAGCGTGCGGACCCGTCGTGCGGCAGGCTGCGGCTGTGGATTTCGCTGCGATCACCGCACTCCGGAGCCCGGCCGGGCAGGCGCTGCTGGCCTCGCTGCCGGCGTACGACGAGAGCGCGGCGATGAAGTCGGCGCAGGATCTGCGGGCCGCCGGGCACGACCCGGCCCTGATCGCCGCCGCGCTCACCCAGTCCCGGCTTCGGGCGGCGGCCGTACGGCGACTCGGCCCGACCGGCGCTGAGCTGCTCTGGACGGCGGACGCCGTGGAACAGGCGAGTCGTACGGAGGTCGCGCAGTGGCGGGCGGGCCGGTTCACCGCCGCGGGGGTACGGCGGGTGCTCGACCTGGGCGCCGGCGCCGGGAGCGACGCGTTGGCCTTCGCCGCCGCGGGGATCGAGGTCGTCGCGGTGGAACGCGATCCGGTCACCGCGGCCGTCCTCGAAGCGAATGCCGACCGGGCCGGTGGCGGCCGGATCACCGTCGTGCAGGCTGACGCGGCGGAGGTCGCGCAGCGGCGCGACCTCCTCGCTACCTGCGACGCGGTCTACGCCGACCCGGCGCGACGGCGGGACGGCCACCGCGTACTCGACCCGGCCGGCTGGTCGCCGCCGCTGAGACTGGTCGCCGCCCTGGCCGCGGCCGCCAGGTGCGGCGCGGCGAAGGTGGGGCCCGGCATCGACCACGCGCTGGTCCCGGCCGAGGCCGAGGCGGAGTGGGTCTCCCACCGAGGCGACGTGGTCGAGTGCTGCCTGTGGTGGGGCGAGTTGCGGCGCGGCGCGGCGCGCGGCGCGACGCTGCTCGGCCCACCCGTGCGGACGCTCACCGACGCTCCGGCCGGACCGCCGCCCGTGGCGGCGCCCGGCCGGTACCTGCACGAGCCGGACGGCGCGGTCCTCCGCGCCGGCCTGGTGGGCACCGTAGCGGCGGAGCTGGACGGCTGGCTCCTCGACCCGACCATCGCGTACGTCTCCTGCGACGCCGACCTGCACTCGCCCTGGACGACCCGGTACGCGATCACCGACGTCCTGCCGTTCTCGGTGAAGGGGCTACGGGCATTGCTCCGCGAACGTCAGGTCGGCCGGGTCACGATCAAGAAGCGGGGCACGGCGGTGACGCCGGAGCAACTCCGCCCCCAGCTACGCCTCGCCGGGCAGAACGAGGCCACCGTCGTGCTCACCCGTATCGCCGGCAAGCCCTCGGCCCTGTTGGTCACCCCGGCCTGAGCCGGCAGCCGGTCCCCGCCTCCGGGTAACCGCCGCGCCTCCGGGTAACCGCCCCGCCTCCGGGTAACCGCCGCGCCTCCGGGTAACCGGCCCCGCCTCCGGGTAACCGCCGCGCCTCCGGGTAAGCGGCCCCGCCTCCGGTAACCGGCCGCGCCTCCGGGTAACCGCCGCGTCTCCGACTTTCAGTCGCCCGCTGCCGCCCGCCTCCGACTTTCAGTCATTTTGGGGTACGGCAAATGACTGAAAACCGGAGGCGCCAGACGGAAACCCGGGGCGCCAGACGGAAACCCGCGCCGCTACGAAAACCGCGCCGCAGGCGGGAAACCCGCGCCGCAGGCGGGAAACCCGCGCCGCCAGACGGAAACCCGGGCGTGGCCTCAGTGCGGCAGGGGCAGGGTCGACCGGGCAGGCATGTCGAGGCGCGACGGGGTTGCGCCTCGACCGACCAGGATTGCCCCGAGCGCCGCAACCATGGCGCCGTTGTCGGTGCACAACCCGGGGCGGGGCACGCGAAGCCGCAAACCCGCTGCGTCACAGCGGGTTTGCGCCAACCCACGTAGCCGCGAATTGGCCGCGACGCCCCCGCCGATCACCAGCGTGTCGTAACCGAAGTCCTGGCAGGCCCGGATCGCCTTGGCCGTCAGCACGTCGGCGACGGCTTCCTGGAACGACGCGCACACGTCGGCGACCGGCACGTCACGCGCGTCGGGGTAGGCCGCCAGCCACCGCGCGACCGCGGTCTTCAGCCCGGAGAACGAGAAGTCGTACGAGCCGTCGTCGTGCTTGCCGCGGGGGAACGCGATGGCCAGCGGATTGCCGTCGCCCGCGACCCGGTCGACGACCGGCCCACCGGGAAAGCCGAGGTCGAGCAGCCGAGCGACCTTGTCGAACGCCTCTCCCGCGGCGTCGTCGACCGTCTCGCCCAGCACCCTCGGCGCGGCCGGGTCCTCGACCGCGACCAGCGACGAGTGCCCGCCGGAGACGAGCAGGCCCACGCACGCGTCCGGCAGCGGGCCGTGCTCAAGCGTGTCGACGGCGACGTGCGCGGCAAGGTGATGCACGCCGTAGAGCGGCTTGTCGAGACCGGCGGCCAGAGCCTTCGCGGCCGCGACGCCGACCAGCAGCGCCCCGGCCAAGCCCGGACCGCCGGTGACCGCGACCGCGTCGATGTCGGCGAGCGAGCAGCCCGCGGTGGCCAGGGCCCGCTCGAGCGTCGGCAACATCGCCTCGACGTGCGCCCGGCTCGCCACTTCCGGCACCACGCCGCCGTATCGCGCATGTTCCGGCGCGCTGCTGGCGATGGCGTCGGCGAGCAGGACGGCGCCGTCCGGCCCGCTCCGGACGATCCCGATGCCGGTCTCGTCGCAGGACGTTTCCAAGCCCAGAACCAGGCTCACGTCAGCTCCAGCAGCATCACGACGGCGTCCACACCGCTCGGTTGGTAGTAGCCGCGGCGGCGCCCGACCGCTTCGAAGCCGTGCCGGGCGTAGAGCCGCTGGGCGATGTCGTTGTCGGCCCGCACTTCCAGGCCGAGTACGTGCGCGCCCCGGCGGCGCGCCTCGTCGATCAGCGCGCGCAGCAGCACGGCACCGATGCCCCGCCCTTGGCATTCCGGCGCGACACCGATCGTCTGGATGAAGGCCTCGTCGCCGCCGAAGGCCAGGCCGCCGTAACCGACGATGGACCGCTCAGGCAACGAGTCGTCGAAAACCGTGTAGTAGCAGCGGTTTTCGGCCTGTGCCAGCTCAGACCAGAACAGCTCCTCGGACCAGCACTCCGGCGCGAACAGCTGCTCCTCCATGACGAGGATCTCCGGCAGGTGCCACCACCGCAGCGGTTCGAGCACCACCGGCACGTCGACGGTCGCGCTCATCGGGCCGCCGGTTCGGTCGCGTCGGGCCGCCGCAGGTACAGCGGAACGAGCACTTCGCTCGGCGCACCGGCCAGCGCCCGCTCGGCCACGAGGCCGGCGAGGTTCGCCACCGGGTACGGCTCGTCAGCGGCCTTCTCCGCGGCCGCGCCGAACATCTCGCGGTAAAGCAGCGCACCCGGGCCGACGACCCGCCGGCCACCCAACGCAGCGGCCAAGTCGGCTGGGCGCTGCACATCGGGACCGTCGACACGGCGCCCGTCCGGCCCGTATCCCGCCCAGTAGACCTCACGGCGGCGAGCGTCGGTCGCAACGACGACGTCCGGTTCGGCGAGGGCGTCGAGGCTGCAGGTGCCGTACGCCGGGACGCCGAGCGTGCGGCCGAGGACGGCGCCGGTCACCACGCCGGCCCGCAACCCCGTAAACGGTCCGGGGCCGAGCCCCACCGCGACAGCGCCGAGCTGCCACAACTCCAGGTCGGCCGCGGCCAGCGACTCCATCACGAGCGGCATCAGGTGTTCGCCGGCGCCGCGCGCATCCCGTAGTACTCGTTCCGCCAGCGGCTCCGGCCCAGCCGTCCCCAGCCGCACGACGGCGGCGGCGACGTCAGCGGTTGCCGTATCAAGGCACAGGACGTACACGACGAGCAGCCTAGAAGTCAGCCGCGCGACGGCGCGGTCGGCGCAGTGGTTGCCGATGCGGCAGCCGTCGGGGTCGGCGTCGGCAGGACCGGTACGACGGGCGCCGCCGCGGCGACCGGGCTGATCGGGGCGCCCGCCGCGTCGGTCGAGACCAGCGGCCCGGACTGGACGATCTGCCCGGCAGTGATGACGCCGATCTGCATCGCGGTGAACCCGCCGTGATACGTCGGGCTCAGCGTCACCGGGGCGAGCGCCGGACCGGCCGGCGAGAGCGTCAGGCCCTCGAGCGCGCTGACCAGCGAGGCGCGGGTGAGCGCCGGGCCAGCGGCTCGCAAGGCCTGAACGAGCGTCTCCGCGGCCGCCATGCCGTACGCCGTCTGGGCGGTGAACGGCTGCCCGGAGATCGCCGGGGCCCCCGCCTGGACCGTACGGAACAGTGCGATCCACGGGTTGGTGGCGTCGTCGGGCGAGGGCAGGAAGCTGTCGGTCACGATGCCGTCGAGGAACGCAACGGTCTTGGGTACGGGCCGGTTGGCGCTCTGCTTCGTGACCTCAGCGAACACGGCCGTCGGATCCGAACCGCCTCGGCTGACGGCGAAGTGCGGCGCGTAGCCGAGGTCGGACGCGGTCAGCAGCAACTCGGCGGTGAACACCGGCACGCTGAAGCTGATCACGATCCCGGCCTGCTTGGCCCGGAGCGTGCCGACCTGCGAGGCCAACGACGCGTTCGTGGTCGAGTAGCTCTCGGTGTCAACGAGCAGCGCTGGCGGGACCACCGCCCTGACGCCCTGCAGGCCCGCTTGGCCGTACGCGTCGTTCTGGTACAGCACCCCGATCGGCACGCCGGGATAGCGCGCCATCAGGTCCGCGGCGAGCACCTTGCCTTCGGCCACGACGTCCGGGTCGAACCCGAAGGTCAGCGGCATGGTGACCGGCGAGTTCCAGCACCCACAGCCGCCGCCGACGAACAGGTCAGGGACGCCGCCGCTCGCGAGATCGCTTGCTACGGCGGCGTGGTCGACGCTCACCTGCCCGTTGAAGATCGCGAGCACGCCGCGCGAATCGAGGTAGCTCTTGACGATGCTCTTCGTCCGGGTGGGCGAGGATTGGTCGTCCTGATACTCGAACTGGATCTTGCGCCCGGCGACGCCGCCGTGGTCGTTGATGTAGTCGAAGTACGCCTTCGCGGCCGGCGCGATCTGCGCGTATCCCGGCGCGAGGATTCCAGTGAGCGGCTGGTGACTACCGATCGTGATCGTGCTGTCGGTGACGCCGGGGATCTCCGGCGGCGGTGTCTGGCTGACCGTCACCGAGGGACTCGGCGTTGCCTTCGGTGAGCCACTCGAGCAACTGGCCAGCAGGGCGCCGGTCACCACCAGCGTCAGGGCTGCAGTCAGTCGAGGTTTCAGCACGTCGTATCCAGGAGTTGCTGGCGGGCGGTCCAACCGTCCCCCACGCCACGCAACGTTACTTGCCGTGTGTCATCGCCGGGGTCGTCGGAGCGGTCGATCGTGACGAGCAGGTGGCCGTCGGCCAGCCCTTCGGCGAGGCCGACGCCCCACTCCACGACGGTCACCGAGTCCTCGGCCGGTGTCGCCAGGTCGAGGTCGTCGAGTTCGGTCCAGGACGACAGGCGGTACGCGTCGACGTGGATGAACGGCAGCCGGCCGCCCTCGTGTTCGCGGGCCAGTACGAAGGTCGGCGAGGTGACCCGGCCCGGTACGGCCAATCCACCCGCAATGCCCTGTGCCAGCACGGTTTTGCCGGCCCCCAGCGGACCGGACAGCAGGATCAGGTCGCCGGTTTCCAGCAGGCCGGCCAGGCGCTGGCCGAGCGCCCGCATCGCGTTGGCGTCGGCGACCGGCCGCGGCAGGGGCAGGCCGAACACCCGCCAGGCGGGGCGCTGCGCGACGACCTGCCAGCCGAGGTTGACGTACAGCGGCCAGTAGCCCGGAACGGCCTCCCGTACGTCGGCGCGCAGCCCGGTCATGCTGGCCGCAGTCGCCTCCTCCGCCGCCCGGACGAGCAGCCGCGAGCCGAGGCCCCGGCGGCGGTACGAGGGCGAGACCGACACCCGGGTCACCCAACGCAGTCGGTCGGGGTACTCGGCGTCCGGCCGCGTTCGCAGCGCGCCGACGGGCACGCCGTCCTCGAGCGCCAGCAGCGCCGGGTGATCACCCAGGTTCGCGGCCACGTGAGCAACGGTCTCGGCCAGGACGGCAGTCCGCGGCTCGAGCTCCGCGTGCTCGGCGAACGCGGCCTGGGTCAGCCGGTGTACGTCGGCCGCATCGTCGATCGACGCCGCCCGGATCTCCAGCGTCATGCCACCCACCGTGCTGCCGCGGCCAGGTCCTCCCGGAGCGCGGCCATCGGGGCGCCGGCCGGGCCGAAGCGCAACGCCGCGCTCGGGTGATATGTCGCCAGCACCTGCCGGCCGCCAATCACGCGCGGCTCACCCCGTAGGACGCCGATCCGAGCGCCCGGACCGTGAAACCAGGTCACGGCCGTACTGCCCATCGCGACGATCAACGCCGGGGCGATCAGCGCGAGTTGCTGCTCGAGCCAGCCGCGGCAGCGGGCCAGCTCCGCGGACCGCGGGGCTCGGTTGTTCGGCGGGCGGCACTTCAACGTGTTGACGACGGCGACCTCGGCGCGATCGAGGTTCGCCTCGGCGAGCAGGCGGTTGAGCAATTGCCCGGCCCGGCCGACGAACGGCTCCCCGCTGGCGTCCTCCTGGGCGCCGGGTGCCTCGCCGACCAGCGCCAGGCGCGCCCCAGCCGGCGCCTGCCCGACCACGACATTGCATCGGGCCTCGGCAAGCTCAACGCAGGCAACGCACCCGCGGATCTGCGCGGACAACGCGTTCCACTCGGCGGCCGCGGCAGCGCTGGTCGGAGCGGAGGTCACCGCGACATCTTGCCGGTCGCCGGCCAGGCCCGGCGGATCAGGGTTCGTAGTTCGGCCGTCGTTTCGTCCGGCGCCTCGAGCATGATCATGTGACCGCACCCTGGTACGACGACGAACGTGGCCGCTGGCAGGGCCTCGGCGATCGCCTCGCTGTGGTCGAGTGGCGTGATCAGATCGGCGGACCCGACCATGACCAGCATCGGGATGTCGCCGAACACGGGCAGCACGGCGAGCTTGTCGTGTTCGAGGACGGCCGCGCTGAATCCGGCCGACGTCGCCAGCGGCGCCTGGGCGATCATCGAGTCCATCAGCTCGACGACCGCCGGGTCGACCTTCCCGCCGAACGCGACGTGCTTGCTGAGCAGCCAGGTGAAGTCGCCGCGCGGACGCAGCAGCTCGACGCGGTCACCCATTCGGTCGCCGAGTCGCGCCAGCGCCGACGACGTACGGGGCAGGACGCGGTTGGTGAGGTTCGCGACGGCGGTCGGCACCCCGAGCGCAGCCGAGCCGACCTTGCCCGGTGACGTCGACAGCAGCGCGACCCCGCTGACCAACCCGCCGGCGCCGAACAGGTCAGGACGCTGGCCGGCGAGCGCCAGTACGGTCATGCCGCCCATCGAATGGCCGGCCAGCAGCACCGATCCGGCCGGTTTGAGGGCCTCGACGACCTGCCCGAGGTCGCGGCCGAGCACGTCGATGCCGGTGTGTTCGGGCTTCGGCCGGCCGCTGCGACCGTGGCCGCGCTGGTCGTAGAACACCAGCCGGACCGGCCGGGCGCCGGTGGTCTGCGAGGCGAGCGCCTCGCGCTGGAAAACCCACGCCTGGGAGGTACACACCAGCCCGTGGACGAACACGACCGTCAGCGGCGCGTCGACCGGGCCGAGTTCCTCGACGTGCAGCGGCACGCCGTCTTCGGCGATCACCTCGTACGCGCGGTCGTACGGCAGCGGCCCGGTCAGCCGCGCGATCGTGGCGGGGTCCGCACGCTGGCGCTGCTTGTGGACCCGGATCCGGGCGGCGGCGAGGCCACCGGCGACCACCGCGCTGGTGATCGAGGCCGCCAACGCGACCTGGCTACGACGACTCATCGGCCGCCGGACGGGATCCGCTTGCAGGGTCGTTCACGTACGTCCGCCGGACCCGCGGGCCGATCCGGGTCACGATCTCGTACGAGATGGTGTCCAGCGCGTCCGCCCAGTCCTGCGCGGTCGGCTCCCCCCGGTCGCCCGGCCCGAACAGCACGACCTCGTCGCCGGCCACCACGTCCGCGCTGGCTGTGACCAGGAACTGGTCCATGCAGACCCGGCCGGCGATGCGTTCCCGGCGGCCGCCGAGCAGCACCTCGGCGACGTTCGTCGCCGCGCGGGGCACGCCGTCGGCGTAGCCCAGCGGCACCAGCGCGACGTGCCCGTCCCGTTCGGCGGTCCAGAGGTGCCCGTACGAGACGCCTTCGCCCGCGCGGACCGGCTTGGTCAGCGCGACCGGCGCGATCAGCGTCATGGCCGGGGTGAGGCCGAACCGGCTCGGCGGCCCGGCCTGTGGAATCGGGGTCAGGCCGTAGCAGGCGATGCCCGGTCGGACCAGGTCGAAATGGGTGTCCGGCCGGGTCAGCGTCGCCGCGGAGTTCGCGCAGTGCCTGATCGCCGGCCGGATGCCGTGCCGGGCGGCCACCTCCAGCGCCGCGGTGAACTCCGCGACCTGCTCGGAGATCAGCGCATGGTCGGGCAGGTCGGCGTGGACGAAGTGGGTCATCGCGCCGACGACCTCGACCGAGCCGTCCGCCTGCGCCTTCGCGACCGCGTCGAGCAGCGGCTCGATCTCACGGGCAAGCACCCCGTTACGCCGCAGCCCGGTGTCGATCTTGAGGTGCAGGCGCGCGGTCTTGCCCGTGTGGCCGGCGGCTGCGACCACCTCGTCCAGCGCCCAGACCGCCGAGACGGCGAGGTCGATCCCGGTGGCGACGGCCGCATCCAACGGGGTGCCGGGCGGGTTGAGCCAGCTCAGGATCGGCGCGGCGATGCCGGCCTTACGGAGTGCGATGGCTTCGCCGACGTGCGCGGTGCCCAGCCAGGTCGCCCCGCCGACCAGCGCGGCCCGCGCGGACGGCACCAGCCCGTGCCCGTAGCCATCCGCCTTGACGACAGCCATCACGGCCGCGGTCGGCGCCGCATCCGCGCAGGCGCGGATGGACGACGCGATCGCACCGAGGTCGATCTGAGCGGTGGCCTCGCACCGGGCAGCCATCGTCGGACCGCCTTGATCGCTCACCTGCCGATCGTACGGGCGTGATGCCGCCAAAGCCGGCGAAGGTCGGTACGCGGCGCGCTAGCCGCGAACCGCCGCCACCGCGTCGGGCCAGGAGTCGAACAGGCTCGCCGCGTTCAGCGGAACGCGGGCGAAGCGCGCTGCCAAGCCGTGCAGGAAGGCGGCGGCGGCACCGACTACGAGGACGTCGAGGCCCCCGCGCTTGACGGCGGCCGCGAGGAGCGCGCCCGCGGCGCCGGCGAGGACGTCTCCGGTCCCGGCGGTGGAGAGCCAGGTCGAGCCGGTCGGGTTGACCAACGCACGACCGTCCGGCGCGGCAATCACCGTCCGCTGGCCCTTGAGCAGGACGTGTACGCCGAGGTCCTGGGCCGCCGTACGGGCGGCGCCCAGCGGATCGGGCCGCGGGTCGATGCCGGTCAGGCGTTCGAACTCCCCCGCGTGCGGCGTGATCAACGTCGGGGCAGCGCGGCCCCGTAAAGAATCGGCGCCCAGGTCGAGTGCGCCGGCATCGAGCACGGCGGCCACGTCGCTGTCGAGCACCCGGCGGGCGGCGTCGAGGTCGGTCAGGCCGGAGCCGCAGACGTACGCATCGACGCGGCCCTCGCCGGCGACCACCGTGGGCCAGCGGCTGAGGACCGCTGCCGTGGCCGCGCCGGCGTCGGGCGCGAGGTAGCGGACGTATCCCGCTCCGGCGCTCACGGCGCCGCCGGCGCAGAGCACCGCCGCGCCGGGGTAGCGCTCACTGCCGGCGACGACGCCGACCACGCCGCGGCTGTACTTGTCCGCCGTCGGCGGCGGGTCGGGCAGCAGAGCCGCCACGTCGTCCGCGTCGAGCACGCCCAGGGCGGAGCCGGCCGGGAAGTCGAGCCCCACCGGCACAACCACCACCTGGCCGCAACGCTCGGCCCCCTCACCCACGACGTGCACGGGCCCCAGCCGGTCGAACGTGACCGTGACGTCGGCCCGAACCGTGACACCGTCGCAAGCGCCGGTGTCACCGACAACGCCGCTCGGCAGGTCAACCGCCACCACCAGGGCTCCGGCCGCTCGCGCGGCCTCCGCCCAGCCGGCCAGGTCGGCCGCCGGGCCGGACAGGCCTCCAGGCCGGCCACCCAGGCCGGTCAGCCCGTCGATCACCAGATCGACGGGCCCGACCGACGACGCCGCCTCAGCCCCGACCATCCTCAACCCCCGCGCCGCGGCCACCCAGTGCTCGTCGCCCTCCGACGCCGACGCCCGCAGCACGGTCACCTGCGCACCGCGGCCGGCGAGGTGCTGGCCGGCGAGCATCGCGTCGGCCGCGTTGTGGCCACCGCCGGCCAGCACCGCCACCCGCGAGCCGTAGACGGTCGGCAGCAGGCCAGCCGCGACCGACCCGACGCCGTAGGCCGCGCGGGCGATCAACGCCGCCTCGCCGACACGGGACGCCGCGGACGCGTCCGCCACCCGCGTTTCGGCAGCCAACGCGACGTACCTCACCCCAAACCCCCTGCGGCAGAACCGCTTTCAGCGATCACCATCGCGGTCGCGAAGTCCCCGTCGTGCGCCAGCGATACATGCCAGGTGAGGTGTTCGTATCCCAGCACGGTGAGAACGGGCCGGCCGTCGGCGCCGCGCGACACCTCGGCCTGTCGCCACGCCATGCCCTTAGGCCGGAACAACGCTTTGGCGACAGCCTCTTTCGCGGCGAACCGGCCGGCCAACGACTCGGGCGGCAACGAAGCCTCGGCCGGGGTGAACAGGCGTTCGCGCAACGAGGGAGTGCGGGCCAGCGCGGCCTCCAGACGGGAAATCGCGACGATGTCGATGCCCACGCCGACGATCACTGACCGGCCGCCATGAAGAACTACTCGACCGTCACGGACTTCGCGAGGTTACGTGGCTTGTCGATGTCGAGGCCGCGGGCCAGCGCGAACTCGGCGGCCAGCACCTGCATCGGAACGGTGGTCACGATCGGCGAGTACAGCGTGGGCGAACGCGGCACGCGGATCAGGTCGCTGGCGTACGACACGACCGCCTCGTCGCCGTCCTCCGCAACGACGATCGTGCGCGCGCCGCGGGCCCGCACCTCGGCGATGTTCGACAGCACCTTCGCGTGCAGCACCGGCCGGGACCGGCGAGACGGCATCACGACGACGACCGGTAGACCTTCTTCGACCAGCGCGATCGGGCCGTGCTTCAGCTCGCCGGACGCGTAGCCCTCGGCGTGGACGTACGCCAGTTCCTTGAGCTTGAGCGCGCCCTCGAGCGCGACCGGGTATCCGACGTGCCGGCCGAGGAACAGCACCGTGCGGGTGCCGGAGATCTCGCGCGCGACGCGGCGCATCGGCTCCATCCGGTCGAGCGTCTCGGCCACCAGCGCGGGCATCCGTTCAAGCGCCGCGAACTCGCGCGCGACCTCGTCGCCGTCCTTCGTCCCGCGGACTCGGGCGATCGCCAGCGCCAGCAGGGACGTCGCGGTCAGCTGGGCGAGGAAGCACTTCGTCGAGGCGACGCCGACCTCGGGTCCGGCGCGGGTGTAGAGCACCGCATCGGATTCGCGCGGGATCTGCGCACCGTTGGTGTTCGAGATCGCGAGCACCCGCGCCTTCTGCGCCTTCGCGTGCCGGATCGCTTCGAGGGTGTCGGCGGTTTCGCCGCTCTGGCTGATCGCCACGACGAGGGTCGAGCGGTCGAGCACCGGGTCGCGGTAACGGAACTCCGACGACAGCTCGACCTCAACCGGGATCCGGCTCCAGTGCTCGATCGCGTACTTCGCGAGCAGGCCAGCGTGATACGCCGTACCGCAGGCGACGACGAAGACCTTGTCGATGTCACGCAGGTCGTCGGCGACGATGCGTTCTTCGTCGAGCACGATGTGCCCGTCGCCGGTGAGCCGGCCACGCAATGTGTCTCGTACGGCGGCCGGCTGCTCCGCGATCTCCTTCTGCATGAAGAACTCGTGGCCGCCCTTCTCGGCGGCGGACAGATCCCAGTCGACGTGGAACGGCTGGCCGTCGGCGACCGTGCCGTCGAAGCCGGTAATCGTGTAGCCGGCCGGGGTGATCGCGACGATCTGGTCCTGGCCCAGCTCGACGGCGTCGCGGGTGTGCGCGATGAATGCGGCCACGTCGCTGCCGAGGAACGTGGCGCCGTCGGCGACGCCGAGCACCAGCGGGCTGTTGCGCCGCGCGCCGACGATCAGATCGGGCTGGCCGCAGTGCAAGACCAGCAGCGTGAACGCGCCTTCGAGGCGTACGACCACCCGCCGCATCGCCTCGGGCAGGTCGTGGCCGACTTCCTCCCACACCGCCTCGATGAGGTGGGCGACGACTTCGGTGTCGGTGTCGCTGTGCAGCTCGTGGCCGGCCGCCTCGAGCTCGGCGCGGAGCTGGGCGTGGTTCTCGATGATCCCGTTGTGGATAACAGCGATGTCGCCGCGGCAGTCGGTGTGCGGGTGGGCGTTGCGGTCGGTCGGCGCGCCGTGCGTCGCCCACCGCGTATGCCCGATCCCGGCCACCCCGTTGAGCTGGCCCAGCTGGTCGAGCGCCTTCTCCAGGTTGCTCAGTTCGCCGGCTTTACGGGCGGTGAACAACTTGCCGGATTCGTCGACAACGGCGATGCCCGCCGAGTCGTAGCCGCGGTACTCCAGGCGACGCAGACCGTCGAGAACCACCCCGAGCGCCGGCGGCGAGCCCGGGGATCCGACGTAACCGACGATTCCGCACATCTGGCTAAGGCTAGCTGCCGAGCAACCCGAGCAACGCGAGCGACGTCGGGTCAGATCCGAATGACGTCCGGACCACCCACAGCGCGGAGCGCGTCGAAGTCCGAATCCTGAGTGACGACAGGCAAGTTATGAGCCGCCGCGATCGCCGCGATCCACAGATCGTTGACGTTGACCCGCAGGCCCTCCTCAGCGAGCCGTACCCGCAATCGCGCCCAGTGGGCGGCCGCTTCGGCGTCGACCGGTAGTGGTTCCAGCACTGCCAGCGCCTCCAGCGTGGCGAGGCGGCGAGCCCGGACCGACGTGTCGAGGGCGGCGAGGACGCCTGCGTGCAGTTCGGCGAGCGTGATCACGCTGACGAACGACTCATCCGGAAGTTTCGACGGGTCGAGCGGTCGCTGGCTTTCCGCCGCAATGAACACGCTGGTGTCCAGCAGTCCGGCGTTCACCGAACGGGGCCGAGATCATCGGTCGTCTCTCCCGCTAAGCGCGCCAGGTCACCGCGTAGACCGGCGTCGGTTTGTTTGGTAGCGAGCAGGTCGGTGAGGTCGAGCCTGGTCATGCTCTGCCGTCGCGATTCGCGAACCGGCGTGATCTTCGCGACCACCTTGCCGTGCACGGTCACCGAAACCTCGTCGCCGTTCGCGACTCGGCGCAGGACGTCCGCGGTGTGGTTACGGAGATCGCGGGAGGCAACCGTGCTCATGTGCGCAAACGTAGCACTTTTGCCACACCCGGGTCAGCTGCCGGCCGCCTGCCGTACCGCGTCGGCCACCAGCTGGGCGCATTCGTCGGCGTCGGCCTGGGTCGACGCCTCGACCATCACCCGTACGAGGGGCTCGGTTCCGGACGGTCGCAGCAGCACCCGGCCGGACGAACCGAGGCGGGCTTCGGCGGCCCGAACGGCCGCGGCGACCTCGGGGTACGACGCGATCCGCCGATCCCGTACCTGCACGTTGACCAGTACCTGCGGCATCCGCTGGACGACCGCCGCCAGCTTCGCCAGCGGCGTCCCAGTCCGCGCAATCCAGCCCATCAGCTGCAGGGCGGTGAGCATGCCGTCGCCGGTGGTGGCGTGCCGTTTGAACACGACGTGCCCGGACTGCTCGCCGCCGAGGACGAGCGAGTGCTCGTTCATCGCTTCGAGGACGTACCGGTCGCCGACAGCCGTCTGCACGACCGAGATGCCGGCCTCGGCCATGGCTCGCGTGAAGCCGAGATTGGTCATCACGGTGGTGACGACGGTGTCGTGGGCGAGTTCGCCGCGGGCGTGCATGCCGAGCGCGCAGATGGCCAGGATCGCGTCGCCGTCGACGATCGTGCCGTCGGCCGCGACGGCGAGGCAGCGGTCAGCGTCGCCGTCATGTGCGATGCCGAGATCGGCGTGGTGCTCGAGGACGGCTCGGCGTAGCGGTTCGAGGTGCGTCGAGCCAACGCCGTCGTTGATGTTCAGGCCGGTCGGCTCGCAGCCGATCGCGATGACCTCGGCGCCGGCTTTGCGGTAGACGTCGGGAGCAAGATACGAGGCCGAGCCGTGCGCCGCATCGACCACGACCCGCAGGCCGGTCAGCGGCTCAACGCTCAGGCCGAGCAGGTGCTCGACGTAACGGGAGGCGGCGTCCGGAAGCGTGGAGACACGGCCAACGTCGGCGCCGAACGGCCGGTCCCACTCTTCGTACAAGCGGCGCTCGATCTCGGCTTCGGTCTCATCGGCGAGCTTGCGGCCGCCGGGGCCGAAGAACTTGATGCCGTTGTCGGGCATCGGGTTGTGCGAGGCGGACAGGACGACGCCCAGGTCAGCGCCCAGCGAGTCGACGAGATACGCGACCCCAGGGGTCGGCAAGACGCCGGTGAGCAGCACGTCCGCACCCGCGGAAGTCAGACCGGCGACGACGGCGGCTTCGAGCATCTCCCCCGAGGCGCGGGTGTCGCGACCGACCACGACGGTCGGCCGCTCCGGCGTACCACGCGAGCGCAGCACGCCGATGGTGGCGGTCGCGATTTGGAGCGCGAAGCCCGGAGTCAGATCGACGTTCGCGATACCGCGAACGCCGTCGGTTCCGAAGAGGCGACTCCCGGACAACGACGGCCGCCCGAGATCAGCGCTTGGAGTACTGGGGGGCCTTACGAGCCTTCTTCAAGCCGTACTTCTTCCGCTCCTTGATCCGCGGGTCGCGGGTCAGGAAGCCGGCCTTCTTCAGCTCGGGGCGGGACTCGTCGATCAGCTCGGTCAGCGCGCGGGCGATGCCGAGGCGCAGCGCGCCGGCCTGGCCGGAGACGCCGCCGCCGCGCAGGATCGCGATGACGTCGTAGTTCTCGCCGACTTCGAGCTTGGTGAACGGGTCACGAACGGTCTGCTGGTGGACCTTGTTCGGGAAGTAGTCCTCGAGGGTGCGTCCGTTGAGCTTCCACTGGCCGGTGCCCGGAACGATCCGGACGCGGGCGATGGCTTCTTTACGGCGTCCCACCGTGCGGGCGAGGTCCGCGATGGCTGTAGCTGCTGGCACTGTCGTATCTCCTAGGTTCCGAAACGTCAGCGCGCGAGCTGGCTGATTTGGGTGATCTCGTACGGCACGGGCTTCTGCGCCTCGTGCGGGTGCGTCGGGCCGGCGTAGACCTTCAGCTTGCTACCCATCTGCCGACCGAGCTTGGTGTGCGGCAGCATGCCCTTGATCGCCTTTTCGAGGATGACCGTCGGGCGGGTGTTGAGCAGCTCGTCATACGACGTGGAGGTCAGACCGCCCGGGTAGCCGGAGTGCCGGTGGTACATCGACTGGACCCGCTTGTTGCCGGTCATCGCCACCTTGCCGGCGTTGATCACCACGACGAAGTCGCCGGTGTCGACGTGCGGGGCGTAGTACACCTTGTGCTTGCCCTTGAGGAGGGCGGCAGCGTGGGAGGCCAGACGGCCCAGGATCACGTCGGTGGCGTCGATGACATGCCACTGCCGGGTGATGTCGGCCTGCTTCGGCTGGAACGTGCGCACAGGAAGGTCTCTTTCAAGCAGTACGGGGGTCGGGCTGGGCAGCCACAAGCCGCGGCAGGCACCAGCGGACAAGGCTACTACAGGACGGCCTTCAGCAGAAACCGTGCCCTGCGCTCACAGACCACGGATCCGACCGGGCCCGTACGCCCGCAGCGGTGGCCCGAAGACCTGCCGCGGCGTACGCCAGGCGCGGTAGCCGAGCACGATGCCGACAACGACGGCGGGAAGACCGGCAATGTCCGCGACCGTGACCCCGTTGCCAGAGGTGACGGTCCACAGGACGTGGCCTTCGATAGGGCGGTTGTCGACGAACCAAACGATCGCCGCGGCGAGGACCAGGGCGGCGAGGAGCAGGTCGGCCAGCCGCCGGGGGCGGCGTAGTGCGACGCGAAGGATGGCAAGCACAGTCAACGCCTCCAGCACCCAAAGCGTGATCTCGGCCGTCCGCATTGAGTTAGTAGATCAGACTCCGGTTACGGCGCGGTGGCCGCCGGGCCGCCTAGTACGCGCCGGAGCCCCTGACCACGGCCGCCGCCGTCTTGGCGAGGATGTTGAGGTCAACGAGCGGCGACCAGTTCTCGACGTAGTACAGGTCGAGGCGGACGGATTCGTCCCAGGTCAGGTCGCTGCGCCCGCTGACCTGCCACAGGCCGGTGATGCCGGGCTTCACGAGCAGCCGGCGGTGCACGTCGGCTTCGTACTGGTCGACCTCAATGGGCAATGGCGGTCGCGGACCGACGAGCGACATCTCGCCTCGAAGAACGTTGATCAGCTGGGGCAGTTCGTCGAGGGACGTCTTGCGCAGGATCGAACCAACGCGCGTGACCCGGGGATCGTTCTTGATCTTGAAAAGGACCCCGCCGGACTCGTTGCGGTCGGTCAGGTCGATCAGCATGTCTTCGGCTGCCGGCACCATCGTGCGGAATTTGATGCAGCGGAACCGCTCGCCATTGGCGCCGACCCGGTCCTGGGTGAAGAAGACCGAACCGCGGTCACCGAGCTTGATGGCAATGGCGATCGCCGCGAGGAGTGGGCTCAGGAGAATTAATCCAGCGGCCGCAAATATGCGATCCGTCACATTCTTGTAAAAACGCTGCGGACCGTTGAATTGGGGCTGTTCCAGGTGGAGCAGTGGGAGGTTGAATAGCGGCCGGATGGTGACCCGCGGGCCGGCTACGTCGGTCAGTGCCGGACTGATCAGCAGGTGGACGTCACTGCCTTCCAAATCCCAGGCCAAGCGGCGCAGGCCGTTGTGTTCGAGCAATCCAGTGTTGGTGATCGCGATCGTGTCGGCGCCGTGAACGGCGGCATAGCCCGCCGCTTCCTCCGGATCTCCTACGGGGAGAGTCCGTACGCCAATTCGCATTTCGGCGGATCCCGCATCTGGGATGCATGCCGCGACGACGTTCCAGCCACGGCCGCCAGCGCGATCGATCTGTCCCAGAAGATGTTCAACGTCGGCGACCGTCCCAACGGCGACCACGCGGTGCTGGCAAGCACCCGTGCGTCGCTTGGCATTGAGCATCGTGCGAGCAAGGGCGCGTTCCACCAGGAGCAGCGCGGTCACACCGGGAAGTGCCGCGGCGACGAACAATCGGCTCGCCGGTGCGTCGGCCAGGAACACTCCAGCGCCGACGAGCGCGGTGAGGAAAATCCCGGTCAGCGAGACCCGCTTGAACTCCTCGGTGCCTTCAGCAAGGTGACGCATCTCATAGACGCGGGCGCACAGCAGACCGGCCAACCAGAGCGGAACCAGCACTGCCGCAAGGACTTCGTTGATAGCTGTGCCACGGTCTGTGAGTTGGGCGCCAGCGATCGCGGCACCCACGCCCATCAAAACCGTTGCGACGTCGAGAACAACCAGACCGCGGACGTATGTGCGCTGCCACAGCTGGCCGGTCCAGATCTTGGCGATCGTCGATGGGTCGTGTCGCACGCCAAGGAGTCGAGCCCAGGGCGAGCGCGGTCCAAGTGCGCGTTCTTCGAGCGCGCCCGACGCGAACGCGCCACGCCCTGTCTCGTACTGCTCGACAACTGCCACTGCAATCCCCCCGTGGGCCCACCCATCCCGGCTGCTACTGAACGGATCGCAGCTTTTCAGATGCAAGTATCCAACACGTTAAAGGACCGCAGCGAGTGATTTATCTCGCAAAGAGTATGGGCGAAGAGCCACCCTCGACTACGCAGAGTGATTCCGCAGATGGTTAGCCCGCTTGCCCCACGAGCATGGATCGTCCGATCCTAGACCACTCTGGTCACCCCGAACCGACCGTTCTCGGGCGTCCTAGTGATCTGTGCCACATTCTATGCAGACAACCGCGCCCAAGGGTCCTACTTTCTAGGAACACAAGAAAGTGAAAGTGCTGAGCCAAACCCCCGTAGCGTCACACCCATATCTGTGACGCCTTCCCCGCTGCCCGGAATTGCCTCCTAGTCGGAGACGTTAGTGTGCTATTTCTCGTCATTGGTCAGTCCGGGCTCATAGACTTGCAACTAGCATCGACTCAGGGGGCCGGAGGGGAGGAGCGGCGTTGTGACGTCCTCGGAGTGGCCGTCCCGATCCTCGGGCCATCTAGCCGCCCGGACTGGGCTACGCATCGCCGTCCTCGTCACATCCGGCGGCGGACAAGACCTACGCCGCGCGACGGCGCTAACAACAGCTACCAAACATGACGTGGCCATCATCGCTTTCGACCGCACCAAAGGACGCTTGGCTGCGGCACGTGCGGCAATGACCAAGCTGACAGCCCACTCGCCGGACCTTCTTCTGGTCGAAGGCGGAGGATTCGTTGGTATCGGCCTGGCGTTGCTCCATCGATTCTTCTATCACTCGCAATACATCCTGTCCGTGGGCGACGCGGTCGGACCGTTCCTTCGCCTCCAGCACGGGCGGGTGCTGGGCTGGCTCGGTGGTTCCTTTGAGCGGTCCGCAATAAGACGCGCAACCGCCTACATAGGGTGGTCTCCTTATCTTGTGGGCCGCGCCATTCAGTTGGGAGCCAAGACGGGGCTCACGCTGCCGGGTTGCGTTAGCCTCACGGACTTCAGGCCCAACCGCGACCGTGCGACCCTCCGGCGCCAGGCGTTAGGGATACCGGCAGACCAGTTGCTGCTCGGCGTAGTCGGCACCATCCATTGGTCACAAAGGCAACAGTACGCATACGGTCTCGAGTTAATAAACGCGCTAGCCGGCACGACGCGAGGCCATGGAATAGTTGTCGGCGGCGGCTCAGGAATCGACTATCTCAAGAGACAGGCCCAATCACTGGGTATCGCCCAGCGCGTCACCTTCACTGGTCATCTTGACGGGCCCGAACTCCTGCAGACCATCCAGATGCTCGATATCGGACTCGTCACGCAAACTCCCGAGTGCCTAGGCCTAACGCGACTTACCGGGAAGCTCGCGGAATATCTAGCCTGCGGCATTCCAGTCGCAATGACTGCATCGCCCGGCTTTTTTGACTTGGTCGGCACAGCAGGTTGGCCTCTCCCTTTACATCACCCAACGTCTGCAGCTGTGGCCAGACGTTTGACTCGGCTAATCGACGGGGTAACGCCTGACGAGCTTGAGGCGAAACGCCATGCGGCACGACTCGCCGCCGAAACGTCCTTCAACCCATCGGAGAACGCGAAGCGCCTGGAGGCGCTTCTCGACAATCTTATCGAGATAGCTCCAAACCGATGAGGCGAATCCTCTTCGTTGGAGATGACTGGTACGGAAGCAACGCCACGTCACTCCGCGATGCACTCCAACATGAGGCCTCCCGAGAGGGGATTCGGGTCGAGTCCCTTAACACGTATCCCATTTCGAATCCAAAACAGATCACATATCGTATCGCTAAGCGCTTTGGCCGCGCAGCCTACGATGCGCGTGCGAGAGCAGCTGTCCTGTCTCAAGCGCGCGCGGCTAGAGACCAGTTTAGGCCTGACGCCGTCATCGTCTTTAAAGGCAACTATGTCTCGGCCGAAGCTCTCAACGCGCTCGGAGCCGTGTCAGCTCACTTCCACCCCGACGACGCAATGAATCCCGAGAACGTCTCGCCGACATACCTGGCAGCCGAAGCGTACTATTCCATGCACTTCACAACGAAGTCGTTCAACGTAGCCGAGATCACCGCAAGATGCGGTCGTCCTACCCGCTTCGTTCACTGCGCTTACGACGACCGTTGGCATCGGCCCCTACAGCCACAGCGAGAGTTCTTTTGCGGCTTCACGGGAACTCGCCGGCCCGACCGGGAGTCTCTCATCGCCGCGATTGCCCGAGCCTTCGGCTCCGACATGCTCCTCGCAGGCACTGGATGGTCGAGGCTGAGTTCTTCCCTCGGCGCAGCCGTTGTTGAGGAGGCGCAGTTCGGGTTATCCTACAGCCAGACTGTTGCGGATGCGCCGGTGCAATTGGGATTCTTGAACTCCGCCAACCGTGACCTGCATACATGCAGATCCTTTGAAGTCCCCGCAGCTGGGGGGCTCTTGCTCGCTGAGGATACGCCTGAGCACCGCGAGCTTTTCGAGGATGGCAAGGAGGCCGTGCTGCATAGTTCGTCCGAGATGCTATTCGCACAGCTTGAGTGGCTACGCCAGGATGGTGCTTCGCGCAGCTCGATCCGCGAAAACGGGCACTTGAGAGTCACTAGGGGTGGTAACACCTACCGGGATAGAGCCCGTACCATCCTCCAGCACATAAGGACACTCTAGTGTCCGATTCGCAGCAAGTCGATACGAACGAGGCACAGGCATTCGAGACGGATCGGTTTCGTCGAGGCCTAGTCAGCCTCTTAATGAGCAACTTTGGAAGCAACGTCCTCGGAGTCTTTTCCGGGATCTTTCTTGCCCGGATCCTGGGCGAGGGGGGCCGAGGTCAATACCAATATGCTGCCATGTTCTACTCTGCGGTACCGGCATTCTTAACTTTGTCCCTAGGCACCCATATCGCGGTCGCGACCGGAACTCCGGCGCAAGTTGGACGGCTTCGCGTGTGGGCTCTCGTCTTTAGCCTTGCCGGCGCCGCGGCCGCGCCAGTTCTCATCGTTGCTGGACTAAGCTCAACGAGCGTTGTTATCGTCGCTCTTGGCTCCCCCGGCTTCATGCTATCCGACATGGTGCTCGGACTCGCTCGTCAACAGCATAGATACCGCCTTATTTCGATGATCCGATGGTTCGATGTCGGCGGTAGCTCGCTGATCGTCGTGATCCTGGGAATCACGCACCAACTCAGCGTCGAAACCGCGATTCTCTCTCTAATTGCGACAACAGACCTCGCTATTCTCGTCGCCTATGTAGTGTTGAGAAGCGGGCAACCACCCACATGCAGGCCGAACTGGGGCGGCATATCACAATTGCATGGCACGAGCCTAATCTTGATATTCAGCTCTTGGATCGACCAGCTGCTTCTCGGTGCGCTTGCGGGGACCGGGGCTCTTGGCATCTACGCGGTTGCAAATACCGTCGCCAGTCAGCTTAACATCGTGACGTCCGTCCTCACCATGACAACCTTCAGCATGGCGGCGCAGGGAATGACTGTGGCAGCGCGTCTCCGTTCCGCCAATCGGATAATCATTACAGTGGTGTGGGCCGGGGTCCCTTTTCTTGTGTTTCTAGGGCCGAGACTTGCGGAACTCGGTTTCGGACACGCGTTTCGGTCCGTTGGCCCCCAAGCGGCCGCACTTCTATTCGCTTACGCGCTTAGTGCGTCTCTCCAACTAATAGAAGCACAGTTGTTCCTGCTACACCAACCGCGACGAACACTCTTGGGCCGGCTTGTCGGTCTTTCGTCGCTCGCGATTACAGCGCCGATTCTTGCGCTCAACCCAAACGGCTACACCGCGGCGCTCATGTCGGCGCTTTTACTTCTTCCCGCGCTTGTCTACGACGTATGGCACCTCCCCGAACTCCAACGGCTCGAATGGACGAAGTGGTTGATGCCACTCACACCTCGCGAGGGGCGGCTTATCGTTCTCGGCTTCACTAGACGCGAGGCGACAAGGCTGGTGCACGCATCCGCGGAGATACCTTTAGAAGAAGCTCCCCTTGCCTAGCGCCGTTCAGAGTTCGCCCGCTCGATTAGGGACGAAACGCAAATGAATATCGCGATCATCGTTGGGCGAACCTGGCATTCGCGCGAGCTGGCAGGCGGCCTCCGTGCGCTCGGCCATGACGTTATTCTCTTGTCAACAGATCCGATACCTGAAGCCGGCTGCCCCAGGGTCCCGCTCCGAGGCATGTTGCGCGCGGTGAACCGTTTCCCGTCGTCCACGTTCGTCGCCTCGTCGATCTTCGGCATGTTCGTGCTGTTTCGACATCGGCGCACTATAGCGAAAGCGGATCTTCTCATCATCTGGTCCTCGTATGCCGGCCCACTTCTAGCCGCAAGACGATGGCTAGACGGGAAGGTCGTTGTTGTGCGTGGAAGCCACCATTCACGTCGCCAGCGCGAACTTCTTGACGGGGCGCGACGTCCCAACAGGGCACAGGTGATCCTCGACGAGTACGAGTACCGCGCGGCCGACCTTGTTACGGTCCCGACTGACGCCATCGCGCGAGACCCATATTTCGGCCGTGGCGCGTACGTTCGAGCGAACCCCTACGGATTCCCGGCTTCGAACGTTCCGAGTTCGCCTCCCCGCGCGGCTCCTACCTCAACTCTGCGCGTACTCTTCGTTGGCGCGTTTTCCTATCGAAAAGGCGCAGATCGGCTAAGAGCGCTCTTCAGTACGCCTCAGGAACGATTCGAGTTCGCACTCGTAGGGCCGATAGAGCATGGATCGGAGCAGCTTCCAGATCATTGGATTCCTTATGGCGAACGGCGGCCAGACGAAGTGCTGGACTTCATGGCGCAGTATCACTGCTTAATCTTACCATCACGCGAGGAGGGCATGGCTCGCGTCGGTTTAGAAGCGATGGCGATGGGCCTTCCGATCGTCGTTTCGCCTGCAGCCGGTCTCTCAGAATGGTGCGCCGGCGGCGGCGGTGTCGTCGTCGAAGATCCCGAGAACCTGCCGATGTGGTTTGCCGCGCTGGAAGAGGTCCATGACAACTTTGCCGTGATGGAGCAGTCAGCGCGACGGACCGCTCAATCCTGGACCTGGCTCGACTATGCACGACGGCTGATCGAGGACGTTCCGGGGCTGGAATCGTGATCCGCGCAATTATCGACGTCATCGGAGTAACGGCCGCGTGCCTGATCTTCATCGTCGCCCCTGGGCTCCCACAGTGGCTGGTTCGATTCAGCCGGGCATTTGGGGTCTACGCAGCACTTGGACTCCCCGTCCGCGCGACGATCCTCCTGTTGGCTAATCCGGAGCCCCGGTTTGGCGACAAACTTCCAGTCGTTTCCCTCTCGTATCCTTCTTATCAGGCAAACCTCGGAGCGGTCCTTCCGTTGGCGATCCTCGGGCTCTCGTCATTCTATTTGGCGATGTATGCGATCGGACGGATCGCGATGCGAGAGCCTAGTAGGACGGCCGATACTCGGATTTCGAATGGCGCCTACTTAACGCTGTACTTAGTCGGCTGGATTGCGCGGCTGACCTACTACATGGGCGCCCTAGGTTCGTCGGGGCTCTTGGCGCACTTTATGGTTCTGCCCACGGTGACATTGGGAGTTCTCGTCCTATCGACGGATTGGCGCGCCGACGCGAAGATCCGGAACCTCGTGGGGTTCGGCCTCGCGCTAGAGCTAGCGTATGCTTTCATCGCCACCAGCAAGACGCCCGTCCTTGCGGTGCTATTGATATTGTACTTAGATCCCCGCCGAGATCGGATCCGCCTCAAGCAGACCCTCCTCGCTGCGGTGGCAATCTTCCTTGCCTTCGGCGTCGTCCAATCACTAAAAGTTCAGGACCGCACAGGGCAAGTGCGTCGAGGGGCCGCAGCCGACCTCGCTGTGGACCTTGAGTCGCGAGTTGACGTGCTCGTTGCTCTGGGCGGAGTCCATGAGCTCGGCCCGGGACAATATCTACCGCCTGATGAAGTCGTCTCACGAGGCATCTCAGACCTCGCGCCCTCCGCGCTCCTAGGCGGTGGAAAGACGCTGTCGGGCGTAACCTGGGGCCAGCGAGTCTACGGAAGCGAAACCGGCGCTAGTTATGCGGAAGGCTTGACTCCCGAAGGTTACGGCACGCTTGGGACTACCGGCGTCGCGCTCTGGAACTTGATCGGCGGGGTAGCCGCGGCGTTAAGCTGCGCAGCCTTGCGATGTGGTTCCGTCGCCCTGAAAGGCGCCGCGGCGAGCATCATCTTTTCAGCTGCGATCTTTGAACGCGGACTACTGGGATTAGCCGAAGCGTGTGGTGTGGCAGTCCAACTTGCACTGGTGATTCAGGCCGCGGTAGTTCTCAGCCGGCGCCCATCTTCCGAGGCGGTTGAAGCCCACGAAACGGTCCGGACGCGATAACTGTGCCCAATTCGCTTCGAATCCTCTCGAGGGGCCAGTCCCACCACGAAAGGTCCAAGAGCAGACGTCGTTCCGGTTCCTCGAGACGAAAGCGGATCTGACGCGCTGGGGCCCCTCCCACAATGGAATACGGCTCCACGTTTTTTGTGACGACGGCGCCCGCCGCAATTACCGCGCCGTGCCCAACGGAGACTCCCTGCAGGACCTGAGCATGGCTCCCGATCCACACGTCGTGCCCAATCGTTGGAGGATCCCCAAGCTCATCTGTCTCTGAGGACGCACCTATAATCGAGCTAGCGCCGTAAAGAACCGGACTGGTGGAAAGCGTATTTAGGGGATGTTCTTCTGGCCCAATGATCGCATAATGGCCTATCGAGCAGAATCGGCCGATCATTCCGCTCATGACCAACGCGCCCCGGCTCAGGTAGGAAAAGTCACCGATGGTCACCCCCTCATTTATGACGACGTTCTTGCCGACCCCCACGCCCCGGCCAAGCGAAGCACCCAGCGAGACGTCACCAGATCGAATGTACGCCGCATTTGGATGGCGCTTTCGAAGGTTCCGTGCCCTACGCCAATCCTTGAGCCACTCGGGTACATCACTCGACAGGTTCATAGAGATATTGCGCCACGTCTGGTCGCGGTTCATAAGATCGACAGTCTCCTTCCTGCACGCGGACACGAGAAAATGCTTGACTGCGCCGACAATGCTCTGCGCCTTATGCTCTCGTTCTGCTTCCTACGTCCGTCCGGTTCCGAATGAACCGAGCGGGCACGCCGCCAACGACCGTCCACGGCCGAACGTCGCGAGTGACGACGGCGTTCGCGCCAATGACTGCCCCTTCGCCGATAATCAGGTCCTGGCCCTCCCTGCTGATAAGCACCGCTCCCGCACCGATCGTAACGTCTGAGCCGACGCGTATCCGATTATGGCCTCCCGGCGACGACGATGTCGCCATCGTCACGTGATGCCAAATATGCGTACGGTCACCAATACTCGAATTTGGATGGATTACAACGCCCAGCCCATGATGCCCGAGAGTGACCTCATGGCCAAGCTCAACTTCAGGTGGAAGAACGGCACGAAATGCGACAAAATTGATCACCTTCCCGAGCCGTGCGCGAACTCGGTGCCCACGGCCATGGTGTTTCGTGCTCCAAAGCCACAACGTGGCTGCGTCGTACATGCTTCGAATCGTATCCGACCGACAGATGTCTACTAGTCAGCTGGGCGGCAGGTTGATCTTGCGGCCACCAACTTCACGCGTTACCGCACCGCTGCGGGAATAAACGGCTTCAAGACGCGACAACGGCTCGATAGATGTCATCCATCATCCGGCCGACCGATGTTGACGAGAAATACGTCGCGCGCGCAATCGCGGCCTCCCCAAGTCTCTCTCGTAGATCCTCATCAGCTGCTAACGATTCCATCGCAGCCGAAAGGTGCGCGGCATCGTTGCAGTTAACCAAGAGCCCATCGATGCCGCTGGTGATGATTTCGCGTACGCCGCCCGCATCGGACGCAATAACGGGTAGGCCCGCTGCCATACCTTCGACTACAACCTGCCCGAACGGCTCGGGAATCGTTGAGGCGTGAACCAGGACATCAATCGTCGATAACTCGCTAGCGACGTCTTCCCTGAAGCCTCTAAACTCAACCAACTCCCCTATCCGAAGGTCGGCTGCCAATCTCACCAGCGAGTCGGCGTACTCATCCTCCCCGAAAAGCGCGCTGCCAATGATTCTTCCGCGAACTGGCAACCCGGATTCCGCTACCGTCGCCAAAGCACGTAGGAAGATGTGCTGCCCCTTCCATTCCGCGAGGCGTCCGACAATGCCGAAAATAACGGTCTGATCGCCGGCGTAATCGCTGCCGAACTTCACGTTGCGGTCGGAGACGTCGATCGTGGTGCAACTTGGGACGACTCGCGCGCCTCGTCCCGCGGGACCAGCGGTCTGCCGAGTGGCATCTGAATTGCAGACGACGACGGAAGGGAGCACCCAAAGTGCCGCTCGTGTGAGAACTACGGCGTACAGCGGCAGATAGTCCCTGGCGATTCGATCCCGAAGGTGCCAGACAACCGGTACCCGTGCGAGTCGAGCCGCCACACTGCCGTAGAAACCCGCTTTCAACGAATTGGTGTGAACGATATCTGGACGGAGGAACCGCAATCGCTGAGCAAGCCGTACCGAGTACGTGAAAGCGACGGCAGCTGCGCGTGCGGACGCGAGGGGGCTCGAGACCTGGGACCGTCGGACGTCGCGCACCACGTTATCCATCGACATCACTTCAACGACTATCGACTGGCTCTCCAGTAACTCCCTAAGCGGGCCGTCCTCGCCGAGAATCACATGCGCATCGACGTCGGTAAGTGCGGGAAGCAGGCGCGCCAAGGCAAGCTCACCCCCCGATAGCTGCGCGCAGTGGTCGACGTACACGACCTTGACCCGGCGGTGCGAAGGTGCGCGAGCCGCCGATGTCTTCGCGGCTAGCCTGATGGCGCGACGAAATCGTCCGAAATACGTGGATCCAACGCCCAAACGTGCTGTGACCAGCGCTCCCTTCGGTAGTTCTCGTATCCTGTGTCCACCGATCGCCCGGCCGCTGGCCGCTCGAATCGAAAGGCAAATGTCCATCTCTCACCCTCTGTGATCGACAACGCCGCGGTAGATCGCGGCGATCTTCGAAACCGACGCAGCCCAACTCATACCTGAGGCAACCTCACGGCAGGCGTCTCGTGAGGGCAGCTCAGCGCCACTAGCTAGAGCCGACAAGCGCACCGCAAGCGCGTCGACGTCTCCGGCAGCGACAGTCATGCATCCCGGTGATCGCCTCGCGAACTCGCCAAGACCGCCGACATCTGAGGCAAGCACGGGAGTACCTGACGCAAGCGATTCGAGCACAATCAGCCCGAAGCCCTCAAGCTCTATACTGGGCACGACCATAAGGTCGGCCTCGCGGTATCTAGACGCGAGATCATCGTCGGGAAGCGACCCGAGGAACTTAACTGATTTCTCGACGCACAAAGTGCGCGTCAAAGCTTCGAGTTCGGACCGCATTGGACCGTCGCCGGCGATCCGTAACACACCCGGCTCGCCTGCTTTCGCCCAGGCACGAAGCAATATGTCGATTCCCATCCGGGGAACGAGCCGTCGTACAGTGAGCGCATTGAGTCCGGTCCGTACATCCGGACCGAAGTCGTCTAAAGTACGCGGCCGGAATTTTGCCAGGTCCACTCCTGGTTCCACAATTGTTACGCGCTCTCGCGAGATGCCGAACTCGCCAGTGACAACGTCTGCAAAACTTTTGGACAGAGTGATTATGTGATCCGCCGACTTATAGGACAGATACTCTATTGTGCGTTTGATCCAGACCGGGCGTGAACGGCCCTGCGATGCTGACTCGACGCTCCACGGACCGTGGAAATGCACAATGTGCGGCACCCCACGTAAGTTCCGTTGAGTCAAAGCCGGTACCGCGTAGGGGGCGAAATGCGTTACCAAGAGATGAACATGGCTCCGGCGCGCCAGCCTTGACGTCTCGTAGCCTATTCTCGCCATTCTTAATGGCATTGGCAGCTTTGCGTCTACAGTGAGGCCATCGAAGTCCACGGCACCCCGGGGCCCCACCACAAGCTTTTCCACATCTACCCCCTGAGCTGGAAGGCTCTCGACTAGGCCTCGATAATAGCGATTTAAGCCTCCGACCTGACTTGGGAACCAGCCCATACCGATTTGAAGGCACCGGAGCTCAGGAATATTCCGCTGCGCCCCAATATAATCACCGTGCACTGAGGCTCGCAATCTCAAGATGATGAAGCAAGAGCTTGCTATGTTCGGCCAGAGAGAAATGCCCAGCGTGCAGCCGGACGACATCATCATCGAGTGGATCTCGAACCGCCTCTTGAATTCGGAGACAGAGGTCGTCAAAGGACGATGGCTCATAGAAACGGCCGTTGACTCCGGGGGTTATGGTGTCAAGAAACCCAAAGTCATTCGGGCAGACGGCCTGAGTTCCAAAGGAATTAGCTTCTAGCGGGCTTAGGCCGAAGTCCTCTCGACTTGCCGTGACAAAGCATGACGCGTTTGCGTAAAGCCAACGCAACTGAGCATCCGACACCTTGCCGAGTCGCAGGGTTCGGGCGGGCGCCGACCGCCCCGAAGGCTCCCAACCAACGGCTGCAAGTGTCAGGCCCAGACGTTCACACGCGGCAGCCACAAGTTCGGCGTTCTTATATCCCCGCGAGCGTCCCACTGTAAGGATAAACGAATTCGGTTCCAGGCCGCCTATGGGCTCGCTAGAACCATCGACATCAATGGTTACCGGCGGATGAACGACATCCGCGGAAATACCGTAGGCTTTCCATATGCGGTCTCTTACGTGCCGGGAGTTGCAGAGATACTTACTCACCCTGCTCGCGGCAGTCTTGTCCCACGTCATGAGAGGTCGGGATATTGATTTCCACAGTCTTTTGGAGACTGGGCGGCCGACGAAATAGTCATCCATTTCATAAAGCCAGCGGGCTGGCGAGTGACAATAGGCGACGACCGGAGCAGCGCTTCTGACCCCATGTGCGAAGCCGCTCGTGCTAGCAAGAATCACGTCGGCATGCGGGTCAGTCTTAAGGCTCCCCATAGCCCGCGGCAGGAGCGGTACCACGGCTCGGGCGTCCAAGTGGTCCCTCGGAATTCGATCTAAGAAGCTTAGATATGTCACTCGGCCCCGGAACTCTTCGAACGTGGCAGCTGGATCGTAAAGCGATGTGGAAAGCTCTGCAGTCGGAAAACAAGAGAGCCAACCTGCGACCACGCGTTCGGCTCCCCCCCGTTGCGTCAAATAGTCGTGGACAAGCGAGACACGGATGGACAACGGGGGGTCGTCAGCGCGAATGTCGGACGCCGACGACTCACTTTGTGTCAACGGTCGCGACCGATCCATGCAAGCCGTGAGTTTCCGGACTAGTCGCCCGCGCGCCTTCCAATCGGCGTTCGACTTCCTCGCCGGAGATTCCTCCGATCTCGCGCACGAGCAGCTTCCCTGTGCTACTTGATCGCAGGGTCGGCGTTTGCGCCGGTTGTCGCCGGGCGGCGGTTATCGAGCGCCGCGAAGGGCAGCGGGGCCCGCCGATGCCGGCCGTTTGTCTCGGCGTCGTTGTAGTACTGGTTTTCATAATAGTTTCCTCCCCCTCCCGAAGCCGGTGCCATGTTCAGTACGAAGCCCACGAGCTTTGCGTCGACCTGAGCAAGCGCCTGACCTGCCCACCGCACATGCTCACGTTGGGTGCGCCCGTGCGCCACGACCAGTACAGAGGCGTCCGCGCCCGCGGCCATTACTGCGCCGTCGGTAACTGGCAACAGGGGCGCGGAGTCAATGATCACGTAGTCGTACTCCGCTTCAAAGCCGCGGAGCAATCGCGTCATCTGGTCCGACCCGAGCAACTCCGATGGATTCGGGGGACGTCCACCAGCGGCGAGAAGCCAGAGGGTGCTTTGCGGGAGACCCCAAGGCTGTATTACTTCGTCCGCGCTGTGCTCACCGAGCAGCAGGGTCGTCAGCCCACTCGATCCCTCGACGCCAAAGGTCGTCGCCACCCGTGGTTTGCGCAAGTCAGCATCGATAAGAAGAACCCGTAGTCCCGACTCAGCAAGCGCGAGGGCTAGGTTCGCGCTGACCGTCGTTTTCCCTTCGCCCGGGACTGCGGACGTAACAACGATCGACCGAGGCCTGCTATCGACATTGATATAGCGCAACGTCGTTCGCAGCTGACGGAAGGCTTCAGCTTGCGCGCTTCTCGGCAACGCTTCGACGACGAGTGGCTGTTTTCGTATTTCGCCATCAAAGGTGAGCACACCCAACGTCGGAGTATTCAGCAACTCCTCAACTTGCCCGGTTCCCGAGACAGTCCGGTCGAGTAGCTCTCGCACAACCGCAGCGCAAATCCCGACCGTCAAACCACCGAGCAGGCCGAGTACGATGTCGACCTTCTTCTTCGGTGATACGGGAGCCGTCGGTGGATCAGCTTGCTTCACGACACTCACCCTCACCGGGGCCGCGCCGCCATTTGACGGAGTCTCGAGCTGGCCGATCGCCTTTACCGCCTGCGCACCAATCGCATTCGCGATATCAGCTGCGCGTTGGGGATCGTGATCTGAGACATTCACATTCACCAATACCGTATTGAGCGGTGCATTCGCGCTGATCTTCCCCGCCAGTGTCCCCGTGCTATACGGCAGCTTCAACTGCGCGATCACCGGCTGCGTGACGATCGGCGTATCGATGATGTCGGCATACGACTTCACCCGCTGCTGACCAAACTGGCTGCCGTTGAAGGCGTTCGACAAGTTGCTGTCCGACGCCGGCGTACTCACGAAGAGCTGGATGCTGGCCTGGTAGCTCGTCTTCGCGGTCTCCACATACGCGAGGGCCGCGCCGACGCCTAGTGCGACGCAGATCACAATCAAGATCCAGCGCTTTCGCGCAACGCGCAGGTAATCCAAGAACGTCAACGCGCTACCGCCCCAATGTTGATCAATGAGTTCATGCCGGCGGGCATGTGAACCGATCGAGCCGCAGCGTCGCGCCCCCGATAACGTGGCAGAGCTTAGTTCACGTCAGGGAGCCCCGCCACCCGAGCGAACCTGGACCGTTTGTAACGGGACGGGAAACTTTCTGTCACGAGTGGCTCTTTTAGGCCATTCGGGGGAGCCGCCAGCGGAACCTGCGGTAAGGTTTTGACAGCAATCGTTAGCAATGTTGCTGGCGTCGTGACGACCGCCACTTTTTGGGGGGCCCCAAGCATGAAGCACAACCGTCGTGTGGCTTTGGCCAGCGCGCTGATCGGTGCAGGCATCGCCGCGCCAGTACTCAGCTTCGCTCCTGCGCTCGCGAGCAGCTCGAACGTCGCAGTGCCGGCCTGGACGGGCTGCGACAAACCCAACCCGCCGTCCGACTGCCCGACCGTCCTGCCCACCACCACGACCACATCGCCTGCGCCAGATGAATCTTTGGGTGCAACTGTGGGCGGAATCACGTTCACGAACGACCCCGGTGACCCGAGCGACCCGGCGACGTCCACGACGGCGGCCGCCTCTCCCACCGCCAGCGCGTCGGTTCTGGGCGAGTCGTTTACTAAGGTCGACGCGGCTTCGGACCCGGCCGGACTTCCCTTCACCGGCGCTGAGATCGGCGGCATGGTGACGCTGAGCGTCGCGTTGATCGGTGGTGGCGCCATCCTCATGATCACCTCGCGGCGCCGTCGGGGCACGCACGCGAATTGAGTTCCAGTACCGAGCCGGTACGAATCCTCGTTGTCTGTACGGGAAACCTCTGCCGCAGCCCGATGGGCGAGGCAGTTCTCAAAGCTGCGCTCGGCCACAACGGCTTTGAGGTAACAAGTGCTGGCACCGGCGCCCCCGAAGGCGCCGATGTCGAGGCTGAATCAGCGAAAGCCCTTGCAGAGCAAGGCCTGTCGCTGCCCGGTCACCGCGCACACAAGCTCGCCGTCGAAGACATCGAACGCGCCGACCTGATCATCGGCATGAGCCGGCGACACCGCGCTGCGGTCGTCGAGCTGCTCCCGAAAGCGGCGGCACGGACCTTCACCGCTCGCGAACTCGGCCGCTTCGCCGAACGAGTTCCTGCACCAGACCCCGAAATGTCTGCAAAAGAGCGGCTTGAGACCGTCCTCGTCGCAACACAACGCGACCGCGGCATTGTTCGCGGCGCGAGCCGGCGCGAAGACGACATCCGCGACCCGCTCGGCCGCGCCCCGGAAGTGTTCCCCGCCACACTCGCCGCGATCACCGAGACTCTCGCGCCCACGATCACCGCCCTCGGCGGCACGCCGCTGCAACCCGCCCCCGACGCGGAGACATCGCTCGCGTATCCCGAACCGGCCCTCGCCGTTTTCCGGCGGCGCCGCAAGAACAAACGACGTTTTCGGCTCGGCACCGCAATGGTGATCGCCGGGCTCCTGCTGCTGGTCGTCCTCGCCTACGGCCTCGTCCTCGCATTGTCCGCGCGGTCCCTCGCCCACAAGGTCTCGAGCGTCCGAGCTCAGATCGAGCAGCTACGGAAGACCGCGGTGAACGATCCCGCCGCGGATCTCACCCCCCAGATCAGCCAGATCCAGCGTGAGGCCGCATCTGCCAAGAGCAGTGCCCACGGCCCCGTGTGGGACATTGCCCGCCGCCTGCCGGTGATCGGCTCGGCTGCTCACACCGTGCAAGGCTCATCGACTGCCGTGTCCGATCTGGCCCGCGATGCACTCCCCCAGGTGGTCACTGCCCAACGTCTCGTCAACACCGCGAAGAACGGCGGCGTCGGAACGGTCAAGCTGGATCCGCTCAACGAATCGAAGCAGCCGCTCGCGAACGCTTCCGTTGCCATCGGCATCGCGCTTCGCCAGGTGGAGGCGCTCCCCGCGCATACCTCAATCGGCAGAGTCGATAACGCTCGATCCGACCTGATCACCACCCTCAACGGCCTTGCCGGCCAGCTCGACACGGCGCGGGACGCGACCACGGTCCTGCCGGCGATGCTCGGCGCCAACGGGCCGCGGACGTACTTCCTCGCCTTTCAGAATGAGGCGGAATCCCGCGGCCTTGGTGGCCTACCCGGTGCGTACGCCATCGTCAAAGCCGAAAACGGAAAGATCTCGTTCGTCGAATTCGGCAACGACAGCGACATGGGGTCATTTCCGACATCGGTCGTGAACCTGGGCGATTCATTCACCAATCAATTCGGCGCGACCGCGGCGAAATCGTTCATCAACAGCAACCTCTCGCCGAACTTTCCCGACGCGGCACAAATCTGGATCGCGATGTGGAAGGCGAAGACCGGCCAACAACTCGACGGCGCGCTCATCGCCGACCCTCAGGTCCTCGCCGACCTGCTGCGGATCGCCGGGCCGTCCAAGCTGCCGGACGGAACGGTCGTCAGCGCCGACAACGTGGTCTCGCTGACCGAGAACGACGTCTACTTCCGCTACCCGGACACGTCCGACACCAGCGCGCGGAAAGCCTTCTTCATCGCGGTCGCGAAAACGGTCTCCGACGACGTCCTCGCCAAGTCGAGTGGCAAGGAGGTGCCGTACGCGCACGCGTTGGCCGCCCTCGCCGGCCAGCGGCGCCTGCTCGTCTACAGCAGCCACCCCGACGAGCAGGCCGTCCTCGCCCGGCAGCCGATCGCCGGGCTCATCCCGCAGACCGACCAGCCGTTCTCGTTCGTGACCGTCAGCGCGGCCGCCGGACAGAAACTCGACTACTACCTCGACCGGTCGATGACCTACACCGCGGGCAGCTGCGCGGGAACGACGCGGCGAAGCCACATCGACTTCACGATCAAGAACACCGCGCCCGCCACCGGACTCCCGCCGTACATCACGCTGACCGTGGGCAACGCCCTCGCCGCCGAGCCCGTCGGCACGCAGCGGCTGCTTGTCACCCTGTACGGAACGGTCGGCGCCGACATCAAGCGGGCGCAGCTCGACGGAAAGCCTGCCGAGGTCATCCCCGGCGACTACCTCGGCCACGGAACCCTCACGTTCTTCGTCAACATCCGGCCCGGCGAGAGCCACACGTTCTCGCTCGACCTGACCGAACCGACGTCGTCCGGACCGGCGATCGTGCCAGTCCAGCCGCTGGTCCGGCCGCAGCAGACGAAGGTGTCCGTTCCCGCCTGCTGACCGCCGTTGCGCGTAATGCTCATCACTCGGGACTAAAGGCCCCTTGACAGGTAAGGCTCCCATAAGTGAAGCTTGCTTTACCTCAACGCCGAGCTACCCGCCGGGAGCGCCTCATGTACGCGTGCGTCTGCAAGGCCGTCACCGAATCGGCCGTCCAGGCTTGCCACAGCGCGGGCATGCGGAACATCCGCCAGATCAGCAGCGCGACGAGCGCCGGCACCGGCTGCGGCCAGTGCGTCCGCCGGCTCCGCGCCCTGCTCAACGCCGCGCAGGAACCGGAATCGGTCCTGACGGAAAGCGTCGCCTGACGCACCGTTCGTCGGCCCTGCACGTGATGTTCGGCGTGCCATGATGGCCACGATCGAAGCAAGTCGGGTACGTCGAAAGGGCCTGCCATGCAGGGCAACAGCGAGGTCCTCGACCTTCTCAACTCCCAGCTCACCGCCGAAATCACGGCGATCAACCAATACTTCCTGCACTCGAAGATGCAGGAGCACTGGGGCTACACCAAGCTGGCGCACTGGACCCGCGACGAGTCCTTCGACGAAATGAAGCACGCCGAGTCGCTCACCAACCGGATCCTGATGCTCGACGGCCTGCCGAACTACCAGAAGATCGATCCGATCAACGTCGGCGAGAACGTCCCCGAGCAGCTGCGCGCCGACCTCGCCCTCGAATACGACGGTCTGCAGCGCCTGCGCGACTCGGTTCTGACCTGCCGAGCCCTCGGCGATGCCGTATCGGCCAAGATCTTCGAGGACATCCTCGAGTCCGAGGAAGACCACATCGACAAGCTCGAGACCGAACTCGCGATGTTGGCGACCTTGGGCGAGCCGCTGTACCTCGCGCAGCTGCGCGGCGAACCGGGCGAGGGCTGACAGCCATGCCGCAGATCACGCCGAACCTCTGGTTCGACACCGAAGGCAAGGACGCCGCCGAGTTTTACTGCTCGATTGTTCCGAACTCGCGGATCAACAACGTCACGTACTACGGCGAAGCCGGCCCGGGCGAGACCGGGACCGTCCTGACCGTCGACTTCGAACTCGACGGGGAGCGGTTCACCGCGATCAACGGCGGTCCGCACTACAAGCTCACCCCGGCCGTCTCGTTCATGATCAGCTGCCAGGACCAGGACGAGGTCGACTACTACTGGGACAAGCTGCTCGAAGGTGGCGGCCAGGCCGTGCAGTGCGGCTGGCTGACCGATCGCTTCGGCCTGTCGTGGCAGGTCATCCCGAAGCAACTCGAAGAGCTGATCGGCGATCCGGACCCCGGCCGATCGCAGCGGGCGATGACGGCGATGCTCGGCATGGTCAAGATCGACATCGCAGCCATGCGCGCGGCCGCCGACGGCGACTAGCAGTCCAGATCGTCGCGCTGCCGTACGGCACGGGTCTGTTCCGCTCGTGCGGCGAGTTCCTCGTCCGGCGGGTAGCCGACCGACAGCAGCGTCAGACCGTGCGGCGGTACGACGGGGACCGCGTCGGATCGGCGGTCCGCGCCGAGCAGTGAGGCTGGCCGATCGACCGGCCAACGCTCCTCCCCCACGGCGATCAACGCGCCGACGAGCGACCGGACCATCGAGTGGCAGAAGGCGTCGGCCTCGACGGTCGCGACCAACACGCCGTCGTCGTCCCGTAGCCAGTCGAGCCGGGTGAGGTGGCGGATCGCGGTCGCGCCTTCGCGGGCACGGCAGAACGCCGTAAAGTCCTTGAGCCCCAGCAACTTTGCGCTTGCCTCACGCATCACCGAAAGGTCGAGCGAGCGCGGCCATGCCAACGTGTCGCGGCGGCGGATCGGGTCGACGACGCTGTCGGCGACCCGGTAGCGATACGTCCGCAAGACCGCCGAGAACCGGGCGTCGAACCCGGGCGGCGCGACGTCGATGGCGAATACCCGGACGTCAGGCGGCAGCAGCCCGTTCAGCTTCCGCAGGACGAACGGCTCAGGCGTCGGTACGTCGATGTGCGCGACCTGGCCATGCGCGTGGACGCCCGCGTCGGTCCGGCCGGCCACCACCAGCGGCACGTCCGCACCGGCCAAGATCCGCAGTGCGCCGGCCAACTCGCCGGCGACCGTGCGACGGCCGGGCTGAATCGCCCAGCCGGAGAACTCCGTGCCGTCGTAGGCGAGGTCCAGCCGGAGCCGAACCAGGGTCAGGCCTTGTCGCCCTTGGCGGAGTCGTCAGCGCCGGCGTCGTCGGCCGAGCCCTCTTCCGCGGTGCTGCCGAGGTTCTCGTCGGTCTCGACCGCGTCGGCCTCACCGTCGGTGTCACCCTCGGTCGGCACGTCGACGTTGTAGATCTCGGCGTCCTGGACGTCGCCGGACTCGGGACCGTCTTCGTCGATCTTGGCGCGCTCGGCAACAGCCGCCGCGGTCTCCGACTCGCCCGCCAGCTCCTCGGCCGCCTCGGCGGTCGAGCCGGTGACGGCCGTCCGCTCGGTGTACGTGCCACGCCGCGCGCGCTCGGCTTCGCCGACCGCGGACTGCGCGACCGTCAGCGCCTCGACCAGCTCGATCCGCGCCATCGGGGCGTTGTCGCCCTTACGCGGGCCGAGCTTGGTGATCCGGGTGTAGCCACCCTGACGGTTCTCGTAGCGCGGGCCGATCTCACTGAACAGGTGCGCGACGACGTCCTGATCGCGGACGACGGTCGAGACCTGGCGCTTCGCGTGCAGGTCGCCCCGCTTGGCGAAGGTGACCAGCTTCTCGGCCAGCGGACGAAGGCGCTTGGCCTTCGCCGCGGTGGTCGTGATGCCGCCGTGCTCGAACAGGGCCGTCGCCAGGTTGGCCAGCAGCAGCCGCTCGTGCGCGGCGCCGCCCCCGAAGCGGGCTCCCTTGGTGGGCGTGGGCATGGTTCTGACTCCTCGTTCGGGCTTCGATCAGGTGGCTACGGCCGGTTGCCCGGCCGACGGACTAGAGCTCTTCGGTTTCCTGGAAGGTGGTGTCGTCGTCGCTGAACTCGACGGAGAAACCATCGCCGCCGTAGTTCTCGTCGCCGTACGCAGCGGCAGCGGCACCCGGGTCGAATCCGGGCGGGCTGTCCTTGAGGGCGAGGCCCATCTGCGCCAGCTTCAGCTTGACCTCGTCGATCGACTTCGAACCGAAGTTACGAATGTCGAGCAGGTCGGCCTCGCTGCGAGCAACAAGCTCGCCGACGAGGTGGATGCCCTCGCGCTTGAGGCAGTTGTACGAGCGGACCGTCAGGTCCATCTCCTCGATCGGCAGCGCCAGGTCGGCGGCGAGCTGCGCGTCGATCGGCGACGGCCCGATGTCGACGCCCTCGGCCTCGACGTTGAGCTCCTGGGCCAGACCGAACAGACCCACGAGGGTCTTACCGGCCGACGCCATGGCGTCGCGCGGGGAGATCGAAGGCTTGGTCTCGACGTCGACGACCAGCCGGTCGAAGTCCGTCCGCTGCTCAACACGGGTCGCCTCGACCTGGTAGGTCACCTTCAGCACCGGCGAGTAGATCGAGTCGACCGGGATACGGCCGATCTCCTGGCCGACCTGCTTGTTCTGCACGGCGCTGACGTAACCGCGGCCCCGCTCGACGGTGAACTCGATCTCGAGCCGGCCCTTGCCGTTCAACGTGGCGATGTGCAGGTCGGGGTTGTGCACCTCGACGCCCGCCGGCGGCGCGATGTCCGCGGCGGTGACGACGCCCGGGCCCTGCTTGCGCAGGTACATGACCGTCGGCTCGTCGTTGTCGCTCGAGACGACCAGCGACTTGAGGTTCAGGATCAGGTCCGTCACGTCTTCCTTCACGCCGGGAACCGTCGTGAACTCGTGCAGGACGCCCTCGATACGGATGCTCGTCACGGCCGCGCCCGGGATGGACGACAGCAGCGTGCGACGCAGCGAGTTACCGAGCGTGTAGCCGAAACCCGGCTCCAGCGGCTCGATGACGAACCGGGACCGGTACTCGTCGACTGGTTCCTCGGCGAGGGTGGGGCGCTGTGCGATCAGCAAGGTGGTGCCTTTCAATCGTGAGCCCCCGCTATATGAGGCTCGACGGATGAACTCCGGCGCGAAGCTCCGGATTTACTTCGAGTAGAGCTCGACGATTAGCTGTTCGGTGACCTGGGTGTCGATCGCCCCGCGGTCCGGGAGCGAGTGCACGAGCACCCGCATCTCGTTCGGGAGAACCTCCATCCACGCCGGCGAGATCCGGTCGCCGTACAGCTCGCGGGCGATCACGTACGGCGTCAGGTCGCGCGACTTCTCGCGGATCTCGACGATGTCGTGCTCGGACACCCGGTAGCTGGGGATGTCGACCTTCTTGCCGTTGACCAGCACGTGGCCGTGGCGAACGGACTGACGGGCGGCGTCGCGGCTCGGCGCGAACTGGGCCCGGTAGATCACGTTGTCCAGCCGCGACTCGAGGATGCGCAGCAGGTTCTCACCGGTCTTGCCGGCCTGCCGGTTCGCCTCGTCGTAGTAGCCGCGGAACTGCTTCTCGAGCACGCCGTAGATGCGGGCGGCCTTCTGCTTCTCGCGCATCTGCAGCAGGTACTCGGAGTCCTTGCTGCGGCCACGGCCGTGCTCGCCCGGCGGGTACGGCCGGATCTCGATCGGGCACTTGGACGTGGCGCACTTGCTGCCCTTGAGGAACAGCTTGGTCTTCTCCCGGCGGCACCGCTTGCAGTCCGCCCCGGTGTAACGAGCCATCTCTTATGTCTCCTGGGGTCTCAGACGCGGCGGCGCTTGGGCGGGCGGCAGCCGTTGTGCGGGCTGGGGGTCACATCGCTGATGCCGCCCACTTCCAGGCCGGCGGCCTGCAGCGAACGGATCGCGGTCTCGCGGCCCGAACCCGGGCCCTTCACGAACACGTCGACCTTGCGCATGCCGTGTTCCTGCGCCTTGCGGGCAGCGGACTCGGCGGCCATCTGCGCCGCGAACGGCGTCGACTTGCGGGAGCCCTTGAACCCGACGTGGCCGGAGGACGCCCAGGCGATCACGGCGCCGCTCGGGTCGGTGATCGTGACGATCGTGTTGTTGAACGTGCTCTTGATGTGCGCGTGGCCGTGCGCGACGTTCTTCTTCTCGCGGCGACGGACCTTCTTCGGCGCGCCGGGGGCGTTACGAGTCTTGGGAGGCATTACTTCTTACCAACCTTCTTCTTCCCAGCCACCGTCTTCTTTGGTCCCTTACGAGTGCGCGCGTTCGTGTGCGTGCGCTGCCCGTGGACCGGCAGACCGCGGCGGTGCCGGATCCCCTGGTAACAGCCGATTTCGATCTTGCGGCGGATGTCGGAGGCGATCTCCCGGCGGAGGTCACCCTCGACCTGGAAGTTCGCTTCGATGTATTCGCGCAGCTTCAGCAGATCGTCGTCGCCGACGTCCTTCGTACGGAGGTCCGGGCTGACGCCGGTTGCCGCAAGGATCTGCTGGCTGCGGGTTCGGCCAATGCCGAAGATGTACGTGAGTGCGACTTCCAGGCGCTTATCGCGCGGGAGGTCGACGCCAACAAGGCGTGCCATGGTGCGGGCAATTCCCTTCGTTCATCGGAGGTCTGCACGCCACCGTCCCCACCTGCCCAGGTGGGGCCCCGGCCTCCGACCGGGGGTATCTACGACCGGAGTCGTAGCTGGGACGCTTGAATCTAAAAGGTGATCGTCAGCCCTGACGCTGCTTGTGGCGCGGCGTGGAGGAGCAGATGACCATCACCCGACCGTGACGGCGGATGACCCGGCACTTGTCACACATCGGCTTGACGCTCGGCTTGACCTTCACGACTGACAATCCTTACTTGTAACGGTAGACAATGCGGCCGCGCGTGAGGTCGTACGGACTCAACTCCACCACCACTCGGTCTCCAGGCAGGATCCGGATGTAGTGCATCCGCATCTTGCCGGAGATGTGGGCGAGAACCTTGTGGCCGTTCTGCAACTCAACGCGGAACATCGCGTTGGGGAGCGGTTCGACGACCGAGCCCTCGATCTCGATGGCGCCGTCCTTTTTGGCCATACGCTGGTTGCCTGCCTCCGCGCGGTGTTCGAACCCGCACGAAAGCGGGTTGTCTGATCAGTGGAGCGGCACGAGCCGGCCGCAGATGGAACAAGAAAATCGACCCGATTACGGGCCGTCAGCCAGTGTACGACACCAATGGCCGAACGCCAAAGGCGCCTAGGAGGCGACGCCGTGGGCCGGGCCCCGCCCGTAGCTCCGGGAAATCGTCACGACACGCCGAAGCGTATGACTGGAAACCGGAGGGACCTGACTGGAAGTCGGAGCTGCGCCCCGTTCTCCGGCTCAGACGTACTCGAGGGTTCCGGCCTTGACGCCCATCTCGGCGAACTTGGCCGCTCCCCCGTCGAACGCCGTCATCACGTACGGGCCGGAGTCGGTCAGCGTGAACGAGTGCTCGAAATGGGCCGAGATCGAGCCGTCCGCGGTGATGACCGTCCAGCCGTCGTCGAGTTCCTTCGTTTTGGCGCCGCCGAGGTTCACCATCGGCTCGATCGCCAGGCATAGGCCCTTGACCAGCTTCGGCCCGCGGCCGGGCTTGCCGTAGTTGAGCACGTGCGGGTCCTGATGCATCTCCGAGCCGATGCCGTGGCCGCCGTAGCCTTCGACGATGCCGTAGCCGAACGGCCGGATGTACTCCTCGATCGCATGGCTGATGTCGGTGAGCCGCCCGCCGAGGCGGGCGGCGGCGAAGCCGCGCCAGAGCGACTCTTCGCACACGTCGAGCAGCTTCTGGGCCTCCGGCGAGATCGTGCCGACGCCGACCGTGACGGCAGCGTCGCCGTGCCAGCCGTCGATGATCGCGCCGAAGTCGAGGGAGATGACGTCCCCCTCGCGCAGTACGCGGTTCGGCTTCGGGATGCCGTGGACGATCTCGTCGTTGATCGACGAGCAGATGACCGCGGGAAACCCGTGGTAGTTGAGGAAACTCCCGATCGCGCCCGCGTCCTTGAGCACCTTGGCCGCCACCTCGTTGAGGTCGGCGGTGCTCACGCCCGGCGCGACGGCCGCTTTCATCTGAGCCAGCCCCTCGGCGACGACGAGGCCGGCCTCGCGCATCTTCGCGATTTCGGCGGGCGTCTTGAGCTGGATCATCGGAGCCTTCTTTGTGTGAGCTCAGTCTTGGAAACGGTTCAAGGCCTTGAGCGCTCGTTCGGTGACGTCATCGACGGGGCCCGTCGCGTCCAACCCGATGAGCATGCCTCGCTTGGCGTAAAACGCAATCAGCGGTGACGTCTGTTCCGCGTACACATCGAGCCGATGCCTGATCGTCGCCTCTTGGTCGTCGTCGCGGTGGAACAGCTCCCCGCCGTCGAGATCACAGACGCCTTCGGTCGCCGGCGGGTCGTAGTCCATGTGCCACACCCGGTTGCAGGACCGGCAGGTCCGCCGGCCGGACAGGCGCAGGACCACCTCGTCGTCGTCGACGACCAGCTCGAGGACGACATCGAGCGGGCCGACGCCGATGTCAGTCAGGATCTCGTCGAGGACGATGGCCTGCGCGACCGTACGGGGAAAGCCGTCGAGCAGGAAGCCGTCGCTGGTATCCGGCTCGGCCAGCCGCTCCCGGACCATCCCGATCGTGATGGCGTCGGGTACGAGGTCGCCGGCGTCCATGTACTGCCTGGCGGCCACCCCGAGATCGGTGCCTTGCGAGACATGTGCCCGGAAGATGTCTCCGGTGGAAATCTTCGGGATCTTCCGCTGCTCGGCAATGAACTGGGCTTGCGTGCCCTTTCCAGCGCCGGGCGGCCCGACCAACACCAGCCGCACTACCGCAGGAATCCCTCGTAGTTGCGCAGCATGAGTTGGCTCTCGACCTGTTTGACGAACTCCAAGCCGACGCCGACGAGGATGAGCACGGTCGTACCGCCGAAGGGGAACTGGTTCCCGCCGCTGACGCCCAGCGCGATGATCGGCAGGATCGACAGCGTCCCGAGGAACAGCGCGCCGGGGAACGTGATCCGCGACAGTACGTAATCCAGGAACTCCGCGGTCGGCCGACCCGGGCGGATACCCGGAATGAAGCCGCCGTGCTTCTTCATGTTGTCGGCCTGCTCCACCGGGTTGAACGTGATCGCCACGTAGAAGTAAGTGAAGAACAGGATCAGCAGGAAGTAGATCGCGATGTAGATCGGGTGGTCGCCCCTGTAGAGGTACTGCTGGTAGAAGCGGTCGAAGCTCTTGTTGTTCCAGACCTGGTCGAGCAGCGCCGGAACCTGCAGCAGCGAGCTGGCGAAGATGATCGGGATGACGCCGGCCTGGTTGATCTTCAACGGGATGTACGTCGACGAACCGCCCAGCACGCGCCGCCCGACCACGCGCTTCGCGTACTGGACCGGAATCCGCCGGTCCGCCTGCTGGATGAAGATGACGGCCATCACGATCGCGATGCCGAGCACCAGGATGATCGCGAAGACGAACCCGCCCGACTTCTGCAGGATGCTCGAGCCCTCGCTCGGGATACGCGACGCGATCGACGTGAAGATCAGCAGCGACATGCCGTTGCCGATGCCCTTGTTCGTGATCAGCTCGCCGAGCCACATGATCACGCCGGTGCCCGCGGTCAGGGTGATGATCAGCGTCGTCAGCGCGAACACCGACTGGTCCGGAATCAGCGGCTGGGAACACGCGATCAGCCGGCCCGAGCGGGCGAGCGCCACGATGCCGGTCGACTGCAGAACGGCCAGCGCGATCGTCAGGTAACGCGTGTACTGGATGAGCTTCTGCTCCCCCGCGTGACCTTCCTGCTTCAGCGACTTCAGCCGCGGGATCACCTCGACCAGCAGCTGGATGATGATCGAGCTGGTGATGTACGGCATGATGCCGAGCGCGAACACCGACAGCTGCAGCAGCGCACCGCCGCTGAACAGGTTGATGATCTGGTAGACGCCGCTGTTCGCCGTAGCGCTCACGCAGTCGTGCACGTTCTGCGTTGAGACGCCCGGGCCCTGGATCACGCTGCCGAGCCGGAACACGGCGATGATCGCGAAAGTGATCAGGAGCTTGCGGCGCAAGTCCGGAGTCCGGAACGCCCGGAGCACAGCGGTCAGCACGAGAGCTCCTCCAGGCGCGGCGGATCAAAGTCCGGGCAGGTCGTGAGGCAAAAGGACCTGGTTGCTAGCTCAGGACTGTAACAGTCCGCGTCCGGGCGGTCGCCCGGACGGGGCTGCTACAGGGTGGTGGTGGTACCGCCGGCCGCGGCGATCTTCTCCGCAGCGCTTGCCGAGAACTTGTTCGCGGTGACCTGCACCACGACCGTGATGTCGCCGTCACCCAGGACCTTGACCAGCTCGCCGGCGCGCACAGCGCCCTTGGCGACGAGGTCGTCGACCCCGATGGCGCCACCCTGCGGGAACAGCGCGCTGATCCGGTCCAGGTTCACGACCTGGTACTCGGTGCGGAACGGGTTCTTGAACCCCTTCAGCTTCGGCAGGCGCATGTGCAGCGGCATCTGGCCACCCTCGAAGCGCGCGGGGACCTGGTACCGGGCCTTGGTGCCCTTCGTACCGCGACCCGCCGTCTTGCCCTTCGAGCCTTCACCACGTCCGACACGCGTTTTCGCGGTCTTCGCTCCCGGAGCCGGGCGCAGGTGGTGAACCTTGAGCTGGCCTTCCTTCGGTCCGGCGCTGGCCATTTACTCCACCTCCTCGACCGACACCAGGTGGGTGACGGTCGCGACCATCCCGCGAATCTCGGGACGGTCCTCCTTGACGACGACGTCGTGCATCCGCTTGAGACCCAAGGACCGCAGCGTGTGCCGCTGGTTATGGGTTCCGCCGATGCCCGACCGAACCTGAGTGACCTTCAGACGGGCCATGTCACGCACCTGCCGGAGTAGCTGCCGCGGCGAGCGCGGCGGCACGGGCGCGGAGCAGCGCGGCGGGGGCGACGTCCTCGAGCGGCAGACCGCGGCGAGCGGCCACCTCCTCGGGACGGACGAGGCCCTTCAGCGCGGCAACCGTGCCGTGAACGATGTTGATCGGGTTCGACGAACCGAGCGACTTCGACAGCACGTCGTGGATGCCGGCGCACTCAAGAACGGCGCGGACCGGACCACCGGCGATGACACCCGTACCGGGGCTGGCCGGACGGAGCAGCACAACACCGGCCGCGGCCTCACCCGTAATCGGGTGCGGGATCGTCCCGCCGATACGCGGCACCTTGAAGAAGTTCTTCTTGGCCTCTTCAACGCCCTTGGCGATCGCGGCCGGCACTTCCTTGGCCTTGCCGTAGCCGACGCCGACGCTGCCGTCACCGTCACCGACGACGACGAGAGCGGTGAAGCTGAAGCGACGACCACCCTTGACGACCTTGGCGACGCGGTTGATCGCGACGACGCGCTCGAGGTACTGGCTCTTCTCGGGGCCCCGAGCGCCGTCACGCCCGCGCCGGTCACCGGAGGCGGGACCGCCGGCTCCCCTTCGCTGAGGTCCTGGCATTAGAAGGCCCTTCCGATCGTGAGAAACGAGATGTTCGAGATACGGGTCATCAGAACTCGAGACCCCCTTCGCGCGCGGCGTCGGCCAGCGCGGCGATCCGGCCGGCGTACGCGTTGCCGCCGCGGTCGAAGACGACCTTCGCGATGCCCGCGGCCTTGGCCCGGTCGGCGACCAGGGCGCCGACCTTCGCGGCCTTCGCCTTCTTGTCTTCCCCGGTCAGGCCGCGGATCGACGCGTCGAGCGTCGAAGCCGCGGCCAGCGTACGGCCGGCGGTGTCGTCGACGAGCTGCACGTGGATGTGCCGGGTCGAGCGGTTCACGACGAGGCGCGGACGCTCCGCCGTACCGACGACCTTCTTCCGAAGGCGAAAGTGCCGGCGAGCCTTGCTCACCCGGCGCTGCGCAGATGTCTGCATGGCTACTTACCCGTCTTTCCGACCTTGCGGCGCACAACTTCGCCTTGGTAACGCACACCCTTGCCCTTGTACGGGTCGGGCTTGCGCAGCTTGCGGATGTTCGCGGCGACCTCGCCCACGCGCTGCTTGTCGATGCCGCGCACGATGAAGCGGGTCGGGCTCTCGACCACGAACGTGATGCCTTCCGGAGCCTTAACCGGCACCGGGTGGCTGTAGCCGAGGGCGAACTCGAGGTCGCTGCCCTTGGCCTGGACGCGGTAACCGACGCCCTGGATCTCCATGATCTTTTCGAAGCCGTTGGTCACACCAGCGACCATGTTGGCGACGAGCGAGCGGGTCAGCCCGTGCAGCGCGCGCGACTGGCGTTCGTCGTTGGGCCGGGTCACCCGCAGGGTGCCGTCCTCGTCGCGCTCGAGCGCGATCGGGCTGGCGATCGTGTGGGTGAGGGTGCCCTTGGGGCCCTTCACCGTGACGACCTGCTCGTCGATGGTGACGTCGACGCCGCTAGGAACCGGGACCGGAAGCCGTCCAATTCGAGACATATCCGCGCCTCCTAGTAGACGTAGGCGAGGACTTCCCCGCCTACCCCTCGCTGTGCGGCCTGACGGTCAGTCAGCAGGCCGGTGCTGGTCGAGATGATCGCGACACCGAGGCCACCGAGCACCTTGGGCAGGTTGTCGGCCTTGGCGTACACCCGCAGACCTGGCTTCGAGATGCGCTTGACGCCGGCGATGGTGCGCTCGCGGTTCGGCCCGTACTTGAGGTCGACGACAAGCTGCTTGCCCGGGCCGTCGTGCTCCTGGACGCGCCAGCCGGCGATGTAACCCTCCTTCTGGAGGATCTCCGCGATGTGCGTCTTGATCTTGCTCGACGGCATGACAACGGTCTCGTGGTACGCATGGTTCGCGTTCCGGAGCCGCGTCAACATGTCGGCGATCGGGTCGGTCATGGTCATGAGCGGTCTCCCAAAGCGGGCATCGCAGCGAGCGCTAGCGAGCGAGGAGCGGAGCGGCGGGAGGCCGCGGGGTGCGTCGTCATGAGTTGATGTCAGTCACTTTCTCGGGGTGGTTCCCCGGCGTCTGCGGCCGGGGCCTGCCACGAAGAGGTTGGGAATCGGGTTACCAGCTGGACTTGGTGATGCCAGGAAGCTCGCCCGCATGTGCCATCTCACGGAAGCAGATCCGGCACAGACCGAACACGCGGTACACCGCGCGGGGCCGTCCGCACTTCTGACAGCGCCGGTAGCCCCGGACCTTGAACTTCGGCTTGGCGGCAGCCTTGTTCTTCAGAGCGGTCTTAGCCATCAGCTCTCCTTGAAGGGGAAGCCCAGCGCGCGAAGCAGCGCGCGGCCTTCGTCGTCGGTCGTCGCAGAAGAGACGATCGTGATGTCCATGCCACGGACCCGGTCGACCTTGTCGACGTCGATCTCGTGGAACACCGACTGCTCGGTGAGGCCGAACGTGTAGTTGCCGTTGCCGTCGAACTGCTTCGGCGACAGGCCGCGGAAGTCACGGATACGGGGCAGCGCGATCGTGACCAGCCGGTCGACGAACTCCCACATCCGGTCGCCGCGAAGCGTCACCTTGGCGCCGATCGGCTGGCCCTCACGCAGCTTGAACTGCGCGATGGAAAGCCGGGCCCGCCGCAGCTGCGGCTTCTGGCCGGTGATCGCGGTCAGGTCGCGGATCGCGCCGTCGATCAGCTTCGCGTCCCGGGCCGCCTCGCCAACACCCATGTTGACGACGACCTTCTGCAGACGCGGGGTCTGCATGACGTTGCCGTACGAGAACTGCTCGCGCAGCGCCGGTGCGATCTCCTCGTTGTAGCGCACCTTCAGGCGCGGGAGCGCCGGTGCCTCAACTGTGGCGGTGCTCAAGAGATGTCCTTCCCGCTACGGACGGCAACGCGAACCGACCGTCCGTTCTCATCCCGGCGGCGGCGGATGCGCGTGGGGCGTCCGTCCTCCGGGTCGAGCAACATCACGTTGCTCACGTGGATCGGCGCTTCCTGCGTCACGATGCCGCCGCTTTGGGCGCCCCGCGAGTCGGTCGACTGCCGGGTGTGCTTCTTGATCCGGTTCACGCCCTCGACCAGGACGCGGTTGACGTCCGGGAAGGCCTCGATGACCTTGCCCTTGACGCCCTTGTCCTTGCCGGTGATGACCTGGACGGTGTCGCCCTTCTTCACATGCATGCCAGCCATGTCAGAGCACCTCCGGTGCCAGCGAGATGATCTTCATGAAGCGCTTGTCGCGCAGCTCGCGGCCCACCGGGCCGAAGATGCGGGTACCGCGCGGGTCGCCGCCGTCCTTGATCAGGACGGCCGCGTTCTCGTCGAACCGGATGTACGAGCCGTCGGACCGGCGGCGTTCCTTGGCGGTACGCACGACCACGGCCTTCACCACGTCACCGCGCTTGACCGCGGCGCCGGGGATGGCGTCCTTGACCGAGCACACGATGATGTCGCCGATGCTCGCGTACCGGCGGCCGGAGCCACCGAGTACCCGGATGCACAGCAGCTCCTTGGCGCCGGTGTTGTCCGCCGCCCGCAACCGCGATTCCTGCTGGATCACGAGTTCTCCTACTTCGCTTTCTCGAGGATCTGCACGACGCGCCAGCGCTTGGTCGCCGACAACGGACGCGTCTCCATCAACAGCACCCGGTCCCCGACGCCGCAAACGTTCTGCTCATCGTGGGCCTTCAGGCGGCTGGTGCGGCGCATCGTCTTGGCGTACCGGGCGTGCCGGACGCGGCTCTCGACGGCGACGACGACGGTCTTGTCCATCTTGTTGCCGACGACGAGACCCTCACGGACCTTGCGGAAGTTCCGCGACTCGGTCGAGGAAGCAGCCTCGGCCGTCTCTGCGGTCTTGGTGCTGTCGGGGGTCATGCGTCCACCTCGGTTGTTGCGGCAGTCTTCGCGTCGCCCGCGTCGGCACCGGATTCGGTGTCGGCCGCGGCGTACGTGATCCCGAGCTCGCGCTCACGCATCACGGTGTAGATCCGGGCGATGTCGCGACGGACGGTCTGCAGCCGACGGTTGTTGTCGAGCTGACCGGTCGCGACCTGGAAGCGCAGGTTGAACAGCTCTTCCTTCGCCTCGCGCAGCTGGCTCACCAGCTCTTCGTCACCGAGGCCACGAACCTCGACGGCACGGGTGCTTGCCATCAGTCGCCCTCCCGGCTTACGAACTTGCACTTCATCGGCAGCTTGTGCATCGCGCGGCGCATGGCCTCGCGTGCGATGGGTTCCGGTACGCCCGAGAGCTCGAACATGATCCGGCCCGGCTTGACGTTCGCGATCCACCACTCGGGCGAACCCTTACCGGAACCCATGCGGGTTTCGGCCGGCTTCTTGGTCAGCGGGCGGTCCGGATAGATGTTGATCCAGACCTTGCCGCCACGCTTGATGTGGCGGGTCATCGCGATACGGGCGGACTCGATCTGCCGGTTGGTGACGTACGCCGGGGTCAGCGCCTGAATCCCGAAGTCGCCGAACGCGATCTCGTTGCCACCCTTGGAGAAGCCGCTACGCGACGGGTGGTGCTGCTTGCGGTGCTTGACCCTGCGAGGAACGAGCATGATCAGGCCTCCGTTCCTTCTGCCTCGGCGGCCGGCGCAGCCGCTTCGGCCGTCTCGACCGCTTCGGTCACAGCGGGCGCGTCTGCGGCGGCAGCGACCTCGACCGGCGCGGTCAGCACTTCGGTCTCGACCGCGGCCGGAGCCTCGGTCACGGCCTCAGCCGGAGCCTCGACCGGAGTCGGCGCGGCGGCCTCGCGGCCGGCCTCGGTGCCAGCGGCCGTCGTTCCGGTGGAACCGGAACGAGGGCCGCGACGGGTCGGCCGGGCGCGCTGCGCGGCGCGCAGCACGGCCTCCTGAGCCTCGCGCTCGGCGCGGCTCTGGACGACGTCACCCTTGTAGATCCAGACCTTCACGCCGATGCGGCCGAAGGTGGTGCGGGCCTCGTACAGGCCGTAGTCGATGTTCGCGCGGAGCGTGTGCAGCGGCACCCGTCCTTCGCGGTAGAACTCGCTGCGGCTCATTTCCGCGCCACCGAGACGACCCGAGCACTGCACCCGGATGCCCTTGACCTGCGGCGACTTCATGGCCGACTGCATCGACTTACGCATCGCGCGCCGGAAGCTGACGCGGTTGGTCAGCTGCTCGGCGACACCTTGCGCGACGAGCTGCGCGTCGGACTCCGGGTTCTTGACCTCGAGGATGTTCAGCTGAACCTGCTTGCTGGTCAGCTTCTCGAGGTCGCCGCGGATGCGGTCGGCCTCAGCGCCACGACGGCCGATCACGATGCCCGGACGAGCGGTGTGGATGTCGACGCGAACCCGGTCACGGGTGCGCTCGATCTCGACCTTGGAGATACCAGCGCGCTCCATGCCCTTCGACATGAGCTGCCGGATCTTGACGTCTTCGCCTACGTATTCCGCGTAGTTCTTGTCGGCATACCAGCGGGACGTGAAGTCCGTGGTGATGCCCAGCCGGAAGCCGTGCGGGTTAACTTTCTGGCCCACTAGCGGGTCCTTCCGATCTGGTTGGCGGGCCGGCTTTCGACGACCACCGTGATGTGACAGGTGCGCTTACGGATGCGGTACGCGCGGCCCTGGGCGCGCGGGCGGAACCGCTTCGCCGTCGGGCCTTCGTCGACGTACGCCTCCACGATGACCAGGCCCTCGCGGGGCAGCTGCTCGTTGTGGGTCGCGTTGGCGGCGGCGGAGGCGACGACCTTGTAGACGTCGGAGGCGGCGGCCTGCGGCGCGAACTTCAGGATCGTCAGCGCCTCGGCGACCGGCAGGCCGCGGACGAGGTCGACGACGCGGCGGGCCTTCATCGGCGTCACCGAGACGTGGCGTGCCACGGCGCGGGCGCTGGTGATCGGCTCGAAGTCGAAGTCTTGCGCGACGGCCTCTGCGCTGGACTCAGCCACGACGCGACCTCCGGTCATCCTTGACGTGGCCACGGAAGGTCCGGGTCAGCGCGAACTCGCCGAGCTTGTGCCCGACCATGCCCTCGGTGATGAACACCGGGATGTGCTTACGGCCATCGTGAACCGCGATCGTGTGCCCGAGCATGTCGGGGATGATCGTGGAGCGACGGCTCCACGTCTTGATCACGTTCTTGGTGCCGGCCTCGTTCTGCGTGTCGACCTTCTTCAGCAGGTGGTCGTCGACGAACGGGCCCTTTTTCAGACTGCGCGGCATCTCTTAACCTCAGCGCTTCTTGCCGGTGCGGCGACGACGGACGATCAAGCTGTCCGAAGCCTTGCGACGACGGGTACGACCCTCGGGCTTGCCCGCGGGGTTGACAGGGTGGCGACCACCGGAGGTCTTGCCCTCACCACCACCGTGCGGGTGGTCGATCGGGTTCATGGCGACACCACGGACGGTCGGGCGCTTGCCCTTCCAGCGCATACGGCCGGCCTTGCCCCAGTTGATGTTCGACTGCTCGGCGTTGCCGACTTCGCCGACCGTGGCGCGGCAGCGCACGTCGACGTTGCGGATTTCACCCGACGGCATGCGGAGCTGCGCGTACGGGCCGTCCTTTGCGACGAGCTGAACGCTCGCGCCGGCGCTGCGGGCGATCTTCGCGCCGCCGCCGGGGCGAAGCTCGATCGCGTGCACGACCGTACCCGTCGGGATGTTGCGCAGCGGCAGGTTGTTGCCGGGCTTGATGTCGGCGTTCGGACCGGACTCAATGCGGTCGCCCTGCGCGATCTTGGTCGGGGCGATGATGTACCGCTTCTCGCCATCCGCGTAGTGCAGCAGCGCGATCCGGGCGGTGCGGTTGGGGTCGTACTCGATGTGAGCGACCTTGGCCGGCACGCCGTCCTTGTCGTGGCGACGGAAGTCGATGAGCCGGTAGGCGCGCTTGTGACCGCCACCCTGGTGACGGGTCGTGATCCGGCCGTGGGCGTTACGACCGCCGGTGCTGTGCAGCGGGCGGACCAGCGACTTCTCCGGCTCGTCGCGCGTGATCTCGACGAAGTCAGCGACGGAGGAGCCACGACGGCCCGGCGTCGTCGGCTTGTACTTGCGGATACCCATGTGTCAGTTCCTCTTCTGGTCCCGGGCTCAGGAGCCCGGGCCTCCGAACAGCTCGATCGTGTCGCCGGCCTTGAGGCTGACAATGGCCCGCTTGGTGTCCTTACGAGTACCGAAGCCGGCCCGGGTGCGCTTGCGCTTGCCCGAGCGGTTCAGCGTGTGCACGCCCAGAACGCGGACGTTGAAGATCTGCTCGATCGCGATCTTGATCTGCGTCTTGTTCGCGTCGGGGTGCACGACGAAGGTGTACTTGTTGTCCTCGAGCAGGCCGTAGCTCTTCTCGCTGATGACCGGCTTCAGGATGATGTCGCGCGGGTCGGGGATCATGCCGAGACCTCTTCCTTCTTCGCGGCCCGGCCGGTCGAGGCCTTCTCGATGAACGCGGTGAGCGCGTCCTCGGTGAAGACCACGTCCTCGTTGACGAGCACGTCGTAGGTGTTCAGCTGGCCCGGGTCGAGCAGGTGGATCGCCGGCGCGTTGCGCAGGCTCTTCCAGAGCAGCTCGTCGGAGCGCAGGGCCACGACCAGGACGTGCCGGGAGTCGACGAACCCGCCAAGACCCGCAACCGCGGTCTTGGTCGACGGCACCTCGCCGGCGATCAGGTCCGCGACCACGTGCACGCGTCCACCGCGAGCGCGGTCGGACAGCGCGCCACGCAGAGCGGCGGCCTTCATCTTCTTCGGCGTCCGCTGGCTGTAGTCGCGCGGCTGCGGGCCGTGGACGACGCCACCACCGGCGAACTGCGGCGCGCGGGTCGAACCCTGGCGGGCGCGGCCGGTGCCCTTCTGCTTGTACGGCTTGCGGCCACCACCGCGAACCTCTCCGCGGGTCTTCGTGGAGTGCGTGCCCTGCCGAGCGGCGGCGAGCTGAGCGACGACGACCTGGTGGATCAACGGCACGTTGACCTTGGCGTCGAAGATCTCAGCCGGCAGCTCGACCGTACGGGCGGTGTCGCCGGACGGGCTCTGGACGGTCAGCGTCAAAGACATCAGACACCTGCCTTCGGGGCGGAACCCTTGACGGCCGTACGGACCGCGATGAGGCCACCGATCGGGCCGGGGACGGCGCCGCGGATGAGCAGCAGGCCCCTGTCGGCATCGACGGCGTGGACGAGGAGGTTCAGCGTGGTGACCCGCTCGGCACCCATCCGGCCGGCCATCCGGACGCCCTTGAAGACGCGAGCCGGGGTAGCGCAGGCGCCGATCGAACCGGGCGAGCGGTGCTTGCGCTGGGTGCCGTGACCGGCACCCAGACCCTTGAAGTTGTGCCGCTTCATGACACCGGCCGTGCCCTTGCCCTTGCTGGTGCCGGTGACGTCAACCTTCGCGCCGGCCGCAAAGAGGTCGACGGTCAGTTCCTGGCCGACGGTGTACTCCGTCGCATCCGACGTGCGGAACTCGCGGAGGTGACGGCGGGCCGGCACACCGGACTTGGCGAAGTGGCCACGGGTCGGCTGGTTGACCTTGCGCGGGTCGATGTCGCCGAAGGCAACCTGGATGGCCGAGTAACCGTCGATGTCAGGCGTCCGCACCTGCGTCACGACGCAGGGTCCGGCCTTGACGACGGTCACCGGTACGACCCGGTTGTTCTCGTCGAAGATCTGGGTCATGCCGAGCTTTTCGCCCAGCAGGCCCTTCATGGTGGAAGACATGGCTTTTCCTTCTACCCCCGCCGCCTAGAGCTTGATCTCGATGTCGACGCCGGCCGGAAGGTCCAGGCGCATCAGCGAGTCGACGGTCTTCGGAGTCGGGTCGAGGATGTCGATCAGGCGCTTGTGCGTACGCATCTCGAAGTGCTCGCGGCTGTCCTTGTACTTGTGCGGCGAGCGGATGACGCAGTAGACGTTCTTTTCGGTCGGCAGCGGCACCGGGCCGGCGACCTGCGCACCCGTCCGGGTCACCGTCTCGACGATCTTGCGCGCCGAGGAGTCGATGACCTCGTGGTCGTAGGCCTTGAGCCTGATGCGGATCTTCTGTCCCGCCATCGTGGTGTCTTCTTTCTCTGTGCTGCTGCCGGGTCAAGCTGGGTGGTACCGGTCACTCGCCCTGCGGCGGCCGGAGCGCGAAGCCCCGGCCGCCGTCAGGCAAGTGGGTTGAATCAGGTCAGGCGAGGATCTTCGTGACCCGGCCGGCGCCGACGGTGCGGCCACCTTCACGGATCGCGAACCGCAGACCGTCTTCCATGGCGATCGGCTGGATGAGGTCGACCGACATCTCGGTGTTGTCACCAGGCATGACCATTTCGGTGCCCTCGGGGAGGGTCACCACGCCGGTCACGTCCGTCGTACGGAAGTAGAACTGCGGGCGGTAGTTGTTGAAGAACGGCGTGTGCCGGCCACCTTCGTCCTTGGACAGGATGTAGACCTGAGCCTCGAACTGGGTGTGCGGGGTGATCGAGCCGGGCTTGACGACGACCTGGCCGCGCTCGACGTCCTCACGCTTGATGCCGCGGAGCAGCAGACCGACGTTCTCGCCCGCGCGGGCCTCGTCGAGCAGCTTGCGGAACATCTCGACGCCGGTGACCGTCGTCTTCTGGCTCTTTTCCTTGATGCCGACGATCTCGACCTCTTCGTTCACCTTCATGATGCCGCGCTCGGCGCGGCCCGTCACGACGGTGCCACGACCGGTGATCGTGAAGACGTCCTCGATCGGCATCAGGAACGGCTTGTCGATGTCACGAACCGGCTCCGGGATGAACTCGTCGACCGCGTCCATCAGGCCGAGGAGCTTCTCGCCCCACTCGGCGTCGCCCTCGAGCGCCTTGAGCGCCGAGACGCGCACGACCGGCAGGTCGTCACCCGGGTAGTCCTGGGCCGACAGGAGTTCACGAACCTCGAGCTCGACGAGCTCCAGGATCTCCTCGTCGTCGACCATGTCGGACTTGTTCAGCGCGACCACGATGTAGGGCACGCCGACCTGACGGGCGAGCAGCACGTGCTCACGCGTCTGCGGCATCGGGCCGTCGGTGGCGGCGACGACGAGGATCGCGCCGTCCATCTGGGCCGCGCCGGTGATCATGTTCTTGATGTAGTCGGCGTGACCGGGGCAGTCCACGTGTGCGTAGTGGCGCTTCTCGGTCTGGTACTCGACGTGCGCGATCGAGATCGTGATACCGCGCGCCTTCTCTTCGGGCGCCTTGTCGATCTGGTCGAACGCGGACGCCTCGTTGAGGTCGGGGTACTTGTCGTGAAGGACCTTGGTGATCGCAGCCGTCAGCGTGGTCTTCCCATGGTCGATGTGACCGATGGTCCCGATGTTGACGTGCGGCTTGGTCCGCTCGAACTTGGCCTTCGCCACTTCGTGTCCCTCCTAGGACGTGTTGCTGTCTGACTGACTACGGGTCGAACTTGAGAGTCGTACGGGCTTGCGTCGACGTCCGGTGCCTAGGCGCCGGTCACCTTCGCGATGATTTCCTTCGCCACGTTCTGCGGGACTTCCGCATACGAGTCGAACTGCATCGAGTAGCTCGCCCGCCCCTGCGTCTTGGAACGCAGATCGCCGACGTAGCCGAACATCTCTGAGAGCGGCACCAGCGCCCGGACCACGTTCACGTTTCCGCGTGGCTCCATCGACTGGATCATTCCGCGCCGGCTGTTGAGGTCGCCGATGACATCGCCCATGTTCTCTTCGGGCGTGGTCACCTCGACGCTCATCATCGGCTCGAGCAGCGCCGGGTCCGCCTTGCGGGCGGCCTCCTTGAAGGCCATCGATCCGGCGATCTTGAACGCCAACTCCGAGGAGTCGACGTCGTGGTACTGGCCGTCCTGCAGGGTGACCTTGACGTCCACCAGCGGGTAGCCGGCGAGGACACCGAACTGCATGGCCTCCTGGCAACCGGCGTCGACCGCGGGGATGTACTCACGCGGGATACGACCACCGGTCACGGCGTTCACGAACTCGTAGCCGCCGCCGTCGCCGCCCGAGGGCTCGAGGTCGATGACGACCTTCGCGAACTGGCCGGAGCCACCGGTCTGCTTCTTGTGCGTGTACGAGTAGTTCGCGACCTTGCGGCGGAGCGTCTCGCGGTACGCGACCTGCGGCTTGCCGACGTTCGCCTCGACGTTGAACTCGCGGCGCATGCGGTCCACCAGGATGTCGAGGTGGAGCTCGCCCATGCCGGCGATGATCGTCTGGCCGGTGTCTTCGTCGGTGTGGACCTGGAAGGTCGGGTCTTCTTCCGCGAGGCGCTGGATCGCGACGCCCAGCTTCTCCTGGTCGGCCTTCGTCTTCGGCTCGATCGCCACGTTGATGACCGGCGCCGGGAACGTCATCGACTCGAGGATGACCTGGTTGTCGGAGTCGCAGAGCGTGTCACCGGTCGTGGTGTTCTTCAGACCCACGACGGCCAGGATCTGGCCGACGCTCGCAGAGTCGCGGTCTTCCTGCTTGTTCGCGTGCATCTGCAGAATGCGGCCGATCTTTTCCTTGCGGCCCTTGGTCGAGTTGGTGACCTGGGTACCGGAAGAGATCCTGCCGGAGTAGACGCGGATGTACGTCAGCTTGCCGAGGTACTTGTCGCTCATGATCTTGAACGCGAGCGCCGAGAACGGGGCGTCCTCGGTGGGCTCACGGGTGATGAGCTTCTCCTCGTCGTTCACCGCGTGACCGGTGACCGCGCCGACGTCGATCGGGCTGGGGAGGTAGTCGACGACCGCGTCGAGCATGGGCTGAACGCCCTTGTTCTTGAACGCGGTTCCGCAGAGGACCGGGTTGATGCTGCTGGAGATGGTGGCGCGGCGGATCGCGGCCTTGAGCTCCTCGAGCGACGGCTCTTCGCCGGCGAGGTAGCGCTCCATCATGTCGTCGTCGTTCTCGGCGATCGTCTCGAGGAGCTTCTCGCGCCACGCACGGGCGGCCTCGGCGTGGTCGGCCGGGATCTCGACGATTTCGTACGCGTCGCCCTTTCCCTCGGTCGGCCAGTGCAGGCCCTTCATCTGGACGAGGTCGATGACGCCGACGAAGTCGGACTCGACGCCCCACGGCAGCTGGACGACCAGTGGGGTGGCCTGCAGGCGGTCGATCATCATGTCCACGCAGCGGTGGAACTCGGCGCCGACGCGGTCCATCTTGTTGACGAAACAGATGCGCGGCACGTGGTACTTGTCGGCCTGACGCCAGACCGTCTCGCTCTGCGGTTCCACGCCGGCGACGGCGTCGAACACCGCGACCGCGCCGTCGAGCACGCGAAGGCTGCGCTCGACCTCGACGGTGAAGTCGACGTGGCCGGGGGTGTCGATGATGTTGATGGTGTGGTTGTTCCAGTGACAGGTCGTCGCGGCCGACGTGATCGTGATGCCGCGCTCCTGCTCCTGCTCCATCCAGTCCATCGTGGCGGCGCCCTCGTGGACCTCACCGATCTTGTAGTTGACGCCTGTGTAAAACAGGATGCGCTCAGTCGTCGTGGTTTTGCCCGCGTCGATGTGCGCCATGATCCCGATGTTCCGGGTGGCGAGGAGAGCTTCGCGTACGTCAGCCATAAGTCTTGTTTTCCGCTTCCGTTACCAGCGGTAGTGAGCGAAGGCCTTGTTGGACTCCGCCATCTTGTGGATGTCTTCGCGGCGCTTGACGCTGGCGCCGAGGCCATTGCTGGCGTCGAGCAGCTCGTTCATCAGGCGCTCGGTCATGGTCTTCTCGCGGCGCTGCCGGCTGTAGCCGACGAGCCAGCGCAGCGCCAGCGTCGTGCTGCGGCCGGGCCGAACCTCGACCGGGACCTGGTAGGTGGCGCCACCGACGCGGCGGCTCTTGACCTCGATGGCCGGCTTCACGTTGTCCAGCGCACGCTTGAGGGTGACCACCGGGTCGGTGCCGGTCTTGTCGCGGCAACCTTCGAGGGCGCCGTAGACGATCTTCTGGGCGAGCGAGCGCTTGCCGGACAGAAGCACCTTGTTGACGAGGTTCGTGACGAGCGGCGAACCGTAGACCGGGTCAGCGATGACCGGGTGCTTCGGGGCCGGGCCCTTGCGAGGCATTAGGCCTTCTCCTTCTTCGCGCCGTAGCGGGACCGGGCCTGCTTACGGTTACGGACGCCCTGGGTGTCGAGCGAACCGCGGATGATCTTGTAGCGGACGCCCGGGAGGTCACGGACACGTCCACCACGGACGAGGACGATCGAGTGCTCCTGCAGGTTGTGACCGACACCCGGGATGTAAGCGGTGACCTCGATGCCCGAGGTCAGGCGCACGCGGGCGACCTTACGAAGCGCCGAGTTCGGCTTCTTCGGGGTGGTCGTGAACACCCGCGTGCACACACCGCGTCGCTGAGGGGAACCCTTCAGCGCCGGCGTCTTGGTCTTGCCGACATTCGCCTGCCGGCCCTTGCGGACCAGCTGCTGGATCGTGGGCAACGCAAACGTCCTTCGTATCGTCGATCTGGAAGTCCCGACCCACGGGGTCGGGCGTGTCGAGCAGTTCCGCATGTCGGGTTCCGGCGCATTCGCGGACCGTCCCCGAGCCCCGGCCGGCAACCGATTGTTCAACCGGTCGCAACCTCAGGACTTCAGACGTGCGGGCGTACCCAGGTCGCCCCAGGCACAAGGGAGAACCCTACCAGCCTCGGCGACCACATCCAACCCGAGGTCGACGGAGGCAGCGGGTCCGTTCGAACGGGCCGATGGTGGCGACGAAACAGGCCGGGTGAACAGTCCTCGGTCTCAACAGACGTCCATGCGCCCGTGTCCCACCGGCTCTCCACCGTGCAGCTCCACAGCGCGAGGTTGAGCGAGGCTGAGCGAGCGTGCGAGATCTGCGATGACCTCCGCCGAGTTAGCTCGGTCTAGCTGAAACGTTGCCGCGCATACGTTGTCACGCCAGAGGCTCAACACGTACGCACCGCGAGCTGGATGCCACGTAATCTGCATCCACCGGCCTGCATCCCGAACGTCGTGATAGCGCCCGACGACTGGGCGGTCCGCCTCCGTAGGCATGACGCATGATCTCTCGCCACCCGAGATATCGCCATACCCGAACGGCCAAGCGCCAAGATCCACACTGACCCACTACCTCGGCGCGGTCGTGGTCCGGCTAGCCGTTGATGACGTTCCGAACAGTCGCCACCATCGGGTCCTGCAGACCGACTCCGAGGCCGGAGAGGATCGGAATCAGGGTCTGCCCAAAGGCCTCGAACTGCTCCTGCGATTCCCAGATGTCGAAGACGTTGACGACGCCGTCGTTCTCGAGCGCGACGTGCAACGTCCGGCCGGCCGGTGCCCCGGCCCCAGCCTCGTCCAGCTGCTTGATCGCCGACTCGTACTTGTCGGGGGTGAATCCGTCGTGCGCGAAATAGATTCCAAGTGCCATGCGAATCAGCCTTCTCACGCCAAGTGGATCATGAAGTCCTACCGCGCCGAAGGTACGCGCGAGACGACGCCGACACAACGGGGGATTTGGCCGGTCGAGAATGACACCGTGCCGACCGCATCGAACGGACGACCACCGGCACCGAGCCGGGCTGAACTGCTCGCCGCGTACGACCGGACGGTTCCGGACTTGGTCTTTCCCGGTGTCCGGCTGCTGCTGTGCGGGATCAACCCGTCCCTGTGGTCCGGCCATGCGGGCTACCACTTCGCCAGGCCGGCCAACCGCCTCTGGCGGTCGCTGGCGGAGTCGGGGCTGACGCCCCGTCTCCTGCATCCCTCAGAGACCGACGAACTCCAGCGGGCCGGCATTGGCATCACCAACTTCGTTCGGCGCGCCACGGCGCGCGCGGACGAACTTGCCGATGCCGAGATCCGCGCGGGCGCCGGCACGTTACGGCGCCTGGCCAAGCGATACGCCCCCCGATACGTCGCCGTCTTGGGGCTCAGCGCCTATCGGCTCGCGTTCGACGACCGGACCGCGACCGTCGGTCGGCAACAGCGATGCTTCGGAGAATCGCGGGTCTGGCTGCTGCCGAACCCCAGCGGACTCAACGCCCACTACAGCCAGCCAGCGCTCACCGCCGCCTTCGCCGAACTCCGCGAGGCCCTCGAGGCTCAGGGCTGAAGCCGGCTGGGGGAGGGCGGGGCCGGAGGAACGTATCCCTGCCCTTAGTGACGAAGGCCGCGCTCCACCCCGAGCGAAACCAACGCCAAATACAAGAAGTGGGCGGCGCGAAGATCGCGCCGCCCACTTCCGTCGTGCCGAGTCTTACGGCTGCGGCGCCGGCGGGAAGCTGGTCGTGTCGAACGTGTTCTGGAACGTCTCGCTTCCGTAACTGTCGCCACTGCCGTAGCCACCGCTCTGGTAGCCGTAGTCGTACTCGTCGAGCGGAACGGCGGCACCGGCAGCAGCGCCGAAGCCGTAGCCCTGGTCGTACCCGGTGAACTGGTAAGCCGCTGCGCGCGCTTCCTCGGTCGGCTCGACCTGGATGTTGCGGTAGCGCGGCATGCCCGTACCGGCCGGGATGAGCTTGCCCAGGATGACGTTCTCCTTGAGGCCCAGCAGGTTGTCCCGGCGCGAGTTGATCGCCGCGTCGGTGAGCACCCGGGTGGTCTCCTGGAAGGACGCCGCCGACAGCCACGAATCCGTCGCGAGCGACGCCTTCGTGATACCCATCAGCACCGGACGAGCGGAGGCGGGTGTGCCGCCACGCTCGACGACGGACCGGTTCTCGGCCTCGAACGCACCGCGCTCGATGAGCTCGCCCGGCAGCATGGTCGAGTCACCGCTCTCGAGGATGTTCACCCGCTTCAACATCTGGCGGATGATCGTCTCGATGTGCTTGTCGTGAATCGGCACACCCTGCGACCGGTAGACCTCCTGCACCTGGTCGACCAGGAACTGCTGCACGGCCCGGGGGCCCTGGATACGCAGCACGTCGTGCGGGTCGATGGCGCCTTCGATCAGCCGGTGACCGACGTTGACGTGATCGCCCTCGGCAACCAGCAGACGGGCACGGCGGGACACCGCGTACTCCATCGGCTCGCTGCCGTCATCCGGGATCAGCGTGATCTTGCGGGACTTGTCGGTGTCCTCGATCTGGATGCGACCGGCCTGCTCGGTGATCGGCGCCTTGCCCTTGGGGACACGAGCCTCGAACAGCTCGACGACACGCGGCAGACCGTGGGTGATGTCCTCACCCGCGACACCACCGGTGTGGAAGGTACGCATCGTGAGCTGGGTTCCCGGCTCACCGATCGACTGGGCGGCGATGATGCCGACCGCCTCGCCGACGTCGACCCGGAGGCCGGCGGCCAGCGAACGCCCGTAGCACGCGGCGCAAGTGCCCAACCGGCTTTCGCAGGTGAGGATCGACCGGACCCGGACATCGGTGACGCCACGGGTGATCAGCTCGTCGAGGAGCACGTCACCGAGGTCGACGCCACGCTCGGCCAACGGTTCGCCGTCGACAACGACGTCCGCCGCGAGAGTCCGGGACCACACGCTCGTCTCGACGTGCTGGTCCTTGACCAGTACCCCTTCGCGGTTGGGCGACGCGATCTTGACGGCGATCGCGCGCTCGGTGCCGCAGTCCTCCTCACGGATGATGACGTCCTGCGACACGTCGACCAGACGACGGGTCAGGTAGCCCGAGTCGGCCGTACGAAGAGCCGTGTCGGCCAGACCCTTGCGGGCACCGTGGGTGGAGATGAAGTACTCCAGCACGGTGAGGCCTTCGCGGAAGTTCGTCTTGATCGGCCGCGGGATGATCTCGCCCTTGGGGTTGGCGACCAGACCACGGATACCGGCGAGCTGCCGGATCTGGGTCATGTTTCCGCCACCACCGGCCTGGACCATCATGTTGATCGGGTTGTGGATGGGGAAGTTCTTCTCCATCTCGTCGGCGATTTCCTTCGTCGCCTTGTTCCAGATCTCCACGAGCTCCTGCCGGCGCTCGTCCGACGTCATCACACCGCGCGCGAACTGCTTGTCGACGTTCGCGGCCTGCTTCTCGTAGCCGTCGAGGATCTCGGCCTTGCGCGGCGGGGTGGCTACGTCGGTGATCGCGACGGTCGCGCCGGAGCGCGTTGCCCAGTGGAAGCCCGCCGCCTTGATGGCGTCGAGCGTCGCGGCGACCTGAACCTTCGGGAACCGCTCCGCGAGGTCGTTGATGACCAGGCCCAGCTCCCGCTTGTTCACGACCCGGTTGACGTACGGGTAGTGCACCGGCAGCGCGTCGTTGAACAGCGCGCGGCCCAGCGTGGTCTCGAGCCGGAAGGCGTCGCCGTCTTCGTAGCCCTCATGCGGGATCACGCCGACCGGCGGAATCGCGTGCTCGACCGCCGGGAACCGCAGGACGATCGGTGCCCGCGGGTCGAGCTCGCCCGCGTCGTACGCCATCTGCGCCTCGGACGGCGAGGAGAACGAACGGCCCGCGCCCTTGGCGTCGTCGACGACGGTGGTCAGGTAGTACAGACCGGTGACCATGTCCTGACCCGGCATCGCGATCGGACGGCCGGAAGCCGGCGACAGGATGTTGTTCGAGGACAGCATCAGGATCCGGGCCTCGGCCTGGGCCTCCGCCGACAGCGGCAGGTGCACAGCCATCTGGTCACCGTCGAAGTCGGCGTTGAACGCGCCACAGACGAGCGGGTGGATCTGGATGGCCTTGCCTTCGACCAGCTGCGGTTCGAAGGCCTGAATGCCGAGGCGGTGCAGGGTGGGCGCCCGGTTGAGCAGCACCGGGTGTTCGGTGATGACCTCTTCGAGGACGTCCCACACGACCGACCGCTCGCGCTCGACCATGCGCTTCGCCGACTTGATGTTCTGCGCGTGGTTGAGGTCGACCAGCCGCTTCATGACGAACGGCTTGAACAGCTCGAGCGCCATTTGCTTCGGCAGGCCGCACTGGTGCAGCTTGAGCTTCGGGCCGACGACGATGACCGAACGGCCGGAGTAGTCGACGCGCTTGCCCAGCAGGTTCTGGCGGAACCGGCCCTGCTTGCCCTTGAGCATGTCGGACAGCGACTTGAGCGGGCGGTTACCCGGGCCGGTGACCGGCCGGCCGCGGCGGCCGTTGTCGAACAACGCGTCGACGGCCTCCTGCAGCATCCGCTTCTCGTTGCCGACGATGATCTCGGGCGCGCCGAGGTCGAGCAGCCGCTTGAGGCGGTTGTTCCGGTTGATCACCCGGCGGTACAGGTCGTTCAGGTCGCTGGTCGCGAACCGGCCACCGTCGAGCTGCACCATCGGACGCAGGTCCGGCGGGATGACCGGGACGCAGTCGAGAACCATGCCGTTCGGGCTGTTGGTGGTGTTGAGGAACGCTGCCACCACGCGAAGCCGCTTGAGCGCGCGCGCCTTCTTCTGGCCCTTGCCGGAGCGGATGGTCTCGCGCAGCGATTCGGCTTCGGCCTCGAGGTCGAAGTTCGACAGCAGCGTCTGCAACGCCGCCGCACCCATGCCACCGGTGAAGTAGTCGCCGAACCGCTCGCGCAGTTCGCGGAAGAGCATCTCGTCGTCGATGCGCTCCTTCACGCTGAGCTTGCGGAAGCGGTCGAGGACCTCGTCCAGCCGGTCGAGCTCGCGCTGCGCGCGGGACCGGATCTGGTTCATCTCGCGCTCGGCCGCGTCGCGGACCTTGCGCTTGGCGTCGCCCTTGGCACCTTCGGCTTCGAGCGCGGCGATGTCGTCTTCGAGCTTCTTGGCGCGGGCGTCGACGTTCGCGTCGCGGGCGTCTTCCATCCGCTTGCGCTCGACACCAAGCCGGGCCTCGATCGACGGCAGGTCTTGCTGCCGCTTCTCGATGTCGACGCTGGTGATCAGGTACGACGCGAAGTAGATGATCTTCTCGAGATCCTTCGGCGCCAGGTCGAGCAGGTAACCGAGCCGGCTCGGCACACCCTTGAAATACCAGATGTGCGTGACCGGAGCCGCCAGCTCGATGTGACCCATCCGCTCACGACGGACCTTGGCCCGCGTGACCTCGACACCACAGCGCTCGCAGATGATGCCCTTGAAGCGGACACGCTTGTACTTGCCGCAGTAGCACTCCCAGTCGCGGGTCGGCCCGAAGATCTTCTCGCAGAACAAGCCGTCCTTCTCGGGCTTGAGCGTGCGGTAGTTGATCGTCTCAGGCTTCTTGACCTCGCCGTGGCTCCACGTGCGGATGTCATCCGCCGTGGCCAGACCGATGCGCAGTTCGTCGAAGAAGTTGACGTCGAGCAAGGTGTCCTTCTCTCAATTCGTTTCGTCTAGTCAGTACGTCTTGGGGCTGGTCTTGCCGGGGTTTGCGGCCGGGTCAGACCTCTTCGACGGTGTTCGGTTCGCGGCGGGACAGGTCGATTCCGAGCTCTTCAGCCGCCCGGAACACGTCTTCGTCGCTGTCACGCAGCTCGATCAGGGAACCGTCGGAGGAGAGCACCTCGACGTTCAAGCACAGCGACTGCATCTCCTTGATGAGCACCTTGAAGGACTCAGGAATGCCCGGTTCGGGGATGTTCTCGCCCTTGACGATGGCCTCGTAGACCTTCACGCGACCGGTGACGTCGTCCGACTTGATGGTCAGCAGTTCCTGCAGCGCGTACGCGGCGCCGTAGGCCTGCATCGCCCAGACCTCCATCTCACCGAAGCGCTGGCCACCGAACTGCGCCTTACCGCCCAGCGGCTGCTGCGTGATCATCGAGTACGGGCCGGTCGACCGAGCGTGGATCTTGTCGTCGACCAAGTGCAGGAGCTTCAGGATGTAGATGTAGCCGACGCTGACGGCCTCGGGGAACGGCTCGCCCGTACGGCCGTCGAACAGCCGGGTCTTGCCGTCCGGCTGGACCAGGCGGACATCGTCCCGACTCTTCAGCGTGGACTGGAGCAGCCCCGCGATCTCGTCTTCGCGGGCGCCGTCGAACACCGGCGTGGCCACGTTGGTGCCGGGGGCACCTTCGGCCGCACCGATTGCCTTGAGCTGCTTCTTCCACGGCTCGTCGGCGCCTTCGACCTTCCAGCCCGTCTTGGCCACCCACCCGAGGTGGGTCTCCAGGATCTGGCCGATGTTCATCCGGCGCGGCACACCGTGCGGGTTCAGCACGACGTCGACCGGGGTGCCGTCTTCCAGGAAGGGCATGTCTTCGACCGGCAGGATCCGGGCGATGACGCCCTTGTTGCCGTGCCGTCCCGCGAGCTTGTCGCCCTCGGTGATCTTGCGCTTCTGGGCTACGTAGACCCGAACGAGTTCGTTCACGCCGGGAGGCAGCTCGTCGCCGTCTTCACGGGAGAACACCCGGACGCCGATGACCTTGCCGGACTCGCCGTGCGGAACCTTCAGCGAGGTGTCGCGGACTTCGCGAGCCTTCTCGCCGAAGATGGCGCGAAGCAGACGCTCTTCCGGGGTGAGTTCGGTCTCGCCCTTGGGCGTGACCTTGCCGACCAGCACATCGCCGTTGACGACCTCGGCGCCGATCCGGATGATGCCGCGCTCGTCGAGGTCGGCGAGGACCTCTTCGGAGACGTTCGGGATGTCCCGGGTGATCTCCTCAGCACCGAGCTTGGTGTCGCGGGCGTCGACCTCGTGCTCCTCGATGTGGATCGAGGTGAGCACGTCGTCCTGAACGAGGCGCTGCGAAAGGATGATCGCGTCCTCGTAGTTGTGGCCTTCCCACGGCATGAACGCGACGAGCAGGTTCTTGCCGAGCGCCATTTCGCCGTCGTCCGTGCACGGACCGTCGGCGATGACGCCGCCGGCCTCGATGCGGTCGCCCTGGTCGACGATCGGGCGCTGGTTTTCGCAGGTGCCCTGGTTCGAGCGGCGGAACTTCGCCAGGCGGTACGTCTGGCGGGTGCCGTCGTCCGCCATGATCGTGATGTAGTCGGCGGAGAGCTCCTCGACCACACCGGCCTTCTCGGCCAGGATGACGGCACCGGCGTCCTGTGCGGCGCGCGCCTCCATGCCCGTACCGACGAGCGGAGACTCGCTACGCAGCAACGGAACTGCCTGACGCTGCATGTTCGAGCCCATCAGCGCGCGGTTCGCGTCGTCGTGCTCCAGGAACGGGATCATCGCGGTGGCCACAGACACCATCTGTCGTGGCGAGACGTCCATGTAGTCGACGTCATCGGGGGCGATGAAGTCGACCTCGCCGCCCTTCTTACGGACGAGCACGCGCTCTTCCGCGAACGTGCCGTTGGTGGTCAACGGCGAGTTCGCCTGCGCCACCACGTGCCGGTCTTCCTCGTCGGCGGTCAGGTAGTCGATCTGCGACGTGACCTTGCCCTTGACGACCTTGCGGTACGGGGTCTCGACGAAGCCGAACGGGTTGACCCGGGCGAACGTCGACAGCGCACCGATCAGACCGATGTTCGGGCCTTCCGGCGTCTCGATCGGGCACATCCGGCCGTAGTGGCTGGGGTGCACGTCGCGGACCTCGAAGCCGGCGCGCTCGCGGGACAGACCACCGGGACCGAGCGCCGACAGGCGGCGGCGGTGGGTCAGTCCGGCCAGCGGGTTGGTCTGGTCCATGAACTGCGAGAGCTGGCTGGTGCCGAAGAACTCGCGCAGCGCGGCGACGACCGGGCGAATGTTGATCAGGGTCTGCGGCGTGATCGCCTCGACGTCCTGGGTGGTCATCCGCTCGCGGACGACGCGCTCCATCCGGGACAGGCCGGTTCGCAGCTGCGCCTGGATCAGTTCGCCGACCGTACGAAGGCGACGGTTGCCGAAGTGGTCGATGTCGTCGACGTCGAAGTCGGCCTCACCGGCGTGCAGCTTCACGATGTATTCGATCGTGGCGATGATGTCGTCCTCGGTGAGGACCCGGCTGGTGTGGTCCGGCGTGAGCGCCAGCTTCTTGTTCAGCTTGTAGCGACCGACCTTCTGCAGGTCGTAACGCTTGTCGTTGAAGAAGAGGTTGTTCAGCAGACCCTGCGCGGCGTCGCGCGTCGGCGGCTCGCCCGGGCGGAGCTTGCGGTAGATGTCGAGCAGCGCCTCGTCCTCGGTGGCCGTGTGGTCCTTCTCGAGGGTGGCCATCATCGACGGATAGTTGCCGAACCGCTCGCGGATGCGCTCTTCGGTCCAGCCCAGCGCCTTCAGCAGAACGGTGACGCCCTGGCGACGCTTGCGGTCGATACGGACACCGACGGTGTCGCGCTTGTCGACCTCGAACTCGAGCCACGCGCCGCGGCCCGGAATGATCTTGGCCGAGTAGACGTCCTTGTCAGAGGTCTTGTCGAGGCTGCGCTCGAAGTACACGCCCGGGGAACGGACCAGCTGGCTGACGACGACCCGCTCGGTGCCGTTGATGATGAATGTGCCCTTCGGCGTCATCATCGGGAAGTCGCCCATGAACACCGTCTGGCTCTTGATCTCGCCCGTGGTGTTGTTCATGAACTCGGCGGTGACGAACAGCGGCGCGGCGTACGTCTGGTCGCGGTCCTTGCACTCGTCAACGGACATCTTCACCGGCTCGAACCGGTGGTCGCGCAACGACAGCGACATCGACTGCTGGAAGTCCTCGATCGGGGAGATCTCTTCGAAGATCTCTTCGAGACCGGAAACGGGCTCGTCACCGAGTTCGGCGGAGCGGGCCCGGAAGGCGTCGTTTCCGACGAGCCAGTCGAAACTTGAAAGCTGGAGAGCTAGCAGATCCGGAACCTCGAGGGGCTCAACGATCTTGGCAAACGAAACACGGTTGTTGCGCGAGGCAGCCAACGGGGGTCCTTCCGGTGCTTGCACACGGCTCCGCCGATCGGGACTTTCGGCGGGTTGCGGTGGCGGGTGGTGCGGCGGGCAGGGCTTGAGCGCGGATCGTTACGGGGCGGCGGATTCTGGATCAGGTGGACGACTCGACTTTGCTGCTGGCGCTGCGCATGCGAAACCGCCCGGCTCGTAGTTTCGCGAACTGGGCTGAATCGGGTTTGGAGCGCAAACGGGCAATGTAGCTAGATGCTACACCCGTGTCCAGTAACGCGTGCGTGGGGAGTGTCCCCCGTCAGGCACAGTGCTTGGCGCCCGCCACCGGCGAAGATCCGGCAGGCAGCAGATCGTCGACCAACCAGCGCTTGCCGGACCGGACCAGGTTCACCGACACCGCCAGCTGAGTGTTCTGGTCCGCCCGGTCACCGCCGATCCGCTTCTCGTCGACAACGACCAGAACCGTGGCCCGATCCGTCCCCGAAGACTGAACGGCGGCCGCACCGACGCTCGTGCTGAGCACCACCTGGTTCTTGGCGACCTCGGGCTTGATGGTGGTGATCTGGGCCGTATATCCGGCGGCACACGCATCGGTGAGCAACGGCCGGTTCGTGGCCGTCAGCCGGTCGACCGTGCGGTAGTCGTACGACAACAGCGCCGCGGCGCCGGACGCTCCCGCGGTCAGCAACTTCTTCCGGTCGCCGGCGCCCGGGTCGGAGTTCGCGTCGGCCAGCCGGATCGCGAGCGCGACGGCAAGCAGGACCGTGATGAGCGCGATGACGCCGAACAGCGCCAGCTCCGCGGGGCCGGCCTGCCGCGCCGGCTTCACGTCTGCGCCCAGGTCTGCGCTCGAATCGGCAGCCATCAGCCGACCGTCGCGATCTGATCAGCCAGCCACTTCGCGTCGCGTTCGACGAGGTGCACCCGAAGCGGTGCCTGCTGGACCGAGGGCTTCCCGTCGGTCGTTGTGGTGACGGACAGCCAGACCACGACCGTTCCTTCGTGCTTCGTGCCGGACACCAACCCGGCGGCCGCGATCGACGCCGTACTGCTGATCTTCGCGTTGACGAACCCGTCACGGACAGCGGCCCGGGTCCGGTCGAAGTTCTCGAGTAGCGACCCGGTGATCTCGGCTCGGACCACCCCGAACTGCGTGTCGATCGAGCGGTAGTCGTAGCTGTTGATGTCGACGGCGATCGTTCGGGCGGCGTCGATCGCCCTGGCGTGGGCCCGATCCAGCACGCTCGGGCTCGCACCCCCGACCATTGCCCACGAGGCCGCCAGCCCGGCGGATGCGACCACGAGGATCGCGGTCGCGCCGAGGACGAGCTTGGCTGACGGTCTACGCATTCGTGGTCACCTCCCGGCCGGCAGCTGGTACGGACGTCGATCGTGCCACGAAGGAAACGTCGCCGATCATGCGAAGGGCCGCCCACCCGATCGGATAGGCGGCCCTTCGGCGCGCATCCGCCCATGCGGCGGACCTGCAGGGTCTTACTTGACGGTGACCGTCGCGCCGGCGCCCTCGAGGGCAGCCTTGGCCTTCTCAGCGGTCTCCTTGTTGACCTTCTCCAGGACGGGCTTCGGCGCGCCGTCGACCAGGTCCTTGGCCTCCTTGAGGCCGAGGTTGGTGAGGGTGCGCACCTCCTTGATGACCTGGATCTTCTTGTCGCCCGCGCCCTCGAGGATGACGTCGAACTCGTCCTGCTCGGCCTCGGCCTCGGCAACGCCGCCGCCGCCACCCGCGGCCGGCGCGGCAGCAACCGCGACCGGCGCCGCGGCGGTCACGCCGAAGGTGTCCTCGAACTGCTTCACGAACTCCGACAGCTCGAGCAGCGTCATTTCCTTGAACGCGTCGAGCAGCTCGTCGGTGCTGAGCTTCGCCATGGTGAATGGTCCTTCCGTCTTAGGTCTTGCTTGGTCTGTGGTGGTGAACCGAGTGGTTCGCGTAGATCGATGGAGCGGTTAGCCCTCGGCGGGGGCTTCGGTGCTGGCTTCTGTACTGGCTTCTGTACTGGCTTCCGGTGCCTCGGCGACGGCTTCGGCTGGTGCCTCAGCGGCTTCGGCGGCCGGTTCGGCCGGCACCTGCGCAGCTGCCTCGGCCGGAGCCGGGGCTTCCTTCGCCTTGACGTCCTGCAGCGCTGCTGCCAGACGCGCGACCTGCGACAGCGGCGCCGCGAACAGGCCGACGGCCTTGGCGAGCGACGCGTTCATCGCACCCGCCAGCTTGGCGAGCAGCACCTCGCGCGACTCGAGGTCGGCGAGACGGCTGATCTCGGCCGCCGAAAGCGGCCGACCGTCGAGCACGCCGCCCTTGATGACGAGCATCGGGTGGCTACGCGCGAAGTCGCGCAAACCCTTGGCGGCTTCGACCGGGTCGCCCTCAACGAAGGCGATGGCCGTGGGGCCGGCAAGCAGCTCGTCGATGCCTTCGACGCCCGCCTGGGACGCCGCGATCTTGGTGAGCGTGTTCTTGACGACGGCGTACTGCGTGCCGCTGCCGAGGGACCGGCGGAGTTCGGCGATCTCGCTCACCGTCAGGCCGCGGTATTCGGTCAGCACCGCCGCTGAGGCGCCACGGAACGACTCCGCGATCTCGGCCACGGCGGCGGACTTGTCGTACTTGATACGGGTCGCTGGCACGGGCCTCCTTCCGGTTCATCCACCGGATCCGGCCCCTGACATGACGAACGCCCCGGCGCACGGCACGGGGCGGATGATCCGGCAGCAAGGCCGGACCTTCGCCACGACACCTGCGCAGGACGCCCGCGTAAGGGGCCTTCGTTTCGCCGATCGTGACGAGTCAGGGACGAGTCACGGCCAGCGAAAAACCGGCGGTCTTGGGTGGGTGGAACTTGCTGCGCGAAGCGTACCAGCCCGGACGGTCACTCCCGACCGGGCTGGTACTGGCTCGCGTCGCCGCAGCTCAGGAAGCTGCGGCCTCGTCGCCCACCAGGTTGCGGGTGCGGTTGGGGTCGACCGGGATGCCGGGCCCCATGGTCGTGGTCACGGTGACCTTCTTCAGGTACCGGCCCTTGGACGCGGACGGCTTGGCCCGCAGCACCTCGTCGAGCGCGCTCGCGTAGTTCTCGACGAGCTGGACGTCGGAGAACGACGCCTTTCCGATGACGAAGTGCAGGTTCGACTGCTTGTCGACGCGGAAGTTGATCTTTCCGCCCTTGATGTCGCTGACCGCCTTGCCGACCTCGGTCGTCACGGTGCCGGTCTTTGGGTTCGGCATCAGGCCGCGGGGGCCGAGGATGCGGGCGACCTTTCCGACCTTGCTCATCTGGTCGGGCGTTGCGACCGCGGCGTCGAAGTCGAGGAACCCACCCTGGATCCGCTCGATCAGGTCGTCGGTTCCAACGGCGTCGGCGCCGGCCGCTTCGGCCTCGGCGGCCTTCTCGCCGGACGCGAACACGATGACGCGGGCGGTCTTCCCGGTGCCGTGCGGGAGGCTCACGGTGCCGCGCACGATCTGATCGGCGCGCCGGGGGTCGACTCCCAGCCGCAACGCGACCTCAACCGTCGAGTCGTACTTGGTGATCGCCGTTTCCTTGGCGAGGCGGACGGCCTCGATCGGCGAGTAAAGGTTGTCGGCGTCGATCTTCTCGGCCGCTGCGCGGTATGCCTTGCTGCGCTTCATGTGGTGCTCCAGTCATCCGTGGTTCAGGCGGACCCGGACGGGTCCTCCCACAGGCAGCCGGCAGATGCCGGCCGCTCTTTCGGTTCGTGCGGTGTTTCGTTCGCGCGGTGGTACGGCGTCAGTCGGTGACGGTGACGCCCATCGACCGGGCGGTGCCGGCGATGATCTTCTCGGCCGCGTCGAGGTCGTTCGCGTTGAGGTCGGTCTGCTTGGTCTGGGCGATTTCCCGAACCTGGGCGCGGGTGATCGTGCCTGCCTTGACCGAGTGCGGCGTCGCGCTGCCCTTGTCGAGGCCGGCGGCCTTCAGGATCAGGCGAGCAGCCGGCGGCGTCTTGGTGACGAAGGTGAACGAGCGGTCTTCGTAGACGCTGATCTCGACCGGGACGATCGAACCGCGCTGCGATTCGGTCTCGGCGTTGTACTGCTTGCAGAATTCCATGATGTTGACGCCGTGCTGACCCAGCGCCGGGCCGACCGGCGGGGCCGGCGTCGCAGCGCCCGCGTTGATCTGCAGCTTGATGATCGCCGCGAGCTTCTTCTTCGGAGGCATGTCTTTCTTCCTGTGTACGAGCCCGCCCAGGACGGCCGGGACGGGACGGGTCAGATCTTGGCGACCTGGCTGAATTGAAGTTCGACCGGAGTCTCCCGGCCGAAGATCGAAACGAGCACCTTGAGGCGCTGCGCTTCGACGTTGATCTCGGAGATCGACGCGGGGAGCGTCGCGAACGGCCCGTCGGTGACGGTGACCGATTCGCCGACCTCGAAGTCGACGACCTTCGTCGCGGAGGCGCCGGAGGCGGACTCGGTTGCACCGGCGGCCGCCTTCTTCGCCTCGACCGGCTCGGCGAGCACGCTGGCGACCTCGGACAGCGACAGCGGAACCGGCCGCTTCGCGACGCCGTTGATTCCGCGCACCTCGCCGACGAAGCCGGTGACGTTCGGGGTGTTCTTCACCAGCGACCACGATTCGTCGGTCAGGTCCATCCGGATGTAGACGTAGCCCGGGAACTTCTTCTGCTCGAGCTGCTGGCGCTTGCCGTTCTTGATGACCGTGACGGTCTCGGTCGGGATCTCGATTTGGTAGATGTAGTCCTCCATGTTCAGCGACGTGGAGCGCTGCTCCACGTTCTGCTTCACACGGTTCTCGTACCCGGCGTACGTGTGCAGGACGTACCACTCACCTGGCTGAGCGGCGAGGACGGCCCGCAGTTCCGCGACCGGGTCGAGTTCCTCACCCGCTTCGGCCGCCTCGTCGACGGTGGCGTCGACCTCGGCGAGCGCACTGTCGTCGGCCTCGTCCAACACCGCCTCGGCGTCAGCATCGACTGTCTCGAACGCCGCTTCGGCGTCGTCGTCGTCCGAGCCACTGATCGACTCGTTCGGGTCGTCGACGATCGAGAGGGCGGCTTCTTCAGCGGAGCGGACCTCGCTGTCCCGGTCGAGGCCCGTGTCGGGGTCGTCCTGGTCCATCTCGCCGGGGGTGATGTCGCCGTCGAGCGCGACAGAGTCGCTGTCGACGCCAGCGGGCACCTCGATGACGGAGTTCGCCGAGTCTTCCGGCGTCTCCGTCTCATGGTCGCTGTCCACCGTGCCGGTGTAGTCAGAGCCGAAATCGGACACGAAACCTCATACCTCGTCAATCATCACGGGGGCCGACTGCCGCCGTGTCACTTGCCGAACAAGAACAGGTCGAGCTTGGCGAACAAAATGTCGAGCCCGAAGACGATCGCCACCATCACCGAGACGAAGACCAGTACGACCGCGGTGTACGTCAACAGCTCGGATCGGGTCGGGTAGATGACCTTCCGAAGTTCGGCAACCGTTTCCCGGTAGTACGTACGGATGCGGGAGAACAGGCCGCCCCGCGGACGGGTGTCACGGGAGAACGGCGAACGCTCGCCGTGCGCGAGCGCGCCCGGCTGCATGTCAGCGGACACAGTCCGTCCTTCCCGATCGGTGTGCGAATGCTTCTTCACGTGCAGGGGCGGAGGGACTCGAACCCCCAACCGCCGGTTTTGGAGACCGGTGCTCTACCAGTTGAGCCACGCCCCTCTGCCATGCGAGTCGACCTGGCCCACTCCGCGCGCACCTCATGAAGGGCACGCGAAACCAGAGCCAATTCGACTCGGGGGGAAGTGTACGCGGTCGGCTGCCTGGCCGAAACTGCGTGCTGGGCCGATCCGACCCATGCTGACCACCCGGCGACCCGTGGGAACATGTCCCCCATGAGTTTGCCTTCAGCCACCAGCTCACCCCAGACCGGCGCGACGACCGACCGGTTCCCGCGGATCTCGCGGCGTATCTCGGCGATCGCCGAGTCGGCCACCCTGGCCGTCGATGCCAAGGCAAAGGCCCTGAAGGCGGCCGGCAAGAACGTGATCGGCTTCGGCGCGGGCGAGCCCGACTTCCCGACGCCGGCCCACATCGTTGCAGCGGCCGAGGCGGCCTGCACGAACCCGGCGTATCACCACTACACCCCCGCCGGCGGCCTGCCCGAATTGCGTGCGGCGATCGCGGCGAAGACCGCGCGCGACTCCGGCTTCCATGTCGGCGCGAACCAGGTGCTCGTTACCAATGGCGGCAAGCAGGCCGTGTACGAAGCGTTCGCCACGATCGTCGACCCGGGCGACGAGGTGCTCCTGCCCGCGCCGTACTGGACGACCTATCCGGAGGCGATCGCGCTGGCCGGCGGCGTCACGGTCAGCGTGCCGACCACCCCCGAGCAGGGCTACCGGGTCACCGTCGAGCAGCTCGAAGCAGCCCGGACCGACCGGACGAAGGTGCTGCTGTTCTGCTCGCCGTCGAACCCGACCGGCGCGGTGCACACCCCGGACGAGGTCCGCGAGATCGGCGAGTGGGCGCTGGAGAACGGCCTGTGGGTCATCTCCGACGAGATCTACGAACACCTGGTCTACGCCGATGCCGAGTTCGCCTCGATGCCGGTTCAGGTGCCTGAACTCGCCAACCGGTGCATCGTTGTGAACGGCGTCGCGAAGACGTACGCGATGACGGGCTGGCGGGTCGGCTGGCTGATCGGCCCGCAGGATGTCGTCACCGCGGCAACCAACCTGCAGTCGCACGCCACCTCAAACGTCGCGAACGTCTCGCAGGCCGCCGCGCTCGCCGCGGTCGGCGGCGACCTCCTCGCCGTCGCCGAGATGAAGGCGGCGTTCGACCGGCGCCGCGTCACGATGTACACGGCACTCGATGCGATCCCCGGCGTCACCTGCCCGGAGCCGAAGGGCGCGTTCTACGCGTACCCGTCGGTGCAAGGGGTGCTCGGCAAGACGATCCGGGGCCGGACGCCGAAGACCTCCGTAGAACTGGCCGAACTGGTGCTCGACGAGGTGGGCGTCGCGGTGGTCCCCGGCGAAGCATTCGGGACGCCCGGCTTCTTCCGGCTGTCGTACGCGCTCGGCGACGCCGACCTCAAAGAGGGCGTCGACCGGCTGGCCAGCCTGCTCAGCGAAGCGCGGTAGCGCTTCGCTCAGGCGAGGCGGACGGTGGCGCGCGAGCCCATCAGGACCTTCTCGCCGCCGACGGTCACCGTCAGGTTGACCTGAGCTGTCCGCGCCTCGGGGTCGACCTTCTCGACCATCCCGATGACGAGGATCTCGGCGCCCGCGTCATCGTCGGGAACCACCACCGGGCGCGCGAAGCGCACCCCGAACTCGACGACGGCACTCGGATCGCCGGCCCAGTCGGTCACGACCCGGCCCACCTGCGCCATCGTGAACATGCCGTGCGCGATGACATTCGGCAGACCGACGTCCTTGGCCGTCCGTTCGCTCCAGTGGATGACGTTGAAGTCGCCCGATGCTCCGGCGTACCGGATCAACGACGAGCGCCGAACGTTGAACGCGCGCGGTTCGAGGACGTCGCCGACGGTAACGTCCTCGAAGGCGCGGCGGGTCATCGCTGGTCCGGCCCGCGGACGACGAGAGACCAGAACACGTCGGCGACCGGCTCACCGCCCTCGAGCGTGACGTAGGTCCGGGTGGTCACCATCTCGTTGCCGGCCATGCTCCGGACGTTCTCGACGACCTGCTTGCTCGCGAGCCGGTCGCCGGCGTAGACCGGGCGATGCGCGACGAACCGCTGCTCGCCATGGACCACCATCGAGAAGTCGACACCGAACTCCGGATCGCCGATCGGACCGTGGTCGTGGAAGCGGAAGCCGAGGACGGTCAGGAACGTCGGCGGCGCGAGCACGTCGGGATGCCCGGCTGAGCGGGCGGCGTCGGGCTCGAGGTAAAGCGGGTTGAGATCACCGATCGCGACGGCGAAATCGCGGATCTTCTCGCGGCTGACCTCGTACACCGTGGGAGCTACGTACTCCCGGCCGATGAAGTCGCGGTTGACGGGCAATCCGTCAGCGAGTTTCGCGGTGAACGGTGTGCGTCCGACAGGTCGGGCAGAACTTCTTCAGCTCGATGCGGTCGGGGTCGTTACGACGGTTCTTCTTGGTGATGTAGTTGCGGTTCTTGCACTCCGCGCAGGCCATGGTGACCTTCGGGCGAACATCGGTGGCGGCCACGGGGCGTGCTCACTCTCAGCAGACGGACGACGAGATATCACAAAAGTGTAGCGGTGGCCGGACTTGAACCGGCGACACAGCGATTATGAGCCGCTTGCTCTGCCAGACTGAGCTACACCGCCGCAGGCTCATGTACCGGCGAACCGGGCGGAGCCTGGGTAAAAACGAGCCCCCTTACGGAATCGAACCGTAGACCTTCTCCTTACCATGGAGACGCTCTGCCGACTGAGCTAAGGGGGCAGCGGACTCCGCAGAGTCGCAGGCGTGGACTCTACCGTACGGAAACGCCGGTCTACTGAGTATCGTCCCGCGACCGCCGCTCCTGCCGCTCCCGCCGGATCAGCACGACGATGGTGCCGATGATCACGACCAGGCCCACACCGCCGACCGCGAACCGCCACACGCCGGCCCAGGCGTGACCTCGCCCGGCTGCCGTCGGCACCGCAGGGACCACGGCTGCTCCGGTCGCGGCAGTGGCGGTCGCCGAGGTCGACGGCGCAGCGCCGGACTGCGCGAGCGGCTGATGCTGGCCCTTCGTCGCAGCCACGATGGCCGGGACGAAAGCCGACGCGTTCAACGTGCCCAGGCCGGTCGCGAGGTCGTAACCGGGGACGGCCTCGTATCCCGGCACCAATGACCGGGAAAGGCTGTTGCTCCCGGTCGTGACGTCGACGATCCCGCTTGCCGATCCATGGTCGGCAGTGCCGGCCAACCGGTAGAGCGCGTCGTTGAGGTAGCCAACCCGGGCCTTGGCCACCTGGTCAGCCAGCGCGATGATCCCGGCCAGCAGCGGCGCCGCGTGGCTCGTGCCGCCCTGCGGACTCCACTGCTCGCCCGAGAACGTGCTGTAGACGAGCATCCCGGTCGACGGGGCGGCATCGAGGGAGATGTCGGGGACGGCGCGGCCGGCACCGGAGACGCCGGACAGATTCGCCTGGAACGCAGGGCGATCGAAGATCTCGCTGACCCCGCCGCCGCCCGCTCCGGCTCCGCTCCAGCCCTGATCCGGCCCGTTGCGCAGTCCGTCGAGACCGAGCCCGAGCCGAGTGCCGCCGACCGCGGTCACCAGCGGATCGCTTGCCGGCCAGACCGTCACCGGCCGGGGGTAGAGCGTTTTGAGGTCCGCGCTGAGGTCCGTCGGGCCGCTGTCGCCGGACGAAGAGAGGATGGCGATGCCGGCCGCTTTCGCCGCTGGGTAGATCGAGGCAGACAGCGCGCGGACCTGGTCAGGCGAGGAGAACGTCGGTTCAGTCGCCGCGAAGGACTGAGAAATCACGTCCACCCGGGAAAGCACGGCTTTCTCCGCCGCGACGATCTCCGGAAATCCCTGCAGGCCCTCGGTCTCGCTGGTCGGCGTCACGATCACGACGATCTTCGCGCCGGGTGCGATCGCATGGGCCACCTCGACGTCGAGAGTCGTCTCCCCAGCCCACGTCGCCATGTCCGAGTCCTGCGGATTGAACGGTGGCGGCGTGCCGGCCGGCGCGATGACTTCGAGGTCGATCGGTGGCAGGCCGAATGTTTCGTCGAAGACCTGCAGGTCATGGGCGAGGGTCGGCGAACCGAACGAGTCGACGATGCCGATCGTGACCCCGGCCCCGGTGACCCCGCTGTCGATCAGGCTGTCCACGCCGTACGCGCGGCGGAGCAGATCAGGCGTCAGGCAGGTCGCCCCGAACCGGGACTGGCATTGCGCAATGGTGGGCGGGGCGAGCGCGGTGGGGGCGTCCACCGTCGCCGGGACGGCCGCGGCCGGCAGGCTGATCGCGGCCAAGCCGGCGCACAAGGCGCCGCTCAGAGCAGCGCTGAGCCCGCGTACGCCGGGCCGCTTCGAAGTGCGGATTTCTCCTCCGACGTCGCCCTGCCGGACGCAGATCTGGGTGGCGGGTGATGGGTTCGAACCATCGTAGGCTGAGCCGACGGTTTTACAGACCGTTCCCTTTGACCACTCGGGCAACCCGCCAAGGTTGGGACGAGGGGAAACAATACTCATGCCGTATTCGTGCGTTCACGAGGAGTCGCTCCGGATGGCAGACCCGTCCTTCGACATCGTCAGCAAGGTCGACCGGCAGGAGGTCGACAACGCTCTCAACCAGTCCAGCAAGGAGGTCGGGCAGCGCTACGACTTCCGCGGGACCGACGCCTCCATCGCCTGGAGCGGTGACGAAACGATCCTGATCAAGGCCAACAGCGAGGAGCGGGCCAAGGCCGTCCTCGAAGTACTACGCGAGAAGCTGGTGAAGCGGCAGATCTCGCTGAAGTCGATCGACGCGAAGGATCCGATCGCCTCCGGCAAGGAGTTCCGGCTGACCGTCGACATCCGTAACGGGATCTCCGACGACAAGGCGAAGGAGATCTCGAAGATCATCCGTACTGAGGGGCCGAAGGGCATCCAGGCCCAGATCCAGGGCGATCAGCTACGGGTGTCGGGCAAGAAGCGGGACGACCTCCAGGCCGTGATCGCGCTGCTCAAGGGCAAGGACCTGGACGTCGCCTTGCAGTTTACGAACTATCGCTGAGCGTCCCAGTCGAGGTTGGGTTCGACCTCGGGTATCCCGGCCCCGACGGCAGCCGGCTCGCGAACTGACTTCCGGGCACGCCGCCTGCCGATCAGGTGCCGGACGCCCTCGATGATCGCCATGCCGCACAGTGCAGAGCCGAAGGCGACCAGGAGGGCCAGGCCGGTGTTGTCTTCGAAGGCAGCGCCCCCGATCCGGCCGAGCAGGGAGTTGTAGACCGCCCAGATCACCGCACCGGTGGCCGCCGCGGGGGCGAACCTTCGGTACGGATAACCGGATGTTCCGGCAACGAACGTCGTAGCCGTCCGCCCTCCAGGGATGAAGCGCGCCACGACGATGATCTCGGCGCCGCGTTCCTCGAGCTGCTTGTGCGCCCAGTCGAGTGTCTTTTTCCCGCGCTTGCCACCGAACAGCACCCGGCGCGCCCACGGACCGGCCCAGTGCCCGATCGCGTAGCTCAGACTGTCGCCGAGGAACGCCCCGACCGCACCGGACACCATGACCAGCGGCAGCGACAGCCCGCTCGCCGAGAGCACCCCTCCGGTGACCACGGCCGTCTCGCTCGGCAGGATCGGCAAGATCGCGTCGCCCAGCGAGATGATGAAGATCAGTGGATACGCCCACCACGAGCCGGAGATCGCGTCGGTGACCTGGTTGAAGAAGTGCACAGGTCATCCTCGCCCTGGGGTGCGCTGTTGTCCCCCCGACCGCCGATTCTTTACCGGAAAGTCACGCCCGTCACAGCCAAATCGCGCTGCCGTAGGAACAGATACACGCGGCCGGGCACCGCGACCGGAGATACGGGGTCACCCCGCCACGCGGGGGGGATGCGCGGCGGGGTGACGTGAGGGGCCGGGGGTGACCGGCGGTTGTGGTGCGCGGCGGTAACGGTCAGTTGAGCGGCTGGCCAGCCATCGCCTCGAGGCGGCGGATGCGCTCCTCCATCGGGGGGTGGGTCGAGAATAGGCGCCCGACGCCAGCGCCGCGGAACGGGTTGGCGATCATCAGCGATGCTGTGGGGGCAAGTTCCGCGGTCTGCGGTAACGGCAGCGCGCTCGTTCCCCGGTCGAGCTTACGCAGAGCGCTCGCCAGCGCCAAGGGGTCCCCGGTCACCCGAGCCCCCGACTCATCGGCCTGATACTCGCGGCTCCGGCTGACGGCCATCTGGATCATGCCCGCGGCGATCGGACCCAGGATGATGAGGAGCAGCTCGCCGAAGATGCCGCCCTCGCGGTCGTCGCCGCGACCGCCACCGAAGATCATCGCGAACTGGGCGAAGTGCGCCAGGTAGACGATGACGGCGGCGAGCGTGCCGGCCACCGACGAGATGAGGATGTCGCGGTTCGCGACGTGGCTGATCTCGTGGCCGAGGACGCCCCGCAGCTCGCGGTCGTCCATCATCGACAGGATCCCCTCGGTGCAGCAGACCGCCGCGTGATCGGGATTGCGGCCGGTCGCGAACGCGTTCGGCTGATTGGTCGGCGACATGTACAGCCGTGGCATCGGCATGCTGTTGCGGTCGGCGAGTTCACGCACGATCGCGTACAGCCGGGGCTGTTCGGCTTCGGTCACCGGGTAGGCCCGCATGCTGCGGAGCGCGAGCGAGTCGGACTTGAAGTACGCGAAACCGTTCATGCCGATCGCGATCACGAGTGCGATCAGCATGCCGTTGCCCCCGAAGATGGCACCGACACCGATGATCAATGCCGACATAAGCCCTAGGAGCAGCGTCGTGCGAAGACCGTTGTGATGGGAGCCGTACACCTAACACTTCCTTCCGCCGCCGGAGCGGCACTTTAGGACGATTCGCGGACGACCATGCCCCGGACGGTGTCCCACCCCAGCCACGAATCAACTCGCGATGCACTCATCGTTCACCAACGTCCTAAGTGGTCGCTGAATGCCCGCTGAGATGCGCGTCGGACTGCCCTGGATGAACACGAGGTAACGAGGCCCGTAGAATCGGAGGCACGTCCAGTTAGACGCAACGAGATTTCCCCGAAGCCCCTCGAGGATGAGGCCAAGCAGTCGTGACTACGAGCGAAAAGCCCGTCGAACAGATCAGCCGAGTCGTCATCCGGTTCGCCGGCGACAGTGGCGACGGCATGCAGGTCACGGGAGACCGTTTCGTCGCTGAAACCGCGGCGCTGGGTAACGACCTGTCGACCCTACCGGACTTTCCCGCCGAGATCAGGGCGCCAGCAGGCACCATCCCCGGTGTCAGCGCGTTCCAGGTTCAGTTCGCCGACACGAACGTGATGACGCCGGGCGACCACCCGGACGTCCTGGTGATCATGAACCCGGCCGCGCTCAAGTCGCAGCTCCCGTTGCTGCCCCGCGGCGGCACGATCGTTCTGAACACCGACGAGTTCACCAAGCGGAACCTGGCCAAGGCGGGTTACGACGTCGATCCCCGCGAGGACGACTCGTTGGCCTCGTACCAGGTGCACGAAGTGCCGATCACGACGCTCACCATCGGCGCCGTCGAGGGCCTCGGCCTGAACAAGAAGGAAGCCGAGCGGAGCAAGAACTTCTTCGCCCTCGGCTTGATGTCGTGGCTGTACAACCGCCCCGCGGAGGGCACCCGCTCGTACATCGAGACGAAGTTCGGGAAGCGCCCGGACGTGGTGAAGGCCAACCTGGCCGCGTTCGAGGCGGGCCTGTCGTACGGCGAGACGACCGAGACGTTCGCGGTCTCGTACGAGATCGCGCCGGCCGTGATGCCCGCGGGTGTCTACCGCAACATCTCGGGCAACCTGGCGCTCGCGTACGGCCTGGTAGCCGCGTCCGAGCGCAGCGGCCTGCCGCTGTTCCTCGGCACCTACCCGATCACCCCGGCGTCGGACATCCTGCACACGCTGTCGACGCTCAAGCGGTTCGGCATCCGGACGTTCCAGGCCGAGGACGAGATCGCCGGCGTCGGCGCGGCGATCGGCGCCTCCTTCGGCGGCGCACTCGGCGTGACCACCACCTCCGGCCCGGGCGTCGCGCTCAAGGCCGAGGCGATCGGCCTGGCGGTTTCGCTCGAACTGCCGTTAGTCGTCGTCGACGTCCAGCGCGGCGGGCCGTCCACCGGCCTGCCGACCAAGACCGAGCAGGCCGACCTGCTGCAGGCGGCCTTCGGCCGTAACGGCGAATCGCCGGTGCCGATCCTGGCGCCCCGCTCCCCCGCCGACTGCTTCGACACCGCCATCGAGGCGGTGCGCATCGCTGTCACCTACCGCACCCCGGTGATCCTGCTGTCCGACGGCTACCTCGGCAACGGCTCCGAGCCGTGGCTCGTGCCCGACGTCAACGGGCTGCCGACGATCGACCCAGGCTTCACCACCGAACCGAACGGTCCGGACGGCGAGTTCTTCCCGTACCAGCGCGACCCCGAGACGCTCGCCCGGCCGTGGGCACTGCCCGGTACGCCGGGCCTGGAGCACCGGATCGGCGGTCTGGAGAAGGCCGACGTCACCGGCAACATCTCGTACGACCCGGGCAACCACGACCTGATGGTCCGGTTGCGCGATGCCAAGGTGCAGGGCATCGCGAACTCGATCCCGCCGCTGGAGGTCGACGACCCGAGCGGCGAGGCGAAGGTTCTCGTCCTCGGCTGGGGTTCGACGTACGGCCCCATCGCCGCCGCCTGCAAGAACTTGCGCGACGCGGGCAAGAACGTGGCCCAAGCACACCTGCGTCACGTCATTCCGTTCCCGGCCAACACGGGCGAGGTCTTGGCGAAGTACGACAAGGTGCTGATCCCGGAGATGAACCTGGGCCAGCTGTCGATGCTGATCCGCTCGAAGTTCCTGGTCGACGCCATCGGTTACAACCGCGTGCGCGGCCTTCCGTTCACCGCCATCGAACTTACTGAAGCGATCGAAGGACTGCTCGGATGACCACCACCGCAGACGCGAGCCCACTGATCCCGCTGTCCAAGAAGGACTTCACGTCGGACCAGGAAGTCCGCTGGTGCCCGGGTTGTGGCGACTACGCGATCCTGTCGACCGTCCAGAGCTTCCTGCCGGAGATGGGCATTCCGCGCGAGAACATTGTGTTCATCTCGGGCATCGGTTGCTCGTCGCGGTTCCCGTACTACGTCGACACGTACGGCATGCACTCGATCCACGGCCGCGCGCCGACAATCGCGACCGGCCTCGCGCTCAGCCGCCCGGACCTCAAGGTCTTCGTGGTGACCGGCGACGGCGACGCGCTGTCCATCGGCGGCAACCACCTGATCCACACCCTGCGCCGTAACGTCGACCTGACCGTGTTGCTGTTCAACAACCAGATCTACGGTCTGACCAAGGGGCAGTACTCGCCCACGTCAGAGGTCGGCAAGATAACCAAGTCGACGCCGATGGGTTCGCTCGACGAGCCGTTCAACCCGCTGTCGCTGGTGCTCGGTGCCGAGGCGTCGTTCGTCGCCCGGTCGATCGACTCGGAACGCCAGCACCTCACGTCCGTGCTCCAGGCAGCCGCGGCGCACAAGGGTTCGTCTTTCGTCGAGATCTACCAGAACTGCAACATCTTCAACGACGGCGCGTTCGACCGCCTCAAGGACCGCGACGGCCGTGACTCGGCCATGATCCGGCTCGAGCACGGCCAGCCGCTGCGCTCGTCGACCCAGAGCGTGGTCCGCGACGCGAACGGCAGCCTGACCCTGGTCGACGATCCGGAAGCGCCGAACGCGGTGATCCACGACGCGCACGCCACGGATCCGGCGTATGCGTTCGCGCTGTCCCGAATTCGGACCCCAACGCCGATCGGCATCTTCCGCTCCGTGGACCGCACTGCGTACGGCAGCGCGATGGACGATCAGCTCGCGCAGGCGAAGGCGAAGGGCAGCGGCGACCTGCAGTCGCTGCTGCACGGCGCCGACACCTGGACGGTCAAGTAGTCAGCACCGCCTCGAACGACACGGCCCCGCCTCCGATCGGAGGCGGGGCCCTGTCGTTCATCCGGCTAGGAGCGACCCTTGGACGAGGACTCCGTCTCGGTCGGCGTGGGCTTCTTGCCCTGGGCGTGCTCCGAGCCCTTGTTGGCACCCGATTCCTGCTCCGCCGGCTCGTCCGCGTCGTCATCCGACTTGGTGGCGGTCGGTGTCGGCGTCACGCCGATACCAAGGACCGTGGCACAGAACTCGGCGACGTCGTCCTTGTCGCCGGCAGCGGCCACGAGGTTCGCCAATGGCACCGACTTGGCTCCGAGTCCGCCGGCCCGCCAGGCGTTGCACAACCCGGCGGCGGCCGGGCCCGTCACATCCGGGCCGTGCGAGCTGGCCGTCGCAGTCGGCGTGGGCTGGCCCGTAAGGGACGGCTCAACCGAGGGCTCCGGCGTCACCGAGTCCTCATCGGACAGGTTCGATGAAACATCCGGCGCGCCGATGGTGTCGTGCGCGAAGTGCTGCGCCGAATCCGGCAGTGAACCGGTGAAGGCGGCGGCGCTGAGGCCACCAAGAGGAACGGCGGCAGCTGCAACAGCCGCAGCAAGCTTTGCGGAAAGGATCGACGAAATCACAGTTCTCCTCCGACGTGAACGAACAGGGGTCTGCGAACCCGCCCCCACCATCCGCCGATAGGCGGACAAGACCTCCTGCTGGCCGGTCAGCTCCGCCTCAGCGGGAGCCCCGGAGACTGCCGACAGCAGTTCGGCCACCTTGACGTATGCCTCAGGCGTCGCGGAGGGGACCTTCACCTCCCCCGGAACGTCGAAGCCGCTCATGCCGTTACACACATCGTCGCCGCGTCGACAAGTTCAGCCAGACGGCGTAGTGCCCGGTGGTGCGCGACCCGCACCGCGCCGGTTGACTTTCCGACGATGGCCGCAACCGACTGGACATCGAGGTCCGCGAGGACGCGCAGCGCGACGATCTCGGCCTGGTCCGCAGGGAGCGTACGAAGCAAATGGATGACCTCTGCGGCCGCGACGGTGTCGAGCGCGGCTTGCGCGACATCCACCGGATCGGCCCGCTCGATGCCGTCGTAGCCGCCAGTGAGATCCACAGGCCGGCGCCACTGTCGACGGGACTCGTCGACGGCCTTGCTCCGGGCGATCGTGAACAGCCACGACCGAAAAGCTCGCTCGCCGCCGTCAAACCTCCCGATACCGCGGATGACAGCTGTCCAGGTGTCCGCGGCCAAATCTTCCGCGGCGTCGCCGGCCCGGATGCGCAGGTACCGAGTCAGCGACGGATTCAGTGACCGCCAGAGCGCGGTGAACGCGTCCTCGTCCCCGTGGGTTGCGGCCCTGACGGTTTCGTCGAGCGCCGATGACGGAGTGCCGGTCGGCTCACCGGAGCGGACTCGGCGAAGAACCACACCTGTACATCGGGCGACCCCGGCAATTCCTGAACGTGATCAAGAGCGAATGCACCCGAACGGCCCTCTCAGCGCAGCGGGGTCGACCATGCCTGGATCTCGGCATTGATCCGCGAGGCCACGTCCAGCGGTACGCCCGCGTCCGCCGCATAGCGCGGCCACGCGCCGACGGCGTCGAGGACCTGAGCGAGGACGCTCGTCGCGCTCGGCACCTCGAATCGGTCGGCCACGGCTCGGAGATCTTGCTTGTCGATGCCGCGTGACTTGCCGTTCACCGCCATCAGGTGCTCGCGTGTCCACACGCTGGTCGGTGCATACGCATGGGTGACGTCGTACGCCGGCGACAGCTGCCACGCCCCGCCCTCCGGCAGCACGAACGAGAAGTTCTTCGAGTGGTCATCGCAGTTCGCCGCGGCCACGTTGAAAACCATGCGGCGGTACGCCTCCGCACGTGCGTCCGGAGCCAGATCCAGCGCGTCGATCTGCAAGAAGAGCTGCGCGTAGTCGTGCGCACCGATCTGTCGGAAGTCGAGATGGGCAAGCGCGCAGAGCGACTGCACGTGAATCTTCTCGCCGGTCGGTGTCCGATCGAACCGCCGCGTCAAGAAGTGCGCGCGACCGCCTTCCTCCAACAGCCGGCAGTCGGTCATGAGGACGCCGGCCGCAGCGGCCATGCGCGAATACGCGTACTCGATGCGGCCATAGTGGCCGGACGTCCCCAACGCTACGTCCGTACCTACACCGTCGAACTTCAGCAACCAATGCTCGAAGCCAGGATCCGCGGGAACCTGACCGGAGCGAAGCTCGCCCGTAGTCGGGTTGAGCGCGACGACCGCCTTCGCCCGAGCACCGCCCGCTGAGGTCCCGACCGCAATAAGACCGGCCACGGCTTGCGTCGCACTCGCATCCGTCGCGATCTGCCCGGTCAGCGCCGAACGCGCTGCGACGACGAGATCGGAAAGCTCGATCGCGGTCGCGCGCCGCGTCCGCGGTCCGCGCGTCGGCCGGAACTCGAGTGCGCCCATTCCTCGATTGCCGAGGTAGGCCAAGCGGTCCAGCGGCGTGATGTCCTCTGGGCGTACGCCATGGGCGGCGAGATAGGCGGTCGTCAGTGCATTTCCGAAGTCGTCCGGCAACGAGTCGGCGATCAAGGACGGGAGCCGGTGGTACGTCAGCGGCGGCAGCTGCGGAAACACGAACCGACGCGAGCGAGCGACGATCGGCATCGTCGTCGGCGCAAGTTCGACGCCCCGAGCGGTCCAGGCCTGGTCGTATTCGAAGACGTAGTAGCCGGAGGTCGGCTCCTGGGCGACGGCGCCCACCCGATGGCCCCAGCAGCGGACCTCGACCACCTCGACCGGTTCGTAAGGCACAGATCAGCCTCGCGACGAGTCGGCGGCCCTGCGCCGTACCCGCATCGGCGGCCGTTGCGCCCGCCGCTTCGTTCGCAACATCTGCATCGGGGATATACCGATGTTCGGCGCGAACGTCTCCAGCCATTCGGTCCGGTCGAGAGCGCGGGCGACCGCGACGAGAGTGCGCACCTGCGAACCCCGGCCCCGCTCAAGGTTCGAGAGCGTCGCGATCGAGACATTGGCGAGCGACGCGAGCTCGGTCTGATCCAGCCCGCGCTCGATGCGAGCGGCCCGGACTTGTTGCCCGAGCAGCTGTTCCCACTCCTCGATGGAGAGATGTCGGTCAATCACGGGAAACCTCCGGTTTAAACGGGTTTATGTCTTTAAACCCTAGCTTCTTTTGGGTTGTAGGACATGTTCTTTACCCGGAAGAAGGTCGTTATTAGTCCCGAAGTCCCCGGTTACACGTAAAAAACTACGCGTTAGGCGCTGGGTTACTCAGCTGGTGCGGTGGACGACCACGTCGCACAGGGCGGACAACGCGTCCCGGGGCGAGCCCTCCGGCAGGTCGACGAGCGTCGCACGGGCCGCCTCAGCCCACTGTGCGGCAAGTTGCTCGGCCGCCGGAATGGCCGGCGATTGCCGCAGCGCTGCGAGCGCCGCGGCAAGCGCCTCGTCTGTCGACAAGTCGCCCCGAACCTGCTCGTACACAGCCGGATCGACCCGGGCGGCCATGATGACCGGCAGCGACAGGATGCCTTCGCGCAGGTCGGTGCCCTGTTCCTTGCCCAGGACGAACGAGCCGCTCGTCACGTCGAGTACGTCGTCCGCCAACTGGAACGCCGTGCCGATCTTGGTCGCGTAGTCGGTCATGATTTCGACCTGAGCCGGCGAGGCACCGGCCAACATGGCGCCGAGCTGCCCCGAGGTCGCGATGAGCGACCCGGTCTTGTCGGCCACCACCCGTAGGTAGTGCTCGAGCACGTCGTCGCCCGGCATCGGGCCGACCGTCTCGCGGATCTGGCCTTCGACGAGCGTGGCGATGGTCCGGGCCAAAATCCGGGTCGCCTCCGATCCGAGATCGGCCGTCAATTCGGAGGCTCGAGCGAACAGGTAGTCGCCGGTCAGGATCGCGACCGTGTTCGTCCAGCGGCGATTGGCAGCCTCAGCACCGCGGCGGATCGTCGCCTCGTCCATCACGTCGTCGTGGTACAGCGTCGACAGGTGCGTCAACTCGATAGCGACGGCAGCCCCCGTCACTTCGGGTCGAGTGGCATCGCCTGTCGCGTGCGCGGCCAGCAGCGTGACGAGCGCGCGGAACCGTTTGCCGCCCGCGGCGCCGAGGTGGTGCGCCGTCTCGTCCATGAACCCGTAGTTGCTGCTGGAGGCGTCCCGCAGTTGCTTCTCGACCTCTTCGAGGGCCGACCGGATCTGCCCCTCGAAGGCGGCGTCCGCGAAGACCAGCCCGGTCAGCGCGGCAACGGCGGGAGCAGCCATGTCCTCAGCGTAGGCCGTGCCGGACGGACTCGCCTCGTTCACGCCGTTCAGCGGACGAACTGGGCGGCGTCATGCGCCAGGTCCAGGACGGATGACGGCACAACCCCGAGGACGAGCGTGACGGCCAGACCGAGGCCCAGCGCGGCGGAGGTGAAGACCGACGGGATCGCCACGGTCGGCCCGTCGGGCGCCGGCTCGGTGAAGAACATCAGCACGATGACGCGGGCGTAGAAGAAGCCGGTCACCGCCGACGTGATCACGGCGATCACAACCAATGCGACCGCGTGACCGGACACCGCCGCGGAGAACACGGCGAACTTCCCGACGAACCCGCTGGTCAACGGGATGCCGGTAAGCGCGAGCAGGAAGAAGGCGAACGAACCGGCGATGAACGGCGCCCGCTTGCCGAGCCCGGCCCAGCGGGACAGGTCGTTCGCCTCGTCCGATCCGTCGCGTACCAGCCCGACGATCGCAAATGCGCCGATCGTGGTGAACCCGTAGACCAGCAGATAGAACAGCGCGGCGGCGAGGCCGTCGCGGTTGGTGGCGATCACCCCGACGAGGATGAACCCGGCGTGCGCGATCGAGGAGTACGCAAGCATCCGCTTCACGTCGCGCTGGGTGATCGCGAAGATCGCGCCCAACGTCATCGTCAGGATCGCAATGACCCACATGAACGGGCGCCAGTCCCAGCGGCTGTCACCGAAGGCAACGTAGAAAACCCGAAGGAATGCCCCGAACGCGGCGACCTTCGTACACGCGGCCATGAACGCCGTGACAGGCGTCGGCGAGCCCTGGTACACGTCCGGCGTCCACGAGTGGAACGGCACGGCGCCGATCTTGAACAGCAGGCCGATCGCCAGCAGGCCCATGCCGAGGAAGAGGTAGGTGTCGCTGCGCCCCGTCGACTGCACGGCGTCGTGGATGCTGCCGAAGTCGACCGCACCGGCGAAGCCGTAGATCATCGCCAAGCCGTAGATGAAGAAGGCCGAGGCGAAAGCTCCCAGCAGGAAGTACTTCATCGCGGCTTCCTGCGAGAGCAGGCGGCGGCGGCGGGCCAGGCCGGCCATCAGGTAAAGCGGCAGCGAGAGCACCTCGAGCCCGACGAACATCAGCAGCAGGTTGTTCGCGGCGGCGAACAGCATCATGCCGCCGACCGAGAACGTCAGCAGCGGGAAGACTTCGGTGACCGTGTCGCGAGAGAGCAGCTGCTCCCGCGCGCGGGCGGTGCCGGGTAGCGCAGACGCTTCGGCGACCAGCGCCCCGCCGGTGGAGTCGGTCGAGCGTTCCGCGATCAGCAGCACCGACGCGATCGCGAGCAGCAGCAGCGTGCCTTCGATGAACAGCGCCGGCCCGTCGACGGCGAGCGCGCCCGCGCCGATCAACGTCCGCCGCGAGTGCAGCGCGATGATGCAGACCAAGCCCCCGACGAGACCACCCAGCGCCAACGTGATCTGAGCCGCCCGCCGGTACTGCCGGGGCACAAATCCTTCGACCAGCACACCGGCGAGCGCGACCCCGAACACGAACAGGAACGGTGAGAGCGCGCGGTAGTCGATGGACGGCGCGGAAATGTCGCCCTCAGCGGCGGGCAGGGCCGAGACGGCGTGCAGCGCGGCGATCACTTCGAAGCTCCGTCGGTTGCGACATCGTGGGAATTGGCGCCGATCCAGTCGAAGCTGCCGTGCGGCAACTGGCCGGACTCGGCGGGGACGGCGGTCTTGGCGGTCGGACCAGGGTCCTTACTGTGGACGCTGTCGTAGATCGCCGTCACCGACGGCCGGATCACGTCGAGCATCGGCTTCGGATAAAACCCGAGGAAGACCAGCATCGCCAGCAGCGGCGCGATGACGAACGCCTCGCGCGCCGACAGGTCCTTCGCCGTTTCGAGCCCGGCGCGGATGGGGCCCTGGCAGGTGCGCTGGTACAGCCACAGGATGTACAAGGCGGCGAGCACGATGCCGACCGTCGCGACGATCGCGGCGGCGCCGTACCGGGTGAACGTACCGACCAGGACCAGGAACTCGCTGACGAACGTCGACAGGCCGGGCAGCGCCAGCGACGACAGGCCGGCGATCAGGAACGCACCGGCGAGCAGCGGCGCCGGCTTCGACAGACCGCTGTAGTCGTCGACGTTACGGCTGCCGCGGCGGGCGATCAGGAAGCCGACGATCAGGAACAGGGCGCCGGTCGACAAGCCGTGGTTGACCATGTAGAAAACCGCGCCGGTGCCACCTTGCGAGGTGAAGGCGAAGACGCCCATCGCGATGTAGCCGAAGTGCGCAATCGAGGTGTACGAGACCAGCCGCTTCATGTCCCGCTGGGCCATCGCGACCAGGGCGCCGTACAGCACGCCGACGATCGCCAACGCGATGATGTACGGCGCGAGCGTCTTGGACGCGTACGGGAACAGCGGGATGCAGTACCGGATGAACCCGAACGTGCCGACCTTGTCGAGCACGCCGACGAGCAACACCGATGCACCGATCGGTGCCTCGGCACCGGCGTCCGGCAGCCAGGTGTGGAACGGCCACAGCGGCGCCTTGATCGCGAACGCCATGAAGAACCCGAGGAACAGCCAGATCTGCAGGCTGTGCGACAGGTGCAGCTGCGACAGCGCGAACAGGTCGAACGTGCCGTGACCGCCGGTCTCGTCGCCGAACTGGTTACGGCTCTCGACGTAGAGGCCGATCACTGAGGCGAGCATGAGCAGGCCGCCGAAAAGGCTGTACAGCAGGAACTTCACCGACGCGTACGACCGACCCGGGCCGCCGAACGACCCGATCAGGAAGTACATCGGGATCAGCATCGCTTCGAAGAAGACGTAGAACAGGAAGACGTCCGTTGCGGCGAACACGCCGACCAGCACCGCTTCCAGCGCCAGCATCAGCGCAAAGAAGCCGCGGACGGAACGGATGCCGAACCGGTTACGGCCTTCCACGGGATCCGCGTCGTGCCACGACGCCAGGATCACGATCGGCACCAGGACCGCTACCAGGTCGATCAGCACCAGCGCGATGCCGTCGGCGGCGACCGAGTAGTGCACCCCGAACTGGTTGATCCAGCTGTAGTCCGAGACGAACTGGAAGCCGGCCGCGTCGGTGTCGTAGTTCGCGGACATCGCGATGGCCAGCACGAGGACGACCAGCGAGATCACCAGGGCGGCCTGCTTGACGAACAGGTCACGGCCGGCCGGGACCAGGGCGAGCAAGAACGCGCCCGCCAGGGGAATGGCGCCGATGACGGTCAGCCAAGGGAAACCTTGTGTCATTAGCCGAGCCTCACCAGCATCAGGGCGCCGAGCAGCAGCGTCGCGCCGCCCAGCATGGTCAGCGCGTACGACCGGACGAAACCGGTCTGCATCCGGCGAAGCCGCCCGCTCGTTCCGCCGACCAACGCGGCCAGGCCGTTGACCCCGCCGTCGATGCCCTTGGCGTCGACGAACCCGAGCGTCCGTACCAGGTACTGGCCCGGGCGCATCAGCAGCGACTCGTTGACCGCGTCGGCGTACAGGTTGTTGCGGGCGGCGGTGACAAGCACACCGGCCCGAGGTGCGACCCGTGGGATCGGCAGCCGGACGAACCGGAGGTATGCGCCGAGTACCCCGCCGACCACGACCAGCAGGGTGATGAGCGTCAGCACGGTCGGCGACACGGTGTGCACGCCTTCCTCACCGGACTTGCCGACCGACGGGGTCAGCCAGTGCTGCACGCCGCCACCGAAAATCAACAGGTAACCGCCGACGGCGCTGAGGACGCCGAGCACGATCAGCGGGACGGTCATCGTGGCGGGCGCCTCGTGCGGGTGAGCCCCGTCGTCCCAGCGCTTTTCGCCGAAGAACGTCATCGCCATCAGGCGGCTCATGTAGAACGCGGTCACGCCGGCACCGACCAGCGCGGTCATGCCGAGGAGGTAGCCCGACGTCCCGCCCTTGTCGAAGGCGATCTCGATGATCTTGTCCTTCGTCCAAAAACCGGACCACAGCGGAAAGCCGATGATCGCGAGGTAACCGGAGGCGAAGGTCCAGAAGGTGATCGGCATCTTCCGCCACAGGCCGCCGAACTTACGCATGTCGACTTCGTCGTTCATCGCGTGCATGACCGACCCGGCACCGAGGAACATCGTCGCCTTGAAGAAGCCGTGCGCGACGAGGTGCAGGATCGCGATCGCGTAGCCGGCCGGGCCGAGCCCGACGGCCAGGAACATGTAACCGATCTGGCTGACCGTGGAGTACGCGAGCACCTTCTTGATGTCGTCGTACGCACACCCGCAGATCGCGCCGTAGGTCAGCGTGACCGCGCCGATGATCGTGACGACCGTCCGGGCGCCGCCGGTCAGGTCGAACAGCGGCGCGGACCGCGCGATCAGGTAGACCCCGGCGGTCACCATCGTTGCGGCGTGGATCAGCGCCGACACCGGGGTCGGACCTTCCATCGCGTCCGGCAACCAGGTCTGCAACGGGAACTGGCCCGACTTGCCGCAGGCGCCGAGGAGCAGCATCAGGCAGATCGCGGTCACCGCGCCGTGATGCATCCCCTGCGCGGTGGAGAAGACGCCCTCGAAGTCGACCCGACCGAGCTGCGAGAACATCAGCATGATCGCGATGGACAGGCCGACGTCACCGACGCGGTTTGCGATGAACGCCTTCTTCGCGGCGGTCGCGGCCGCGGGCTTGTGCTGCCAGAAGGCGATCAGCAGGTACGAGGCCAGACCGACGCCTTCCCAGCCGACGTACAGACCCAGGTAGCTGTCGGCGAGTACCAGCAGGAGCATCGCGGCCACGAACAGGTTCAAGTAGGCGAAGAACTTGCGCCGCGCCAGGTCATGCGACATGTAGCCGATCGAGTAGACGTGGATCAGGAAGCCCACGCCGGTGATCAGCAAGATGAAGACCGCAGACAGCGGATCGAGCAGCAGCGCCGCCTTGACCTGGAAGTTGCCGACCGGGATCCAGGTGAACAACGTGTCGTGCTGGAACCGCCCGGCCCCGCTCTTGCCCTTCAGCGAGAAGAACAGCACGAGCGCCCAGACGAAGGACAGCCCGCACAGTGCGGTAGCCAGCAGATGGCCCCAGGCATTCGTCCGCTTCCCGCCGAGCAGCAGGATCGCGGCGCCGGCGGCCGGCAGCGCGAGCAACAGCCACAGGGCGGAGAAGACTCCGCTGGCTGACGTGAACGTCATGAAGGTTCCGCTCTCCATCAGTACTTGAGCAGGTTGGCGTCGTCGACGGAGGCCGACTTCCGGGTACGGAAGATCGCCACGATGATCGCCAGGCCGACGACGACCTCGGCGGCGGCCACCACCATGACGAAGAACGCCATGACCTGACCGTCGAGGGTGCCGTTGAGCCGGCTGAATGTGACGAGAGTGAGGTTCGCGGCGTTGAGCATCAGCTCGACGCACATAAACACGACGATCGCGTTACGCCGGATCAGGACGCCGAAGGCGCCGATCGAGAACAGGATCGCCGACAGCACGAGGTAGTTGGCCGGGTTCATGCGTTCGGGCCTTCCTCGTACTCGGGGTAGACCGAACCGGGCGCCGGCACGCCGGACGGCAGCAGCGCCGGCCGGTCGGCGGCGTCATGGTCGGCGAAGACGCCAGGCCCGCTGTGCGCGGCCGGCGCCGGCCCGTGCAGGCGGGCCCGCATCAGCTCGGCCTGCGACGGGCGCGGCTCGAGCACCTCGCGGTGACCGAGCACCATCGCGCCGACCGCGGCGACGATCAGCAGCGCGGACGTGGCCTCGAACGGGATGACGTACGTGGTGAACAGGAGCTTGCCGATGCCCTGCACGTTCCCGTCGGCATTCGCGTCGGTGAGGTTGGCCGCGCTGGCGTGGTCGATCGCGTGCCCGATCGTCGCGACGAGCAGGGCGACGAACCCGACGCCCAGGATTGAACTGGCCAGGCGTTGGCCCTTGATCGTCTCGAGCAGTGAGTCGGATGAATCGACGCCCACGAGCATCAGGACGAACAGGAACAGGATCATGATCGCGCCGGCGTAGACAATCGCCTGCACGGCGGCCAGGAACGGCGCATCCTGCATCGCGTAGAACACCGCGACGCAGAACAGGTTCAGGACCAGCATCAGGGCGGCGTGGACGGCGTTCCGCATGAACACCATCGCCAGCGCGGTGCCGACGGCCAGTGGCGCGAAGACGTAGAACGTGACCGCTTCGCCGGTGCGGGTGTGCGTGATGGCCGCCTGTGCGGCCGCGTCCGCGGCGTGCGCGGCGACGAGCCCGATCACGAGTGGTCCTTCGCGGCCGGCTTGCCTGCCGACCGGGACGGGTCGTAGTAGTCCTCGGTGTCGCCCAGCAACATCGGATGCGGCGGGGCCTGCATGCCCGGCAGCAACGGTGCCATCAGGTCTTCCTTCGTGTAGATCAGGTCCCGACGACTGTCGCTCGCGAGTTCGTACGAGTTCGACATGGTGAGCGAACGCGTCGGGCAGGCCTCGATGCACAGCCCGCAGAAGATGCAGCGCGCGTAGTTGATCTGGTAAACCGCGCCGTAACGCTCTCCCGGGGAGAACCGCGCTTCCTCGGTGTTGTCGCCGCCCTCGACGTAGATCGCGTCGGCCGGACAGGCCCAGGCGCACAGCTCGCAGCCGACGCACTTCTCGAGACCGTCGGGGTGCCGGTTGAGCACGTGCCGGCCGTGGAACCGGGGCGCCGTCGGCTTCTTGTACTCCGGGTACTCCTCGGTGACGACCTTCTTGAACATCGTCGCGAAGGTCAGCCCGAAGCCCTTGATCGGGTCGAAGACCGACTTCAGGTCCGCCGAGAACGACTCGTCACGTTCGTCAGCCACGCGAATCACCACCCGTCGCGGAAACCAGCGCCGACCGGGCACCCGGCGGCGGACCGTCGAGGTACGGCAGGAACGGCGAACGCTCGGGCCCCTCGGTGACGTCGACGCCCGGCCCTGCCTGCGCCGGCTTCTTCTGCGGCCAGAACGACGTCGCGAAGACGAGCAGCGCAACAGTGATGCCGCTGATCAGGATCAGGTCGGCCGTCTTGTGGTCGCCGCCGTGCAGCTGCACGGTGCGGACCGCGGCGATGAACATGATCCAGACCAGGCTCAGCGGGACCAGGACCTTCCAGCCGAGCTTCATGAACTGGTCGTAGCGCAGGCGAGGAAGCGTGCCACGCAACCACATGAACACGAAGATCAAGATCACGGTCTTGAGCAGGAACCAGATGATCGGGAAGAAGCCGGTCGTGAAGTGGCTGAAGTACGGGATGGGCGGCGGCCGCCAGCCTCCGAAGAACAGGGTGGTCGCGAGCGCCGACACCGTCGTCACGTTCACGTACTCGGCGAGGAAGAACATCGCGAACTTGATCGAGCTGTACTCGGTGTGGAAACCACCGACGAGCTCACCCTCGGCCTCGGGCAGGTCGAACGGCGCGCGGTTGGTCTCGCCGACGATCGACACGAAGTAGATCAGCAGGCTCGGCAGCAGAGTCCAGCAGTACCAGCGGTCGTGCTGCGAGGCGACGATGTCCGAGGTGGACAGCGATCCCGAGTAGATGAACACCGGCACGATCGCCAGCCCGAGCGAGACCTCGTAGCTGATCATCTGCGCGGCGGAGCGGAGACCTCCGAGCAACGGATACGTCGATCCGGACGCCCAGCCCGCGAGCACGATTCCGTAGATGCCGAGCGACGACATCGCGAGGACGAACAGCACCGCCATCGGCATGTCGGTCAGCTGCAGCGGCGTGTGGTTGCTGGCGATCGACACGACCGGCCCGATCGGGATCACCGAGAAGGCGAGGAACGCCGGGATCACCGAGATCAGGGGGGCGATGATGAAGACCGGCTTGTCCGCGAGGGCCGGGACGATGTCTTCCTTCAGCATCAGCTTCACGCCGTCGGCGAGGCTCTGCAACGAACCGAACTTGCCCACCCGGTTCGGACCTGGCCGCTGCTGCATCCGACCGATGATCTTGCGCTCCGCGACGATCACCACGAGCGTCATGCCGGCGAGCAGCGCGAAGACCACGACGACCTTGATGAGGACGATCCAGAACTTGTCGTGCCCGATCATGCGGCGACCTCCTTCCCGATCGAGACGACCGCACCGGCGGCCGCCGCAAGCGAGGGACGCACGTGGCTGCCGGCGCTGGCGGTGGGCACCCAGACGACGCCGTCCGGCATCGCGGTGATCGCCAGCGGCAGCGTGATCGTGCCACGGTCCGAGCTCACGCTGACGAGGTCGCCTTCGGCCGCGCCGATGTCGGCTGCGGTCGTCGCCGAAAGCCGCACGAAGGATGCGGGCCGCGTCCCGGCGAGGTGCTCCTCGCCGTCGGACAGGCTGCCTTCATCGAGCAGGTGGTGGTGCGTGGCGAGGACCGCTTGACCCCGCTTGGTCCGGGCCGCACCAGCAGCGGCGACAACGGGAGCAGCCGGCCGCTCGGTGGCCACGCGGTACAGCCGGTTGAGTTCGCCGCGAACCGCATCGAGGTCGGGAAGGCCGAGCGAGGCGCCCATCTCGTCGGCGATCATGTGCAGCACCCGGTGATCGCTCAGCGTGCCGGGCTGAACCAGCGCGGCGTCGAAGGGCCGTACGCGGCCCTCCCAGTCGGCGTACGACCCGGCCTTCTCGACGGCCGCCGCGACCGGCAGCACCACGTCGGCAACGTCGGTGACGCTCGACGGCCGCAGTTCCAAGCTGACCGTAAAGGCCTGTGCCGCAGCGGCTTTCGCGGCTGCCGGGTCGGCCAGATCGTTCAGGTCGACGCCGCCGAAGACGTATGCGTCCTTCGGCTCGTCGAGGGTCGCGGCCCCCAGCGTGGCGAGTTCCGCATCCGAGGCCAGACCCCACACCGACGCGACCTCGGCGCGATGCGCCGAGTCCGCGAGACTCCGACCGAACGGCAGCAGGCCGGGCAGCAGGCCGGCGTCAAGCGCGCCGCGCTCACCAGCGCGGCGCGGCACCCAGGCCAGCCGGGCGCCGGACCGCGCGGCCGCCCGGGCCGCGGCCGACAGGCCGCCAGGCACGGCGGCCAACCGCTCGCCGACCAGGATGATCGTCCCGGCGGCCAGCTCCAAAGCATCCAGCGCGGCAGCCTCGTCGCCGGGCACCGTTTCGATCAGCTCGCCGCCCAGCTTGGCCAGGCCCCGCGTGGCAAACGGCGCGATCGACGTCACCGCGAGGCCCGTACGCCGGTTCGCCTTGCGGAGGCGCAAGAACACGATCGGCGACTCTTCTTCGGGCTCGAAGCCGACCAACACGACCTGCTTCGCTGCTTCAAGCTCGGTGTACGTGACCCCCAGGCCGCCGCCGGCGACGGCGTGCGCGAGGAACGCCGACTCTTCATCCGAGGCAGGACGGGCCCGGAAGTCGACGGCGTCAGTGCCAAGCACGGCGCGCGCGAACTTGCCGTAGGCATACGCGTCTTCGATCGTCACCCGGCCACCGGCGTGCACGCCGATCGAGCCGCCGCGCTCGCGAACGGCTGCCAGCCCGTCGGCGGCCACTGCCAGCGCGGCCGACCAGGACGCCGGCTCCAGCTCGCCGGTTTCGACGTTACGGATCATCGGCGACGTGAATCGGTCCGCCTGGGTGGCGTAACGGAAGGCCCACCGGCCCTTGTCGCAGTTCCACTCTTCGTTGACCTGCGGGTCGTCGCCGGCCAGGCGGCGCTGTACCTTGCCGCGGCGGTGGTCGGTCCGGATCGAGCAGCCGCTGGCGCAGTGCTCGCACACCCCCGGGGAGCTCACCAGGTCGAACGGGCGGGAGCGGAAGCGGTACGAGGCGCCGGTCAGCGCTCCGACCGGGCAGATCTGGACGGTGTTGCCGGAGAAGTAGCTCTCGAACGGCTGGCTCGGGTCGATGCTGATCTGCTCCGCGGCGCCGCGTTCGTACAGCTCGATGAACGGGTCGCCCGCGATCTGCTGCGAGAAGCGGGTGCAACGGGCGCACTGGACACAGCGCTCACGGTCGAGCAGGACCTGGGTCGAGAGGGCCAGCGGCTTCGGGAACGTCCGCTTCACGTCGTGGAAGCGCGACTCCGCCCCGCCGTTGCTCATCGCCTGGTTCTGCAACGGGCACTCGCCGCCCTTGTCGCAGACCGGGCAGTCCAGCGGGTGGTTGATGAGCAGCAGCTCCATCGTGCCGGCCTGCGCCTTCTCGGCGACCGGGCTGGTGAGCTGGGTCTTGACGACCATGCCATCGGCAACGGTCACCGTGCACGAGGCGACGGGCTTGCGTTGACCCTCAACCTCGACGATGCACTGCCGGCAGGCCCCGACCGGGTCGAGCAGCGGGTGATCGCAGAAGCGCGGGACCTGGATGCCGAGCAGTTCGGCGGCCCGGATGATCAGCGTCCCCTTGAGGACCTGCAGCTCGATGCCATCGATGGTGACCGTGACGAGGTCGGCGGGCGGAACGTCCGGGACGCCGGCCGGTTGGGTCGGAGCGATCGTCATTCGTCTGGTCTCGTTCTCGTCAGTCAGTCGTCACGAGGGCGCGGGTCCGGGCGAGCGGACAGGCACCTTCGGTGTAGTGGGCGATGTATTCGTCACGGAAGTAGTTGATCGAGCTGACCACCGGGCTCGTCGCCCCGTCACCCAGCGCACAGAACGACCGCCCGTTGATGTTGTCGCAGGCGTCGAGCAGGGTGTCGATGTCCTCGGCGCTGCCATTGCCGTGCTCCAGGCGCTCGAGGATCTGCTGCAGCCAGTACGTGCCTTCGCGGCAGGGCGTGCACTTGCCGCAGGACTCGTGGGCGTAGAACTCCATCCACTTCAGCGTCGCGCGGACCACGCAGTCGCCGTCGTCGAAGATCATCACCGCACTGGTTCCGTTGAGCGAACCCGCCGCGGCGACCGAGTCGAAGTCGAGCGGCAGGTCGAGGTGCTCGGCGGTGAGCATCGGCGTCGAGGACCCGCCGGGGGTCCAGAACTTCAGCGTGTGGCCCTCGCGCATGCCGCCGGCCATGTCGATCAGCTCGCGCAACGTGGTGCCCATCGGGGCCTCGTACTGACCCGGGTTCACGATCCGCCCGGACAGGCTGAAGATGCTGGTACCAGGGGACTTTTCCGGGCCGATCGCCTTGAAGGCCGCGCCGCCGCCCAGGATGATCGGCGGCACCGAAGCCAGGGTGCCCACGTTGTTCACGACCGTCGGGCAGCCGTACAGGCCGTGGGTCGCCGGGAACGGCGGCTTGAGCCGCGGCTGGCCGCGGTAGCCCTCGAGCGAGTCGAGCAGTGCGGTCTCTTCGCCGCAGATGTACGCGCCGGCGCCGGCGTGCACGACGACTTCGACGTTCAGCCCCGAGCCGAGGACGTTCTGGCCCAGGTACCCGGCCGCGTACGCCTCGGCGATGGCCGCGTGCAACCGGCGAATCACGTGCGGGACTTCGCCGCGGACGTAGATGAACGCCCGCTCGGCGCGCACTGCGTACGAGGCGATGACGACCCCTTCGATCAGGGCGTGCGGGTCGGCGAGGATCAGTGGGACGTCGCGGCAGGTGCCGGGCTCGGATTCGTCGGCGTTGACCACCAGGTAATGCGGCTTGCCATCGCCCTGCGGGATGAAGCCCCACTTCATGCCGGTCGGGAAACCGGCGCCGCCGCGGCCACGGAGGTTCGAGTCCTTGACCTCGGCAATGACCTCGTCCGGCGTCATCGTCAGCGCCTTGCGCAGCGCCTGGTAGCCCTCGGTCTGCTCGTACGACGCGAGCGTCCACGACCGCGGGTTGTTCCAGCGCCGGGTGAGCATCGGAGTGGTGGGCATCAGCGGTCCCCTCCATCGGCCGTCTGCGCGTGCTGCAGGCCGGCGAGCGACGGCGCGCCGGGCAGGCCGTCGTCGACGACGCCGTCGCGCGGGTCCGGGAAGCCGGCAAGCAGCCGTTCGGTGTCGCGGAAGCTGCACAGCCGAGCGCCGCGGGTGGGCATCGGCTTCTCGCCGGCGCGGAGGGCTTCCACCAGGCCGAGAGTCGATTCGACGCTCTGCTGGTCGTAGAACTCGTAGTCGACCGTGACGACCGGGGCGTAGTCGCACGCCGCGAGGCATTCGGCGTGCTCGAGCGTGATCTTCCCGTCGGGGGTGGTCTGGTTGTGGCCCACGCCCAGCTCCGACTTCACGGCCGCGTAGATGTCGTCGCCGCCGAGCATCCCGCACAGCGTGTTCGTACAGACGCTGACGATGTGCTCGCCGACCGGCTCGCGCTTGTACATCGTGTAGAAGGTCGCGACCGCGCCGACCTCAGCCTTGGTCAGGCCGAGGATCTCGGCGCAGAACGCGATGCCGTCGGGGCTGACGTAGCCCTCTTCGGACTGGACGAGGTGCAGCATCGGCAGCAGCGCGCTACGGCTACGGTCCGCCGGGTAACGGTCGATGATCGCCTGCGCGTCGGCGCGGGTGGCGTCGGAAAACTGCATCAGCGGTCAACCCCTCCGAGGACCGGGTCCAGGCTCGACAACGACGCGACCACGTCGGCGATGTAACTGCCGTCGATGAGCGCCGGGGCGGCCTGCAGATTGATGAAGCTCGGTTCGCGCAGGTGGACCCGGAACGGCCGGGTCCCGCCGTCGGATACGACGTGCGCGCCGAGTTCGCCCCGCGGGGCCTCGATCGGGACGTAGGCCTGGCCGGGCGGCACCCGGAAACCCTCCGTCACCAGCTTGAAGTGGTGGATGAGGGCCTCCATCGACGTGCCCATGATCTTCTTGACGTGGTCGAGCGAGTTGCCGAGGCCATCGCTACCGAGCGCAAGCTGCGCCGGCCAAGCGATCTTCTTGTCGGCCACCATCACCGGGCCGGGCTGCAGCTTGTCAATTGCCTGTTCGACGATCTTGATCGACTCGCGCATCTCGGCGATCTTGACCTCGTAACGGGCCCAGCAGTCGCCGTCGGTCCGGGTGGGCACGTCGAACTCGTAGTTCTCGTAGCCGCAGTACGGCTGCTCCTTGCGCAGGTCCCACGGGATACCCGCGGCGCGCAGCATCGGTCCGGTGACGCCGAGGGCGATGCAACCGGCCGCATCCAGGACGCCGATGCCGACCTGCCGGGCCTTCCAGATGGGCTGGCCGGTAAGGAGGGTTTCGTAGCCGTCGATCCGCTTGGGAAGGATCGTGATCAGCTCGCGGATCTTCTCGACGGCGCCGGGCGGCAGGTCTTGGGCGACGCCGCCCGGTCGGACGTACGCGTGGTTCATGCGCAGGCCGGTGATCATCTCGAAGACGTCGAGGATCATTTCGCGCTCACGGAAGCCGTAGAGCATCATCGAGATCGCGCCGAGTTCCATGCCGGTGGTCGCGATCCACACCAGGTGGGACGAGATCCGGTTGAGTTCCATCATCAGGACGCGGATGACCTGCGCCCGATCCGGGACCTCGACGTCGAGCAGCCGCTCTACCGACAGGCAGTACGCGGTCTCGTTGTAGAACGGTGACAGATAGTCGCACCGGGTCACGAACGTCGTGCCCTGCGTCCAGTTCCGGTACTCGGTGTTCTTCTCGATGCCGGTGTGCAGGTAGCCGATGACGACGCGCGACTGGGTGACCAGCTCGCCTTCGAGTTCGAGCACCATCCGGAGCACGCCGTGGGTCGAGGGGTGCTGCGGCCCCATGTTGACGACGATGCGCTCTTCGCCGGACTGCGCGCCGGCGACGACCTCGTCCCAGTCACCGCCGGTGACCGTGTAGACGCGACCTTCGGTCGACTCGGTGTAGGTCGTCTCCTGTGGTCCTGAACTCACGAGTACGCCCTCCGCTCACTCGGCGGCGGTATGACGGCGCCCTTGTATTCGACCGGGATGCCGCCCAGCGGGTAGTCCTTGCGTTGCGGGTGACCGACCCAGTCGTCCGGCATCAGGATGCGGGTCAGGCCCGGGTGGCCGTCGTAGACGATCCCGAACATGTCCCAGGTCTCGCGCTCCTGCCAGTCCGCCGTCGGGTAGACGCCGGTGGCGCTCGGCACATGCGGGTCGTCGTCGGGGACGGACACCTCCAGCCGGATCCGGCGGCGGTAGGTCATCGACGTCAGGTGATAGACGGAGTGCAGCGGCCGCCCGGTCGGATCGTCGGGGTAGTGCACGCCCGAGACGGCCGACAGCAGCTCGAACCGCAGGTCGAGGTCGTCGCGCAATGTCTGCAGGAACTGCAGCAGCGCCTCGCGGCGAACGTGGATCGTCATCTCCCCGCGGTGGATGACGACCTTCTCGATCCCGTCGGCGTAACCCGGCCACGCATGCGCCAGCGCCGCGTCGATGTCGTCGAAGTACCCGCCGTACGGCTTCTGCGCCCCGGTCGGGAACGGCACCCGGCGCTGCAGGCCACCGAAGCCGGAGGTGTCGCCGGAACCGCGCACACCGAACATGCCGGTTCGGTAGACCCCGGAGTTCGCCGGTGCCGGGATCGCGTCGATGTCGGTCGAGGGGCCGGCGGTGTCCTGCGCGGCAGCCGTTTCCGCGGCCACGCTCGCCGAGGACGACGGCAGCGGCGGCACCTTCTCGTCAGCCATCAGTGCGCGCCCTTCGGAGCGCTTTCGATCTGCAGCGCCATCCCGTTCGGGTACGCGGCCGCGCCGCCGATCCGTTCGTCGACGACGGGGAGGTCGAGCGCCTTCGCCCGGGCGATCTCGCGGTCGCTACGACGCTGCTTGGCTTCGGCGGCGAGCAGCGGACGAGCGTTGAGCTTCTCGTGCCGGATCTTGTCGTGAAGCTTAAGGATCGAGTCGAGCAGCATCTCCGGGCGCGGCGGGCAGCCCGGCAGGTACATGTCGACGGGCACGATGTGGTCGACGCCCTGCACGATCGCGTAGTTGTTGAACATGCCGCCGGACGACGCGCAGACGCCCATCGCGATGACCCACTTCGGGTTCGGCATCTGGTCGTACAGCTGGCGGACGACGGGCGCCATCTTCTGGCTCACCCGCCCCGCGACGATCATCAGGTCGGCCTGCCGCGGGGTGGCGGAGAAGCGCTCCATGCCGAAGCGGGCGAGGTCGTAACGCGGACCGCCGGTAGCCATCATCTCGATCGCGCAGCAGGCCAGACCGAAGGTCATCGGCCACAGCGAGGAGGACCGGCCCCAGTTGACGAATTTCTCCAGGCTCGTCAGCAGGATGCCCGACGGCAGGTTTTCTTCTAGTCCCATTCGAGACCTCCCCGGCGCCAGACGTAGGCGTACGCGACGAACACAGTGAGGATGAAAACGATCATCTCGAACAACCCGAAGACCCCGAGGTGACCGAACAGAACCGCCCACGGATAAAGGAAAATGATCTCGATATCGAAAACGATGAACAGCATCGCGGTCAGGTAGTACTTGACCGGAAAGCGCCCCGTACCGGCGTGCGGCGAGGGGTCGATGCCGCACTCGTACGCATCGAGCTTGGCCCGGTTGTAGCGGCGCGGACCGACGATCGCCGCCGTCAGCACCGACCCGCCGGCAAACAGCGCGGCCAGCACGAACAACGCGACGATCGGGACGTACATGGTCACCATGACGAACCCTCCTGTGCTGCGAGCTGAGTGCGGAGACGGGCGGGGACGGCGGGTACGCAGGAGCGCGCTCCGGCCCGGTTTGCCGTCCCGCAGCCTAACGAGTGCCCGGTGAGCGCCGTCATGCGGCCGGTGCCATCCGAGTCATGGCGTTGATGACGCGATCCATCGCGTCGCCGCCCTGCGGATCGGTGAGGTTGGCTAGCAGCTTCATCGTGAAGCGCATCAGCGTCGGACGCTTGAGCCCGTGCTGGGTGGCCAGCCGCATCACCTGGGGGTGGCCGATCGCGCCGACGAACCAACGGCCGAGCGTGTAGTAGCCGCCGTAGGCCTGCTTCATCCGTTCCGGATACGCGGCGAGCGCGCGCTCCCGGTTCGCGTCGTCGGGGCGGGCCAGCGCCTGAGCGACGACCTCGGCCGCCAGCTCGCCCGACTCCATCGCGTACGCGATGCCCTCACCGTTGAACGGGTTGACGGCGCCGCCGGCATCACCGACCAGCAGCAGGCCGCGGCCGTAGTGCGGGGTGCGGTTGAAGCCCATCGGCAGCGCTCCCGAGCGGACCGGTCCGGTCGCGAATTCCTCGGTGAACTGCCACTCCGGCGGCGTCGAGGCCAGCCAGGCGTCGAGCAGAACCCGGTAGTCGGTGTTCGCGAACGCATGCGTGGTGTTCAGCAGGCCCAGCCCGATGTTGCTAGTGCCATCGCCGACGCCGAACACCCAGCCGTAGCCGGGAAGCAGCTCACCCTTCGGGCCGCGCAGTTCCAGCCACGACTCGAGGTGGTCGTCGTTGGTGCGCGGGCTGGTGAAGTAGCGACGCGCCGCGACCCCCATCGGCCGATCGGCGCGACGGGAGATGCCGAGCGCGAGCGCCATCCGGCCGGAAACCCCGTCGGCGGCGACCGTGAGCGGCGCCCGGAACGTGCGGCCGTCCTTGGTCTGGACGCCGATGACGCGGTCGGTCCGCTCGTCGATGAGGGGGGCGGTCACGGTGGTGGATTCGTGCAGCTGGGCGCCGGCCTTCACGGCCTGCTGCACCAGGATGTGGTCGAGATCGAGGCGCGGCCGAACCAGGCCGAAGTTCGGGAAGCTCGCCAGCTCGGGCCAGGGGATCTCCAGCCGGACGCCCCCGCCGTAGATCCGCAGGCCCTTGTTACGGATCCAGCCGGCGCTCTCGGAGACATCGACGCCCATCGAGATCAGGCTCTTCACCGCTCGCGGGGTGAGGCCGTCGCCGCAGACCTTCTCGCGCGGGAACGCGGTCTTCTCCAGCAGCAGGACCGACAGGCCCGCCTGCGCCAGGTGATACGCGGTGGCACTGCCTCCGGGCCCGGCCCCGACGACGATGACGTCTGCGTCGTCCGGACGTCCGTCGCGCGCCGACGCCGACGTGCCTGTCACGTTGCTGATCTCCCGGGCTTGTGAATAGCTTCACGAAGTTCTGGGACAAAGTCTACGAGTGCGGACCGGCGTCGTGCACGCCGCGGTTAGGGGCGCGGCGCGAAAGCGGAGTGGACCGCGACGACCCCGCCGGACAGGTTCCGCCAACGAACGCCCTGCCAACCGGCCGCGGACACCATGTCGGCGAGCTGGCGCTGGTTGGGCCAGTTCCGGATGGACTCGGCGAGGTAGACGTACGAATCGGGGTTGCTCGACACCTTCTGCGCAACCCGCGGCAGCGCCCGCATGAGGTAGTTGACGTAGACCTGACGGAACGGCGCCCATACCGGCTGGCTGAACTCGCAGATGACCAGCCGGCCGCCCGGCCGGGTCACCCGCGCCAGTTCGGTCAGCGCCGCGCCGGGATCGACCACGTTGCGCAGGCCGAACGAGATCGTGACGGCGTCGAACGTGGCGTCACCGAACGGCAGCGCCAGTGCGTCGCCGGCCGTGAACGGCAGTTCTGGCAGCCGCGCGCGACCCGTCCGCAGCATGCCGAGCGAGAAGTCGACGGGTACCGCGAGCGCGCCGGCCTTGCGGAACGGCAGGCTGCTCGTACCGGTGCCCGCGGCAAGGTCGAGCACCCGCTGACCCGGCTGGGCGGCGACCGCCCGCGCAACCTGCCGGCGCCACAGCCGGGTTTGGCCGAGCGAGAGCACATCGTTGGTGATGTCGTAACGCCGGGCGACTTGATCGAACATCGCGGCGACCTCGTGCGGATCCTTCTCCAGCGAGGCCCGGCTCATCCCGTCACCCTTTCCCCGGCGAGGTAGGTCGCCGTTGCGTGGCCGTCCACGACCGTCCGGTACGGATCGGCGTGCGGATCACCCTGCACTATCGCGAAGTCCGCGCGGACGCCCGCGGCCAGCACGCCCAATGAGTCACCGCGTCCGAGGGCGTGCGCGCCACCGGTGGTGGCCGCCCGGACGAGCCACTCGTCGAGGCCGTCGCGCTCGGATCCCTGGGCAAGCGCCAGATCGCGGAGGGCGCGCAGCTCGGCGAGCAGGTCGAGGTCCGGCGACGACCCAAGGCTGTCCGTCCCGACGGCCACCGGATTGCCCTCCCGCCGGTAGTCGGCGACCGGAGCGGCGCCGGCGCCGAGGATCCGGTTGGATCGCGTACACAGCGCGACGGCCGTCCGGTGCCGGCGCAGCAGCGCGCGGTCCGCCGCGTCGAGGTAAATCCCGTGCGCAACATGAACGTCGGAGCCGAGCCCGCCGAGCGAATCCAGATACGCGGTCGGCGTCTGGCCGCTGCCGCGGCCCAGCAACTCCATCCGCAAGCCGAACCGCTCGAGCATCGCGGCGAGCGGGCCGGTTCCGGTAGCCACGAACTCCACCTCTGCCGCGCTCTCCGCGAGGTGGGGATGCAGCCGAACCCCTTGTGCCCGAGCCAGTTTCACGAGCTCGACGAGGACCGCGCTGCCGACCGTGTACGGCGTATGCGGACTGATGCCGAGCGTCAGCGGGGATTTCGGCTGGCCGAACAGCGCCGCAAGCCGGGCCGCCTCGCCGCCGGCCCACCGCGCGTCGTCGATCCCGACCGATTCGACGTACGAGATGCCTTGCAGCGCGCCCCGGCCGGCGGCGATGGCGGAACTGCCGACGATGTCGCCGACCGCGGTCGTCCCGCTGGAAAGTGCCTGCGCGGCAGAGGCTTTCGCCTGCTCCAGCCAGTCCGCATCGGTGAGCGCGGACCGTCGCCGGGTGACCTCGGCGATCCACTCGGGGAACGGCAGCCCACTCGTCGCCAGGTCCGCGAACGCGGGCCCGTATTGCAGATGGGTGTGGGCGTTCACCAAGCCCGGCAGCAGCACACCGTCGTGCTCGACGGAGACGTCGCCGGCCAAGTCCGACCCCAGGGCCACGATCCGGCCCTCGCGCACCGCGACGCAGCCATCCCGAATCGGCTGTGCCGCAACGGGAATCACCCACGGTGCGTGGTGCACCGTCACCGGCGTCAAGCGGGTGTCAGCGACAGCGCGGTCGAGGAGAAGTGCGAGACGACTCGATCGTCGGTCGGATCGTTCGCCGGGTCGTCATGCACGACAAGGTGGCGATAGAGCGTGTCGCGCTGGGCGGGAGTGCGGTCCGCGCTGCGGATGAGGTGGATCAGCTCACCGCGGTTCGTACGGTGCCGAGCACCCGCCGAGGACACGACGTTCTCCTCGAGCATGACCGAACCGAGATCGTCGGCGCCCAGGTGCAAGGTCAGCTGGCCCACCTCCTTGCCGGTGGTCAGCCACGACCCCTGCAGATGGACGATGTTGTCGAAGAACAAGCGCGCAACAGCGACGAGCCGCAGGTACTCGACAGTGGTCGCCTGCGTCCGGCCCTTGAGGTGGTTGTTCTCCGGCTGGTACGTCCACGGGATGAACGACCGGAAGCCACCGGTCCGGTCTTGCACGTCGCGCACCATCCGCAGGTGCTCGATCCGTTCCGCGTTGGTCTCGCCGGTACCCATCATGAAGGTGGCGGTCGACTCGACGCCGAGCCCGTGCGCCGTTTCCATCACGGAGAGCCAGACGTGGCCCGGCTCCTTCAACGGCGCGATCGCGGCCCGCGGCCGTTCGGTGAGGATCTCGGCGCCGGCACCCGCGAACGAGTCGAGGCCCGCGGCGTGCAGCCGCCGGATGACCTCCTCATGCGGCAAGCCCGAGACCTTGCCGATGTGCACGACCTCGGACGCACCGAGCGAGTGCAACGTCAACGTCGGGTACGCGGCCTTGATGGCGCGGAAAGTGCCCTCGTACCAGTCGATTCCGAGATCGGGGGAATGTCCGCCCTGCAGCATGATCTGCGTAGCGCCGAGGTCGGCCGCTTCGCCGCAGCGTTGCAGGATCTCGTCGAGGGAGCGGGTCCAGCCCTCCGGGTGATGGGGCGCCCGGTAGAACGCGCAGAACTTGCACGCGGTGAGGCAGACGTTCGTGTAGTTGATGTTGCGGTCGATGATGTACGTCGCGATGTGCGCCTGGTCGCCGAAGCGCACACGGCGCACGCGGTCGGCGGCCTGGCCCAGGGCGTGAAACGGCGCCGCGACGTACAGCTCGAGCGCCTCCTCCGGCGTGATCCGGCCACCGTCGGCGGCGCGGTCGAGGACCTTCTGCAGGGGATCGCTCACCCCTCCAGGGTACGGATCGCCGGCCGAGGTCGCTCGACCAGTCGCCGGCTAGCCCGAACGGCCGAAAATGGTCACGTACAGTTGCCACCCAGGAAGCCCACAACTCGACGCCGGAACCGCGCTGGGCGATGAACGCAGTGCGCAGGGGGGATTACGCAGCGTGACTCAGCTGGGAGGTTGAACTGGCAGGATCACCTTCCAGGTGCTTTCCTTCTGGCAGCCCGACGGGTAGTCGGCTGGTTCTTTCGAGGAGAGATTCGTGGCTTCACAGGCGTCAACCGGTCACATTCGGCAACCACGTGGTCGGCGTTGGGGGTGGCGTTCTGCGGTACGTCCGGTCCTCGCAGCCGTCCTCCTGACCGCCGGCCTCACCGCCTTCACCGAGACGGCGCAGGCCGACACTCCGGTGACCGGGCAGGTGACCCGAGGCGCCGACACCAGCCGTACCAACTGGTACTCGAACCAGCCCAACCTCTCGCCGGCCACGGTCAGCGACCCGAATGGGTTCGGGCCGATGTTCCAGACCGCGCTTGACGGCCAGATCATGGCCCAGCCCCTCGTCGCGAACGGCGTCCTCGTCGTCGCGACCGAGAACAACCACGTCTACGGACTCGACCCCAACGACGGTCACGTCATCTGGGAAACGCAGCCGGGCACGTTCGGCGCTCCGTTCGACGTGAGCACGATCGTCGACTCCAACGACGGCCACCTCGTCAACTGCACCGACCTGCAGCCGAACGCCGGCATCACCTCGACCCCGGTCATCGACACCGTGCACAACGTCATCTACGTCGTCGCGAACGAGGTCATCAACCAGAACGGGTCGCCGGTCGACCAGTACCGGATGCACGCACTGGACCTGACGACGGGCTTGGAGAAGGCGAACTTCCCGCGAGTCCTCGACGGCCACGCCGACAACCGGCCCGCCCTCGCCTTCGACGCGACCCACCAGACCCAGCGGCCGGGCCTGCTGCTCCTGAACGGCATCGTGTACGCCGGGTTCAGCGCGCACTGCCAGGTCCCGAACTGGGCCGGCTGGGTCATGGGCGTGAACAGCACCTCCGGTGCGGTCACGGCTCGATGGGCCGACCACGACGGCAACACCCTTGAAGGCTCCGGTGGCGGAATCTGGGGAGCCGGCGCCGGCCTTGCCTCCGACGGTGACGGGCAGATCCTGCTGTCGCTCGGTAACGCGCTGACGCCGAACGGCGGCTCGTACACCAAGAACACCCCGCCGCCCCAGATCTCGAACGCGGTCGTCCGGCTGACCGTCCAGAACGACGGCACGCTGCAGATGACCGACTTCTTCGTCCCCAAGGACGAGAACGAACTCGACCTCAACGACCTTGACCTCGGGTCAGGTGGCGTTTCGCTGCTGCCGAGCCAATTCGGCGCCGGCACGAGCACGCCGCACCTCGCCGTGGTTGCGGGCAAGAGCGGCTACGTCTACCTGCTCAACCGTGACGACCTCGGCGGCGAGCAGCAGGGCCCGAACGGCGGCGACGCCGTTGTCGGTACCTACGGCCCGAACGGCGGCGTCTGGTCGCAGCCGTCGGTGTGGCCGGGCGACGGCGGGTACGTCTACCTGCCGACCGCCAGCCCCGGCATGGACAGCTTCGGCACGGCCGGCGCTCTCACGGCGTACAAGTACGGCGTCGATGGAACCGGTAAGGCTTCGCTGAGCCTGGCGGCAACGTCGAGCGACACGTGGGGCTTCGGCTCGTCCGCGGTGGCCGTCACCTCCGACGGTACGACCTCCGGCTCGGCCGTCCTGTGGGCGATCAAGTCGGCCGAACAGGGCCGCGGCACCGGTGTGCCGAACGCGCAGCTCGTCGCGCTGAGCGCGGTTCCGGTGAACGGCGACTTCGTCCAGCTCCGCTCGTTCAACCTCGGTACGGACACGAACACGGCGAACAAGTTCACGCCGCCGGCGATCGGGCCGAACGGCCAGGTCTACGCGGTGAACTTCAACGGCCAGATCATCGGCTTCGGGCCGACCGGTGTCAGCCACCTGTCCACCTCGACCAACGCGACGTTCGCGAACACGGCGGTGGGTAGCACGGCCAACTCGACCGTGACGTTCACCGCGACCGCCCCCACGACCGTCACGGCTCTGACGCCGAGCGGTCCGTTCGGTGTCGGCACCCCAGCGCCGCCGCTTCCCGCGACGCTCCTCGCCGGCGAGACGCTGACCGTTCCGGTCACGTTCACGCCGACGGCGCCAGGTCCGGTGAACGGCTCGGTCACCGCCACAACGGATACGGGCAGCCTCGCGGCGTCCTTGACCGGAACCGGCCTCGCGGCGGGTCCGTCCCTCACGATCAGCACCGCTGCGATCAACTTCGGCAACGTGCCGATCGGGGCGAGCGAGTCCAACGCCGTCACGATCACGAACGTCGGTTCCACGGCTGCCACGATCAGTTCGGTGACCCTGCCGAGCGGCCAGTTCGCGGCAACCGGTGCGCCGGCGGTCAGCTCGCAGATCGCCCCGGGGGCTTCGGTCCAGGTTCACGCGTCCTTCCAGCCCACCGTGGCTGGCGTTGCCAACAGCACCTTCAGCGTCGGGTCGGACGGCGGCACCGTGAACCTCGCGTTGTCGGGTACGGGCACGAACCCGCCGCATGTCGACATCGCGCCGTCGAACCTGACGCTGAACTATGGCAACGTCCAGGTCGGGTCGACCGGCGTACTGACGTTCACGCTCACGAACAGCGGCGGGTCCCCGGCCACGATCAGCGTGTCCAAGCCTCCGTTGACCGGCGCGTTCCACGCGCAGACGTCGCTGGCCGAGGGCAGCACGATCCAGCCGGGCGACTCGGTCACCGAGCGAGTGACCTTCTCGCCGACCTCGACCGGAGTCCAAACGACGACGTGGCAGATCACGGCCAACGACGGTCAGGGCCCGCGGAACGTCACGTTCAACGGCACCGGTGTCTCGGGCCCCGTGACCGTCCCGAACGTGGGCGGCACCGGCTGGGGTCTGAACGGTGCGGCCGTCCCGACCACGGGTGGCGTCAAGCTCACCACCGCGGGACCGGGGAACATCGACACGTCGGGATCGGCCTTCTACTCGACGGCGTTGCCAACCAACGGTCTCGCTGTTTCGTTCGATGCTCAGCTTTCGAGCACTGACCCGGACACCGGCGCGGACGGCCTCACGCTGACCTTCGCCGACCCGGCGTCGCCGACGTTGCTCGGCGGCACCGGTGGCGGGTTGGGCTTCGCCGGCATCTCCGGTGTGGCCGTCGCGCTCGACACCTTCGAGAGCGGCACCAACCCGTCGGGCAACTTCGTCGGTATTTCGACGCATCCGCCGACAGGCGTGAACAACGCGCTCGTCTGGCTCGCGACGAACGCGACCGATCAGGTGCCGACCCTGCGCGGCGGCACGGTCCACGTCGACACGCTGTACCTGAACGGTGTGCTGACCGTGAAGCTCAACGGGGTGCAGGTACTCAGCCAGCAGGTCGACCTCCCGAGCACCGCGCTCGTCGGCTTCACCGGCGGTAACGGGTTCTTCACCGACAACCACGTCGTGACGAACTCGGTCATCACCACCGGCAACATCCCGGTGCCGCCGCCGACGTCGAATGGTCAGTACGAGACCGCGTTCCAGGCGAATACCGCGAACCTGTGGACGGCCGGCGCGAGCATCGATGACCGCGGTCTGGGCCTGATGCCGGGCACCAGCCCGGCAAGGGTCAGCCTGCCCGGCGGTGGTTACGAGATCGCGTTCCAGGCCAACACCGGCCACCTGTGGACCGTCGGCACGGCCGCGAACCTCGACTGGGGCCTCGGCATGCTCGACGGCACCAGCCCAGCCATCACCGCCGTCTGCAGC